>Ga0209340_1000491_pt1 | contig 41657 bp, 63 predicted proteins | sample EPASupsiteSAE323_FD_187266 | JGI IMG/M metagenome (GOLD analysis project Ga0209340, IMG submission 187266) | Bioremediated contaminated groundwater from EPA Superfund site, New Mexico - Sample SAE3-23 (SPAdes) (version 2) | ecosystem: Environmental > Aquatic > Deep subsurface > Groundwater >... | reverse complement strand
ATCTGGGCTCCAAAGATTAAAGCATTACGAGAAACGCCCTTACACGAGCCCCTAGTTGGAGAACTCTTACCCGCTCCGGAAACAATAGACTCCTGGGTGAGTGAGTATTCCGAGAAGTACGGCAAGACTAACTCTCAACGAAATCATATCAAAGTCCTTTTACACTGTTTACTGTTCAGAGAATCAGGGTATGGGTCGAATAAGGGGCACGGTGACGGAGGACTCGCCGGAGGACCGCTTCAATTTCATCAAGCAACCTGGAATCAGTTTCGTAAGCTAATGGGAGTTGAAAGAGGTTCACGTTACGACATGGAGTCTTCAATCCAGACAACCGCCTGGGCACTCGCCAATAACAGGGGTAATAACTGGGGTCCCATATTACGCAAGGAGTGTAAATGATTCTAACTGAAATACAAAAAACACAAGCCATTAAATTAAGAGCCAGAGGCCACTCCCCTCCCGTTATTGCCGGGATTATCGGTTGCTCTCCCCCTACGGTTCTGAAGTTACTTAAAGCCAACGGGTTTACCAATTTACCCAATAATTTCAAAGTATGATTAACAAATTAAGAAAAGACAGGACCACAAGAAAAGGTTGGATCAAGAAGCTCGATAAATTAGTGAGCGAGATAGTAGTGGCAAGGGACGGACAGTGCGTAGTGTGCGGGAGTAAAGAGAAACTGGGCTGCGGACACCTGCTTACCAGGGGAGCTTACGCTACGAGGTGGAACCTGATTAACTGTAACTGTCAGTGCTGGGCGGATAACTTTTCTCACGAGATGCACCCGGAAAAATACACCCTCTGGTTTCTCAAACACTTTGGTAAAGAGATGTACGAAGAGCTCGTACAGTTGCACCGCACCACAACCCATTACAAAACATTCGACCTACAAGCTATGTACGAAGAACTGATGTTAATTAAATCAGCGTATAAACATGGGACAAAAACAATCTAACGTACCAAAAGGAGAAGCCAAGAAATTAAGGGCTTTGATGCAGTCTAATGTTGATAAGGCTAAAAACAAACTGAAAGGAAAGAAATGAAAACTAAAATACAAATAATATCAATCTGGGGTTCTTTGCTTTTTGAATTTGAAAAGAAAGATAATACTATCAAGGATACTTTAGAAGAAGCGGTTAGACGGGGAGCCAACCTACGGGGAGCCAACCTACAGGAAGCCAACCTACGGGGAGCCAACCTACAGGAAGCCAACCTACAGGAAGCCAACCTACGGGGAGCCAACCTATGGGGAGCCAACCTATGGGGAGCCAACCTATGGGGAGCCAACCTACGGGGAGCCAACCTATGGGAAGCCAACCTACGGGGAGCCAACCTATGGGGAGCCAAAAACCTCAATCCATTAACGGGTTCTTTGCTTTCCCTCCTTAAACAGCAAAAGAACAAGTTAGTCGCCTACAAATATGTAACCAAAGAATTAACAAGTCCACAGCAGGGCGGTCTTGATTACTCAATAGGTAAAACAGTCCGGCTCAAAAAGGACGAGTGTGATTACTCAGAATTGATTGAGTGCAGTGAGGGTATCCATGTTGCGACCCTGGAATGGTGTCTATTAAACAGAAACTCAGACAATCCCATCATTGAGGTGAAGTTCAATCCTAAGGATATTGTAAGCATTCCGTACAACACCGACGGCAAGTTCAGGCTCAGAGAATTAAAAGTTATCCGAAGAGTGCCGGAGAAAGAATTAACCAAGTTTAAGAACAGGAAGGTCGTATGAACTTTCAATACGAGCATTTTAATACCCAACAGGAAGTCAGAATCCATATCCGACAGTGTGAGGGGCGACATACCCAACAAGCCATCTACTCAACCTTCCATGACGCTTTAACTCAAATCTGCTATGGATGTTTGAAAGTAAGAACAACGATATATGTTACACAAAAGGCTAAAAAGAAAGGAAAGAAGTGAGAAACAAAATCAGAAACCTGTTAATGAAACTGGCAAATAGAATCGGTGATGGTTCTTACTATGATTTTGGAGAACCGATTGTCGCTACTCTTTCATTCGGGAAGATTCTGGTGGTCGCAACGGAAAACAGCGTTTACGGTTGGAACGGCAAAGACCGATGGCTTAGTATCAGCAGAAATTTGACCCCAAAGAATAAAAGGAGGAAGGTATGAGGGAATTTTTAATAGAACCAAAGGTTTCATTTTTCGGACTATTAATTTATACAATTTTCATGAGAGTTCTGGATATGATTTTAGATAAATTATTAAAGGAGAAGGTATGACAAAGGGAAATTTACTTGAATATACCAATCACGCTGGAAAGCATATTGTTGAATATATAGGAGAAATAGAAGATGGAGCGTATACAACCCTTATAGGCAAGTGGAATGATTTTGATGAAGAAATAGAGCATAAATGTTTTAGGTATATGGGTGTTATCCAAAATTCGTGGAAGAAAATATGACAAAGAAGAATTATTATCCTAGATTTCACAGAGTCATTAGGTGTTTTGCTATTGAGGTGGCTGAAGGTGAAGGTGACGCAGAATGCCCAATTTCATTAGTCTATTATGTGCATGACGAGCGAGGCAATCTTTTAGGAAAGATAGATGAGTTTGGTGTTACATCAGAAAACCCAAAAGATATATGACAAAGAAGAATAAAGAAAGGAAATGTAAACACGAATGGCGGCAGTTAATTGACTGGTCATGTTTTAATGTAAACAATTTTGGCGTTGCCCGTACCTTTTACTGTATTAAATGTTTGAAAAGAAAAACTGCATGACCACCAAACCCATCAGGAATAAAGAAACGGAATGTAAATGTAAAAACAAATTCTGTTGTACGAACTCCAATTGTTCAGCTAACCATAAAAAACCTTGTAATTGTCCAAATAATCCGCTCAGGAATAAAGAAACCGTTAAAGAGAAATGGTATCTAAAAGGCTGGAAAGAGGGTCGGTTAAACCAAAAAACAGTAACTACCCATGAAATTAAACGGGCGAAGGAAATAGCCAAAGGCGGTGGTGTTAAAGAAACACCCTGTCCTAAATGCGGAATAGAACTCAAATGGTGGTCGGATGAGAGAGTTCACGAATACTGCGATAAATGTGGATACGAAAAAATGCCAACAGCAAGTCGTTTGGGGTTAATAAGTAGCCCTTGTAATCAAGCTACAGAAAACACCAAAACAGGCAAAAGGATGCGAAGAATTATAGAGGCAGAACTTGTCCACGCTGTCTTTCCATCTACCCCCACTCTCGGAGTAATCCAACACAAAGAAAAACACATAGACAGGATGGTTTACATCTTAACTAGAAGTGCCGAACATTTAATTGAAGCTATTAGGTGGAAGAAAAATCTATCGCATCCGCTTGACTCAATTACCCCAGAGTTTGATAAGGGGGCGATGTTTGGATATAACCAATCCATTAGTCTAATTTCAGACTTGTTTGATTTAGAGGGAGAAAGAACTGTGACAACAACTGATTTGAAAGGAGAAGAATGACAAATAAAACCTTCATGGAGACAAACTGTCCATTCCTTTATAAAATTCATCAGGAAGGATACCAACAGGGAAGGAAAGATGCGATGGAGAAGATTTGGGAGGCAAGTTACGAACGGATGGCTGGGAAAGATTGGAAGGCAGAACAACATATAATTTTGTGCGAATTACTCACCAAACTAAAGATATGAAACCACAAAGACCAGAAACCTACACGATTAAAGTATATTGTTCCAACTGTGGGAATGGAGAGTTCTTTGGTTTAGAAATGGAAGTGCCAAAGGGGGAAAAAGCTGCTGACTATCTTTATTACCAGCGTTGTACAAATTGTGGCTGTAAAACCCTTATACACAAAAATTGACCACACCAGATATGAAACCTAATGTAAACTACCCGAAATCGCATTGTAAACCCAATGTAAACAAAGATATGAAACCTACGCTAAGGGAGGAACAAAAAGCGAGGGTTGCATTATTGCTTAAACTCCAACACGAAAAGGAATTAAGATGCGGAAATGGGAATGGAACTTATAACCACAGCGTAGCTTGTACCTGTTTATCTCTTGACCCCATGATTCGTCTACTCAAAAGCAATATTAAAAATGCAGATAAATTAGCTCAAATGAAAGAGGAGATGAAATGAAAGTTGAGTGTGGAAACGCTAATCCAAAGGGAAATGTCGCCTTGACTTTTAAGGGTGGGTGTATGCAGAAGTTAGAACTAAAAGACGCTTACCGCTGTACAGGTTGCGGCGGCTGGTTTCATAAGGAATGTATTTTTAAACATTTTGAATTGGAGAAGGAACATGATTATGGCCGAATGAAAGAGAAAAGAGAAATCTTAAATAGATTAGAAATTGAACTTGAAGCGTGGATGGCCGTACATGAGGAAAAACAACGGACTTTTAAGACTGATGAATTATTAAATCATATGAGAAAAGTAATCTTTGAAGGAGGTGAGAAATAATGAATGAACCAATAGCAGGAGAAAAAAAGACCTTATCAATGGTTGTGAGTGAGGTTGTGGAGGTGGCTCAAGAAATATTGAGTAAGGTTAATGGAACCCCCCCGACAACCGGGCAACAAATAAACAAATTGGCCGCAACCAACGTGATAGATGGGAATATAGAATCTCTTCAATATGCAAAAACCTTACTGCGTGAGGTTGATGCAAAATTAACTCTGTAGTTTCCCGGGACTTGCCTTGCTAACCCAAGGTAAGTCTGGAGAAATTAATTACATAAGATTATATGAGTTTATATAAGAATGAAATCTTGGAAAGTTTATAAAAAAGAATTACTTAAAAAGCCGGGAGTAAGAAAGGAATACGAAAAAATGAAACCTAAAAGAGGAAGCTATAAGGAATCCAAAGCCATACAGAGGAAGAAGATGGAGGAGGGTCGTGAGTTTTTCCGGGATATGATAGAAAAACACGGCGGAATTGTTAATTGGGGGTTAGAAATATTAAATTATCCACTCGGCTTAAAAGAAACACCATCCCGTAAGAAGAAACTCGCCGCCAGAGCAAGAAAGGAAAGAAGGGAGAGAAAGAATGAAATATAAAGAAGCGGTAAAGATTACGAAGGAACACATGAAAACAGCTGCGAATTTTGGTGTAGGTAAGGAATTGAAACTAAAGGATTATCTCCGAAACGCACGACTGAATGGCCTAATCTTCGAAGACGATCAAAACCATAGCGACACTCATCCAAAAAACAATGAATAAGGTAAAACCGACAGAAAAACAATCTAAAGCAATGCAATTAATTAAAGACGGTGAGACACTGAGACAGTCAATGTTGAAGGCTGGATATAGCGTGGCATCAGCGTCGCATCCAAGCGAGAACCTACTACGAACTGAGGGCGCACAATCAATAATTGACCGATACAAAGCAGAATATTTAAAGGTAGGTATCACTCCAGGTTACATGGTGAAGAAAACCGCCGAGTGGCTTGAAGCAACCAAACCCTTCTCTTCACACACAGAGCCGGATAAAATGGTTCCGGATTATCAAACCCAGCAAAAAGCGGCCGAATTTGTAAGGAAAGACTTTGGGTTGGCTGAGAACAAAGAACAGGGAAGCACTTTTGGAGACGTAACCATCAACATTATAAATTATGGAAATAAGCCTGCCGTATAAATACACACCGAGGGATTACCAGATTCCTCTACTCGAAGCCCTGGATAGTGGGGTGAACAGGGCTGTCGCAGTCTGGCATAGAAGAGCGGGAAAGGATAAAACCCTAATCAATTTGGTAGGAAAGAAGATGTTTGAGAGAGTGGGGTCTTACTTCTACTTCTTTCCAACTTACAAACAGGGTAAAAAGATCCTCTGGAATGGAATGGATAGGGATGGGTTCAAGTTTACCGACCACATACCAAAAGAGATTCGCAAGAGAACGGACAACGGCGAAATGCTCATAGAGGCAATTAATAACTCAATATTCCAAGTCATAGGGACTGACAACATTGACTCTGTGGTAGGAACAAATCCTGTGGGGTGTATCTTTTCAGAATATTCTCTTCAGGACCCCAAGGCCTGGGACTTTGTAAGGCCTATTCTTGCTGAGAATGGTGGTTGGGCAGTGTTTAACTACACTCCCAGGGGGAATAACCACGGCAAGCAGATTTATGATTTGGCCAAAAGTTCACCAAATTGGTTCTGTCAGTTACTTACTGTCGACGACACAAAAGTAATCCCTCCCGAGGTTTTGGAACAGGAGAGGTTGGAAATTATAAAGAAAGACGGAAACGATGCTTTGTTTCAACAGGAATACTATTGCTCATTTGAAGTTCCCATCCAGGGAGCCTATTACGGGTCGCAGCTGCTATCAGCCGAAAAGGAAAATCGGATAACGGTAGTCCCAGTAGATTCTGCTTTGCCAGTACACACCACCTGGGACTTAGGAATAGGCGATTCCACCGCCATCTGGTTCTATCAGCTCACGGGGGCTGAAGTAAGGTTTGTAGACTACTACGAGACCTCAGGAGAGGGGCTGCCGCATTACGTCAAGATACTCCAGGACAAGGGATACATTTTTGGGGAGCACGTAGCTCCGCATGACATTGAAGTCCGGGAGTTGGGTAGTGGTAAATCGCGCAAAGAGACCGCTCAATCTTTAGGTATAAACTTCAGGATCGCGCCAAAACTCTCAATAGAGGATGGGATAGATGCCGGCCGCAACATTCTTTCAAGGTGTTGGTTTGACAAAATAAAGTGTGAGAGAGGTTTAAACGCTCTCAAAAGCTATCACAAGGAGTGGGATGAAGACAATAAATGCTACCGCAATCATCCGGAGCATGACTGGAGTTCAAATGGAGCCGATAGTTTCAGGTATTTTGCTGTAAGTAACGTTCAAGGTTACACAAAAGAGAATCAGGTTTATTATGGCCAGAATTACGAAAACATTAATGTCCACTTAAAAAACAAATGGAGAATATGAAATCCCTGCCCACCATCGACCCTTACTCATATAACGGCCAGATGGAGAACAACAATACCAAGATGGAGGGTATGATGAAAATCCTATTCCCCGATCTTCAGGTGCCGTATGGGTATCTCTATCAGATCGCCTCATACTTAGAAGAGACAAAGATTAACGCCCAAATACTACCCAAGGTCATCAGGGGGGTAGCGAACATCATTGAAGGCACAGGCGTAGGCCAGGTAATTGTGCACGTAAATTCAGAGACTGTGAACGTAAGTACAAGGGAAACAGACGGAGAAATAAGAAGTAAGTTCTAACTTGTTGTAAAAAGTGGTATAATTACAGCGTACCGAACAACGGAAACGTTAATGGCGGCTCGAAAGAGCCGTCTTTTTTTGTGGCAAAAACATGGCAAACAAGATCACAGTCAAAGGAACAAAATCAGAAATCAAGCAGTTTGAGGAGTTGGTTGACCATTACCAAATGGCTTCAGATGACTTGGAACAGAGAATTTCAAGGAAGAACGGCTTCGATGATGCTGACAAGATGTTCTCCTCCTACCTCGATGAATCAGGATGGCCTTACCAGTCGCTGATCTTCGACCCCCGCCCATATACCGTGATACTAGAGAAGGCCGCGAGATTAGTCGGTCGAAAGCCTAAGGGCAAGCTCGTACCACGTGAGGGCGGGGACTCTCTTGGTGCGTATATAAACAACGAACTTCTTTCTTTTCAGTGGGACGACAACACACGCTTGGGTAAGAGCATGATTTCCAAATGGATAACTATGGATTTGAACACTAGGAAATACGGAGCTTCCTTCGGATTAGTTAAGTGGAGATACGAAACCAAAGCGGTTAAAGGTGAAAACGGAGCCAAGAAGGAAGTTATTTATGATGGGCCTGATTTTATTGTCTGTAACCCCAGGGATGTATTAGCCAATCCTTCTTATGAACACATCAACAAATGGTTCCAACATCGTGAATACCTGACACTTGAAGAACTGGAAAGAGTCAACGACTCAGCCCGGACAGCTCCTATTTACAAGAACCTCGACCTGCTAAAGGATGCCATCAAGGAAAAAAAAGCCGGTAGCAAGCCTTCTGCGGACAAAAGATCGTCAAATTACCAAATTATCAACAAAACACTCAAGGGATTGGATGACACTCTGGGTGAGGATGAACTGTACAAAACAATCGAAGTCTGTACCGAGTACCGTCCCAGCAGGTGGATTACCTACGCCCCCAATCATGGAGTCATTCTTCGAGACATCCCTAATCCCTATAAACACAGCGAGATTCCAGTAGTTTTGCTGAAATACTACGACACGGGTGACGATCTGTACGGTCTTTCAGAACTGGAACCAGTATCAAAGCTTATTAGGGCAATAAACGCTCACGTATCAGCCTACTGTGACCGCGTAGCCCTAAGATTGCGTCCTCCCCTGCACGTAAATCCCGTAAATGTCCGTATGCACACTCTGGACTGGGCACCGGAAGCCAAATGGTTGATGAACAACCCCAACGTAGATGTCCAGACAATGAAGATGGAGTCGGGAGAGGACACGGCTTTCGCTCAAATCTACAACATTTTGGTTGGGGCCTTGCTTTCAGCCTGGGGAGAAAACTCCCAGGGCATGAGTTCCCAGAATCCTCTTCAGGATCAGGGAAGGGTCACCGCAACAGAGATACAGGATTCCGCCCAGACGAGAAGTGTCAGGGACAATATGAATCAAATCTACCTTTCAGAGGCGCTAAAGAAGCAAATCATGTTCTGGTACGCCCTCAATCGCCAATACATGTTCCAAGGATCGGTTCAGAAGAAAAGGGTTATCAGGATTGTGGGAAGAGATGCCATCAAATACTTTGAAAACCAAGGTCTTTCAGATATTCGACCGACAGATATTGATCTTCAACAGATGATGACGGGGCAACTTCAGGAAGCAGACGTTCCTCCCGGACCGCGCTACCCTGTAGATTTGGGTGATGGATTGGAAGTGCCCAAGTTCCAACCAGACAGTGGTGGTGAAGGAGGAAACTTAATCATAGAAGAAGGTGACCTTCTTGGTACTTACGACTACATTCCCGACATTGAGTCCATGGGTAATCCTTCAGACGAGAATATTGAAAATAAATTGATGGCTCTGTTGGAAATCAGCACCAATCCTGTTATTTCTCAGCAACTTGCTGCCAAGGGCAGAGCTGTAAATGTCGAAGAACTGTTGCAAAGAATAGTCGAAGCTACCCACGTAATCAAAGACGCTGACATGTTATTTGAAGACCTACAAAATGTCCAACAAACTCTCCCCCCAGGAGCAGGAGTTGCAGGAGCAGGGGTTCCGCCTCAAGGAAATGGCGGCAACGGAGGGGTGGCACAAGCACCTCCTCCCATGGCTCCAGTCGCAAATCCGTAACTCATGGGTAGACCCGCGTAAATTCAAAAACGACGAGGAATACTCGTACGCTATGAAGACAGCTTGGGCTTTCGCCTCGGCTGCTGATTCTATTCTTGCCTGGATGGAGAAAAACATCGAAGAAGCTGAAATGTTAACTAAAAAAGAAAAAGGGGAACTCGTTCCCAAAACAATTAACTAAAGGAGGTGAACATTGCATGAGTGTCACATTAAAAAACATTGGTAGTCTGGCAAATCGATCCGGAATTGATACCAAGGCACTGGGAGCAGTTCAGGGCGATCAGGGGACAGTGAGGGTTATCTATGAAGGGATTGAATACGTGTTCGGTCCTAATGATTCCAAGACTTTCTCTGATGAAGGAATAGCAGCTGCTTTACAGGCTCAGGATGCACGGCTTCAATATGCCGGTCAACCCGACGGTGTAGCTGCCTACGCTAACGCCTCGTTATCTTACATCAGGTATTAGTCTATGTCCTATATCTATGCCACAAACGGTTTCAAAAAAAGATCTTCCCGATCTGCCCGAAAGCGCAGATAAGGAATTTTGGGGCGAAGCTGAGGTTATCACAAATCTCACACCCCAGAAGATTCATAAGGAAGAACCGCACTTTTTCATAAGGATTGCCGGGAGAGAAGCACAGTGTAACCACTGCGACTGGGGGTTCGCCCTCGATCCTGGCGACAAGATTATCGAGGGTCATTTATATGACAAAAAAGGCACTCTTGTGATCTGATCCCGGCTTAAGGTCGAGACCAGCTCATAAGGCTGGACCCATTTTTCGTCTCGCCAACGTTATCAGGCTGAAGAAAGGAGGTGATGAAAATGGACGATTTGAAACAAGTGGCTGAACAAAAAGAGGTAGAGGAAACTACCCAGACTACCCCGCCAGTAGTTGAAGCTCCTTCTACTGAGGAGCAAACCCAAACTACGGACGCAACCGTAAGCGCAACAACAGATGATTTTCCAGAAGATGTCGAGGGACAGCGGAGGGCTTTCCAAGAACAACGTCTGGAGATCAAACGGCTTAAGGATGAGCGCAAAGCACGTTCAAAGAACGAGTCTGCCTTTTCGGCTTTCAGGCCGCCAGTAAACCAAGTTAATTTGGCTCAACAGATAAGGACTGAAGATTTTACAGACCCTATCACGGGCGAGATTAACCGACCAGCTTACAACGCAGCCCTACATGCTGAATCAGCAAGACAAGCATCTGTAAGAGCAGAACAATCAGTGGCTGAACAGATCGACGAGTATAAAGCTCGCGAGAGACACCCTGAATTGTTTGCCGACCCTGAAATTGAGGATGAAATAGCCAGTAAATGGCTCTTCCGAAAATGGAAAGGGGAGAACGTGACCGTCTCTGACATTGCTGACTCCATTGCGAAGAAGTACAGCAAAGCTGTTTCCAAAGCTGAGAAATCAGGTGCGGAGAAGGCGTTGCAAGAGGTAACAGAGAAAGAGCAGGCGGCTTTGCAAGCCAACACTCAAACCTCTTCCCAGTCTCGTACCCAGCAGTCACAAGCTGACATGGAACGACTAAGGGAATTGACCCGGAGGGGAGGAGATACGGGAGTTGATGCAATCGCTGCCCGCATGAACTCTATACCTTGGGCTAACAAGTAGCCTCACCAATCTACGGCACGGATTGGGAGGTAAGAATCCGTGCTGAGAAAGGAGTGTGAATAACATGCTAGTAACATTTGATGATGTCTCACGACGTGAGGACTTATTGAGTATCGTAGCCGACGTAACGCCGGATGATACTCCATTGGCAACAATGCTTAAGACCTCCACGGCAAAAGACACGATCCATCAGTGGTTGGAGGATTACATTACTCCTCCTTCTTCTGTGACCTTCGCAGGTGAGGGTGCCGCCGCAACATATTCGGCTTTGACCCAGCCTTCAAGAATCGTCAATCTGACGGCCATCTTGACGGAAACCTTCCGCGTCTCCGGTACTGAAAGAGCAACTGATCCAGGAAGTGGACAGGACCCTCTGAATTACCAGAGTGCGAAAGCTCTTAGAACCTGGAAGATGAAACAGGAATACGCCCTGGTACAAGGTGCACTCTCTTCGGGAGTCTCCGGAACAGGTGCGTCCATGGCGGGTCTGAAGTCAGTCATTACCACCCTTTACACCGCTCGCAACTCTGGTACCTCGTTATCAGAAACCGAGTTTCAGGATATGGCGCAAGCCTCCTGGGATAAAGGTGGAACTGACAACAGCTTCGACCTCGTCCTGGTTCCCTTCGGTCTTAAGAGGAAGATTGACGGCTTCACAGCCGGTGCCACAAAATACGTGGATCAATCAGACAAGAAACTGACCCAGCCAGTGGCTATCTACGAAACCTCTGCCGGTGTGCATAGAATTATGCAACACAGGTACGTTCCGTCCGCAGCCGCGACACCGGGTCCGTTCTTCATCGGTATCAAAGAGGACAAATACCGCGTTGCCTACCTACGCAAGCCCTTCAAGGAGATGCTTGCCAAGGACGGTGACCGTGAAAACGGCCAAATCGTGGGAGAGTTCACTTTGGAATACCTTGGTGAAAGAACTTCTGTCGCCCGATCAGGCTACAACGTAAACGGTTAGTAGCCGGTTCACTCAGTCCGTCCCTCACGGACTGGGATGAGCACCATGAACACCATAATTACACCAGATCAGTACGAGGCTCTGTATAAATACGAGAAGACCGTCAACCCAACGGCTAATTTGGTGTGGAAACAGTACAAGAAAAACGACGTACAGGCAGTAGACAGACTCGTTCAACTTTCGAGAGGAAGAATGTCTGTAACAAACGAAACAGACTGGGTGGTTTTGGAGGGGGTAATTAAGTTTTTCGCCGAGAGATGGCCCAATGAATGGGATAAATTTACAAAAACCATTCCCGACATCAGACAAACCAGAGGGCAAGGTGGATATTCTAAGTCAAAGGAAACAAAGTATGTGGGAGCCTTCCCCCTAAGACTGAACAAAATCATAAAAATCGCCTTCCCTTTACAGCAATTTGATAAAACCTTTGTAAATAAGTTTGTTAAACGTTTCAAAATCTTTAAAGTCGGAGGTGAATTTAATTAATGGCCATACAATCAACAACATTAAGCGGAGCAGAACACGATTGGTACGCCACCAGGAGTGGAGTGGCTAATAACGCCCCCCTGGAAGACCACAAGAGGGCTTATTACGTTGCCAAAGGACAAGACGGACAGAAACCTTTGAGCGAAATTGAACGTTGCTGGCTTCAAACGGTAGGGTCTTCGACAAGTAATAACCCTTACGAGCTATGGTGTGCGGCATGTGTTGCCCAATCAGTCACGGTAGGTAAGTCAATCAATGAGTGTAAGTTCAATTTCTTCACAACTGTCGCCTCAGGCACCAACCCGTAAATTGTGATATAATACGAGCAACTAATCTCGTACGGCTTTGAAGGCCTATGGCGGGTTCTCGAAAGAGGCCCGCTTTTTTTATGTCTAAAATAGCGGCTTGTCTCATAATAAAGGATGATTCCGAGGCAGAGGAACTGCGGAGGTGTTTAAATTCCTTCGCCAAACATGTAGATAAGATATTCATAACAGGGACTAAGGAACCCCAGAAAAAGATTAAGAAGATCTGTAAAGAGTACAACGCAGAATGGTCGTGGTTTTCATGGATTAAAGACTTCTCCGCAGCCAGAAACTTCAACTTCCAACAAGCCAAGGGTTATGAATGGATATTTTGGTGTGACGCAGATGATGTAGTGGTAGGAGCGGAGACTTTCAGACAGGCCGTTCAGTTGGCAGAGGCTAATAACATAAAGGCCATCTTCACTCGCTACCTGTACCAAGTGGAGCTGGATGAAAATGGAAACGTCAAAAATATACTAATAGAACACTTGAGAGAAAGACTGGTGAGAAACGACGGGACGTATGAGTGGATCGCCCCCATACACGAAACATTAATAGAAAAAGTACCATCAGATAAGACCGATTTCAAGGGCTTTATGGTGGTGCACTTAATCAGACCTGAAGATATGGAGAAATCCATGTTTAGAAACATAGAGATCTTAGAAGAAGAAGTCATGCGCATCCCCGAAGACCCTCGGCCTATTTATTACCTCGCAAAGGCGTACTTTGATACAAGGTTGCCTGAGCTTCTTTATGAACCAATAGGAGAGGGTCTTGGCTCTTTAACGTTAGAACTGATGAAGGACTACATCCGTAAGTCGGGCTGGCAGGAGGAAAGGGCACAATGTTGGGAATACATATCCATGATCCACCGCGAGATGGGAGAGTTCGACAAAGCGGTTTACGCCCTCCTGGAAGCCTTACATGAAGATCCCAAATTCCCCTCAATCTATATCCAACTCGCCCTCTGTTATGTGGTGCAAAAAGACTGGGGAAGAGCTTTACATTGGATCAAACTGGTTGACCGGGTAGACATCCCCAAAACAACCCTCGTTATAAACCCCAGGGATTATAAGTCCATGATCTATGAAGCCTTGTTCCATATCTACTTAAACACGGGACAACTTGAATTGTGTCACAAGGTCGCCACTGAGTTAGTCAGGATTATGCCTACCGATATAAACGTCAGCCGGGTTAAAGAGGTTGAAGACTTGAAACACAGAAATGACATAGCCCACTGGACAGTCAAACTAGCCTATCACCTGAAATCAACCGGGCAGGTTGAAAAACTCAAAGCCATTATCAATGCTATTCCCAAGGAGATCGCCAATGAACCAGCTCTTGTACAAATGAGAGCAGAGTACATGCCACCCAGAGAGTGGAGGGGTAACGAGATTGCTATCTATTGCGGTCCGGGGTTTGAACAGTGGTCGCCAAAGAGTGTCGCCAAAGGTGTGGGGGGTTCGGAAGAGGCAGTTATAAATATGGCTAGAGAATTAACGAAACTGGGATGGGAAGTTACGATCTATGCTGACCCCATGGAAGAAGCGGGTGATTATGACGGGGCGCACTGGCTTCCCCACTACCATCTCAACCTCAAAGATTACTTCAATGTATTCATCGCCTGGAGACAGATTGGGTTGTTCGATTTCCCCATTAAGGCCATGAAGAAATACTGCTGGAACCACGACATCCAAAGTCCTCTCCACTACACCAAAGAAAGAGTCGAAAAAGTAGACAGAGTTATGTTCCTTTCAAAGTGGCATAGGGATAATGTCCCTTCCCTGGCTGAAGATAAAGTGTTAATTACAGCGAACGGCATTAATCTATGAGAAACGCACACCTGATGGTATATGGGTCTTCATACGATAGGGGCTTGGAGCATCTGTTGAAGATGTGGCCAAAGGTCAAAGAGGAAGTCCCCGATGCACAACTGAGGGTTTTCTACGGCTGGAATCTATTTGACAAGGTTTATCACGACAATCCGGAGAGACAGGAGTGGAAACGTAAGGTGAATGAATTAATGTCCCAGCCCGGTATTACCCATCTAGGGAGGATCTCCCACGAAGCAGTAAGGAAGGAGATGGAAAACGCCGCTATCTGGGCGTACCCCACCCACTTTGGTGAAATTTCCTGCATTACAGCGATGAAAGCTCAGGCCTGGGGAGCCATTCCTGTGGTTATAAACTACGCCGCGCTTACAGAAACCGTTCAGTATGGGATAAAGGTTGACGGAGACATTTATGACCCCGAAGTTAGGGATCTGTATGTAAAATCTTTAACCTCGTTACTCAAAGACGAGAAGCAACAGGAGTTCATCCGTCCAAAAATGATGGAATGGGCGAAGAAATTCAGTTGGGAGAATGTGGCAAGGCAGTGGAATGAGGAATTTAAGTCTGAAATGTCACTTGATCGGCAAGTAGAAGATCTGCTTGAGAACAACCAAGCCCTAAAAGCCTGGGAATTAGTAAAAGACACCGATTGGCCGAGAAAAGACAGGTTGTGGTTAAGGGTCAAACACGCTTTCAACCCAGAAGACTACAAGAAATACTACGGGGAAGACCTCAAAGAAACACCTATGCCCGAAGACCTTGCCTTTCAAGTAGATCAAACCCACCCCAGGTTCAAATGGCTGGTCAAAAGAATACAGGAACTTTCACCCAAGACGCTGGTTGATCTCGGTTGTGCGGACGGGTACCTTTGCCTAACCCTGGCCGGTAAAGGTGTCCGCTGCACCGGGGTCAATTTATTCAAACCGTCTGTGGACTTAGCCAACGAAAGGTCAAAGAAGTTTTCGGTACCAGCAGAGTTTGTTTGTGAAGACTTAATGGATCACAAGGGTAAATATGACGTTGTAGTGATGGCGGAGGTCATAGAACACCTCCCTGACGCTAAAAAGGCGATCGACCACGCCCTGACACTGGGGAGAAGTGGCGGGACGTTATTTCTAACCACCCCCTCACCTGAACACGTCGGGATCTTGCAGCACAAGACAGAAGAACATGGGACATGGGATGACGGATTGCCCTCAGGACACTTAAGAATCTTCACCAAGGAAGAACTGATAGAAATGGTAAAAGGCCACGAAATTATTTACTTCGGCTTAGACGCTGAAGGTTGTTATCTACTGGAGGTGAAAATATGAGCGGAATGTATACGACAAAATGTGCCGGGTGCGGGAAAATCTTATTTACCTTCGCCCAGAACAAAAGGGGTGACTTGCCAAAAGTGTATTGTTCAAAGATTTGCGAGTCAGCAGCTAATTACAAAGAAAGGTTCAAAAAATGAAAGCGGTAGAACTGAACGAGAAAGTAATGGAGCTAGTGAAAGAGTTGGATCTGGTTCCATTACAGGATCATATTGCCAATGTCGGTTGGGGACAACAGTTGGAGGTTAAGAATATCTCCGGAAAACCCAATCAGTACTACCAGTGGCTTCACTGCCTGATGAAACTTTTACAACCCAAACAAGTAGTCGAGTTGGGCGCAGCTTCAGGTATCTCGACCATCCTCATGGCGACGGCTCTTCCTGAAGATTCCATTCTCTACTCAGTCGACAATGATCCTGAAATAGCCTGGAAGTGGATGAAGCACGACTACCCCCAAGTAAAGAAGATTCTGAGTGACGATCTGGACTTGGACATCTGGAAAGGGATTGACCTCAAAAAGACAGATGTGTGGTTCATTGATACCCTGCATGAGGAGATTCAATTAAGGAGAGAGCTTTTACTTTATTCACCCTTTATGAAGAGGGGGTCGATACTTATTTTCGATGACATACACCTAAATGAGGGAATGGAAGCGGTGTGGGAAGAACTCTTTCACGACAAGCTCGATATTAGTGACCCCTGTCATTATTCAGGGTTTGGCTTTTGCGTACTATGACTTTTGATGAGATTTTCGATTCTATTAAAGACATCCCCGGTTGGATGGGATTTGAAGACTGTGAGGTTCTTCATAAGTACGCTTCAAAGGTAAAGGGGACTATTGTTGAGATTGGGTGTTACGCCGGAAGGTCGACAACTCTATTAGCTCTCTCCTCCCCCAAAAGTGAGATAACAACAATAGATTCAATGGCAATGGGAAACGTTGAGGGAGAGTTAATGGAAAATATCAAAGGGTTAAGGGTTGATTTCATCAGAAAACACTCAAGTGAAGCAGGCGCGGAGTGGATACAACCCATCGACTTGTTATTTATTGACGGCGATCATTCATTCAAACAGGTCATGGAAGACATCGAGTTGTTTGTCCCCTGCGTCAGGAGTGGCAGTTATGTGCTGTTTCATGACTACAACACCGAATGTCACGGCCGTGGTCTTAGGGGAGAACTGAGGTTTACTGTCAAACGAGCAATCAATAAATTATCTGATAGATTCTTCTCTTCGGTGCAAATCGAACAGGGAATCGCAGTATGTAAAAAGATATGAAAATATTAGTTTTGGGAGGATTAGGGTATGTAGGGTCGGCTCTTTGTGACGATCTGGAAGATTTTGAGGTTTACGACCTGAAACAAGGTCAGGACATAAGAAATGTCAGGACTATTATGCTAGCTCTCCAGAACGCTGAAGCTATCGTTCACTTGGCGGGGACATCAATGGACCCTCTACTGGATAGAGATCCTGAGTTTACCTGGCAGACCAATTACTTAGCCAATGATTTAATCTCCAAATTCCTTAGAAATACTGGTAAGCGCATCGTTTACGCTTCATCTGGGTCGGTGTACGGCTCTCAGGAAGGTCTTTGTACAGAAGATGGTAATGTGAGGCCTTTAACCTTATACGCCAAAACAAAACACCTTTCAGAGGAATTGTTTTTACACCCCGATGTCAACAGTGTCGTCTTCCGTTTTGCCACCTGTTACGGACTTGCACCCTTTACGCGATTTGACACCATCGTAAATGGAATGACAAAATCAGCTTACGATACAGGAAAGATTACCATCGCCGGAAAAGACAAAAGAAGGTCATTACTACACGTAAAAGACGTTGTTAATGGTATAAAGTTGGCTCTGGCGGTAAAAGATCCTCCCCACAGGCTGTATAACTTGGGGACAAACGGACAAAACCTCTCGATTGACGAAATCGGACACAGGATTTCCGTAGCGACAGGGGCGAGTATTGTTTACAAGGAAGATGGGGCAGACAACAGAAGTTACACGATTAATTACGACCGCGTCAAGGAGTTGGATTTTACCGCCCACCACTCCATTGAAGAAGCGGTGAAGGAGTTTTATGGATGCTTTTCAGGTTGTTAGGGACTTTGAGAATAACATTGCCGAATTTGCAGGGGCAAAGTACGGGGTTTCGACAGAATCATTAACCATGGCTTTGCTATTGTCATGTCTGTATAAGAAGGTCAAAGAGGTAGAGATCCCCCGGAGAACTTATATCAGCGTCCCTGCTTCGATTATCCACGCCGGAGGAACGATTAAATGGAGAGATGAAGACTGGGAAGGATGTTATGAACTGAAACCCTATGGAATTATTGATAGCGCTTTGCGTTTCAAAAGAGGAATGTACATCCCCGGAACGCTTTATGGCATTTCCTTCCACATGAGAAAGCTCTGCCCTATAGGTAGAGGAGGAATGGTGCTTACCGATGACAAAGAAGCGGCGGATTGGATAAGGAAGGCTAGGTTTGATGGAAGAACTGAGGGTGTATCCATAGCTGAAGACAACATAGACATTGTGGGATACAACGCCTACATGACCCCCGAACAGGCTGCCAGAGGGTTATTACAGTTCCACTTCATTAAAGACAAGGAGTTAGCTGATCTCCCCAGAGAATCCCAAGGTTACCCCGATTTATCTAAATTCGCAGCTTTCAAATGAAACAAAAGACGGCCATCTTCTATGGTAAGTCCCAAGTAGGACTGGTGGTTCTGTTAGACCTCTTGGCCAACGGGTTCAAGGTTAAGGTTATTCCAAATGATGACATTACCAGGTCGGCGGCTAAGGCTTTTGGATTGGAAACGGTTAACCGGGAAGTAATGGGTAAGTACGACCTGTTTGTGTCCTGTCACGGCGAAAGAATCATCCCCATGGAGTATCTCAAAGGACCGTGTATTAACTTTCACGACTGCCTCTACAAATACAAAGGCCAGACTCCCGTTCAAAGATACATGGACAACAAAGACACTCAGGCTTCCATACAGTGTCACTTCATGACGGCTGACGTAGATGAAGGACCGTTGATTCACTCGGTGTTCTTTGAAACGCCCAGGGTTAAGACTTTTGGAGAATACTACAATCTCGCACTTCCCCGGTACTTTGAGTGTGTGGAAGAGGTGTTAAGGAAATTGAAGTTTAAGAAATGAAAAACGCTGCCATGACCAGAATCTTCAGGTGCGAGATCTTTTTGGAGATGTGGTTAAGGTACTACTCTAGATACTTTGAAGACCTATTTGTGTTCGCCGGAACGTATAACGGAAACGCTCCTGGAACATTCGAAGCCCTAAAGGAGAAATACCCTTTCACTTATATCGATCTTAAAGACGAGTTCTACAACATGAACTCCCACCAGAAGGTTTTCGAAAAACAGAGGGAGTTATTGGTTGATCATGGGTGGGTGCTTTACTCGGATTCCGATGAGATTATTGTGGCTGATCCGGAAAAATATGACGGGTTGAGGCACTTTATGAGCAAATGTGATCTGGCTCAAACTTACTGCGAGGGGTTCGATGTGTATCAGGAGGATGATGAAAACCCGATTCTATATGACCAACCCATTCTTATGCAGAGGAAGTGGTGGTGTAAGGACGACACTGCAAGCTACAACAAACCCGCTCTCTCAAGGATTCCTACTGACTGGGGTGAAGGCTTTCATTACATTAAAGGACACGAACAGGATGTAAAGGATGTTAAAGATACTGGACTGTATCTTCTGCATCTGAAATACCTTGATCCCATGAGGGAGTTTGACTACCCCAGACACCACACGGGGACGCACGGAGATATTGGTAGGTACAAAGTCAACCGACAGCCTATTCCTGAAAAGATAAGGAAATTGCTATGAAAAAACTATCTTTCTGCTGGTACTTCGACAAAGCCCCCCTCGTCTATGAGAACTGGAGGGACGGGTTGAGGGCGGCAATTGAATTACTGGAAAAGGAATATGAAGTGGATTGGATCATTGGTAAGAGGCTTCCGGACTACACTCCGGACTACTTGTTGTTCTGGGATGACTCAAATTCAGAAGTCTTTGGTAAATTAAACCAGTTTGACTGCTGGAAAGGACTTTGTCTCACCACCGCTCCTATGAACATGGACAACTTAAGAAAACTTAATGTTGTGTTTTGTGAGTCCGAACCCATTTACAATCATGTAAAAATGGCGGGTTTACCGGCAATAAAAGCTTTCGGAACAGACACTGACTTCTTTACACCAGATCAAAGTGTATCTAAAGACATCAAATACTTCTACCCCGCCACTTTCTCTCCCTGGAAGAGGCAAGATTTGATTGCCCACTATGGGAGTGACCTTCTATGTGTGGGGACAATCCAACCTGACGGACACCTGATTTATGAAGAGTGCTGTGATGAAGGGGTAAAAGTTGAAGTCGGCTACTTTCCTGCGGAAAAAATAAGGGATTATTATCGGAGGTCCCAGTCTGTAATTATCCCAGCAGTTCACGGATCTGAAAGGACAGTCCTTGAAGCCATGAGTTGCGACGTCCTCCCTGAGGTAATCAACCCCCAAAACATAAGAGCCATGAGTTACATCCAAGAATACAAACAATCTGGTCTTACAAGTCCGAGACAGTTTGTACTAGAAAGATATAGTCATGTTATTTACGCAAACCAAATTAAGAAAGGACTGACATGGACGTAATCATGCCCGCCTATATACTCGATCCTGAGACAATGGCTGTTACGGAGAGTGCGGTTAAGTCTTTAAGGGAAAACGACATCAAGTTGATAATAATTGATAACGGATCAGTAATGGGTCATGGGCAATTAAGAGAGTGGGCTGACCTGTTAATCTATGACAAAGTAAACATTGGGTACGCCAGAGCCGTAAACCAAGGGCTTAAACTAGCCGGTAAGATCGTGGCCGTGGCGAACAATGACATCAGGGTTCCCCCACAATGGCTGCCGATAGCGGAAGACGTGCTGGAAGACCCAAAGATTGGGAGTTTGCATTATCGGATGATTCCCTACGACCAACCTTTCAACCCTAGTAATGAGACTTGGCCATCGGGAAAGGAGAGATGGTGTACTTCATCGTTTTTTGTTGTCAGGAACGTTCAGTTGTACGACGAAAACTTTCGCAACAGTTACGATGATTGGGATTTCTGGTCAAGAATGAGGGAAAAGGGTTATACGACAGCCTACACTAACAAAGCCGAGTACCAACACCTTGATTCCTTTACAGTAAGAAGAGACCCCCAGCATGAAGCCATCAATGAAGCGAACAAAAAATACTACATTATTAAACACGGGATGACTGCCGAGGAAGAATTTGAGAATTTATTCCCCGGAGAGTTGGCAAAACCATGGAAACCTTTTCCTTAACAGTCATAACCCCCACTGTCAGACCCCAAGGTTGTGAAATTGTCGCAAAAAGTCTTCGCAAACAGGATTTTCGTGATTTTGAATGGTTGATTGTCGCACCTGAACATTTAAGAGCCGATGTAGAGGGTTACACGGTCTCACAGCCTCACATTTTCGTGCCTGAGCCCCCCAAAAGAGAGGGTGATTTCTGGAATTTAAGTAAAGCTTGGAACAAAGCCTATGCTTTTTCAAAAGGACAACTCATTGTTAACGTCCAGGACATGGTCTGGTTGCCCCCCGATACTCTTTCAAGGTTCTGGCAACACTACAAAAACAACCCCAAAGCTCTAGTGACGGCGGTGGGGCATCACTACTCCGACATCGATTCTATTGGGAAACCTTCAAATCTGGTCTGGCAAGACCCTAGGGCGAGAATGGACATCGGTACTTTCTACAAGGTTTCCCCTTCTGAAATGGAGATGTGCGTCTGCTCTATCCCCAAACAAGCCATAATTGACTGCGGTGGGATGGATGAAGAATACGACAAGGGTCCGGGAGTCGGAGAGAAGGAATTGAGCCATCGCGTGGAGAAACTGGGTTATGACTTGTATATTGACCAGAGCATTGAATATAGGGGAGTCAAGCACGGGAGACTGACAGAAGACTGGGATGAAAAATACTTTAGTGTAACTGCGCCCTTGTTCACAAAGCATATAAAAGACCTGCTTAACGGGGAGCGTCCCTTGAATGTCGGTTGCCTGTCGGGGTATAATATATAAAGCCTAACTCTAAAGGTGCAGGCCGCGAAAGCGGTCTTTTTTTATGGCTCAACCAGATGTTATTGAAATTCCCTCAGATGAAACCCCACATGAGGAGGTTTCTGTTAAGGGACACCTGGAAGCCAAACCCAAACAGTATGAAGTCGAAAAAATCGAATTATCAAAAAATATCCAGAAGTTTGACAAAAAGCCTCGTGTATACACGGAGAATCCTTACTCGTTTAATCAGGTGGTTAAAAGGATGGCTGAAAAGAAAAGGGCGTCTGTTGTCGCTACTCAAACATCGGAACAAATGATAACCAACCCCACCTACAATACGGTGGGTAAATTCCTGGGAGTAGACACTGTCCACGAGTGGAACAAATACTCCGACAGGGTTTTTGAAATTGTGGAATGGGCGAAGTGGAAAAGCGGTACAGATGACCTTACTAAATTAATACGTTGGATTGGAGAAAAGAGTCGTTCTGTTCCCTCTTTCGGCCAAGCTAAACGTATCGAAGAGTTATATCTTTTTGCCCATCTTGAACTTAACAAAAAATGAATTTCCAAGACGTAATCAGAGAATCATACGACGACTCCAATAAGGGGTTGAAGGTAAATGTTGTCGCCGGGACGATTACCGCTGCGGGTCAGGCAACTGTAACTTTATACGGAACACCCACCATTTATGCAGTGGTGAACACTTCTGCTGCGGGTCAGGCTTCTATCGTATTGGATTCAGGGCTAAACAACATTGGCTTTGCTACTGTCGCTGTTTCTACCCCTACTTTGTATGCCGTTGTTAATACGGGAGCCGTGGGCATAACCAATTCCATAGTAACTGTCGCTAACACTGTTCCAGTTACTTTTTCCGGCAACGTAACGCTTGATGACGGAAGTTTGGTTGGATTGTTAGCAGGAGTCAACAACATCGGATTTGCTTCAGTTACCCCCGTTGCTTCGTGGCCAGATCCCCAAACATACATCGGCCTGACCTCAGTTTCGGGAACAGTCGGCCTGGCTGCCGGAGTAAGCAACATTGGTTTCGCTACCGTCACACCCACGTCGATCTCAAGAACAATCTCTGGAAACATTACTCTTTCAGATTCCAAAGGATACATAGGTCTGGCTTCAGTTAGCGGGACAGTGGGACTTGCCGCAGGAGCAAATGCCATAGGTATGGTCACTGTCACCAACACGGTGCCTGTTACCTTCTCCGGAAATGTCACCTTGGATGATGGGTCGTTAACGGGTTTAATTGCAGGAGCGGCTTATATTGGATTAGCAACTGTTGACATAGGGACAATTAAAGCCTGGGCTGATCCAAAAACTTACATTGGTTTAGTCACGGTCGCCAATACTGTTTCCACTTCTTTTTCTGGTAATGTTACCCTAGATGATGGATCACTCGTGGGTTTGGTCGCTGGGGTTAACGGAATAGGTTTCGCTACAATTAATGTGGTAAACCAACCCGCTTTGGTCGCTGGTGCTGCTTATGTCGGTCTGGCCACGGTGGATGTGGGAACCATAAAGGCGTGGGTTGACCCTAAGACTTACCTAGGATTAGTGACTGTCGGGCATACTGTTACGGTCGCCGCGCATGCTTTAACTGCCGGGGTGGCAGGAATAGGGTTTGCTACGGTCAATACTGTTAACCAACCAGCTTTAGTCGCGGGCACTGCCAATATCGGATGCGTTACTCTTCTCAATCAGCCGGCATTAATAGCGGGAACTGCAAATATTGGTTGTGTCACCTTGCTAAACCAACCTGCTCTCATAGCAAGTTCGGCCAATATTGGGTCAGTCTCTATCCTTGGGGGCGGAATAGGAATAAATGCGGGGGTTAACAACATAGGATTTGCCACAGTAACCTTGAGTGCCGGGATGGCTACGGTCACATTGGGAACGAGATTGGCTTCCGCGACAGATTCAATTGCCACAAAAAACGCAGGGACAAACAAAACTCTTTTGGGAATGCCTATTACTTTGTCTACAAGTAGCCAGGCTACTCTTGCCGTGCCAACCAACGCCAATACCATATATATAACAAACTTAGTACTTAATTCCGATGCCACCGTGAGGGTGAGTATTCTTTCAGGGGTGACGTATCTTACTGGTAATGCCTCCATAGGAATCACCCTTAACCCCGGAGGAGGATGGGTTGAATCAGGCTCCCCAGACTCTCCTGTGTACATAGGATGTCCTTCAGGTTCGATTGTTGTTCAGAAGTTTGACATGACAGGGACTTCAGCAAAAATCGGCGGAAAGGTTGTTTACTTCCAAGAGTAATATGGCTGATGCAAAAATCTCAGAATTGACTGAATTGGTCAGTCCCACTGTGGATGATGTCCTTGCCATGGTAGATGATCCCGCAGGAACACCCACAACAAAGAAAACTACCCTAGTTAACTTACTGAAAGCTGCCTGGCCTGTCGGAGCGGTATTTATATCAGTTGTTTCAACCAATCCTAACACTTTACTGGGATTCGGAACTTGGGCGGCTTTTGGTGCAGGGAAAGTTTTAGTGGGACTTGATAGCGGGGATACCAGTTTTGATACGGTAGAGGAAACAGGGGGAGCAAAAACCGTTCAATCTTCAGCTCAGACTTTTGCTGGTACGGCTTCTACTACGGTAGTAAACCACGTTCACGTTCAAAGATACGGTACTCCAGCAACAGGAAATTTCACCACCTCTGCCGTTGTTGATACAAGTTCAGGAGGGACAGGGGGAACAGCGGGAAGTAACGTAACGGCAGTTTCTACTTCCAACCCAACAGGAGGAGCTGCTGATTACACCCCAGTGGGTACTAACACTCCGGGTGCTGCCACAAGCGTGGTTCAACCCTATATTGTGGTTTATATGTTCAAGCGTACCGCTTAAATGAACGACTTTCTGCTTACAGAAGACGGAGGTTTTCTTCTTCAGGAAGACTCAAATAAAATCATCAAAGGAGTAACCACAGCCCCTCAGGGGAGAGACTTGTGTGACAGGAGTGGTGAAATCGAAAGGGAAATTGTTGATACCAGAGACTCAGTAGAAGAAAGGATCTTAATATAACATGGCAGCCATAGAACTTTATTCAACACCTCTCTTTACGGATGCAAACCTAGAGTACTATGTAAGGCTTGAAAATAATTTAACTGACTCTGGACCAAATTCAATTTCTGCTTCAGGGACAGACGTAACATATAATACTGGGGAATTTGGCAATGCTGTTGTTTCAAACGGAAGTTCCACCACAATAGATCTGGCTTCTGATGCAAATTTGGATTTTGGTACAGGGAGTTGGACTGTTGCCTTCTGGGTTTATCCCACAAACAGAGCGGCTGGAGCACAGGATTGGTTAGGAAGGGCAGGAGGAAGTGGTGGATACCATATCACAAGAATAAACACCAACGGGTCTATACTCGTTCAAATCTACCAGGACGGTAGTAATTTTTTTAATTATACTTCTTCTGGAACCCCTATATCCTCGGACAGTAATTGGTTTCACATCACCGTAGTTTTTGACCGACCTAACAGTATTTCAAGGCTTTATGTAAATGGTTCTGAAAATACCACGGGGGCTGTAACGGGAAACCCCACTCTTGATGCCGCCACCTTTTTTACCATTTGTGACCACCAGTTTTCAGGAGTTTATTGTGCGGGAAGAATAGACGATGTGGCTTTTTATTCAAGAGTCTTAACCCCAACAGAAATTACTAATCTTGCGAATGGAACCTGGCCTACCTCAGGGGGAGGTCGCCACATGACGACCAATTCTAAATTCTGGTAAAAATCCCTTGAAAATCTATTGTGGGGTAGCGTAAAATGTAGTCTGGTTAATCTTAACGATGTGACCGCCTAACGGGCGGTTTTTTTATTGGAAAGGAGGTGAAAAAGAAACATGGCATTTATCTATGACCTAGACAATGAAGGGGGTGGACAAATTCTGTCCGACTCTAATACGGGTGGACCTGCTTTGCAGGTTAATTCCAACGCAGCTGGACAACCAGCTTTAGCTTTACTGTCGACAGCTTCAGGATCAGTTATTAAAGTAACAGCTATTTCCGGTGTAGGTGTTGACGCTGACTCAGTCAGCACGACTCACGCAGCAGGAGATTTCAGATCAGGAGCAACCACAGGACCAGCTTTAACGGTTGGTAGAACGGTCAATGCAACCGCTTCAATTGGAGCTTTGCAGTTCCTCGGAACTTCAGCAGCTTCTGGTGCAATCATGGGATTTAAGGGGGGATTCATTTCCTTAACTTCAATCCTTTTGACTTCAGCGGCTCATTTTGACTACGTGATTCCCGTTGAACTCAACGGTGAGGCACGCTATATCCCCGTAATTAAAGGTTCTGGATTAGTAGGCGGAGCGGTGTTCGCATAAGGAACATGACCGCTTCGGTCCCATGTTTCTTTGAACACTTATGTCCTGGACACTAACAGACCTTCAAACGGCAATCGCCAACGAGGTTGACCAGTCTGACACCTATCCAACGATTGGTGGGGATGACTGGAATATCCGGATGAACTTAATCAATAGGGCAATCCAAGATTGGGGTAACACCTATGAATGGAAGGCCTTATTGAAGGTCCACAACGGCCGGGTTACTACGGCGGGGTTTGCTACGTATGGATTACCGACAGATTTTCAAAAGATTGACGGTTATCCTGTTGTTACCTGGGATGGTGAGACAACGGATAGTTTCCCGGTGATTGATCCTACCAAATACACCCAGTATAACGACTCGGACAGGTATACCTATGTCTTAGGGAATGACAGGGATAGTAAAACCCTGTACATACACGCCTCTACTTTGTGTTCAGGAGCGTCTGTCCAGTTTACATATTACGCATCCCCCGCCTCCCTGGCCTCCCCCACAAACGTCACGGAGTGCCCCGACCCCAATTACATCGTACAGAGGAGTCTCTACCTCATCTACAAAGGCCGGGAGGACGGGAGGTTTCCCGAAGCTAAGGTAGAAGCGGACAGAATGTTGGCCAGGATGATCGAAAACGAAAACGTATTGGGGCAGGCTCACAATGATAATCGGGTGCAAAGGTGGGAAGAATCACGTTACGCCTTCCGCATTGGTAGAGATTAATATGTATGCCCAATTTCGATTTCAAAGAACCTCAATACAAACAACCACAAACCTTGCAACAGGATTGGGCTAACTGGAAAGGTGGGGTAAATACACTTCTTCGGCAGACGGAAATCAAAGACAACGAACTTGCTCAGGCTGAAAACCTCAAACTTGTGGGTTTGGGCGTTCCTACTAAAAGGGAAGGAACAGATAACTACTTCCTAACCGCACCCTCAGTGGCTACAGGGTCGCAAAGAGTAAGAGGGTTGAAAGGAGTTTTGTTCGCTTCGGGGGCTTCTGGAGTAAACGAGATCTTGGCTATATCAGACTGGGGATACTTGGTTAAAAAAGCGTCTGCTTCCTATTCTATGGTTGGGGGTTTTTCTTACGCTTCAGGATATAACGCCGAGATGATTCAACTCTATAACAATGTTTATATCGTCAATGGGATCGACACTCTCACTAAATACAACGGAGTCACTGTTTTTCCCTACACCCAGATTTCCCGCCCCACGGGGGTGGCCGTTACCAATCTGTCAGGAGTATCAGGGACTTTTACAAGGTCGTTCCGCGTTTCGGCTTTTAACGCCGTAGGAGAGACAATAGCATCCGAACCCGTCCTTATAACCAACACACCACAAGATTTAACTGAAACTTCCCTAAGAATCACCTGGGCAACCGCTTCTCCCGCCTCTGTAGTTGCCGGATACGGCGTGTATGGGTACGACCAGGGAGATGAAAGATTTATTACTTCACTTGATTCTTCCACTCTGCGCTATGACTTTGTAGGGACACCAGACCCTTCAATGCTTGTTTTTCCGCAGGAAGCTGATACCACCGCAGGACCGAAAGCTAAATATATCTGCTCGTATAAGGACAAAATTGTATTGGGGAATATCGACAGTTATCCCTCAAGAATTATGTGGTCAGGGGGAGGGTCGAATGTAGACAAGTTCAACTGGCGATACGGTGGAGGATACATTGATCTTGATAAGGACTCCGGAGATTTTGTGACAGGAATTATAGAGTTCCAGGAGGCCATCATAGTTTTCAAACAGAGGTCAATTTGGAAAGTCACACTTGCTTCTTCGGGAAGCCTCGTCGTTCCCACTGTTTCCTTAATCGTAAGAGGGGTGGGAGCGGTTTCCCATCGCACAATCAAACACGTTGAAAACGATGTCTTTTTCCTTTCAAGAAAAGGGGTCTATTCATTGGGAAATGAAGCTCAATACCTGGGGAATGTACTCAGGACGAATGAAATCTCAGCCAAGGTCAGACCAACATTCTTAACCCTCTCACCCTCTCAATTAGAGAAGGCTTGTGCTGCATATCAAGACTCAAAGTACAGATTGTCTTACCCCGCAGGAGGGAGTTTGTTTAACAATAAAGAGATCATTTACGACCGCGAGAGACTAGCCTGGATGGGACCAAATACTTACGCCGCCACACCCGGAATCTATGAGGTCTACTACGACGGAGAGAATCAGGAGAACTTAGTCTGGGGAGATTCAAACGACACTTATGTAACCAAAATGGGATCTGGGTATTCCAACGACAAGGGAGTGAAGATCCAAACCTCCTTGTTAACGAAGAAAACCGCTCTTAAAAACTCCTTCAGGTTTAAAATGTTCAAGACTTTGTATTCAAACTGGAGAAATGTTTACGGTACACCTTTCGTTAATATCATATTAGAACAAAGAGATGGTGCGGTGGGATCAGCCCAATCTTTTACCGTCTCCGCTTCAAATTCGGGCATAGGTTGGGGATTTGATAAGTGGGGCAATGTTAAGTGGGGAAACACTTCGGGTGCGGGGCTCTCGGCTAACTCTAACGATTTGGCCAGAAGAACGCGTATAAACAAACCTGCCCGGACTTTACAGTTGGAGATTACAACCACGGGTAATAACGACAGGTATGAATTACTAAGTGTCCAGATACTGGCTCAGGAATTGGGAGAAGGTATTATCCCCCAGTCCTGGAGTACATCCTAAAGTCTTTCTTTTTGTGGACAGAAGGTATAAAATTAGTAAGGTTATCTTTGAAAGAGCAACCGCCTAACGGGCGGTTTTTTTATGGGAGCAAACATACCCCGACCCTCAGTTGACGAGAATATCGCCACTGCTTTAAGTAGCGGTATTACTGATGTGGCCACGTCGATGTCGGTTGCCGATGGGTCTAAGATCGTTTCTCCGTGTTATTTGGTAATAGACAGGGTTGACTCCGCTGGGACGTTCAAGTCAACATCTCTTTGGGAATACGTTAAAGTTACTAATGTTTCGGGAAACGACCTAACTACTACCAGAGGACAGGGCGGATCAACAGCCCAGGCTCATTCATCAGGTGCGGTAGTTGAGGCTGTTATCACCTCTTCAATGTTTGAGGATTGGTACAACGTATTAAACCCTGAACACGACTCCGCCGGAGGGCATGTAATAACAGGAACAATGACTATAGCGGGGATGAATTTAGCCTCAGTGGCTACTATAGCCCAACTGTCGGCAAACAAGTTGAGCTTAGCTTCTCCCTCAACTGTTTCGACACTTTTTATAACGACCCACATCCAAGCCTCAGGAGCCTCGATTGTCGGTTGGGAAACTTCAAGTGGGACAGGTGGATTAAATGCTTATTTCCACGTTCCCGGAGGACTGGCTTCTCAAACAAACATTGGCGGACTTATTCCCATCCCCACGGCATTCACAGGACAATTCATACAAGCCTACGTGCAAACACCCGCTTCAGTTGCTTCAATTAACATCCATGTAAACAAAAACTTCTCGGTATACGGAGTTGTTGCCATCCCAGGAGGAGCAACTTTTGCTTCCTCAGCCTCCATTGCCTCAGCCGCTCTTGTAGCTGGTGATGTGTTGACTATGGATATAAACAGTCTGGCTTCACTTTCGCAAAACCTTTCAGTGTTATTGAGAGCAACCTAAATATGGTCGGAGAATTGATGCCCCAAGCAAATCTGGTGGGGTTGTGGCACTTCAACGGAAATTCCAATGACTTAAGTGGTAGTGGATTAAACGGTGTGGATGCAAACATGTCTTATCCTAGTGGAAAGTTTGCCCAATCTGCCTTGTTTAATGGCACTTCCTCAGTTGTTACACTCCCCAATTCTGCTACTTTGAAGTTTGGTACGGGAGCTTTTACTGTCATAGGGTGGGTTAAACCAAGGGTTTTAACCAATAATATGGATTGGATTAGTAAGGCCGCAGGAGGGCAAGCTTACGTCATTGTCCGCGTCCTAGACTCTGGACTTGCCCTGATTCAGGTCTATACAGATGCTGGGAATAATTACAATCAAACTACTGCTAGTGTTGTTTACACCGCAGGGAAGTGGTGTCATCTTTCTTTTGTGTTCGGGGGGTCGGGTTCAACGGGAGATATTTATCTCAATGGAGCCTTATTGCAAAGCAACGCCATTACCGGGTCTCCGAGTACCTCAGGAAATTCCCCTTGGGTGTTCAGCGACAACGCTATTTCAGGAGTTTTTTACGATGGAGAACTTGACGAGGTTGGTATTTATAACAAAGCTCTTTCTGCTAAGGAGATTAAAGACTACTACAACTGGTCTTTGGGGAGATTCGCAAAAATCCTTTAATTTCTCTTGAATAACCTTTACAGAAGGCGTAAAATACCAACACAAGCTAGTCTTGAAGACGAAGCCGCCGAAGGGCGGTTTTTTTATTGCCCTAAGCGTGCTTGTCGACGTTTCTTTAACAATTTCACAACAAACCAGGCGGAAGCAATAAGTGCCCAGCTCGCAACAACAATCATATTCGGGTACAAAAAAGCTTTCATCCCAGGAAGAGTATGTGTGCTGTTAAACCAAAAAAGAGCAAACAATCCCATGCCCGCAAGGAGCATGAAACCCATATATAAATCACAAATTATTCGTACAACTCTCATAAATACATTATAAGCCCTTATGCCAACTTTTCTACAACAAGTAGCCGGAAAAACAGGAAGAGCAATTGATGTTGTCGGAGGCGGACTTTCAAGAATTGGAATCCGTGGTCCTGAAACAAATCTAAGTGAGTCCCTTCAGGCTTATGGTGGAGCCAGGCCAGGAAGTAATTATGTCTATGTTCCCCCCAGTAATAACGCGCAGGTTCTCGGCTATTCTGATGCCGTCAGTTATCCACAGCAGGGTCCTGCTTATCCCGGGCCCTACAAGCCTACTAGTAACAGCGGTTCAGGTTACCAAGCACCAAGTAACAACCAAACAGTAAACGATCTTCAGTCTGGAAATATCAACCAGAACATGGAAACAGGTTATGACCAAGTTGACAACGATTACAACGTTACAATGCAGAGTTTATCGGGGCAGGAAGAGGGGTTGAGATCACAAGCGGGAGTTGCGGAACAGAGTGCACAATTAGCCTACAAACAAGGACAAGGGTTGGCAGAGCAAAAACAGGCTTCACAATTATCAAGCATCGCAGGAGAAGAGTCCACAGCAAGAAAGAACGAAACATCAGGTCTTCAGACTGCCCGCGACCTCTTCAGACAGGTTCAGCAAAACAATATCGCCCAGCTTTCAGGGTTAGGTATATCCAGTTCATCTGTATCCGAAGCCCTTGCTGAAAAGTTGGGAGTTGAGACAGCAAGAAGAGTTTCAGGGATTACTGGTTCAACACAAGAAGTTATTCAGAATCTAGCCAAAGAGAAAACAAACGTGGTCAACTACTTCCAAGATAGAGTCCAGACCTTAAAGGACAACCTTGACCTCGCCATCAAAGAGGTCCAGTCGGGTCTCCTTACTGGTATAACCCAAATTAACAACGCCAAGAATCAAGCAGCCGCGGATAAAGCTAACAGGAGAGCTTCGATCTGGCAGACCGCCCAGAACGCCTTAAACGAGATCCAAGTCAACTTCGCTAAATCCCAACAAGCACTTAAAGAGTGGTACGAAAAAAAGAACGCCACTTTAACAGACTTCGAAAAGTATGCCTACAAATCTACTGATTGGGCGGGACAGCAACAGGCCATCCAAGGTATCAGTTCTCTCCCCGCAGTCGGAGGGTTCTCCGCAGTACCAAACTACGAAGACGCCAGACAGGGGTACGTAAAGATCACGCCTAAATATCAGAAGAGCAACGAAGAAGAAGAGTTGTCTTTCTAAGACCATGACATGCCTAACGCACTACAAAAAGCACGAGACCTCTTTTACGGAATAGGAAATTCTCTTGGTGTTGCCGGGACACAAAACGGAAACGTACTTATAAGGAACAACTCTCTGGCGGGTAGGTTGTTGCAGGGATCACAAAGAGTTGCGCAGGCGATCCAAAAGCCTGAAGAGAATCTTTGGTATCCCCAGGCTCTAGCGCAGGGGAAATTGCGTACTGGAATCAAACCCATAGATTACGCAGGCCAAAGGATGGGTAATTATATACAAAATATGTATGTTGCTTCAGCTAAACAACTCCCCCAGGACATATCAAATATTGTTTCAAACAAACCTGTAAATATAGGAGGGTATCAGATACCCAAAGCCCTCAACCCTGTTGCCAGAGTCGGGAAACTGGGGCTGGATGTATTAGGAGCCATTCCAGACCCCACAGATGTACTCTACGGAGGTTTGAACTTCTTAAAAGGTACGGGAGTAGCCCAAAGGGAAAAGAAGGGCTTTCTGGGGTCACTGGACACTCAGATAAAAGCGATGACCCTAGAGAAACCTGTAGGTTTGGGTGAGGCGCTTTCCACCAATCCAACTACACAGACAATAGGAAATATCGCAGAACTTCCGTTAATGCTCTTTTTTGGCGGCAAAATGGTTAGAAGCAATCAGGCGGATAATTTAATCAAGAAAGCCCAACCTGAAATAGAAGCACTAATAAGAGATGTCAACTCTTACGACACCTTTAATCCCCGTTCACAGATGACAATAATTGATGATGTCACAGCCGTAGCAAAGAAATACATCCCACAGGTCGTAAATTCCAAGGAAATGAAGGAAATGTCCACACTTAATCCAAGAAAGTGGATGCAACTCGTTTCAACCTTCCTTCAGGACAGGGTAGTTATAGCCAATCACCCCGAAGTAAATGTGGGGTTGGGTACAAGAGCGATGAAGAAACTTGATCCCACCCAACCTAAAGGAGTAGGAGGAGCGGGTGGTACGTTACCCAATGGTCAAAAAAGTGTTTCATCTAGCCAATTATCGGCCCCAAAAGCATCCCTACGGACAACAAAACAGCAACTATTCCAACCCCAACCAGAAACAATTCCTTCACCATCTCAATCAAAATCTGCAAAGCCATCGGTAGTCGCTTCACAACCCTATTTTAACACGAATCGTCTAAATGTGAGTGATGAAACAAGAACCGTGGTCAGACAAACAGTCTCGGAGATTAAACCCCAGATAGAAGAAGTGGTGGGCAAGAAACTTTCCAACAAAGAAGTCGTAGATTTTTCCAATGTCAGTTCGCGTGTCCTCCATAAAGCCGTTGACCGCCAGCAGACACTAGAATGGGAGGCAGCTTTACTGAAAGCTCGTCAAATCCTATCTTCACAAGCCGTGAGTGGGACAATGACAAAGGAATACCTAGACAACCTTTTGGCAATAAAGTCCCTTGGATCGGATACGGCAAGGAAACTCCAATCGTTCTCTATTGGTGCTGACCCCAAGCTAAACAACGCAAAAGGGGCAATACTCGAAGCTATTCTTAAAGTAACAGACGATGCCGAGAAGATCTTAAAAGAATCAAAGGGGGTGGATTTTAACAACTACGAACAAACTGCTGCTTTTTATAGGAAGTTTGTCAAACCGAACGCGGGAGACTGGATTGAAAAAATCCGCTACACGTCAATGCTTTCGTCTCCTAATACTCATATTAACAACACCATGAGCAACTTCCAGGGGACAGCACTGATCGCCCCCATAGAAAAAACCATCACAGGTATGGTGGATTTCCTCAAAAGTACTGTTACGGGGAAGAAGAGATCAGCTTTTACTGGAGAAGGGGTGGCCTATATGAGGGGGTATTGGAGTAAACTCCATGAAGCCTCCCAGAATTTTGCTGATGTTATGAGTGGAAGGAAGTTTTCCACTGCCCAGGAGTTACATAACCTTCCTCTTACCGCACCAGGGACAACCGGACGCAAGGTTGAAAACACCCAAAACTTCTTCCCCAGACTCTTACAGGCGTCGGATGAATTTTTCACTACTTTGACGGAGGGTGCCGTGATGAAATCTTTGGAATACAGGGCTAGTCGAGGGGTAAAAACAAGATTCCCTGAAATAAAAGCAACAGCAGAAGCCAGAAAAAGACTGTTTAATGCTCCTTTTAACTTGGATGAAGAGGGGCCTGTACTTAAAGCTCTTGAATACCTTCCCATGAAGGTGGCAGAGGCGAGAAACAGCAACAACCCTGTCGTCAGGACTGTCGCAAAATACACCTTTCCTTTTGTGCGTATTCCATCAAATATACTGAAAGCCTCAGTTGAGTACTCTCCCTTGGGCGTTTTAACCCTCCCCGGAGCTAAGAATAAAGTTGAGCAAGTTTCCAAAGCGATCCTCGGGACATCAATTGGGCTGGGAACCGCCATGCTGGTTGGTTCGGACAGAATGACATGGTCTGAACCCACTGATCCTAAGAAGAAATCAATGTTCCGGGCAGCTGGTATGCAACCGTATTCAGTCAAGGTCGGAAATAAATGGATTTCTTTTTCCAAGCTCCACCCGGCGATAGCTTTTAATATGGCTCTGGTTGCAGCTGTGAGAGATGCCGAGAGAAATAAATCATTATCAGATTCCGAGGTGGAAACGGTACTTAATGGTGCAGCTAAGTGGGTGAATTTCTACGCGGATATGTCTTACGTCAAAAATATTGGAGATTTTGTCTCCTCTGCCAAGGGAGACGCTGAAGGGATTAGTCGATACCTTTCAAACTACCCACAGCAATTAATTCCTTTTAGGGCTTTGATGGGTTGGGTGACCAGAATAATCGACCCCTACCAGAGGAAGATTGACACGACCGGAAACGTATTAGAGAAACAATTGCAACAACTCTCTACTCAAATTCCGCTTCTCTCTCAAACTGTCCCCGCAAGACTAGACCAATCAGGACAACCCATTGAGAACCAAAATAGACTATTCAACGCCATAACACCCATCGGGAAAGTTACAACCGAAAAGACTCAGGAAAAGAATATGTATCTATACCTTGGTGGCCAGACAGCAAAACAGACATATAACTCACTCAAGAAGCTCTCTCCAGAAGAGGCTAATCGTATTTCAAAGATCATTAAACAACAGAACCCCACCCTCTACTCAAACCTTGTTAAAATCAAAAAACAGGCTAATTTGGGAGTATCTAGAAGGGAAGAAAAGTACATTAACCTCAATATCTTAGAGAGAGCAACTAAAGTAGCAGATGAACTCAATAAACTTTCCACCCGTGAAGAGAAAAACGTTCTAGTAAAAAGGTATACACAGTTGGGGATTATCACTGATGACGTAAAAAAACAGCTTCTCCAGATGAAAAGAGACGGAAGGTTGTAAAAATCTTGTTTTGCACCCCAAACGGGTGTAAAATGAATGTATTCGGTCCAGCCGCTAACGGCAAGAACCGCCCCAAAAGGGCGGCTTTTTTTATGGTCTTTTCCAACATGAGTAGCAACAAATTCCCCCCATATTTTGAGAAATACTTTGAGCAGAAGTTCGGAGAGATAAACACCCGACTGTCAGAGATGCAGTGTTCTGTGGAAAAGTACGATGTCAGGGTTTCGGCCTTGGAAGTGTGGAAGGCAAACATCATGGGCAGGGTGGCGATTGTTTCATTTGTTCTTGTTTTCGTAGTCAACATGGCTATCGACTGGTTCAAAAAGAAGTTTGAAGTATGACCATACTAGAGTTTTTTGATTCATACCTAGACCTCTGGGTGGAGTACTCCTCTATTGCCAATGTAGCCACGACCGACCAATGTGTTGATTTGTTTCAGGTCTATAACAACCGTGTAGTGGGCGGTCCTAATACATCCGGAAATGCGGTGGATTACTTTACAAACTATCCGACTGATTTCTACGAGAAGATAGTAAACACCCCAACGGGGGTTCCTCAATTAGGAGATGTAATAGTCTGGGGGACTAAGTATGGAACGTACGGACACATTGCTATCTGTACCGATATTGCTTCAACGACAGGTTTCACTTCCTTCGACCAGAACGACCCGTATAAATCACGGTGTCACTTCCAACCCCACACTTATACAGGAGTCTTAGGATGGCTTCGCCCCAAAAGCGTCCCCTCTATAGACCCGGATAAGGTAAAAATAGACCTCGGAGAGCCGTGGGGAGTTCAGGAAGTACAGGCAATCAAGTCGATGTTAAAAGACGCCGCAATAGGTCTCACCTCGGCGTTGGAGAAGGGTAAACAATTAGATGGGTTTATTTCAAAGTGGGTAACAGAGTGGAATCTCCCAACAGGATCGTCTTTAGTCGATGTCGAGGGAGAGATGGCAAAACTTTTAAGCCTAGAGGACACCCTTCAGAAGTACCGGGATGGTATAGAAGGTGTAGTTGGGGCTTTCGAGACGGATTCAGCCCTTTTAGAGGCACTACACGCCGTCAAGAGCGACAAGGACGCACTATCTAAGCAAGTCACAGATCTTTTACAGAAGTTGGCAGACGTCAAACAACCCTCAGGGTACACCTTTATAAAATCTTGGACGATTTATTCATTACTTTTCCGACTTTATAAAAAGGTGGTGAATTAATGTGACAAAAGAAGCAATTTTAGAAGCTTTGAAAGAACCCCTGAGGATACTGGTACTTTCCATTCTTCCTCTGGCGATTTCATACTTCGCTTCTTTACCTTACGAATGGGCAGCTTTTGCCATTCTGGTATTGAGGTTTCTGGATAAGTTCCTCCACGAATACGAGAAGGAACTTCCTGTTAAAGAACAGAACGATGGGTTATTGGGTTTGAAAGGATTAACAGGTTTCTAACATGACCGAACGTGACCCTTACGAGAAAACAGTCGAGCGTCTGTTAAAGGACGAGAAGACAAACCTTAAATGGTTGGCGGTGAAGGCGTGTCAGGATTTACATTCAGCAGAGAAGTGCGGTTGTAGTCAATGCAACCATCAGGCAGATCAATCGTATCTCAAATGGGAAGAAGAGGATGACAGGATAAACGGTCACTACCACTCAGATCACGAAGAGGACAGGTTATTTGATTTTGCTTTCAAGCGTATTGAACCATGAACGAATACAACATCGTCAAATGGCGGGAATATAAAAAAGGATTACTAAATCCCAAGGATACAGAAGCCCCGAAAGAACTGGGGCTTTTTCTATGGGGGGTGATGGTGGCCGAAGAGAGGGCGGTCAACCAGGTTATTTATCAGGCAGAGGGGTTTCATGAAAGAAGATGAAAGAGGACTGTATTACGGATCGACAGAAAACTCCTACCGGGCGGTGGAGACAGCCGAACTTATGAGAAAAATTGCCAAAGCGGAGTTACCTAAAGCGGTGGAGAACCGGGAGAGATTTGAGCGTCATTTAATCCTCTCTGACTATCAAATTCCGGATCACGATGTCGGTCTGGCCGAAATAATAAGAACCCAATTAATACCCGATCTTAAACCCGATGTCATTCACCTGGACGGGGATATTATGAACTTCTCCGAAGCCGGGAAATACGACCTACCTTTAGATTTTGACGTGACTCTAGGAGATGAACTTAACAAAGCCAAAGAAGTAGTATACGGATTGGAAAAGGCCGCCCGGAAAGCCAACCCTGATTGTGAAATAGAGTGGAGGGAAGGGAATCACGAATTTAGATTACAAAAGTATCTGGCAAGAAACGCTCAGGCCTTAGCTGAGATCTTTGATGAATACGGGGACAGGGTAATAACTATCCCTCATTTGATGAATTTAAAAGAACACGATATTAAGTGGATTCCATATTACGAGCATAAAAAAATAGGTTCAGTAGAAATAGAACACGGAGATATTGTCAGATCGAAGTCAGGGTACACCGCCCACGCCATGCTAGATCGTAGAGGACACTCAGGGTTCTCCGGGCACACCCACAGACTAGCCTTCATTACTCGAAACCAGGGCGGGGATGAAAAGTTCTGGCTTGAAACCGGCTCGTTGTGTAACTACAACCCCACCCCTCAATATGTAAAAGACTCAGATTGGGTTAAAGGTTTTGCTGTGGGAATTTACGACAAGCAAACAAAGATCATGCACCCGTGTCTAGTAATGGTTCAAAAAGAACAATTTGCCTTTAATAACAAAGTGTACGAATCGGGGTGAGCATGATGACCATTGTGGCAATAATCGTAAGTGTTCTCTTCATAACATACTTGGGGATTTTGTTCTTAATCTCTGCCGAACCCAGATGTAAGAAATGTAACGGAAGGCTCTCATACTGGGGTCATTGTCGGTACTTCTGTGATGAGTGCGGGGAGGAGGACAAATGAAAGAAATCTGCATGAATTGTATCGGCCTCATGGCTCACTACGAGGAGAGTCCCAAGCCCGGTGTCTTAGAAAGAATGGAATCGACCATAGAGGCGGTTCAGACGATGGAGTCCTGTAAAGAGAAGGTCTGTATTCCGTTAATTGAAGTAAAGAAACTGCTCAATGAAAGAAAGAGAGAGTATAAGCAGGGACGTCTTTTTTGAAGAACTCCTGAACATAAAACTGGTGTGGATGAAAGAGTTTATGACGGGGGCTACCACTGAGGTAGATTTCCTGAATAAAGCTGCTGTCATGAAGTGCAACATCGAACTCCTGCACGAGGCAGAAGAAGAGAACCTGAGAGTCAAATATTACATAGAAGACGGAGATTTGGAATTTGAGATTTTAAGGAAGAAGGGGGTGGGATTTATATGAAGGAGATATTCAAGCCGAAAAACCCCTGCGAAGCGGAATTTCATGTAGAGAACTGTGCTTGTCAGAGATGCAAAAAAAAGAACTGTTCCCACTGTAACGAGGTCAACTGCGACCACATAACAGGAAAGGCAATCGCCAGAGAATTAGGGTGGAGTCACAACCAAATAGAACGGAAATCAAATAAACAGTGGTTGAGTAGGGCTTGTCACACCGAGAAGGACAGAAACACCTGTGAAGTAGTAAGGGCTTTGAGGTGGCAGAAGAAACACTTCATCGGGGTTGGTAAGTTTCCTAAAGTAGGTATAGGGAGTAACGAGTGAGTTCGTAAACGAGCAATCCGCTCTCCCCTATGACTATAAGTATATCATACTGGATCAAATCATATCGTTTGATACATTAAGTGGCAGTTGATTTTTTTGCCGAAAAGTTTTAAATTGTTAATTACTTCAATATGCACAATTTTCTCCGTTTTTGTCTTTCTTTCTTTTACCCTTTTCTTTCTTTCGTGGGTTGATTCGTGTCCTAGTCTACCGAAGAGAGGATGGTGTTAGTTAATAAGGGGCCAAGGGGGTTTAAGGGGGGGGTAGACTAAGTTTGATATATTTTAAGATTACACTATGCCGTCAACTTTAAAATGGAAAAGAATACAAAACGAGGTTTGGAGTCGTGATTCGTTTAAATGTAAAGGTTGTGGAACTAGAGAGAAACTAGGAATACACCACTTGGACTTATCCGGCGATTATCACAAACACACCAAATCTAACAATTCGACTGAAAATTTACTTACTTTATGTCAATCTTGTCATTCAAGAGAACACTGGAGGTTGGCGAGAGAAAAAGGTTATATTAACCTCCTTGGATAGTTATGGAACTACAAGAGAAGTTAAAGAGATTAAGGAAACTATGGACTTTGGCTAAGAGTCGGAATAATACCAGATGGATGTTACAGATAGAAAAATCGGCGGCAAACTTAAAAAACCTTCAGGAAAATAAATCCGTTGGAGGGATTATCGAAAAAACCGTTGGAGAGATGACAACGACAGAGATTGAGGCTATTATGGGTACTTGACAAGGGGTTTATAGAGGAGTAGTATAGCACTATGGATCGCAAAACCTACCTGACTAAAGTAACCAAGGAACTCCGGAACCAGAACATCGCCAGGATGTACTTCAAAGAAGACCTCTCTATTACTGAAATCCGCAAGGATTACCCGGAACTCTCAAGACAACGGATATTAGCTGTTGCCTGGTTAAATAAGGATAAGGTATGACAGAACACGCCAAGACCTTTCATAGACTAGCCAAGATCGGGGGCTTCTACCCTCCCGTCTTGAAGAAGACCCACAGAGGGATTGTGGCCAGGATGGCTCTTCCCAAACTTGAAGGGTACGAATCAGATCAGTTTATGGCCTCCCTTCCCCGGCTTTGCTCACACCCAGCTATTCCAGTCAGAGAAGGAGACAAGATTCTCCATTACATCAACATATGAAGATGGAAACCATCATCAAGATCTTCCTTTACGGAGTCTCTCTGGGCAGGGCAGGAACGGATGATGTAGAGGCTCTCTTAAAGCTGCAGGAAATTATTGTCGAAAGCAAGAAAGAGGTCAATTATGACAGACCCTAAATTCCAATACAGCGAGTTTGTCCGGAACGGACACGATGGACAGTATGTAGTCAGGACTGACGACAAGGAAGAGTTTGAACAACTGGTCACTTACATCCAGAGCAAGATCCACCCCGAAGCACAAACCGTTGTACCGAACGTAGCTCCTCCTGATCTAAGCATAGACGGTGAGAAGGGGCAGGGCGGTAAGTGTCCTCTACACGGATCTTCCCTGGTTTGGAAGACCGGCACCTCAAAGACAACTAACAAGCCCTACGCCTTCTGGTCCTGTCCTACATTAAATCCGGACGGAACCTTCTGCCGGGCGGCTGCTCAAAGGAAAATATGATGCCACAATACAAAACCACCGAAATAGTACCCCTTGAGAAGGTCTTAAAGGACTCGGTAAAGAAGATCAAGAAGCCCTGGGAAACCTGCAGACATCCCTTTACTGAAATGATCGGGGGTATCCCCAACTGTCAAATATGTGGAAAAGCATTCTAAGACTAACTAACAAAGAGATTAAGCGGATCAAGTCCGAGCAAATAGATTGGTCTGATGTAAAGGATCACGAGATCTGTCCGGAATGTGCCGGAGTGATAGCTGGTAGGTTTAGCCGACAAACTCATAGGCTGTGCCTCAAGCGGTACTTCTATGGGTTTGAGCTTGACAGGATGGCTAGATCAGAGGACCAGTCCAGGTTAATCATGGCTTGAGTTCAGAAGGTTGCATCTCAACCTTCACGAGAACCCCTCAATGAGTTCTCGCCAAAGACTAGCCTGGACGCAAACTAAAATGACACAACAAAACTTAATACTTAACGAATTAAAAGATCACCCGGAAGGAGTGTATAACTTCGAGTTTGCTAATAAGTTTCACATCTTACGCTACAGTGCCAGGATATTCGATTTAAGAAAGAGGGGTTGGGACATAAGAGAGGACTTTTCCGGACACTACATCCTACATACAGAACCGCAACAACTTAACTTTATATGAAACACAAATTCACTAAGGAAATGGCCACACTCCTGATTATGTTCGGGCTGTTACTGGCTATGCTTATCTGGGCTCCAAAGATTAAAGCATTACGAGAAACGCCCTTACACGAGCCCCTAGTTGGAGAACTCTTACCCGCTCCGGAAACAATAGACTCCTGGGTGAGTGAGTATTCCGAGAAGTACGGCAAGA
>Ga0209340_1000488_pt1 | contig 41755 bp, 33 predicted proteins | sample EPASupsiteSAE323_FD_187266 | JGI IMG/M metagenome (GOLD analysis project Ga0209340, IMG submission 187266) | Bioremediated contaminated groundwater from EPA Superfund site, New Mexico - Sample SAE3-23 (SPAdes) (version 2) | ecosystem: Environmental > Aquatic > Deep subsurface > Groundwater >... | reverse complement strand
ATTTTTGGAAAGTTAAAAGAAATGATTTACAGAAAGGAGTTGATTGGCAATTTACAACTGATGATGCTCGGATAAAACTTAAGCGACTTTACCCACAAATTAAAGCGTCTTGAACCACTAGTTGAATGAATTACCGATTGGGGATTTTGGTGATATCAAGAAAAAGCGGATGTATGGGCAGGTGAAATTAAGTGAATGGGAATAACGAACCTAAAAATACTGGTACTTTATCACATCTTTCATCAAAAAAACCGATAATATCTTTATAAATAATAAGAATAAAGAATCATTACAGAACCTTATTTAGTGCTAAGTTGTTTTCTTTTTCCGTCCCTTTTCCAAATGCCCTTACCGGTAACACTCGACAAACACGGGTATTACTATGACTCTTCGATACTGGAAAGATGCAAAATACCGGAAGGTCGGCCGGCTTTATCCTGGTGATGATGATCTGATTCATATTGTTTATGATGGAATCGGCGAACTCGGGACTATGACGATCGAGCAGGCTGAAAATATTCTTGCAGGTATTGAACCTCAGACAATCTCACCGGCTGGTTCTTCAGACCTTTCTATACCAGGGACAGGGTATAAAATGACAATTCCGGCTAATGGTATGTTGTATCTGGCAATTGCCAAGCAGGTAAGAAACATGCTTGATAAATGGCCGAGACGGAAATCTGCATTATGGCTCCCGGATGCAGGAACAGAAATATTAGAGTCCGTTTTTATTATAACAGGAATTACGGATTGTCACCATATAATTGATATTAATCGTGAATGGGCGGCTGATGAGATAATCGGGAAAATAATGAGAATTTATGTTGGCGATGAGATTGTGGATTTTATAATTGCTGGTTATAGCAATCACGAATATCTTATAATTAGGAATTTTCAGGCAACAATCTTTGATAACTGGACTTATAATGGAAGGGTGCCGACTTTAACACCTTATCTTGCTGATTTATCTTATGGAATACAAGGAGACCGGTGTCAAAAATATGGTCCGGTAACAATCACGGGACCATCAATATCCTTGTTAGGAATATCAGAAATTAGATTTTCGTTCAAATATTACAGCAAAATGTATTGCGAACAAACATCTAAAATCTCAAGTATTAGATATGGGGTAAATCCTGATTATGCCTGGAACATCCCTGGTCTTGTGGAGTTCGGAAGCGGTTATAGCAGATATAAATCCAATATTGATTATCCCATATTCGTAAGATCTAATTTCACATCCTAAATTAATACAATGAGGCAAAATGCGAGTCTAAATTTTAGGCCAAAAAAATGGTTTATTTCTTGAAAACTATGCTATGAATTTATTTTAATTTCACAGTTGACATATGAGGAATATGGACTGAAGTCAAAGTGGTAAACTTAGGCTGTCAGGAGGTTAAAAAGGCCGGGATCTTCCCATGAGCAGGATGAAGACATAAATTATCTCTTGGCAAGGGTTATGGAAGAATATAAAAAATATTTCAGGTTTCATTGTTCTAAAAAAAGAAATTATCTCGAAAATCTAATCTTAGAATGATCAAAAACTTTGTATGCATATACCTTAATAATATCAATTATTAAGAGGAATATCAGGGAATATATCCATACAAAGATTGCCATTCTCCATCCCATTGCAGGAAGAAGAATTCCATAAACCGTGATTAAGGTAGCAAATAACTGTGTCAGAATAATTGCAGCAAAGAGAGGGGCTGCAGGTTTAATTGACCAGAAATAACCTTTTGTCCTGGACATAAAGACACAAAGGTGTCCTCCGACTGAAAGTCCCAGATATATAAAAGACTGAAGTACTTCATGAGAAAGCCCAAATACGTTAAGCCCTACGTATAAGAGTCCGAAGGTCTGAAGGACACTGAAAATACCTAATACTGATGCAATTCCAATTATAGTTTTTAAATTCCATCTTTCCGGTTTGTTGGAATAAATTACATTATCATAAGCTATTGTCATTATCGGGAAATCATTCAGGATAGCAAGGAGCACTATCATCAGTGCAGTAACCGGATAAAACTGGAATATTAATATGGAAAGCGTGATGAAAAACAGAATATCTATAGTTTCTGCAATCCTGTAAATTGAGTAATTGCACATCCGCTGGAAAATTTTTCTGCTCTCTTCTATGGCATCGATAATTACCGAAAGTCCTGGTTTTGTCAGAACAATATCAGCAGATGATTTGGCAGCATCGGTCGCCCCGGATACGGCGATTCCGACATCGGCTTTTTTAAGTGCAGGAGCATCATTCACTCCGTCACCAGTCATCCCGACGATATGACCTGCTTGTTGAAGTAATCGGACAATTTTAAATTTATGTTCAGGAAATACCTCCGAGAAGATATCGGATTGCTCAATTACCGTTTCCGCATCATGATCAGAAATACCTGTAATCCTTGCAGGAATAGAAGATCTCGTATTAAGTCCGATTTCTCCTGCAATCTGTTTTGCAATGGATTCATGATCACCTGTAATCATCTTGACTTCAACGCCCATACTCTTCGCAGTTTCAATTGTTGATGCAGAGTCTTTTCTGGGCGGATCATACAGGCCAATAATTCCTGCAAAAACCCAGTTACCTGAATCGTCAGTTTTTGCAACAGCCAGGGCCCTGTATCCGTGTAAAGCCAGTTCATCTATTTTTTTAGAGATTGAATCCTCCAAATTTCCGGCAGATTTTAACAAGGCTACGATTACCTGTGGAGCTCCTTTGGCTACCTGGTAATACTTTTCTCCTATTATAACAGTAGCCATGGTTCTTTTACTGACCGGATCAAAAGGAACAAACTTTTCCACGACATTCTGTTTTAACAGTGTTTTTACCGAAGAATTCTCATCTCCCTTTGTTTTTATGGCAGTATCTATAGGATCTTTTGTATCTTTATCAGAGGCCAGGATTGCTATTGTTAATACATCTTCTTCAGAATAATTTGAATATGGAATAATCTCTGCGACTGTCAGGCTGTTTTCGGTAATTGTTCCTGTCTTATCTGAACAGAGAATATCCATTCCTGCCATCTCTTCAATTGCAACAAGTGAACTGACAATAGCCTCTTTTTTAGAGAGGGCTATAGCACCTATTGCCATTGTAACCGAAAGTACTGCAGGAAGAGCTGCTGGAATTGCCGCAACGGTAAGGACTAAGGCAAACTGAAGAGTCTGGACGATGTCTTCGTGTCTGAAAAGGCCCGCAAGAAAGACAATCACCACCATTATGATAGCAAGAATAATGAGATAATCTCCGATCCTCATTACCGCTTTCTGAAAATGACTCTCTGTAGATGCCTGTTCTATCAGTTTGGTTGTTTTTCCAAAGAAACTATTAATCCCTGTTGCTGTAACCACTCCATTCATATCACCCTGCTTTACTACGGAGCCGCTATAAGCAGTATCAAATGGATTTTTGGTAACAGGAAGTGATTCACCGGTTAATGCAGATTCATCTGCTTCAAGATAATCCCCCTCGTAAAGGGTGAGATCTGCAGGAATGATCTCACCTATCCTGACCCTTACAATATCTCCTGGAACAATCCCGCTTCCTGCAATTTCTTCCCATTTCCCATTGCGTTTTACCGTTGCCGTTGGTGCCAGTTTTTTCTTTAAAAGTTCTATTGCATTATCAGCTTTATTCTCCTGCCAGAACCCGATAATAGCATTAAAACACAACAGGAAGAGTATTACCCAGAAATCATCGTATCTACCGGTTATTAATGATAATATTACCGCAATTTCAATCATCCAGGGAATAGGACCCCAGAAATATCCAAATATTTTGCGTAATTTGCTTACTTTCTTCTCCGGGATATCATTGGGGCCATACTTTTGTAAAAGATTATTGATCTCTTCTTCACCAAGCCCGTCTTCTCTGGTCTGGTACTTTGAAAATAGTTCTTCTTTTGTTTTTATAGACGATTTGGTTAAATCATCAGTCAAAGTATCCGGCATATTTTTTTATAGGGCCAATACATTTTTAATGTTTTTCAAAAAATTGAATTATTTATTGAATTATTAAATACCAAAAATCTGCTTAGCTTGAAAGTTAGTAGTGTAATCGGCATCATATTGTTGTTTATACCTAAATTATTGTAATCAGTTTTAACTAATGAATCCGCGGTTATTTATCTAACAATTATTATTGATTATCTATGTTTACATCTAATCTTTCATGGACTTTTATTAACCAATTAAAAATAAAAACAACCTATGAAACTGTTACCAATAGTCTGATTGTTATTATCAATCTTTACCTCTATTCAGTCCAATCTCAATTCCCTGGCGATTTTACCTATCTCCGGAAATATTTTTTCATATCATTTCAATATGATATCTATCCTGTTAAATTAAATGCCTCCGCACAAGATCTTTAATATTCTCTAACTAGAAATCTATTGTTTGAATGGTTTTTTCAATTAAAAAATGAATAAGTAATCTTTCAATCACTACCTATCCAATTATATGCTTACGGGTAATAAGGATGGAATACGCTAATGGAGTAAAAAGAGATTATGCAACCTCCGGATATAAATAAGACATCATCAGAATCACAAACCAATCAAACCGAACAGATTTCATTACTCTATGTAGATGATGAAGAAGATCTCCTAATATTGTCCAGGATTTATCTTGAACGATTAGGGGGTTTTCAGGTTGACATTAGCACATCGGCAAAAGAAGCATTAAACTCTCCTCTCATCCGATCCTATGATGCAATAGTCTCTGACTACCAGATGCCGGAGATGGATGGAATTGCATTTTTAAAGGCAATCAGAGAGACCTGTGGTGACATTCCCTTTATCCTTTTTACAGGTAAAGGCCGTGAGGAAATAGTAATCGAAGCCATCAACAACGGAGCAGATTTTTACCTCCAAAAAGGCGGGGATGCGAAGTCACAATTTGCAGAACTCTCTCACAAGATAAGACAAGCAGTACGGAGACGACAATCAGAAAAAGCACGGAAAGAACAATTTGATGAGCTGGTTAAAACAAAAGAAGCATTGCAGGAGAGTGAATCGAAATTTCGTGCAATTGTTGAAACTATTCCTGATGCTATATGGGAAATAACCCTGAAGGGAATATTCTCATATATAAGTCCGCAATGCCAGGAGATTATTGGGTATACTCCGGATGAACTGCTTGGAACCTCATTCTTTTCACTTCTCAACCCAGAGGGAAAGAAATTACTGGAGACACTCTTTGAAAATGCAAATGACCGAAAACCAGGACTTTTCTCCTTTTATCTCCCTGCAATACATAAAAACGGAGGCATCAGAATTCTTAATTGCCGGTCATATCCCCTTATCAATGCAGGAGGCAAAATTACCGGATTCAGGGGTGTCACCAGTGATGTAACCAAAAGGGTTCATGATGAGAATGCACTCTATGAAAGTGAATTACGGCTTCGATCATTCTTTGAAGCAACGGGTGAGGCAGTATCACTTATTGATGAAGATGGAATTATTTTGGAATGGAATGCCAGTTCTGAAAGAATTTCAGGAATATCTAAAGAAGAAGCTCTCGGAAAATATGCCTGGGATCTAATGTTCCATTTGCTCCCACCTGAACGTCACAATGAAACGATACGGGAAAAAATAAAAAATTCCATCCAGACCACACTTAAGACCGGCAGATCTCTTTTCCAGGAGCCAAAAATAATAGAATCAATTAGATCAGATGGAAAGAGAATATATACCCGGCAGATTATTTTTCCCATAAAAACCGAAAAAGGATATCGGTTAGGTTCAATATCGCAGGATATTACAGAAGAAAGATATATGGCAGATGCACTCATGGAAAGTGAGAAACGGTTCAGGGGAATGGCAGAGCGGTCTCCGGATCTTATCATTATCCTTGACAATGAGATGAAAATTTCTTATATTTCTCCTTCTGCCCGGACGATAATCGGATATGACCCTGGAGAACTGGCCGGAATACCGGGTGAATCTGCCTGTGAACAGGTTTTTTCACAAAGCAGCATTAATTTATCAGAAATTATCAGGAAAATTAAAAATAATGAACCTGTTGAAAACCTGGAGATTCAGATACTGAAAAAAGATAAATCGGAAGTTTTTGTCAACCTGTACGCAATTCCTGTAATTCGTGAAGGAATATTATCAGGTATTCAGATTTCAATGCGTGATATCACCAATAATAAAAAAATTGAACGGGATTTGCGCGATTCTGAAGAAAAATTTTTAACACTGTTTAATCGAAATCCTGTGCCTCTCACTTTAGTATCCGCTCTAAACGGGGTTTTTACAAATGTGAATGATGCGTTTGTACAGAGTTCCGGATATAGTCATAATGATGTAATTGGAAAATCTCCCCATGAACTGAATATTTTTATTCATGAGACAGAATTTGCCCATTTTTCAACAAATATCAGGGAAAAAAACAGCATACATGGGATGGATCTCCAATGCCGGTCAAAAAGTGGTGAAATAAAGGATTGCAGGTTTTCGTCCAGTATTGTCATAATTAGAGGTGAACCCCATATTCTCTCAACCATTGAAGACATCACAAGTCAAAAAAAGATTGAGAATGCAATTCGTGAAAGGGAGGAACGATACCGGCTGATCATGAAAAATGCCCATGAAGGAATATTGATTAATGAACTTACTCCTTATGGTCCGGGAACCTTTATTGATGCTAATGAATCGGCCTGTAATATTCTTGGAATGTCTTTTGAAGAACTGGAAACCATAAAACTGGTTGACCTTGATACGCCTGAAATGAAAAAGAGGACCCCTGTAATCCTGAAGGAGATATTAAAAAACAGACATGCTGCCTTTCAGACACATTATTATGCGAAAGACAACCAGGAAAAAATAATTGACATCAGCGTCTCCCTCTTTAATATCAATCAAAAAACCACGATGCTTTCCATCATTCGTGACATTACTGAACAGAAAGCTGCAGAATCTGCGATGAATGCCATGGTAAGCAGTATGGTCGGAGCAACCGGGGCCGAATCACTGGATCGGATTACCGAAAGTATAAGTGCCTGGCTTATGGCGGATTGTGTCATTATTGGTGAAATCACCCCGGATAACAAGTATATTAAGACTCTTTCAATGTTATATCAGGGGAAAAAAATTCCGGACCGGTTATACAGGTTGCAGGAAACCCCGTGTGAAGATATTATAATTAATGGTTTTCGTTTTTATCCGGATAATGCGGGAGTTCTTTTTCAGAAAAACAGATTTATTGTAGATCTTGATATCCATGGATATATCGGAGCACCGTTGAAAAACTCAGAGGGTAAAATCATCGGAATTCTGTGTATAATCTCCGGTAATCCCTTTAATCCGGAGATTTCAATACGGGAAATTATTGATATTATTGCAGTAAAGGCAGGATCTGATATCGAAAGAACACATATAGAGCAGGCTCTCATAGAAAATGAACAAATACTAGCTGAAACAATGGACATGGCTAAACTGGTGAACTGGGAGTATAATTATTCTTCCCATCTCTTTACTTTTAATGACCGGTTTTATGCATTATATGGAACAACAGCAGAACAGGAGGGTGGATATACGATGGATGCTCAACGTTACACCAGTGAATTTGTATATCCTGCAGATGTAGCCCTGGTTACAGAAGAAGCAATGAAAACTGTAAACACAACCGATCCTCATTTTATTTCTGATTTTGAACACCGAATAATCAGAAGAGATGGCGATATCCGTTATTTTTCAGTGCATGTCAGGGCTATCTTTGATGAAGAAGGTATGCTCATAATGACTCACGGAGCCAATCAGGACATCACGGAGCGAAAAATTATTGAAGAGGCTCTTTTAAAAGCTAACCGACAATTAAACCTGCTTTCAAGCATAACACGGCATGATATTCTTAATAAAATCACAAGTTTTTATGGATATCTGCAATTACTTGAAATGGAATCCGATAATCCTGAGTTGTTAGAGTATATTCAAAAGATGAGTGAAAATATCACCAAAATACAAACCCAAATAGAATTTTCAAGAATATACCAGGATCTTGGTTCACATAAACCAATTTGGCTCTTACTCGACGCGATTCTGCCGCGAACATCGATGACGGAGATGATAAACCTAAACTGCAATGTTTCTGGTATATCCATTTTTGCCGATCCCATGCTAGAAAAGGTTTTTTACAATTTACTTGATAATTCAGTCAGGCATGGAGGAAAGGTATCAGAAATTTCAGTTTCGGCATATGAAAAAGGCAACATCCTGATTATCATGTGGGAAGACAACGGAGATGGAATCTCTGCAGAACATAAAGAACTCATTTTTGAGAGGGGATTTGGAAAAAATACCGGGTATGGACTCTTTCTTGTACGGGAGATACTTTCTCTTACCGGCATTACAATTGAGGAAACGGGAGAAGAAGGAAAAGGAGCCATATTTAAAATAACGGTTCCTTCAGGATCCTACCGTATAAGTAACTGATACGAAATTTATCATAAAAGTCAGCCACGAACCTTTGGATTGCAGCTGAATAATAAAACTCTGAAAAAAATTTATTTAAATTTTATTCAGAGTGTTTAATGAAAGAGAATTATTGAAATTCCCTTGGAATCAGATTATTCCAGGTTTTTGTCCTAATTAATTCATCATTCTCTTTTAATATCCGGACAAGTGTAAGATTGAATGTCTTCTCATCAGATGTCAGGAGATATACATCGGTCAGATTTAATATCCGATCGGCTGTAGTAACGATATCTGACCTAAATGCAGTATATTTTGTATAGGCCGGATCATTATCATTTACCTGCCATGTATTATTCTCAACATACCGGTATACAGTAGAGTTAATCTTGAATCTGTAATCATCTCCCCATGAAGAGACTGCTTCCCCGGTTGCTGCATTGTAATAAATCGGGTAATCATGCGAAACACCAGGAAGGTCTGTATATCCATCACGATTTTCGATCGGTCTGACTTCAGGCAGATAACATGAGTCTGTCAATTTATTGGCTTTAACCACAGGAAGTGAGATCCAGGTATCATTCCCGAAATAAAGGGTGGTATTTCCAGGGTATGGTGTAGGCCATCCCATCGGGAACTGTGAATTGCCTATGGCCACCCTGATCGAGTGTCCAGGCCTGAAAGTCCAGGTTGTGTAATGAATATCCGTTGATAGTAATGTAGGTGTGTCTGGTTTTAATTTTTTAAGGGTGGTGTTGTCGTACTGATCTGAAGGGTTAATCAGGGTTCCGCTTATAAGTGAGACATTTCCATCAGGCCAGACATCTTCAAGTCTTATGGTCCAGTAATATCTCGGGGCATCGCCAGAGACATTAATTGTAATACGTGGGTTTCCGATAATCTCCATATCTTCTTTCAATGGTTCTGAATCGAAACACATACTGTAAGAGTCATCAGCAGCCATATCTCCCGTCAGTTCTCCCCACCAGTCCTGGATTCCTATTGCTGATCCAGCACGATATTTAAGTGTCTCCTTTGTTCCAGTTAAAGGTGCATTCACAGTAAGATTATTGGATTTATCCGGGAAATATTGCTCCATGCTGATTCCTCCAACCGGCCATTCTCCACATCTCCATTCACCTGGAATTGTCGTAAGGTTTGTAGATGGTGGAACTGCATCCCTGACATACACCATGTACCTGGGCTCGTCTAAAATCCCGGTATCTTTTCCTTTAAGCCAGTAATCCCACCACATAACTGCTTTTTCCTGCCAGTCATAATTTGGTCCGAGACTCTTGTCGTTTGGCCATAGGTGATTCCATGGTCCTAAATCTGCTTTTACCGGTGCTTCTGATGAGTTCATAAGCCATGGAATGAGATCCCTGTATCCATCAAGGAGCCCGCCAATCAGGTAGACCGGTATTGTAAGATTGGGTTTGTACCTGATTGATTCTTCAGTCCATAATGGAACATTTGGAGTCTGGTTTCGTTTCCATAAGAATATCCAGGGTTCCTGATCAAAACGTTCGGCGAAATATTCCGGATTAATCAGATATTGATCTGGAGCCGGCAGAGCATTGTCTGTGACAATTTCTGGTTCGTAAGTATCTACGTGAAATACAGCGTCTATGAAATGAACATCGTTATAATACAGATCCTGCGATCCATGGGCTGCCAGGACGGCTTTTAATGCCGGAGGTTTTCTTGCAGCCATCATGAGCGAGTTAAATGCAGACCATGACTTTCCAAACATTCCTATATTTCCATTTGACCATGATTCTTTGGAAAGCTGGTCTATAACCTCCTCAGCATCGGATAATTCTATCTGTGAGTACTCAGAAACCGGAACAGTCCCGTTACTGGTTCCGGTACCTCTGACATCAACCCTGGCATAAACATATCCGCATTGCGCAAAATATGCTCCTTTCTGGTAATCAACATTATAAAACATGTCATCTTTACGGTATGGGAGTAATTCGAAAAGAACCGGGAATTTTTCTCCTTCATACTTGGGTAATGGCTTTATATATGTGACTGCAAGATTTACCCCGTCAGGCATTGTAAGCCAGCCTTCTTCGATAATAATATTATAATCAGGTTGCGATGGCTGTTCGTATGTTTTTGATGTGTTGTTTTGATCACCTAAAACAGGAGATGAACTGATAATCATTAAAAAAACCAGTAAATAGAAGATCAAATACAGATTATGAAAAATACTTTTCATAACGATAATAATATCTTATGCAGTATAATGATTGTTATTTATTATATGTATCCCCCCCATATTTATATAATTGGCTAAAACCATCATTGAGAGTTATTGGTTCACTTAAAGGATGTATAAAATCTATACCGTTAAATTTTCGTGTACTAAAAAGTCATTTTTTCGGAATGAAACAAAAATGATACAACCGGGATTTGAACCAGATGTGTATTTTGCATGAAAGATGAAAGGAATGCAGCGTTCCGAAATAATTGTGGTTTTCGGAAGAGACTGGATAGACACCAAACTGTAATCGGATAATCATTTTCAATAATAAGGTTACCCTTTCAGGAAGAGCAGAAAAATAAGAACGCTGGATTATCAGACAAACGATTTATATCAATCGTTCCTTATTTTATAATTAATTACCTTTGATCCTCCATTTACCTGAAGGCACCTTTATCTCAAATCTTACTCCTTCACCAGGCTTGCCATTCTCAATAATTGAGATCCCTGTAATAGAGAGAATTTCCCTGATAAGAAAAAGTCCAAGCCCGGTATTTTTTCCAAAACCTTTCTCAAAAACCTTTTCTTTTTCTTCATTTACAATTCCACCCCCATCATCCTCATACCATATCTTTAGAGTTCCTTCTTCCTCAAAAGAGGAGAGACGTACCTGTTTAAGGTTTTTTCCATGGCGTACAGAATTCTCAACCAGATTATAGATCACTTTTTCTAGCATATTATCTGCATAGATCTCTATCCCATTCAGATCTAAAATTAGATTGATCCCAGATATCAATCCATGTACGGTTCTGATCCTAAATAATCTCTCAATTTCCTGCCATGTAGGTTCTGACTCCCCGAGATTTTGATATTGACCGGTAAATTCTATGATATTTTGTATCTCTGCTGAAGTCTGCTTTATCGCGTTCAATTTTCTTTGTAAATCCGGATCAGTAATACCATCTACCAGCATGTCCGAATATACAGTAGTCACCATAATCCGATTTAAAATATCATGCCTGGTGATACTTGAAAGGATCTTCAGCTTATGGTTAACCTGAGTAATAGCATCGTGAGCTCTCCTAATCTCATCGATATCATGTATTTGTATGATATAACATGGCTGTAAATTTATAATAATCCGAGAGATAGAAACATCTGCAATAAACGGAATATTCGTCTTTTTCTCGAGTACTATCTCAATATGATGAGTTTGAATATCATCTTCTTTCATACCAAAAAAATCTTCGATACTTTTCTTAGTAAGTCCAACGCTAAGATCATCAAGAAATTTTCCGGAAATATCTGTGTAAGAACAATCAAAACATTTCAAAAAACCCCTGTTTATCTCTACAATCTGATAATCAGAATTAAGGATCAGGATTGGATCAGGGGTTTCTTCAAAGATGGAGATAAATTTCTCTTCATTATCTTTAAGCGATTGTTCAATCATTTTCCTATGGGTAATATCATTCATAAGGAGAAGAATCGCCGGCTGGTTGTGATAATTAATCCGTGTCCCTTTAATCATGACTGATCTTCGATTATTATCACGACAGACAATATCTGCCTCATAAACGGGCAGAATAACTCCCTGTATCCGGGAGGATAACATTTTCTCTCCAATTTCCTTAAACTCATCAGAAATAAAAGAGATTATTGGTATTGATATCATCTCTTCATATCTGTATCCAAGGGCTGTTGTAACTGCAGGATTTACATAGAGGATCTTTTTATCATATCCATAAACCACAATATAATCCGGGAGGTTCTCAACGAGTTCACGGTTGAATAATTCACTTTCTTTGAGTGCATTCTCCGATTTTCGCATTTCAAAATGTGTCCATACACCCTGCATCAGAAGTAACAGACGATTAATATCCTCTTTATTATAATTAAATGGTTTATTGGCCACAGCTGCGACCATCACAACCTTATCTTTGTCAAGAATCGGGAGCGATAAGAATCGTGTTATTATGACATGACCTTCCGGTAATCCTTTTTTACCGGGAAGGGAAACAGAGTAATCATTCACTATTTTTGGTTTTCGTGTCCTTACCGCATCAGCCCAGATGCCTGCCGTCTTAATTGGGAAATGTATAGGAGAAATAGCGACCTGACAGTCCTTCATAGTCGCCTTAGACCATGAAAGGATATCCATAACCGATTCATCGTTAGTCATCATTCCGATAAAAGCTAATGAACTATTGGTTATCTGGCAGGCCGACTCCATGATATATTCAGATAAGTCCAGTTCTTTGGCATCTTTCATCTCTGTTAACTTCATCAGTGTCTCGAAATGCTTATGTGCCAACCGTTCTTTTTCTTCGGTTATAATACGTACATTAATCTCTTTCTCAAGATCTCTTGTCCTTTCACTAATTATCTCCTCAAGATGACTTTGGTATGTATATAGATTTATTTCAGCATTTTTCCGTTCAGTAATATCTCTGAAACTGCCTCTTGTTCCCAGATATTTTTTGTTTTTACCAAATACGGAAATACATATAAGATGTATCCACCTTAGTTCCCGATCTTTTTTGATAATCCTGAATTCGCATTCCCAGGGTATGTCATCGTCAGGCGGATCTGTAGACTTATTCCAATACTCTCTGACCTGGTTATAATCTTCTGGATATACGATGTCTAATATCAGATCCGGGTTATGTAAAAATTCTTCTCTATCGTATCCAGAAATTCTGTAACATGAAGGTGAACAGTACAAAAGATATCCGGTAGAACTTTTCCAGAATTCCCAGTCGTATGTATAATCAGAAACCAGTTGATATTTTTCAGCATTTTCAATGAGAGTAAGCTTACTTGCCCTATCAGAAAATAAGGTTCCAATGTACGAGGCAACACCAAGTAATCCATCAATAAAAATTTTAGGCAGATCTCCTTGACCAGGAAATGCAATAAACCATACTCCCTCTGTCTTAAAATTGATATTAATCGGGAGAATTATCCAGATAATATTCTCCCCGGTTTTATCACAAAACATATTGAGAAGTCCACTTTTAAAGACCTCTTGGATTGCCTCGGTTAATTCTTGAGGATAGAGATTTGGTTTATCAGGATACCGGTATGTAATCACTGAAGTCCGATTATCAGAATAATAAAGTGCATAACCAGAATATAGCGCCTTAAAAAACCTGATAGTCCCATGAACCAATTCAGTTTCAATTTCAACATTTACTGGTATTGTAGCCATATATTGTATCAGATGCAGACATGACAATAATTCATATGGCATGGGATCTTTATTCTGGTTCATTGTTCTCTCGTCTACTTTGCTTCTTTAAATACAAATTATTTATGAAGAAATATTCAAAATCTGAAAACTGTCCAAGGTTAAAAATCTGAGCAATTTTTCGTACTTTGTTGGATACCGATTCTGCCTCATGAGATAATGCTATATCAAGGCATCCTGCCAATGCTGTATTTCCTGCAAGTATAATATTTTTTGTATCCACAGGTGGTAATAGACCTATTGCCTTGGCATGTTCAACATTGAGATGATATCCAAACATGCCTCCAACATAGATTTTACTGATATCATGAGACAGGATCGATGACAGAGAGCATAATACATCAATACCTGTACCTATTGCAGCCTTTGCCTGTTGAAATACATTAATATCGCTCCTGTTTATAGTAAAAGAAGTTCCGGGAATCGATAATAAAGGATTATTACCAGGATCCCTGGATTTTATCCTTCCTACATGATCGATCAATCCCTCTGAAAGGAGAATTGCTATTGCATCCACTAGTCCGGTCCCACATATCCCAACCTGTTTATTACCGAAGACTCTGGCAATCCATTGATTTATTAGCTTGTTGTAATAAATTTTATAAACTGCGCCAGGACCGGCCTTCATTCCACATGAAATACCTTCCCCTTCAAATGCCGGTCCACCTGAAGCCGAAGTAATCCTCAGATTAGTTCCATCCCAGAGTGCGATCTCAGTATTTGTCCCAAAATCGATGAACATGACAGGATCATGGTCTTCAAGCAATTTTACATGGATTATTCCCGCAATTATATCTGATCCGATAAATCCTTTAAGGGGAAGAATAGTCTTGAGGTCAGGCATTTGGGCAAAGTTTCTTATTTTATCCCATATATCGGATACTTCAGGTATAACATTTATATAATCATTCCAATATGCAGGGGTGAGGAGATCATCAAAACCTTTACCGTGGATCAAAGCAAGCATAGCAGTGTTTCCAACAATGGATAATGATTGGAGTTTTATCGTTTGATTTCTGGTTCGTATTCTGCAAAGCTCCTGTGCTGTGAGGATCGATGATAATACATTATTACGTAACTCCAAAGCCTCTTTGTCTGATATCCTTGCCCTGGTAAGTCGTGATATTATGTCAGGTCCTTTGGAAATTTGAGGGTTGGGTCCTTCACATGCACAAATCAGTCTGCCTTTTTTACCCGGGTTAACAAGTCCAAAGGATAAGGTGGTTGTTCCAATATCCATTGCCCCGATTAGTGTATCTGTATCAAAATCCAGATCCACGGTGTATGGGCATGAATACGAAAAATTCTCTAAAAAATGCCAGGAATACGTAACAGAAGTCTGAATGAGAACATTTAGATCTGATTCAGGAAAAACCTGGCATGCAAGGCGAATCCCGGTTTTGATGTCATCAGGACTCAAATGGAACTCTTCAATATTTGACAAATCTCCTGGATCCCCTGCTAGTATCTTTACTTTACAGAGACCGCAGGCACCATTACCCGTACAACCGGATACAACCATCTGATCTTTCTGGTTCAGGATATCCCTCAATGATAGCCCAGGGGAGAAAGGAATTTCTAAAAGATCACTAGATTCATTGCGAGCGATTAAAATAACGGGCATTACTCATCTCATTAAATAAAATTTTTTGATGCATGAACCATGGCTTTTATATTGCCAGGTAAGGATTCAGGAGGGATTTCACATCCGGAAGAAAGGATAAATCCACCACGATGAGCAAATGCCTTGAGAAGCAGCCTTGATTGCTCTAAAATATAATCCGGAGACTCTGACAAAAAACTTAAAGATTTAATATTTCCATCTATACAGATAGAAGGAAGTTTGGCCATAGCCAGTTCAAGGGGTATTGAATAATCAATATTTGCGATCTCTACACCAATATCCTGATAATATTGGAGTATTTCACTGTTATTCCCGGCGATATGGAGCCAGTTTGCACGGGAACCTGCTATCTTGTACTCTTCGAATATGTGTTTTAATCGCAGAATAAGCAATTCACGAAAAAATGATGAAGGAACGACTTCACATGAACCTCCAGGTTCAAAAATCATGACTAAGTGTGATCCTGCATTAAGCTGGGCTATACCATATGAGATTGCTAATTCAGTTGTAAAATCAAGGAGTTGTTCAAATCGTGGAGGATCATCTATCGCCAGGTAAATCGCATTTTCTGCTCCCAGAAGTTGTATAGCAAGGGTCATCGGTCCTTGGACCAGTCCTATCACAGGGGTTTGATTTTTGAGAGATTTCCTTAAAATCCTGGCTGCGGTCAGAACCTCCGGTATTCTTCCTGAAGTGGACATATCTGGTATTGATATTTTTGAAAAATCCGTATCTTGAGAAAAAGGAGTTTTAATCACAACAGGGTATATATTGGGGCTGAACTTGATCTCAGTTCCAAAAATTTCAGGTTCTATGCATAGATCAAGGAAATTAAATACCCCGTCATGATTATAATATTTAAGTGCATGAAGTTGGCTAGCTGCAGCGGTCTCTCCATTATGTACATAATCAAAGATTGTATATCCGGATAATATCGCAGTATGAGCAAAAATCTGTGGTAGTACAGGAGTCAAATCCGCTTTTTCAAGCGAGATCGAAGCTGCTATCCTGGTAAATGGGTTCATAGTATCCTCGAATTGAGATAATGAATAGCTTCAAATGCAGTCTGACAAACCTGATCGACATTGAGAAATTCTTTACTGGTTTGTTTTAATGCAGATCCTCCTGCTATGATAATTACGTGTTCCAGGTTATTGGTATTTAATTTGAATCTCAACTGCTGTACTAGCGGGATGACACTTGTAATTAACCCGCTGATAAAAACTGCTATGGCCTTTTCTCGATAAATTGTGTCGATTACCTGGGAAAGCGGGACATTTTTTCCGCAATCTATTACATTAAACCCATTTCCGATCAAACAGGATCCTAACACCTGTCTCCCCAGATCATGTATGTCCCCTTCCAATGTAGCCAGCACAACCGTCCCCTTATGATATGATTTAATAGATCCTTCTGGAAACAGGCTCTTGATAACACCCATTGCAGCCCTTCCGGTTAGCATTATCTCAAGCAGGTTGAACTGTTCTAATGTGCATTTATGGTCGAGAATATCCATTGCTACCTGAATTCCTTCAGTGATAATTAATTCAGGATTTACACCGGTAGATAATAGGGATTGGGATTTAGCAAGAGATAAAGACGCATCACCAACCAGGAGAGCATCTATTAAAGGTTGCATTTCTGGTTTCATTCTTTTTAGAGAACTGAAAATACAATTTAGTTTTTCTATTACTATATAAAGGTATTGTAGGGTCGTTCTCCTTGTATTTTAAAATTTAATTCTGGAAATATTTTATTATTATTCACCATTGTAAATAATATTACATATTTAAACTCCCATGAATTATTATAATTAATTCTCAATTTCAATATAGGAAGAAGATGTCTGCCGAACACATTGATAGTTCAATTTATCAGAATATTCTTGATGGAGTAACAAACCCTGTCATTCAGATTAATTCTGACCGGATTATTCAGATGATAAACCAAGCTGCACTGGACTTTCTGGGAATATCCAGAGAAAAGGCACTTGGGCAGAGGTGTCATGAACTTTTCAGAACCGATGACTGTATAGGCGGAGAATGTGCTACTCTGCGGGCTATGCGGGAAAAACGGAAGATAGAAACCGAAAATGTAGCGCATATAAACGGTGAAGAGATACCAATCCGTTACATTTCATCGCCACTTTATGATGATAATGGAGGTATAATCGGTGCGGTGGAATCTATTTTGGATTTATCAGATCAAAAAGCAGCAATTAGAGACATTCTAGCCTTAACCCAGGCAGTTGTTGAAGGAAAATCTGATACCAGGGCAGACACGACCAGACATCATGGAGACTTCAGAAGGATAATAGAAGGTGTCAATACCACTCTGGATGCTATGGTTATGCCATTAAACCTGGCAGCCGAGTATGTTAACCGGATTTCCAAAGGTGACGTACCTGAAAAGATTACAGATGAATACAAAGGGGACTTTAATGTGATAAAAAATAACCTTAATACCTGTATTGATGCTGTAAATTTTCTTGTGGCAGATTCAGGATACCTCGTTAATGCGGTAATTGAAGGGAGACTTGACTTTCGGACTGATGAACTTAAACATCAGGGTGATTTTAGAAAAATAGTAGATGGGATTAATAATACTCTGAATATCCTGGTCGGGTATATTGATCATATGCCCCTTCCTGTTATGGCAATTGATAAATCTTTCAATATTCTTTATATGAATAAAACAGGGGCAGATCTTCTCAATTCATCCAAGAAAGAACTCATTGGAATGAAATGTCACTCCCAATTTAAAACAGGAGATTGCCATACTCAGAACTGTGCCTGTGCACAGGCTATGAAAATAAATAATATAGTAAACAGGCAGACTCATGCAAAACCAGCCGGAAAGGAACTTGAAATCTCATATACCGGTATACCAATAAAAAATGCGAAAGGTGAAGTTACCGGGGCATTTGAATTTATCCAGGACCAGACTGCACAGGTCAAAGTATCAGATTACCTGAAGAATGAAGTTACAAAATTAGGAGAGAACCTGGACAAATTAAGCAAAGGAGACACTAATCTTAAAATTTCTGTAACAGATGGGGATAAGTATACACGGGATGCTTATGAAAATTTTGTCAGGATTAATCAAAAACTGACTCAGGTGAATGATGCGGTAAAACTCCTGGTGAAAGATTCTCTCACATTATCAGAGGCTGGAATTGCCGGTAAATTACAGGCAAGGACAGATGAATCAAAACATCTGGGAGACTTTAAGAGAATTGTTGAAGGTTTCAATGAAACTCTTGATAGTGTTATTAAACCGGTTAATGAAACTCTCAGGGTATCAAAAGAATATGCGAATACTAATTTTTCTGCTCGTTTTGATCCAATTTTGAATGTTTCTGGAGACTGGATTGCATTTAAAGAGGCTTTGAACAATATAGGTGTTCAAATCTCCGATGCAGTCAGGCTTATCAATAACCAATTACTTGATCTTGCATCGAATGCAGAAGAAGCAACAGCTAGCATTGAAGAAGTTTCTGCCGGATCACAGCAGATAGCAAGAAATGCCGGTGAGGTCAGCAACAATTCAATGAGAGGAGAGGATGGTATTGTGCAGGTTTTAAAGGCCATGGAAGATTTGAACATTACGGTCGCTGAGGTTTCGAGACGAGCCGAACAGGTTTCAACAACTGCCACCCAGGCAAATGAATTTGCAAAGAACGGAGTGGAACTGGCTAATAAATCTGAAAATGCCATGAATGAAATAAAACATTCAGCTGGTGAGGTTGATATGATAGTCAAGGATATCAATGAGCAGATGGATGAGATCGGTAAGATTGTACGCCTGATATCCGATATTGCCAATCAGACCAACCTTCTTGCCCTGAATGCTGCTATCGAAGCTGCCCGGGCAGGTGAAGCAGGTCGTGGATTTGCTGTGGTTGCAGCTGAGGTAAAATCCCTTGCTCAGGATTCACGACAGTCAGCGGAGAATATTGCAGATATGATCACAGCACTTCAGAATAAAGCAAAAAAAGCAAACGATGCAATGGGTCATGCCGGAACAACTGTAGAAATTGGTAGTGATTCTCTTAAAAAAACCCAGGAGGCTTTTGAACAGATAGCCGGATCTATTGATGATATTACCAGGAATGCAACAGATGTTGCCTCTTCATCTGAAGAACAGGCTGCTTCAGTGGAGGAAGTAACTGCAAGCATTAATGAAGTGAGCAGTCTTGTCCAGAATACGGTAAAAGAGGCTGGAGATGCCGCAGCTGCCACAGAGGAAGCCTCAGTTTCAATTGATCAGATAAGCAAAACCGTTGCAAATGTCTCCGAAATTGTAAATGTTATCTCAAGGGAGATGTCAAAGTTTAAAATATAAAGACAAGTTTTTATATTTATATTGGTTATGGAGAAAGCATTTATTATTAACACCATTATCATTAATAATGAAGGTATTAGGAATCTGTTCCAGTCCACGATTAGGTGGAAACAGTCAGTCATTAGTGGAGCATATCCTTTCAGGTGCGAAAGATGCAGGTGCTTCTACTGAAATTATACGGCTCTGTGATCTGAATATTCAACCATGTACCGGATGTAATGTCTGTAAAACCGGAAGTGATTGTAATATACCGGATGATATGCCGGGACTTATTGAAAAGATGACAGATGCTGATGCTGTAATTTTTGGGTCGCCCGTATACTGGTTTCGACTAAATGCACAGGCATATCCTTTTATTGATCGGTTTTATTCTTTATTAAATCCTGATTTTTCAACTAATTTTCCCAAAGGAAAAAAATTTGTAGTTGCGCTTACCAGTGGAGGAACAGGAGCTGATGTTCTGAATCCAATTAATGATTACTTAAAGAATGTTTTTAAATTTCTAGGGTTTTGTGATGCAGGGTTTATCTGGCAGAATAATTGTATGATGCCTAAAGATCTGGCCGGGTATCCGGAAAAAATTGCGCAAGCAGAACAGCTCGGAAGAGAACTTATAAAATAATTTTTTTCAGGGAAATTATTCCACCACCGGATAGAAACCGGATGTTATAGTATCAAAACTATTTTGTCTACAGGATGTTCTATTAACAACATACGTCAAGGTTTCTGTATTGACGGTTAATCATTTTGAATCAAAACATCCGGATGTTGGAAATGCAAGGTCACATACCATACTTCATGTACGACAAATAATTTTTACAATTGCCGGCAGGTTCTTTACCCGTGTAATATGTCGGCAGAAGATGCCGGGCATTCTTTTAGTCTTCAAAAAAGGAATGGTTAATGGCGCTTTCAGACCGCAATTCCAAACAATGATGCCAGCTCAGAGCGGTACATGCCTTACCGGTAAATACCGTGCCAGCTGCTGTAAGGCGGACTGTCGTTTCCGGTAATGCAGGATCGGTTAATTTCCGGAATCGATGACCGTGAATGGGATCATGGTAAATGTGTCATTGGTCAAAGGGTTGTCATGTGCCAAGCTTTCGTGGAACGCGGTAATGAGTGCGTCTACCGCATCGCTACCCTGTAAACTTCCCGGGCCGGTGACCTTAAAGAGAGTCATACCATTGTTAGATTTCAGGTTGCTGACATAATCTCCGCTGACAACGACATCAAACCGGTCGTCCACCATCGGGTGTTGTACAATAAGGTAATTCTTTCCTATGGACAGTTTATCTGATATCGTTGCGTTGGCATTATAGGTAAAGGAAGTATCTGAATTAACCGGAATTGTTACATTAAATACGGAGTTATTTCCAAAAATCCATGCCTGGACTGCAGGGGGAATGCCTTCTGCTATCCCTGTGACTGTAAAGGATTGCCCTTTTACAACTGACAAAGGAGATATATTTGCCATGACATAAGGTTTTTTGATAATTAAACTAATTTGGGCAGCATCGGAACCAAGCTGGTCCTTTGCTTTCGGCTGGCTCTCGGCATAAATGCTGTACGTTCCTGCATCAAACGGGAGATTCGAAGTGTAAAAGGAATATTCCCAGGTTTTATCCGGTTTTGTCTTTACTATCGTGAATGAGTCAGGGTTTCCACTGATTACATCCTTATCGGGTGATGTGAGTTTTACACCTGTAGCCTGACGATTGGGGCCGGTCAGGAATAAGTATGTAGAATTTGAAGCGGTATTCTGACCTCTGATAGTAATTTTTTCACCCAGATAATATGAAGGGTTCCCGTCGGTGGAAATAGTTACTCCGGCATCAGCAAAGATGGGGGATATCAGCAATACCGTCGCTCCTGATAAGAGGAGCAGCAGGATCATGTTTCGAAACCCGAAAGGGTTGTGGAGGTACTGTTCCATATGTAAATATAGGGATATTTACATTATAAATTTTTCCTCTTAGCATTTTTCATGCAACATTGTATCGATGTTATCTTTCAGAAGTAAACCTGGATAAAAAGTTAAGAGATTCTGGTTCAGGGGATCCATGTACCTATCTACTCTTTGCAGATGTATATAAATCCAGAGCAGCGATCCCTCCGATTGTTGCCATGATAAATAAAAAAGTTAAAAGTGCAAAATCATAAAAGAAGCCAATAGCAATCCAAATGTAAGTGGGATGAGCGACAGTCTCATATGGTGATACCATTCCGGATGCTGCCTGAACCAGTAAGTAAGTAATGAATACGCTGAATAAGACACTTCCAAGGAAGATGGCGCAGGCAGATAATTCAGTCCAGGTATTTTTCATCATGACAAATGATCTCACAACTGCCTCTTTGAGGATCTTTTGCTCGAGTACGATAAGGGGCACGACAAAGGGAGTCAGAATGAATAGGAGCAGATTGATCGCCGAGATTGGTAGAGCCTTTATAAACCCAAATGGATATATCCATAAAAACAGCGATCGTCCTCCATAACCTGGAAATTCGGTAAACATGTTCCAATCGAGTGTCCAGTTGAAGGGAAACTGGATAAGTATGCCGGGAAAGATACCAGGCCCGAAAATTTTGAAGAAACTACAGGGACTGACTTGGCATACAGAAATATTAATGTAAATCGTGGCAAGAAGCCAACCTGCAAGTGCTAGAATTACAGACCATAAGAAAATTACTTTGAGGTATTTCCTTGCCCCTGCAACCCCATTAAAGAACGAGGCAGAATCTCCTTTTTTTGATGAGATGCTAAGAACCAGACCCGCCAGTAAAAACACCAGGCAGAACAGTGTTACAAATTCAACAAAAAAGTCCAGGACATACAATAAGGTAATATCAAGTTGCACGTGCATATTCCAGTCGATGTAGTTTAGTACCGCTTGGTAGATGCTGTTTCCAGCAAGAACGAGCCCTGCAAGGAGTGTAAACCAGAGTAACTGCCTGTTCCGGTTCAGTGTCCTCATCCCTGATAGGACTGCCCCGACCCCCCGGAGAATAGTTCCCGATCCTCTGCCACCACCCTCCGGGAGTCTTTTAAGGTCTGATTTATGAGGGATCCAGATATTTGTCTGCTTAGTATGGATTAATGGTGGTTTCCGGCACAATCCCTCCCATATGTTGGTGATTCCGGAAATGAGGTGCATCAGATTACAACTCCTGTTGGTTCGGTATATTTTACAGATACATCCCTGCTTTTTGCAGATGTGTAGAGATCCAGAGCAGCAATTCCTCCAACAGTTGCCATTACAATCGCAAAACAGAACAGTGCAATATCATACATAAGAGCAAGAGCAATCCATATATTTTCCGGCCGTATAGAAATAATCTCATCTGGTGTGCTCATCCCAGATACAGCCTGAAAGAGGAGATATGTAAGGAACACACCGGATGTAACAACTAAAAGAAAGATTATGCAGGAAGCTATCTCATCCCAATTCTTTTTCATCATGGGAAACGATGCTACAACAGCCTCCATGAGGGTCTTGTGCTCTAGAACAATAAAGGGCACTACAAACGGTGTCAGGATAAACAGGAGAAGATTGATCTCTGAAAAGATCAGAGCCTGCATGATTCCTGAAGGATATATCCATGATACCAGTGAGAATTCCCTATAACCTGATGGGTCGAAAAAGGTGTACAGAGTGAGAGTCGGGTTGAAGGGGAATTCCATTAGCGGATTGATGAGATATCCAAAGAGAGTTCCCAGGATATTGGGAAAAAAGTGATTACGCGGTAACCAGTCGGGAGAATAAAAATATATAATAAAGAGCAGCATGCCTGCCAGTGCCAGGACAAACGACCAGGAAAAGATTGCTTTCAGGTAATTTTTTGCCCCTGTAAGTCCTTCAAAGAACGAAGTTTGACCTTCTTTCTTTGATGAGATGTTCAGGACAAGGCCCGTCAGAAGGAATACAAGACAGAACAGTGTTGCGAACTCGATTATAAAGTTCAGGACCAACCATTCGGTTTCACTTGATAGCATGGTCCAGGCGATGTAACCCAGTATCCCGTGACTTATGCTGTTTCCAGCCAGCAGAAGCCCTGCAAGGAGCGTAAACCAGAGTATCTGCCGGTTCTGGTTTAGTGTCCTCATCCCTGAGAGGGCTGCTCCGATTCCCCTGCGAATAGTACCTGATCCGCGGCTACCGCCCTCCGGGAGTCCTTCATGATCAGATTCCCATGGAATACCGATACATGGCTGTGGGACATGTACTGCCGGTGGTTTTCGGCACAAGACTGACCAGTTTTCTGCAGTTTCGGATGTCCTGGTCATCCCTGATCCTCCTGAATCTTTAAGAGCAGTTCCTCTGCCATCTTTGTCGGATCCTGTGTCTTCTCTAGTTTTATTCCAAGTTCAGCTGCGAAATCCCAGATAAACTCAATACATTTTGTAAATTCGTCGCATGATATGCAATCCCCGTCATGCTCATACCAGACCTGCATCCCGTGCTTTTCAGAGACGAATATAAAAGCACCTGTCTGGAACGGGATGGATCTCCCGAACAGGACGCCTCGTTTCACATCGATCTTTTCAACCTGGATCCGGTTTGAACGGGCCATCTCACGCAATAATGAATCGATTTTTTCATCCATTATGAGGAGTGCCTGTGAGACACCCTGCCTTGTTATCCCGATGAGGTTGGCGATAGAGATGTTCGACATACCACTACGCCGCATCTTCCAGAACCTGAACTGCTTATCATTCATTGGAAGAAACATATGTAAACCTATGGACGTTTACGGTAATAATAATTTTTCATCTCCGATGTCCGCATTATCAAGCATGGACAAAGACATAATGTTTACAAAAGTGTCAGACAGTTGGTTTATGATAAATTTAGATTGAGATTTTATTTGGCCATAAGATTATTCTTTATACCGATTTTGTCATCAGGATTTTATCCGGTTGGACATGAATTTTGGAATATTCCGCTTATGAGTAATTTCTAGAAAACAGAATGGCAACTTTTTGTGTTATAGATGATAATCTCTAATCTGGATTAGAAATGGATTGAATCCAAAAACGATGACTTATAGCAGAAACATTACTGTATAGGAATTGGATAGTTTTTAGGATATATTGTATTCTTAATATTTACCTCTAATATACTGAGATCGTGGCAAATATTTTTTTATTAGATTAATAAACCCCTCCATAGAATCTAAAACCATCTTCTGTTCTTCTTGTGGAACATTATCAAGTCTGCTGCGAATATCTTTCTTTAACAGATCCTGTAACTCCTTAAATTTCCGGATGCCTTCTATTGTCAGTTTAATATTTATTATTCTTCGATCGTTTAGATCAGGATGCCGTTCGACCAGTCCGATTTCAGTTAGTGCATCAACGATCTTGGTAATATATGTTTTAGAGACATGCATCAAATCCCCCAATTCTCTCATAGATAAAGTTTTGGCATAAAACAGGTGATACATCAGACGATAATGTGCATCGGGAAAGTTTGTAATGTTAGGACGTTGTGAAATGATATCCTCTGCCAGAAATTCAGTATATTCTAAAAATCTGTCACTTATTGTGTACTTGTAATCTTTTGTCATGGTAAATATGAAAATAAATTACTTATAAATTACAGTAATTTTATAGCATATAAATCTCTTTATCGTTTAATTTATTTAAATCTAATTTACTTTCGTTAGAGTATGAAATTAGATATTTATTTTATTATTTATGTGGCAATTAAATAATTATTAAAACTAATTTTTTATTTTTATAAGTTTTAATAAATAATCGTCACCAATGTTTATAGTATCCAAAAAGTATTATTTACATAGTGAACAATCAATATAGTGTAGAACAGAATAATGAATGAAACCAGGTTAGAAGAGGCTCATATTTCTTATGGCATTAAAAAATTTTTACCAGGAAAATTCTCTTAATTAAAGTTAAAAGAAATAATCGGTGTTAAGGAGACACAATATCGCATGCTGTTTCAGTTGTTTAGCATTCCAATGCTTTCAATATTCCCACCAGGGAAGCGGTTGAATATTTCCAAACCCAGAATTCTGATTTTAATGGTCTTTGCTGTGTCTCTGATTGCATTTGTGTCTGCACCGGTACCGGGCGGAATCAGGTACATGTCAGGTTCACCGAGTCTCCCGGTTGGTATCGTAGTCAACAATGAATTTACTCCTGGAACAACAATTCCGTTAAAGTTGCAGTTTCATAATAACAAATTTAATCCGCTTAAATTAGTCCAACCAGGTAATGTTGATTCGGATGATGCCAAGGCCGGAAACTATCTGCTTCCCGTTATAATTAATTATTTTTTCCTTGGAATTGCAGAAAAGGAAGGAACAAACGTACTCTCTTTTGGGGGAATCGTGTTGTGATAGTAGTAATATTACCGGTAATTATTGGAACCGGCTGTTATGTATATAATTCCCGGATACTAAAACCGGTCATATAGGGTGAGAATTCTTATGAAATCAATTTTTGAAGGTATTGCAAATATTATCGTAAAAAAACCCGGATTATTATCTAAAATATTTCTGATCGTTCTTGTGGCATGCATCTTCGGAATGAGCATGTTGTCTATGGCTACCGGAAATGGAGTATATATTGATTTGGAATCTCCAAGAGGTGTAATCCTCGATCATTATATAGATGACATTCAGAAAGAATCAGTAATCCTTATTATTGAAAGTAGCGACGTGAAGAGTCCGGTGGTAATTAATTATCTTGATGAAATTGAGAAACCCCTGTTAAATCTTCAGTACGTTGATTCTGTAAATAGTGTAACTACATTTATAAGACCTTTGAATAATGGCACTATCCCCCAATCATCAACAGAGATTGACTCATTAATTAATGAAATCCCCGTGACTATCAGGAACAAACTGGTTCCATCCCAGATGATGACGCTGGCCCTTGTAAATCTCGAGCCTGGACTTACATATGAACGAAAGAATGCGGTATTAGATAACATCGATGCATTTCTTGATAGTACTGATAAACCTCCGGGAATATCAATCGAGATTTCAGGTAATGCCGCGTTTCAGTACCAGTTAATTCAGGAACTGATGCAGTCAATGGGAACCCTGATTGTTGCTGCCCTGGTTCTAATGGTAATCGTACTCGGGATTCTCTTCAGTTATGTGAATTATAGATTCTTGCCTGTTTTGATGGTATTTATCGGACTTCTACTGACATTCGGTTTTATGGGCCTTCTGGGCATCAAAATCTCTATGTCTGTAACGGCAGCATTCCCTGTTCTTCTAGGGCTTGGGATTGATTATTCCATACAGATGCACTCAAGACTCGAAGAGGAGGCTAGAACTCACCCGCTTCCCGAAGCCATAAGGATCGCAATAACAAAAACCGGTCCTGCAGTAATGTATGCAATGCTTGCGACAGCCTGCGGCTTTTTGGCAATGTTCATCTCGCCAGTTCCAATGATTAAAGGTTTCGGGCTGGTATCAATAATCGGGATAGTAATGTGTTATCTTACTTCCCTGATAGGCATACCCCTGGGAGCGATGCTACTCAGGTACAAACCTAAGGGATATGGAAGATCAAAGATGTCCAATATGATAGATACAGGATTATCAAAGAGTGCAGTATGGATAGCAAAACGTTCTGTACTGATCCTTCTTATCGTAATAATTCTGGCATTTATCGGCATTGAAGCTGACATGAAGATTCCATTCAATACTGATGAAAATACGTTTGTTCCGTCAGATATGCCTGCCAAGGTTAACATGGATAAAGTAACCCGTGTTCTCGGATCTACGACTAGTGTACCTATTCTGTTATCCGGTTCCGATGTTATTTCTCTTGATACTATTAAGTGGATTAAGAAGTTTTCAGATTTTGAGATAGAAAAAGAGTCAAAAATTACCGGGATTACCAGTATTTTGGATTATATTCTTCTTTACAACAATGGAACAATGCCAAAGACCCAGAGTGAACTGGAAACAATCCTGGAAAAAATCCCGGAATCTGAAAAAGAACAGTACATATATGGCAATACGGAAATGGTTATCCTGATCTCAACAATTGATTTGGATACCGGTGGAAAGATTGATCTCAAAGATCAACTTAAGGGTGATCTGGCATTTTTCAAGGCCCCTCCCGGGGTAAGAACCCAGCTTACAGGGACATTTGAGATGTTTGCCACTCTTGTGAATGATATTAAAGAGATAAAAGATGTAATGACTTATCTCGGATTTCTGTTGATTGCATTATTCCTTCTGGGTGTATACAGGAATATTAATGCAATCTCTCCAATTGTGCCGATTGTTGCAGTAGTCGGATGGAATGGAATGGCTATGTATCTCCTGGGTATTAATTATAACCCTATGACTGCATGTCTTGGGTCCATGACTATCGGAGTTGCAGCAGAATATACGATTCTTGTAATGGAAAGATATATTGAGGAGAAGGAGAAGACTTCTGATTCTCTGGAAGCGATTAAAAAAAGCGTCCAGAAGATTGGATCAGCTATCATGGTATCAGGGCTTGCAACATTTTTCGGGTTCTCAGCATTATTGTTCTCCACTTTCCCCATTATATCAACTTTTGGTCTGACTACGATCATTGCAGTGGCATTTTCATTAATAGGTGCCATATTTGTAATGCCTGCGATTTTATCACTTATAGATAAGATCGGTCATGGAATTGAAGATATAAAAGAGAAAGGAGTACACTCCTCTCTCCCTTAAATACTTTTTATATATTACAAATATTGATGTTACAAGGATTGAGATTTATCGCGTTCATGGTGTCTGTCTTATACCGGTACACTTTGGTAATACTACTTTTGGAATATAAGTGTCAATGATGGGGGTGTTATGATCATGATCCGGATAAAACGGCCAATCCTGGATACGATCGGAGATCCGGCAATCCTGATCATGGTCTGTGCATTCCTGCTCTCGTTTGCTAACCTTCAGGTCGGAGCGATCCAGGTGGGAATTTCTCCTGGTTCTTAAGGGCTTGGCAGGGAATCTGATAATACATCTCCGATGCAGAAACAGAAGATAACATCTGAAGATGTAAACAGTATTCCGTATGCAATCCGAACGCAACTTACATTGATAAGGCTGTTATTTGCATAAGTGGATTGCTCATCTATGGATTGTCGGAATTCATTACTGGAAGATTGAATAATATTGAAGAAAAATGCCAGTTTGGAAAATATTGATATCATAGATATCACTCCGGAAAATATTTCAGATTATGGTGTTTTGTGGATATAAGGATCTAACCAAACATGAAGAACTTAAAAGAAAAATTGCCTGGTTTAGTGAATATTATCCTAAAGGGCTCCGAATAAAAGTTCTCTACTCGAAAAAGGATGGTTATCAGGGTATGATTGAGTACATTTCCGGCAGATATGCACACCGGCCTATCAATGCTGAAGGTTACATGGTTATTCACTGTATTTTTACCGGATTTAAAAAGAGTACAAAGGTAGAGGATATGGCTCCAAACTGATATATGATTGCATTAATGATGCAAGAAAGGAGAATATGGCAGGAGTAGTCGTTGTTACCTGGAAAGGTTCATTCATGGCAAAAAGAGATATTTTTTTGAAGATTGGATTTATAGTTGTTGATTCTGCTCCTCCTGATTTTAAGTTGCTTGTATATCCGTTTGGTGTATTACCTTCAGTAGTAAAGTTTAATACAGGCATGGAGGCCCTGCTGCCGGTTATACTGATGGGCTACGATAATCAGATCCGCCCAGTACCCTTATTCAGAAAAAAATGTCAGGGAAATAATAACCTCTGCAGAGCAGATATTCAGGCTGAAACCCGTATTGATTGATCTAAATGATTCTGACAAAGTTCAGCAATCCCCATGTGCTTTCGGAACCTTTTGCATTCTGTATAATGGCAAGGTGATAAGAGTGAACAATGTGAAGGGAAATCTCTGGAAAAAGAACGCGTAATATGATATTAAGATCTTCAAACTTACGGAGATGGATGTGAGGGTATTCGACTTCACCCTGCATCTCTTTTCAGTAGATCAATAAATATGAGTACATGATTCCAAAGATGCCTATAATGAGAATATTCTATTTGCTCCTAATAATTTACATATAACTCTACAAGGTATTTGGACTTATTTCTAAAATTTGACGATGATTCCACAATAGTTATTTATTGATGACTATATTAGTTTTGCTTTCCTGCACAGTATAAATAACTAATAGAATAATTATATGGTATAAAATAAATGAGGAAAAAGGGAGAATTATGATCTACAGTGCGTAAATTGTAATATCAGAAGTTATGGTACTAAGGAAAAGAGTGAGTATTCCTGTAATCCTGTCCGACTGTAAAATTTATGAATTTAATTAAAAAAACAAAGAAAATATAATTTATCTGAAAACCAGGCCGTTATTCAGAGCTGGTCTGGTTTGATGAGTAAAAACCTTAATCCAGAAAAATCGTGTGAAAACCTTTCGTGGACAAGAGTTGATGAAATCATGGAGTATGCAAAAGAGATATTACATTTCTCATCGTCAAAGACCGGGTACTTGGTCATAATCCCGTTGCTGTATTGTACCTTAACCAGAATAGTTAACAAAGATAGATTTATAAAAATCTGCAAGAATCCGGCTGTATTTCAGTTTATATATGAACAATTGAAGATGTCAATTCAAATTATGTCTAAAAAGGTTTAACTATGACAGTATTAAAAAAAGAATCTAATCTGGTATTTTTCACCTTGAGCTTTTTCACCTTCTTATTTGTTATAACATCGCCGGTTTCAGCTGCCATCTATATTGCAAATGGAACTGAAATAACTGGTGATAATATTTTATCCTCCCTAAAGGCTGACCCGTCACTTGTCATCGGGTATGTTCCGGCAGGACAGATAATTTTTTTTACAAATACCCGCTGTAGTGCCTGTTATAAAGCAGAGGAATTTCTACATGATTTTTCTGTCAGGCACCCGGAAATTTCACAGGTTACATATGATCTTTTTGATAGCACAGAAAACAGGAGTATTTTTGAAGATTATAAGAAAAAATATCATAGATCCTTTCTTTCAACCCCATCAATTCTCGTAGGAAACCTGTCTATTGAAGGATCACAGGATATGAGAGATCATCTGGATGAAATATTGCTCATCCAAAGCGAATAGTATGTCCTCAACATCCAAACCAAGGATTTTTTTATCTTATTCTTTACCAAAAACCCGTTTTATTTCTCACAACATAGTCCCATATGGATAATGCTAAAATTTATACCCCATCCCGAAGTTCTATCCATAGTTCTGACTCCAGGATACTTCCCGGGACATTTGTTTCCATCTCAAGAAATAACCGGTACGGAACAGAGAACGTAAGTTTATCAGATCCCAGCGTTCGCCGCACTGATTTTCTAGCCATCAAATCAGTAAGACCAACAATTGCACGGGGATTTTCAGATTTCTCTTCGTTGTAGGTGCAAACTCCAATAGCCTGGCATCCTGCGGCACCCGCTGCAACAACTACTCCATCAGTGATTTGACCACGATGATAGTTAGCCAGGATAGATAAGACAGAGATTTGATCAGGATTTGCCAGGAAAATTATACTTTTAATCATCTCATCAGGTTCTGTGAGAGAGAGCGGTTTAAATAGAACATACTCGGTCGGAACATCATAAAAAGGCAAAGCCTTTAGAAATTCTTTGGCTATAGACGGATTTTTTTTGATCCTCTCCCCTACAATCAGCATCTCTTTTTGGTGGGAATTTGAGATACTTTCAAGTTGGGTATCATAGGCATCCGTATCTTTGGAACCCTCGCGTCCATTTGATAGGAAACAACAAAAATTTTCTTCATTTCCTGAAGAATGCTTTTCAAATGGACGCCCAAATCCAATGCCCATGGCCCCTCCACTACAACCAAAAGCATTCCTTGACAATGCAGTTACTTTCCCTTCCAGGGCAGCTTTGGCATAGAACCACATGAGACATGCCCAGGTTCCCGGTCGAATCTCAAGTACATGTTCTGGTTTTGTATTGCTCCATACAATAGCGACAGGTTCTGTTTTAAGACCAGCCTTTTCAGCTATATCACTCTTGATGACCATAATCAATCGTCTCCCGGATTCAGATTTGATATAATACGTTTGATGAGAGAATACAGAACCTCTTCTTCTTTAGTTGACAACCCGGTGAGAACAGTATCATTGATCTGATCTCCAATCCGGACCAGATCCTCTTTGAGAGTCCAGCCGGCATTAGTAAGAGAACATATCCATTGCCGGTTATCTGATGGATTTTTTATCCTGGTGACTAATCCTGACTCCTCGAGTTTTCTTACTTCTCTGGAACAGAGGCCTTTATCAATAATCAGATCACTGGCAATTTGTTCCTGATTGGATCTATCATGATGATAGAGATACCGTAATATCGAATACTGCGTATTTTTTAGATTATATCCGAATAATTCTTTGTTTAATCGTTTTTGGATAAGCCAATATGCCAGTGTCACGTACTTGCCAAAAGGCCCGTCCGTCTCTCTCATGCATTAATTAATAAGTCAACAAAGTATATAATGTTGACCTGTCAACTAATAATAAGTAGATAAATCGTTAGAAATTAATTAATCTTATGCCTTCTCATAAAAGAAACATCGGATTGATTTTTTTTTGAAGGTGATTAAGATGAGTGACCGAAGAAGAAGAGAGACAATCTAATTACCATTATTATCCATGCTTTTTCTTATCAAAGAGAAGGAAATATCTTTTTGAATTCTATGAATTCAAGAAAGATGTCATTAATAATTAAAATGAATCAGGAGAGTTGGTTATTAAATGCACTCAGGTGGTTTTCTGATCCACTTTTAAGGTTTCCATAGATGATTTTGATATCTTCCCGTGTTGTATTTGCAATCACCTTATCAAGGTCTGAAATGTCTTGTTCTTCAATCAGGACTCCTGCTTTCAGGGCGTCTGTCAGCGATGAATTTCCCTGTTCTGCAAGCTTAGCAGAAAATTCCCGGATGATTTGATTTTCATAACCGGTACTTAAGTTTCCAATTCTCCACGAGGTAAGATTATACCGATCGAGGAGGAATTGCATCTGGTTGAAATGAGTTTCCTCTGATTTTGCTATGTTTTCAAATACAGGAAAAGAATACTTCGCGGCCCATTCAGTATAAAGATCATGGGCCATCTGTTCTTCTTCCCGCATGAACAGGAGATCTGATATTTCCATATCTGTAAGGTTGTAATCGGTTGGATCAGGAAGGTTAAGATATTGGCCTCCATTATTTCCAGGTCCAAAACCCGGACCGGCGGCTGATGCCGAAACCATGATCACAAGGACTAAAAAACCAGAGAGAATAAAATAAGAGACTTTTTTCATTATATTTTCACCACCAATCAGGTAGTATTCAATAATACCTATTAAAAGTATAAAAGACATCCACTCTATCCGGGCTTAGACCATGAACCTTAAGGATACCGGGGGGTAAGAGCAGTAAGTTTCATCAGGTAAATCAGTCTTATAATTTTGTTTTTTCATAAAATGAGTTAATATAGATCTGAATTATAAATTCGGGCTAATTAAACAGAATACAACCCTACTTTTCATCTATCTTTCTCTCGACTAAGAGTGTAAGATCTTCAGAAGTAATTAAACACATTTCGTCAGAATTTTCCTTTTTTTGCATATAACCGGGCAGGGAGGATCTGCTGGTCAGGACTCATAAGCAGTTCAGGTTCATCGATAATAAGATATCTCCGGTATTATGGCAGAATTTCAATAAAAAAGCATAAGGATAAGACTTGTTACACCAGGTAAGCATTCATCAGGCGGGAGAGCGGATGAGATAATAAACCATGAGATCGGCTGAGTGAGATCTTATCATATAATACTAGTCCTGCATAAAATATTGGGTAGTTTTGGATAAAATGTATAAACAACTTAAATTATAATCAAGATAATGCCAATACCTTATTTATCTCTTTAATTAGCATAGGGCCATGGAATGGTTTCATGACATATCCTTTTGCTCCGCATCTAATGGCATACTTAATCATCTTCATAGATTCAATTGAACTGACAATAATTATCTTGATTTTTGGATTGTGTCCTATTAATGTCTTTAAGGTTTTAATTCCATCCATTTTTGGCATTATAATATCCAGAAGGATCAAGTCCGGTTTTTGATTGAGATATTCATGGATACCAAGGTATCCATCTTCAGCTTCTCCCACTACCTCGTGGCCCGCTTCAATGATTAAATTTCGAAGCATCTTCCTCATGAGAAGAGCATCTTCAATGATGATAATTTTTGCCATGTCGATAAGTTGTCCACGATATTATTCTTATAAAATTTTACACATATTTTAATTAATAATTATGTATTTCATTTTTGTGCATTTTTGAGGAATTGCGTAACAATATTGTAAAAGTATATATTTTTAATTTGCAGGATTATCACAAGAACGAGCTGCAGGGTGTAATTCATAGAGCTTTTTACTTAATCGAATGATACTGCCATCCTGGATTAAAATAGTTTAAAATTATCGGCAGTTCTTTTTAACTACCTTATAATTAATTATTTGATTCATGTAATGTTCAATAATACTCACAGAAAGTTACTAATTTTTCATTGAACCGATTAAAACTTTAGTGTACAACAGGATTCGTAAATTTGAATTGTCGTAAAAGTCCATGTATATAGAGATTTCAGATTTATGTGTTTCAATGTCTTATGTTATCAAAGTTGATTCTGGTTTTATCATATTTTATGTCCTTTCACTGTAAATCTCTAGTGGATTATTATTCGATAAGGCATAGTTATCATGAAGTTTTTCAAAATAGTTCATAATATGTATTCTTCAATATTCATTGTTGATTATTCCATTCGATCAAATTTTTATAATTGGATTTGCACCAAATTGTATATAGATTTTCCTCGTACGTTTATACGACAATTAATTATGTAACACAACTCATTGACATAATATCCAATATTGAGGAAATTATGATTAACATTTTGAAGTATATGCTGATAATTTCTATTACTATTCTCCTTATGACTCTGTAAGTTTCAGCCGTTTCAACTGATTCTGATCAAAGTCCATATCTTATGGGAATACACGTCCCGATTGTATCATTTAACAACACACCAGTCCAATATGCCGATGTAAATGGAGTAACCCTTGGATACAGGGAGTTCGGATCCGGAGAACCTCTCCTTATGATAGAAGGATTTGGAGCAACCATTGATCAATGGAATGAGACCTTTATTGGTATCCTTGCCTCGAAATATCATGTGTATACGTATGACCACCGGGGAATGGGATACAGCAGTGATAATAATGCTACCCCCTCAATTTCCCAGTATGCTGATGATGCTGCTGCCCTGATGTCGGCTCTCGGATACGATAATATGAATGTGTACGGGGCTTCTATGGGCTCTTCAACATCCCAGCAGCTGGTGATTGATCACCCGAAAAGGGTTCGAAAACTGATTCTTGATTCTAATACCTATAGTGTCCATATTCCTGAAACAAAGGTATTGCTTGGGATAATCGAGTCAGAAGCATATAACTCTTCAGAATCACAGGGTATTAGAAATGAAGCGATGGCCAACCTGGAATGGAATGGGTCATATGACGGACTTTTGGGAATCACCAAAGATGTGATGCTCGTGGTAGGAACGGAAGATATCCTGACCCCCCAGGAGGTATCTCTTCAGATTGCAGGACAGATCAATGGATCCTGGCTGGTCCGGTTCAAAGGTCTTCCTCATACCGGATACCATGAGGCCCCTGTGCAGTACGGGGAGAATGCCTTAAACTTCCTTGAGATGAATGAATCCCCGATCGGAAATCAATAATCCCCTCTCTTTTCATTATTTCTTTGAATTTTAAAATAAACTCCGAAATTATTATTATTTATTTATAAATAAGGAGTCGAAAGAGGGAATATACCCCAAGTAAATTAATAGCTATTTACGGCAGCCTTTGCTAATGGATTAAATGGACTTGTTCTGACTGCCAATGAATAGAGGTAGGGATAATTCCGCTCTAAATGAACAATATATGAGATCCACTCTATTGAAAGGAGAGTAAGGACTCTGATGCAGTCACCAGTCAGATGTTTCAGATCTGCATCTCCAATATTTACGAGATCCTCCCGTCTGCTTAGTTTTTCGGTCAGGTGAAATGTTGCCTGCATAAGTCCCGTGAACTGTTGATGTTCAAGAAGAACAGGGTTTTCTAATATCCTCAGTAAAAAATCCCGATGCTGATATAAAAATTTATTTAGTTCGAAAAGTCCGGTTTCTCTGGGGTTGAGGGAGAAGGTATGATCATGAATTGCTTTCTGCATTACCTGTACCGGGGGTGCTGAATGGATGTTGATATTCATTACTTTCTCAAGCTCTCCACGGTTCCGGTCCCATGATATGAGAAGGGAGAGTAACCTGGTTCCTGATTCGGTATAAAACAGTCCAATCACCATATTCATCTTCTCAAGCCGCTGCTTTTTTGCTCTTATTGAGAGCAGTTCATTGATAAACAGTGTCACCATGAGGACATTGATGAACAAGAATCCAAACGAGTTAAAAATGTATTCAATCGTTCCTTTCAGATTATCAATAGTAATTAATTTAATGGAATAGATGATCAGAGAGCAGCATATAAGAAGCATTCCGAATTTCCATTGCCATGGTATGGTTATCTTGATCATATATTAAAATCCTGAATTTACATGATAAAGATATTTATAACTTAAGTTGCCTCTTTGACTTCAGATACCCAATGAGATCATCCCATGGTTAGGCCGCATGACGAAAATTTTATGCATAAGTAATTTGATGCCAGGGATTTGTTTTATATATCGCAATATATATGTATATATAATTCGTCTGACCACAAAGGTTTTTATTAACAATAGTCTTTTAGTTATATCTGGTAAGATGATCGATCAATCAGTTTTAGAATATTTCTTTGAAAATGGACAGAACAGCCAGGTAATCCTTGAACCTACAGGTAAAATCATTCATGCAAATGAGTCATTCATAACATTGTTAAAAAAGAAACCAACTGATATTCAAGATAAAGACTTTGGGGATTTAGAAAACCTAGGGTATCTGAAGATATTATTGAAGGCCGGGGGAACAATTCGGGATAAAATAATTGAAGGGAAGGATATTTCAGTCCTCGCTACAATTCAAACATCGACAGAGAAATTTGAGACTAAAGAGGATGTTGCTTAACTAAAAAATGTAAAATTTTAGGTAAGTACTTTTTCCTATTAACATCTTAAGAAAATTGTCTTTGATCATCCCTCTCATAAATGATAGTCTCTCAGAAAATATCGAATAAGGTATAGTAATACCTACCCCCTTATTACACATAATATCCTGCTTCTTTTGTAGGATCAATTCTCTGAATTTCTTCAACTCTCCTCTTGAACATACCTTCCGAAGATTCTGTGTTAAACAAATCAAACTCCATTCATTCTGACAATGTGCTGTCCCTCTTCTCTGTAATTTTCTAATATTACGATTTCCTTTAATCCACCCAAACACAGGTTCAACAATAACTTTTCGCCGAGAATATGTCTTTTTTGCAGCATAGGGAGTCATTATAACTTCCATAATTCCTTTAGCAATAGAAGAGGGTGTTGGTACAGTATCATCAGTACAAAGATTTCTCGTACACCAATCACCAATGGATGCTAACCTTGGAATACTGCAAATGCCATCATAAAGTTGATCTACAATATTATCAAGTTCAAGTAACCTTCTTTCAAGCCCTCTAATGCTGAAAATATCTGGTTCATGGCAGGTTGAACAGAGAAATTCAATATTTTGCTGTCTCATATAGAAATAGTTTTCATAACTCCAATAACCTGCATCTTTAAGTAATTTTAGAGATTCTAAGGATAGACCCGATAATTGAGCAATTTCTTTTAATTTTTCATAGCAGGGTTGAAGTAATCTATAATCAACAGGTGAATTACTTAAAAGGGGAACCAAAATATAGCCATCCTGATTTACAATTATCTGGCCATTATTTCCCTGGATACAACCAGGCCCACTTTTCATCATCGAACTATCAGGATCTGTAGTGTTTGCAAGACTTTGTTCATCAGTATTCTTTGAAGGCTTTTTAGGCTTTCGACCTCGTTTCCTTTTTCCAGATTCCTTTTCTTCCTCTTCCCTTTGAGCAATTTTTTCTTCCTTTTTTAGGGATTTCTCTTTATGTTCAATTTCAAGTCGTTCTTTTGCAGCAATGAATCGTTCCATCCTTCTTGAGCGAATTTTCATATCTTCAGGAACCTCGTTACCTGATTTATCCGGGCCGTAAAGACGATCCTCGATATCATCTTTTTCTTGAACTTCCTTTAGATATTTTTGAATTTCTCCCTCAATCTTTTCATAAGGCATGTTCGATCCGAGTGAAGCATTTGCTTTCATTTTCGTTCCATCTAATGCGAGAAGGACGTTATTGATTAATCCTGCTTCATTAAGGAGAGCCAATACTGGAATGAAAAGTTGTCCAATAAATGAACTATTTTTCTTGATAAAACGTGAGATTGTTGAGTGATCAGGGAGAGAATTGCGGGTTACTATTCTAAATCCCACATCATATCGGCATTTATTTTCTATTTGCCGGCTTGAACGGATTCCATGAAAATATGAGTAAATGATCAAACCCATCATGATTTCGGGATGATAATACGCTCCACCCAGGCCATCATCCCTATAATCATTGTATAATGAAGAGAGGTCTAGTATTGATATTAAATCAATGAGGATATGACAGAAATCATCATTCGGTACCCAGTCTCTTATATCCTCGGGGAGAAGGAATAACTGTTCAATATCCCTACCTATCGTATTATACATTGTATATATGTTGGACTTACTAAGGTAAAGTACTTTTGATTGACCTTAGTATATTAATTATTGGCGGATTCTGATTTGTGCAACACCCTCTAAAATTTTTTAAATATCACAGGGATTTAAGATCTTAGGTTGCTTCGTTATGAATTAATCCTGGTTTTTAAAAAACACAGGCCGTCTTAGTCTACAGTTATATTCATTGTTCCATTCTAAAAGATTATTGACATTTCCAGTAAATGTATATGTGCCTATATGATTTAGTATAGTCTTCGGATCCAACCAGATTTTACCGCCTATATCACGCCAGCGACGACAAAACGTGTAATCTTCTGATAGATACCGGTGGGTTGCCTGATCCAGCATTGTGTCAAAAAAAGAATAGAAGAAAGGGTCAAGATTTTTCGAATAGGATGAAATATCATTATTATATTTAAGTTCAGGGTATGCATCCATCATTTTTTCAAGGGTTTCTCTCTTGATAAGTAAAAAGCCTGAACCAATCTCTTCAACCTCTATTGCACCATTGTCAACTACGAGTTTACGGTCTGCCATATCACCATCAAAACAGAAATTAAGTGTAAAGCGGGGTGGAATCTGTTTTGCAGTGTAAGCTCCCCCTATGACATGTTTATTCATAGAAAGCATCCTAAGTACACTTTGGGAATCAAACTGGATATCTGCATCAATGAATAAAATATCAGTATAATTGCTCTCAAGAAACATGGCAACCAGGCTGTTCCTTGCCCTTGTAACGAGACTTTCGTTCCTGATAGTATATACCCCGTAATATACATTATTCCTGGATAATTCATTCCCAAGCAAGAGGACACTGTGGAAATACAGGTCAGTTAACATTCCTCCATAACATGGCGTGGCAATAAACACTTTATGTGGGCTTTTTTGTTCTGAACTAGACATATAAACATCTTTCCCGGCTAAAAAGTTTGTTACTTCTAACCAGATCTATTCATTACAGATAATTATTCAAAATTGACTCGTATTTTATTAGAGATTCTAACTATAATAGGGTATTCTGCAGAAATTAGTAATTATAATTTAACTACCTGAATTGCACAAACTTGCACTATGACCACTATCGCATACTTCAAAAGCATAGTTTCCGGGAGTACAATTTGCACTGCCTCCTACAAAGCTACCCGTATTACAGATACCAGAAGCATAGTTTCCGGTGGTAGCACAATTTGCATCACCAAAGCCAGGGAGACCCACTACTCCTTTTAGTACTTCCGGTTTTACGTATTTTTTTAACTGTATAATTTATCACCCATTTTATCATTAATTATTCAAATGCATCTAGAAACAAGATTTTTAGGTAATATAAATCTAATTTTATCTTTAACATAAAAATGCATTAAATAAATAAATTTCAATGTTAACAGGGAAATAGTTTCTTATTTGTGATTATTGAAAAAACACAAGTAACTCTTTGTGTTTCACACAAGAAACCATGAAAAATTTATACTATGAGTATTACTAAAGATAAATCGGAAGTTCTGGGTTTAGATAAACACATAGAGGTCATTGAGTTTGTAATGAGGATGATATATTTGGTAGTGCCCTTTTAAAAAGCTGGTAATACTAGTGCAATAACTTATGTTAATTTTTATGTACTAAATATTAATAAAATTTGTGAATAAATATTTACTATGGTTGGAAAACGGGGTCCAATATTGATTACATGCCAAAATCCTGATTGTACTTTTTTTCAAATCGAAGATGGGAAAGACATTACAAAAAATGGCCATAACCCTGCAGGCAATCAGCAATATTATTGTCATCATTGTGACCGATTTTTTATCGAAACCAAAAATACGCCCCTATTCAATTCTCGTTTACCTAGATCAGATGTGTTGATAATAGCCAAACATGCTACTGAAAAAACGTCTATTCGTGGAGTTTCTAGGGTCAGTGGTCATCATTGTGATACAATATCCAGATATTATCACCTCATTGGCGACCATGCAAAAACTCTGAATGAACATTTTATTCATGATATTCCCGCTGGAGATTGTGAAATGGATGAAATATGGGAGTTTATCCAAAAAAAACAAAAATCTTCAAATAAATGATCCTGAAGAATACGGTGATTGCTGGACCTATACCTGTTTCAAAAGAGATTCGGGATTAATTTTATCGTTCGAATCTGGAAAAAAAATTCTTGGTACATGTGAAGGAATGTTAGATCTTTTTTTTGATCGAATGGTTCTTCCATCTCCTGAAAAAAAAATATCGATACATATAGACGGAAATAGCCAATACACTATATGTTTGCCTAAATTATACTGTGAGCCCTGTATGAATTATGATCAGGTTATCAAAGTAAAAAAGAGAAATAAACTCGTTTGTGTGATTCGAGAGAAAATTTTTGGCAATCCAGACATATCTTCAATCTCTACATCAATCGTTGAGGGGTATAATAATAAAATCAGACAACGCTTGAGTCGTTTCGGGAGAAAAACTGCATCATTTTCGAAAATAGTGAGGGGGTATATAACTGCATTGAACATCTTTCAATTTGTGCATAATTTCATCGACATCAAACAAAGTCGTCAGTCTCCAGCTATGTTAGAGAGTATTACTGATCACCAATGGAACTGGACGAAGTTTTTAACATATCATGTTCAGTTATAAATTGGGCCTAGACCAAGGCTTGACACATGAAAAACTAGTCTGATCAAGGTACCTCCTCAATGTTTTTCATACAAAACCCCTATGAGGCGCTGCCTCATGCTTGACGGATGAAAAACGGAAATATCTTAAAATCTAAACTATTTTTGGTAGTGCAGGTTGTTTTATTTTTGAGGCTTAGATCTCGTTTTAAAAACTAACCCTGAATTGCTAATGTAGGCTGGACTGCGACCTAGATCGCGTATATAAAATTACTAGTCAGGTAATTCTTCAACTACCAAAAATTTTTAGAAATTATGACAAAAGAATACACTATCGCTGCTGGATTAGATATCCATAAAAGATTTCTAATTGCTACCATTTTACACACTAATGGTTACAAAATCCAGCAACGATTTGAAAGAACAATGCAA
>Ga0209340_1000485_pt1 | contig 41854 bp, 36 predicted proteins | sample EPASupsiteSAE323_FD_187266 | JGI IMG/M metagenome (GOLD analysis project Ga0209340, IMG submission 187266) | Bioremediated contaminated groundwater from EPA Superfund site, New Mexico - Sample SAE3-23 (SPAdes) (version 2) | ecosystem: Environmental > Aquatic > Deep subsurface > Groundwater >... | reverse complement strand
TATCTGCCGATGGTGACTCAGGGGATCGAATGGATCCAAAATAAACGCCGACTCATTAAGCAGCTTGAAGCAAAAATGGAGTTTTATGCCGAATCGCTCCGCTTTGAAGAAGCACTCGTCTTACGGGACCGGATTGATCGGATTAGCAAAAGCGAACTAACGTCTCAAATCGATCTGGCATCCACAGAAAATTACGATGTATTCGCCATTGCGCTGAACGAAGTACGTGCCTGCATACTCCGCCTTTTTATCCGTGAGGGCAAAGTCGCGTCTTCAACCCACGACTTTATCCCGATCACCCCTTATTTCTCGATCGATGAAGCGTATGAGCGAACCTTGATCGGATTTTACGGAAATGAAAAACCTCCGATCATCGCCCCCATATTGACAGCACACCCGTTTGAATCGAACGATTGGGTGCAGGAACATCTCACAGAACTTTTCGGCAAGAAAGCCAAAATTGAAACGCCTCAGCGCGGAGCCAAAAAAGAGCTGATCGATTTAGCCCTTACAAATGCCAAAGAACTATTGCGCTCACCTCAGCCTACCAATGAAAATCTTCTTTGCTCGGTTCAGGAGCTGTTTGCCCTCGACTCTCTCCCGAGACGAATTGAAGTGTTTGATAATTCCCATCACGGCGGTTCGGCGATAGTCGGCGCCATGATTGTCTATGAAAACGGCGGTTTTGATAAAAAAGCATACCGTACGTATCATTTGAGCGCCCGGGATGAATACGGGCAGATGAGAGAGATGCTCACACGCCGTATCGAAGCCTTTGAGAAAAATCCGCCGCCGGATCTATGGGTGCTGGACGGCGGAGCGACATTAAGGTCTCTCGCGACCGATCTGCTCGGTTCGCACGGTATCCATCTCGACGTTATCGCCATCAGTAAAGAAAAAATCGATGCCAAAGCTCATCGTGCCAAAGGTTCCGCCCGCGATATACTCCATTTTGCTGAAGAGCCTTTGCGTCTGGAAAGCTCGGACAAACGTCTTCAATTTATCCAAATGCTCCGTGACGAAGCCCACCGAAGTGCCATTACCTTTCACAAAAAAACAAAGCTCAAAATCGATCAAACCTCAAAACTTTTAGCGATTCACGGTATCAGCACACCGAAAATTCATCGACTTCTTGATTATTTCGGAACATTTGACGCCATTGCAAAAAGCGATTTTAAAACCCTTTCCGAGCTTATCGGCGCAAAAGATGCCGAAAATATCCAAAATTATTACAGAGGTACCCTATCTAAGTAATCTTTTATGGAGTTTATGCCATATTCCACAGATTATGTTTTCAACAGTTTTTTAGCAAAAGGGTCACATGATGCAAAAACCTACTCCAGTGGATGAAGAGTACTTATTCGATGGACGCGCAATTGTCAGTGAAACGGACCTAAAAGGGGTCATAACATTTGCCAACCGAAAATTCTGTGAAATTTCAGGCTATACCGTCAACGAACTGATAGGTGAACCTCACAATATCATACGCCACCCCGACATGCCCAAAGCAGCATTCGCTCAAATGTGGCAAACGATTCAATCCGGAGCTCTTTGGCACGGCTTGGTCAAAAATCTCCGCAAAGACGGGCGATACTATTGGGTAGATACCGAAGTGACCCCCATTTACGATGAAAACGGAAAAGTCAAAGGATATATGGCGGCACGCAAACCGGCGTCACGCAAAAATATTGAAGAGACCGCGGCACTCTACCAAAAAATGATTGAGCAAGAGCAATAAGGGGGATGAGTGCTATTTTATAACCATAAACAGGAATTTATCGGAATCGATGCAGAGGGGCTCAAACTCTTAAATTATGCAACATTGGAAGATTTGCTAAAGGTATGCGATGACGTAGCAGACCTGTTTTCCAAAGAACCCGGATATATTCATAATTTTAAAAGTTTCGGATGGATAGATTTTTTGCTTCATGCCGACTCCGATGCCCGTTCAGCCATCGTCCACGGAAACGGCCGTACGTTTTCATGCACCTTGCAGGTAAATGACCTTTTTTTATGTGACGATCCCTCTGCTTCCGGCTATATCATCGATATGCTCCATATTCAATCGCTCAGCGGAGATGAAATCAAGCCGCACACCATTCCTCCAAAAGCAAAATCGGATAGTAGAGCTCCGGTTTTTGAAACTCCTATTCCTGCTGAGACGGCACCTTCCGTCTTACCGAATTACGATCATATCACCCCGACCCCGCTAAGTGAGCCGGGAGTTCTCGATGTTCCTTCATACAGCGAACAGGAAGTCGAAGAGGAACCGATTGAAGATTTATTTACAAAACTATCGCTTCAGCATGACGATGAAAGTCTGGAAACAAAATATGTGATTCCGGAACCGACCTTCTCTGACAAGTCTGACATTAAAGCCGAACAGGAAGTTCCGCATCAAATATCTGAAGCCGTCAGTTTTAGCAAGGCGGAAAAAGAGTTTATTGATGCCTTAAAGGTTGACAAATCATACCGCTTTGATCCGAATGTTGCCGCTCAAGAGCTCGGTTTGCCTGTCGATTTGATCCAAGAGTTCATCGGCGACTTTATCCAACAAGCCTACGAGTTTAAAGAAGAACTTTTCGAAGTGGTTCTGAAAGGGGACATGAACAATCTAAAAATACTCTCCCATAAACTCAAAGGGGTAGCAGCGAATCTCCGTATCGAAGATGCTTTTGAAACGCTCAGCAATATCAATACATCGAACGATCCGGTCGAAATTGAGGCCAACCTCAAATATTTTTACAGCATTATTTCAAAATTGGAAGGGAAAGAGAGTCCCGTAGCGGCAATGGATGAAGCGGTTAAGGATAAGGAGTTTTTTCTCCCTCCGGAGAAAGAATTTGACCTTTCAGACGACATGCCGTCCAGCCCGCCCGATGATGATGATATTTATGCGTTTGATTTCAAAAATGATGCGTTTGCGGTACCGGAAGAAGAACTCACTCCGGCCTCTTCGGCAGATGAAGAAATTTTAGCTCAACCGACTACCTATGAAGACGATATTTCATTTGCTTCAGAAAACATTCTTGATCAAGAAGTATCCGCGGAATCTGCCCGAGACGATGACATTTACACTTTCGATTTAAAAGACGATCATGAACCGTTCGTAATGGAAGAAGAAGCGGTTCAAACGTCTTCCGAAAATGAAGAGGTTCCGACATACCTTTTAGAAGAAAAGTCCATTGAGGAAGAGCCTCTGCCGATCGAAAAGAGCAACCTCGAAGAAAGCAGCCCGGCAGTAGAACCTCCGCAAATTCTTCACTTTGACAAAACATCTATTGCCGGTCAGCTGGGCATCGAACTTGACTTTTTTGACGAATTGATCGAAGAATATAAACGTGATTCCCTTCGTGCCGGAAGCGAGATCAGTGCCGCTATCAGTGCGTTCGACACCCATGCCTGGAAAAAAACGGCCGGCCAGCTTAAAGGGATCAGCGACAATCTGAGATTGAATGAAATTTCCGATGAATTGGCAATCTTATCCCAAACAAACGATGCGCAGGAAGCAAACAAAGCTTCAAAACGGCTCAATAGCTTTCTTGAACAATTATAAGTCATAAGAATATACAGGAGACCCAATGCAACTAGGACTAAGAAATCGACTTCGCCTCATCAGTCTCTTACCGATCCTGATACTTTTTACCCTTGCGAGTTATTACGTTTATAATGCGTATATCAGCTACAAAGGGGCAGAAGAGCTCCAAGTGCGACTAGAGGGGAATAAACAACTTAATGACTTGATTAACAACCTTTCCCGAGAACGCGGAATGACCGTTATGTATATGGGCAACGCTTCACCCGCAACTCTCAAATCCCTTCATGCCCAACGGGCCATTGTAGACCAAAAAATCGGGGTTTATCAAGAACACCTTGCACGTCTTGAACATACGAACGGGCCTGAAGCGGCAAAAGCTGCCGCTTTATCAAAACTCATAGTTGACCTAGAGCGCGGTATCACGCAATCAAGACCTTTGGTCGATGGCGGTACCGCTAATTTCGATAAAATTTTTACCGATTTGTACAGCAAATCCGAAGAGCAGCTTATCAATGAGCTAACCGACCTTGCGACCATCCATTTTGATGAAGAGGTCAACTCCCTCTCATCCAGCTATCTCTCATTGGTACGTGCAAACGAATACAGCAGTATCGAGCGTGACTACATCACCTATGTCCTCTCACGTGCGACTCCGCTGGCCGAAGAAGAACTGAACAAATGGGTTTCACTGATTGCCAAAGCCGATACCTTCAATCTTGAGGGGATGAATAACAAACCGATCCAATCAAAACTTCAAGCATCTCTCTACAGTGAAGACAATACCGACCTTTTTCTCGACATAACGACCGAACGTACCGCAATTCTGCAAGCCAGTACGACCGGAAAATACGAAACGCAATCAGGTATTTGGTTTGCAATGATTTCTGAAAAAATCGATGCGATTAATGATGCCGAAAAAATTCTGATCGATGCGATGGATGAACGGGCTTCCATTGTCAAAAGCCAAGCCGTTCAGGTCCTTGCCATCGCTATCTCTATTTGGATACTCGGAGTTATCATCGCCATCTTGGGTTACTTCTTTTCGGCTGAGATCACAACCAATATTAAAAACCTCGAATCGGTTTTAAAACGGGTTGCCGAAGACACCCATGACAATGAAGCCGAAGCCTTAAGCCACACCATCAACCTTGACACGGCGGCAGGAACGGCGCAGGCATATGCGTTGCTGGAACGGATTATCGAACAGACGTTGAACGATAAACAATACGCGATGGAAGCGTCTGAAGCCAAATCAATGTTTTTGGCCAATATGTCCCATGAAATCCGTACCCCGCTGAACGGAATCGTCGGATTTACCGAACTTCTTAAAGATACCGAACTGCATGATGAACAGCGCGAATTCATCGATATCATTGAAAAAAGTTCCGAGAATCTTCTCGAAATCATCAATAATATCCTTGACCTCTCAAAAATCGAGAGCAATAAGCTCGAAATCGAAGAGATTGTCTTTAATCCGATTGACGAATTTGAAAGTGCCGTTGAAGTGTACGGTGTACGTGCTTCCGAAAAACATATCGATCTTGCCTGTTACGTCGATCCGAGTTTGGAACGGCCGCTCAAAGGGGATCCGACCAAAATCAAAGAGGTTATCATCAACCTCCTTAGCAATGCGGTCAAATTTACCAACAGCGGCGGAGCTATCAGTGTCGATATCCGACGCATAGAGTGCGATATTCTTAACCGGACACGTATCCGTTTCCAAGTCAAAGACAACGGTATCGGTGTGACCAGCGAGCAACGTTCGCGCATTTTCGAAGCTTTCTCCCAAGCCGATACCTCTATTACCCGCAAATACGGCGGTACGGGGTTGGGTCTGACTATTTCAAGCCGTTTTGTCGAATTGATGGGAAGCAAACTCGATCTTGAAAGCGAGCCTGGCAACGGCACCAGCTTCTTTTTCACCCTAGAGTTTGAAGAGATTGAAACGCTCAATGAATCGCTAAAAGGATCTTTTTCCAATATTAATGCGGTCATTTTGGAAAATCATTCGAAGAAAAAACTCCAAAATACGTATCTTAAAGAGTACCTTGACTACTTTGGAGTCAGCTACACGACGTTTCATGAGCAGAGTGAACTCAAAATGCTCGAACGTCAAGTTAATTATGATCTGCTGTTTGTAGACAATGACTATACCAACGATGAAGAGATGGCTGCTTACGCATCGTCCCAAGAGCAGCTGGTACTCATTACCAAATCGTTTTATATGAAAAAAATCGATTCGATGGGGATCGATATTTTCAAAGTGCTGTACGAGCCGCTGAACAGCTCCAAAATTCGTACCACTCTCGATGCCTATGATGCGGAAGCATTCAGTAACCGCAAAATCAAAGTTTCACGCCGCAAAAAATTCGATGAGAAAAATTCCCGCTTTGCGGCAACCGCACTTGTTGCTGAAGATAATATCATCAATCAAAAACTGATCCGTCGAACACTCGAAGATCTCGGACTGGAAATTACAATTGCCAACAACGGTCTTGAAGCGTTTGAAAAACGTAAAAATGGCAGTTTTGACATCATATTCATGGATATTCAGATGCCGGTTCTTGACGGTATCGAAGCGACTCAGGAGATTTTAGATTTCGAAGAGGATTACGGACAAAACCATATTCCGATCATCGCTCTGACTGCAAATGCACTCAAAGGGGATCGCGAGCGGTTTATGAGCGCAGGGATGGACGAATACACAACCAAACCGCTGGTACGTTCGGAAATTATCTCGTTGCTCAACAACTTCCTCTCTCATAAAATTGTTGAAATCAATCCCGTTCCAAAATCAATTCATGAGATTGCAGCTCCGTCTGAAGAATCGCTGCCTCTGTCGAGCGAACCTGACATTCAGCCCGAGGTACACGAAGAACCCGTTGATGATTCCGAATTTCCGATTTTAGAAGTAGAATCATCGGAACCTGCGGAGGAAGAAGGTCTCGTTGAATACGATGCCGATATTCTGATTGCTAAACAAAATGCCCTTGAATTAAAACTCTTTTGTCATATTCTCAATGATCTAGGGTATACCTATAAAAGTGTAGCCTCTGCAGATCAGCTCAAAGACGAGCTTCACAATCGTCACTATAAACTCGTTATGTTTGATAAAATGCTGAGCGGCTTACATCTCAAGGATCTGTATGATATAATCCATACTAAGAAAAGTGATACTTCTATCGTTATGCTGATTGATCCAAATGTTTCAGAAGAAGCTGATGACGCAATGTATGTTCACGAAATTATCAAAAACATTATCAACAAAGATCTTTTGCGTCTTGTTTTTGAAAAATTTATCTAAACAAATGGGGAAATTTTAAATGGATGAGAAGAAACTAAAAGTTCTTGCCGTTGATGATGATCTTATTAACCTCAAGCTGCTCAAAACGATGTTGATGAAAACCCCGAATGTTTCTGCTGTCGTAGAAGCAAAAAACGGTGCCGATGCGATCGGTATCCTAAAAACGCAGAATGATATTGACATTATTCTTCTTGATATTATCATGCCGGTGATGGGGGGGATAGAAATGCTTAAAGTGATACGCGCCGACGAATCGCTCCGGCAGCTCCCCGTCATCGTCCTCACCACCGATGAAACCAAAAAAGGGGAAGCTCTTGAGTGCGGTGCTAACGGGTTTTTGATGAAACCGGTCCGCGAAAAAGATGTCCTCACCAAAATTGCTCAACTCGCATTTTAAGCTTTACACGCGCGGTATCATCCGCACATAAAATTTTCTTTTTTACAGCTTCTGCCACGTCCTTTTATGAACGCGAATCGGCTCTGTACTGAGATTATGATCCGTAACCGTCACGTCCATCAATATCATCGTATCTTTGAGTGTATTTTGAGCTAAAACATGTGCAGCGCTGCATCCTGGAAATTGTGCTCCCCGAAACGAATAGGCTAACGACACATTGACATCATAAGCTTGTGTTCCTACAGCATCCTGTACCGAAATGTTTAGATTTTCCAAACAATGATTTCCAGCTGCCGCCGAGATATCGAATCCCTGTGCCCGCATCACCGCAAACTCGGTTGCACTATCAGCTAACAGTTCCGCTTGCGTACGCAGATAATTATCATCGACCGATTTGCTTCCCGTCGCCACATTTCGGAGCAGCAGAGCCCCTCCCATAGCAACCAACACTACGATGACAATCGCCAAAATCATCGCAAATCCGGATCGTTTAGTAGCGTACATGCACTCTCCTTTCACGACAAATCTGTGACGCACTCTCATCCGTGTCGTTTAATGAACCGTCCAAACCGCGTATGCAGACCTTTAGCCTCCATACCAAACCCCTGTCCGATACATTCGAATCGTTTTGAAAATCAGTCGCATTGTAATCGGCATAAAAATGGGCGACATTCTGACCCAATAAATTTTCTTTACGATTTGCTGCCGTATTGTAACGCTCGTTCAGCCACGGACGAAAGTTGCTGTACATTGTAAAATCGCCGTTATTTACCCGAAATGCATACCCTGTCCGAAGCAGATATTTTCGATGCCCGTCCGTTGCATTGTTTTCACTGTTCAAGTTCACTGTAGTTGCTGTAAATCCCGTAATTCTATGATACCCGCCGCTTCCGATAACTCCGCCGTTTAATCCAAATCGGTTACATGCGTCGAGATCGACACTGCCGGCATCATAAATAGCAGAGTGAGCTAAATCCGAGCCGTTATTAAGACTGAGCGCCTGAATGACTGCATCGGCAGCGGTATAATTGGCATCCAAAGCCGTTAATGTATTATTGGCACCCAATACGGTCTCTTCGCTCCATCCGGGACGACCCCCGATTGCGCGTATACTGTCCTCATCGACTCCAATAAAGGCAACGGTATAATCGTTATTATCACCACTGACGGGAGGGCCGTAACAAACATTTTCGCCTACAGCAGCTCGATCTAAATTAACTATCGAACTGCTGATACCATTTTCAAAATACTTAGAAATCTGTTCCAATATCTGATCGGCCTCTGCAGCCCTTTGAGTGTACTGCTGTGTACGGTAAATCCCCTCATAATATTGACGGACCGCTTCAAGAGCGAATCCTCCTACAATGCCCAATATTACAATTACAAAAAGCAATTCAATCATCGTAAATGCCGATCGTTTAGGATTCATCTAATTGCCTTTGTTCGATTTGAAAAAAGAGAGAGTTATATTTACATCCGGGCTGTCAAACCGTGTTACGACACGTTTTAAATGACTCGTTCCGGACGGAGAAGGATTCATAGTAGCAGATGATCCCAGTATCCACGTAGCCGTTTGGGCATTACCGGCTGTAGTGACGGTGGAATCGACATACGCAACACTGTATGTTGCGGTAACATTGTGAACCACCCCGTTTATAACACCGATTTCAATCGTCTCACTGCCGCCGTTGAGCTGTTCAAGTCCTAGAGATATATTTCCATCTCCTTGGGCTGGGATAGTATCACTCCATGCTGCCATATTGCACTTCATCGATGAAATATTTTCATCCGATCCGATACGGTATCCACCTGTTCGTGAACAATTCAAGTCTTTCATCGTACTAATATTAAGAGGTCCAGAATCGGAAGCACTGTAGTTTCCATCCCACCTCCCCTGAAACTTGTCCAATACCCATCCGCCCAAACGCTCCATTACATCTTCATCGATCATAACCCCTTTTGAAGCGTTATTAGCTACCGACATCATCGAGGGAATAGTTATAACACTGATCGCTATGATGACGATAGCAAACACCAGCTCGATCATGGTCATTGCAAAACGCATAGAGCCCCTCATCGGATCGCCGGAGCGTAATCACGGGTGCTTTTCCACCCTGTTCCGCCACTCGTAGATTTATTGGTTTTCGAACCGACATTTTGATCTTTCGAACTTCCGGTGGCACCGACTGAGGGAACCACGCTAATGTTAAAACACGGATGAGTCGAGCAATCCGTCCCTGGCGTCGTATACGTTAATGCCGCGGGTCCATACCATAACCACGGTGAGACAGCGATATGGGCTTTTGCACTGTACGGCGGGGTTTCACCAGCGAATTGATAAGACTCCATGCCCGTACCGTTCGATACACTTGAAATAGGCAATGCAGTATTCGTAGCCGCAAGCACCGATACTATATTCGCATCTCCGTCAGTTGCATCGTCATGCAACCTATTAATATACCACATATTCTCATTTTTGCTAGGAGTTAACAATGTTACACCCAGTATTGGACTATTAAAGACTTCGTACCATCCAATTGCAGTAAATGGATTTTGCCCAAATACCCGAACATCCCGAGGAATAAAACGGCCGTAGACAAAATGTGCTCCGCCACTTGCCGTACCATTACGTATTCCGTTAATATCCGCACTATTACCGCCATCAACATAATGAGATGTTATTGAAATATTCAATTCGGTTCCATTCACATCAAAGAAATTCGTAATTTGATTCACATCACGCTTAAAATTAAACCGTAAATATTGCGATGTATTGGTCTCATTCCATGCAATCGTTTTAGTACCGTTCGCATCACTCCCCGTACCGAATCCGACGGCAAGATTAACAATCGTCGTCTCGTTAGCATCAGGGTAAAGATAAGTCGATTTTCGTACAACCGGAGTAACGCTAATAGGGTTTTCCCATAGAGGGAAAAGTGCAAAGTTCTGTGTCACATTGCCAGTTTTGTTTAAAGCCCAAATTTGAGTATGAATCCGCCCTCCCATTTGGGTAATTTCATTTGAGAGATAGGTAAACGTTCCCGGGTTGCCATTATTATTTGTAATATTAAGTTCATTGAAATCAAAATGATCGGGAATAAAAGTAACATTTTTATCTCCACATATCCATGTGCCCGTTGATGAACAATCCTGTGGTGTATCATCATTATCAACCGCTGACCACACTTTATCAATTAACTGCACATTGATTTTGCCCACATCACTAAATGTCAACCCTGCCACCTGATTACCCGCGATTCCCGATTTGACAGAAATACCATTCGACATATTGAAATCACTATTGGCAAAGGTTAGTGCCCCACCCATAGATGGAGTGACAACATTGTTACGATTGTATTTTGTGGAAGAAGTTGTGAATACAGTATTAGCAGCAGAAACATTATAATCGGCGGTATTCGTAGTCGTATTATAGTTATAGGCATTGATCGAAACATTGTAATCTTCCCCTGCACGGAGGAGAACCGGCATATGTGCATGTGTTGAATTAATCACAAGTTTTTCAGGGCGAACCGCAAAATTATCGGTTGAACAGGTAGTAGCACCTGCTCCTCCTGCCAAACACTGGTAACACCCATAATCGTTATTATAAGGAGCAGTCGGAACATTTCCAGATGCATAACTGTTTGATTCACATGCTGGTTTTAACCCTCCGAGACATTCGGCTACAAGAGTCGGAAACACTTGTGCTAGCTTAGTATTAGAGTTCAAACATTGTGGGACACCCTTCAAAACTGCTTGAGAGTTGCTATTGGAGCAGTTGAAATTGGCATCAGTAAATGCTTGACTCCAATTCATAAAATTCATCATGATTCTTTTATCTTTTGAGGCTGTATTCGGCGTATAATTTGGGGTAATTTTATTAGTATCATTTTGGTTAAAAGTGACATACCAATCTCTCGGCTTAGATGCGATAGCAGCCAATCTCTCAGATGCAGAAAGAGAACAGGTAGCATTATTTTCCTCAAAAAGATAAACACGATTGTTACTAACTCCGGAATACGCTTCCAACCCACCTGCCGAATTCAATGAAATAACATTTAATGTAGTAGGTTTATTCACTATCTTGGTCGTTATTGGTCGATTATTATCGACCATACTTATCGATGGTTCCCGAGCATCGAACCCTACAGCCGTTGGATTATCTGTACTTGGATTATATGGTGTACAGCGTCCCCACACCGTCATATTGTCAATCTCATGAATATTTGTACTTCCACCCGTTGAACCAGTTAAAGCTAAACGTACGAAAGTCGGGCTTGCTCCTTGTGAAGCAATTGCATCAAATTGATTAATAATTGTTTGATACGTTCCCACCCCACCAATCATTCGTTCAAGTGAAATATATAAATGTGCTGAATCTCTTGCATCTACAGTCATTCTATATTTATCTCCAGGCATCGGAGCTGTATTTGGGGATGGGCTATCAAGCGAAGTTGCCATTGTCCCCGTGCCGGCCAAATAAGTATATCCGCTCATGTATCCATCGGCACTGTTTCCTTTTCCTCTAATGCTCGCGGCATCGGCATGAAAACCGCTATTTGTCCCTGTTCCGGTACGCCCTTCGTTAGGATTTGAATAGTTCCCGTATTCATCAAGCCCAAGCCCAAGCCATCCCCCCTCAAATCCGGGGCAGCCATTCGGCTGACAAGCGGTATATACGTTGCTTCCCTGCGCATATCCTAATGAACCTCCCGTAACCCCTACCCATGGGGATGCCCCAACCTCTGAATCATAAAGGACAAAACCGATTCCGTCTGCACCGCTACCTCCATAAGAATAATAGGTAAATTCAGTAATTATTATGTTTCCCGAAGAGGGAAACTGAAAATCTTTAGTAATCGCACTTGCTTGATGAGTTCCTAAATCAGTTAATCGCATTTTTCCATTCACATAACCCGGAGTAATCCCCTGATTTTGTAATACGCGCCAATTATTATCTATGGCTGTACCCGTGTTAAAATTATCGCTATAACAGATAGGAGCGGTATTTTGTTCCATGATACGCACCGTAGCAACGTCAAAATTCGGCTTTAACATCACGCCACCTGAGCCAGTCGGATTCGAAAGGGTAACCGTAAACTCTTCTGTCAATTCAATCGCTTCATCGTGATAAATGTCCATATTAATAGTCACCGACGTCTCACCTGCCGGAATTGTAACTGTTCCATTTGAAATACGATAATCAGAATCACCTATAGCCGTTCCGTCGTGAGTAACGAACGAGACACTGATCGGATAATCTACCGCATGATCGATAGTGATCCTCATCGGCATTTGAGAACTCTCACCATACGTGAGTGCAGTATTTTCACTTGTTTCATACGTCAATTGCTCCCATCCTATCTCAACCGGACAAGCGCTGATTTGCGCACTATAATAAGCTCCATTCTTGCTGTAAATTGCATCCAGTGTGATTCTTGACCAATCAAGAGAAAGCGTCGAATAATCATAAATAGTGTGACTTTCATCAACAGAAAAATCGGCGATACGATAAACAGCCCCTTTATCAAATATTCCACCCAGATTCAAAGCGCCGAAAGACGCTTGTAAATTTTGGTTAATTTCTGCTTGGTCTAAATCGGCAACAATCGTTTTAGCAACATTATCAAGCTTAATAGCACTTATGAGACTGATATCAATACCATCAAACGATTTAATAACCGTCGCATTGCTAATCGAAGAATTACTAATATTTCTGATTGGGGTTGTCACTCCATAAAACAATCCTAATCCAAGTATACTGAAACCTTGTGTCTGCACGGTGTCATAACATAAATCCTGAGTAGTAGCGACAGTCGGTGTAGCAACGGAGAGGGTAAAACTGTCAGGATTGGATACACCATCATTATCGGTTGCCGTAACGCTCAATGTTACTGCGGCCGCCGCTGTTGTCGGTGTACCGCTGATAACACCCGTTGTAGTGTTAAAACTCAAGCCAGCAGGGAGTGTTCCTGTTAATGTATATGCAATAATCGGATCACTATTCGTCAATGTGACATACGATGATGCGATATTAAGTGAAAATGATGCTCCAACCGTAGCAGTTTGATTGGGAACGTCACCCATGATCGGAGGGCTATCTCCTGTTCCAGAAACAGAAAAATTATAAGGGTTTTCATTTGAATCATTATTAACGAATGAAACCGTTCCCGTCCTATTTCCTAATGCCGAGGGATCAAACCGAAGCGTAAAAGTAGTTGATGTTCCGGCAGTAACCGTTGCTGCCGGCGCTGTTTGAAGAGCAAAGTCTCCGGTAACGGTAAATACTCCGATCGTTAAATCTCCTGAACCTGTATTCTGAATCGTATAGGTTTTATCAATCATCCCACCTGCGACCAATGCAGTGCCGAAACTACTATCCGTCCCACCATCCGCGATACCGACTACGTTGATTTCAGGAGATGGTATATACGTAATTGAAATATTATCAATATATAAATCTTCTGCATTAGCATCAGTATCAGGCAATACACTCAATACCAATTGTCCGCTTCCATTCAACGTTGCATTAAAAGAAATAGTACCTGCCGTATTAGAATTATATGGTGTTGCAGAGTTCGCGGTAATTATAATACGTTCACCACCTTCCCATGTATCTATTTTTGTCGCATCCAGTGTTACTTCTACCTGCTGATTTGCATATCCGGAACCGAAACTAAAGGTTTTGCTAGCAGCATCATCTCTATCCATAAATAACCGTCCACTTCCTCCCGAATTCCAAACGACGTTACTACCGCTCCATCCATCTACACCGGCATCGAAAGTGTCCGTATCCAATACAATTCCCCATCCCGATACGGCAAACGCCATTGTCAAACCAAAAACTGTTAAGAATCGTAAAAAAAAATTATTCATTTTCATCTCATCCTCCTCGGATTTTAAGGCACTCAAAAACAGGGCTCGGTAGTATTTCTTTTAGTCCCGATTTGCCCAATCGATTACTATCGACCATCGTCTCTCTTTTCTAAAATAGTATCAAGAGAATACGCTATTTTTCGATTGTAGTGCTATGTTGATTAAAGAGCCATTAAAATGTGTTAATAATTATTTTAATATTCTCTTATTTTGTTTTTTTCTAAAACGCTTGACGTTTCAATTTTGTGTGTTATAATCAAAATTCCTCTATTTTACACCAAGGTGGTACCTAATTATGAATATTTCTCTCGTCGGACGCCACATCGAGCTCAGCGATGCCATTAAAGATCATCTGATGCACTCTATCGATACACTAACCAAATACCATCTCGACCTAATCAGCGTCAATGCCGTCGCCAGTTCCAATGAACGAAAAAAAGGGGTGACGATCGAATTTACGATCAACGTTGCCGGAAAAAATACCATCGTTATTACCCAGCGCGACGATGATCTCTATGCCGCGATCGACATCGCAATCGACCGTGCCCAAAAAGCGCTCCGCCGTCTGCATGACCGTCTATCCGATCACAAAAATGAGGGGATGAACGAAGCGAAACATGCGGCAGCCGGCTCCATCGATCTTCATGCCGCAACCGAAGCGATGGAAGATGAAATCGTACCTGCCGAACCGATACTTTTTAAACCGCAAGAGGTAGCCGAAATATTAGAAAAACTTAAAGAGAGCGGCAAAGTATTTGAAGTCTTTTATGATATCGACGGGAAAATGCGTGTTCTTTATAAACGTTCAGACGGGCGGTTCGGGCTTTATTAAAAAGTTATCTTTCTTTTCTTTTTCATAAGAAAAGAAACAAAAGAAAATCGTCTCCGCAACAAATCGCTATCGGTACGCCTTCGCACTTCTGCGGGCGACCTCGCTCTTTGAGTGTTGCGTAGACCTATTAATTTTTATCTAACCAACTTTTCACTTCTCGAACTATTTTCTCATCCTCAGCAATGTCCGCCCATCGAAATGCTTTACCGCTTTGGATACTCCCATCCAGCAAATCGCCGCTTGAGCGGAATTTCAAATCGAGTGCCGCAATTTCAAAACCGCTGTTGCATCTGCTAAATGACTCTAGTCTCTCATTCTTGCCGCTTTTGTTCGTATAAAGATAACAATATCCCTGTAATCCGGTACGGCTCACCCGTCCGCGCAGCTGATGGAGGGTCGATAATCCTAAACGTTCCGCCCCGACGATCACGACGGTAGAGAGACGCGGCAGAGATATCCCTACTTCAACCACGGTCGTTGCCAAAAGAATAGCCCCATACTCTCTAAACGCCGTCAAAACCGCCTCTTTTTCTTTGTCTTTGCCGTGAGTGACATAAACATTCTCGAAATTCTTTTCCCAATATCCCCGTGCTTCGTCGATGCTTTGGTAATCGATCGTTTCGCTCTGCTCCACCAGCGGATAGACAATGAGAACTTGACGGTTTTGCGCAATCTCGGATCGGATATGATCCAGTAGAGCGGAGAAATCGCTCTTTCCAATGATATGGGTAGCGATGTTTTTCGTAAACGGTGTCTGGACAATCAAACTCACATCGATATGTGCCGAATCGATCATTGCCTGCGTACGGGGGATAGGGGTGGCAGAAAACTGAAGATAGTGCGGCGAGGTGTCATTATCGGTGAGTTTAGTGAGGGCATGGCGCTGAGCGGTACCGAAACGGTGCTGCTCGTCCACCATCACCAGACCCGCTTCGGGGAGTGGACGATGAAGCAGAGCGTGGGTGCCGATAATAAAATCAAACTCCTCCAACGGAGCTTTTTTCGTGGCATTGGTGACAAGGGCAATCCGTAGATTCGGAAGAAACTTTTGCGCCTCCTCATAAAGTTGTGCGGCGAGAATCGTCGTCGGTGCCATCAAGATAGAGCGATAAGGGTGCATCAAAACGACCGATGCCAAAATGACCATCGTTTTCCCCGACCCGACATCCCCGACAATCATCCGGCGTGCCGCATTATGAGCCTGCAAATCTGATTGTATCTCTCGAATCGCGTTTTGCTGATCCGTTGTGAGTGCAAACGGGAGTGTTTTTATCCACTTTTTAACATCGCCGAGAGCGCGATACGACGTTTTATGATAGCGGCGTTTGAGACGGAGACGGCGCATATACTCATAGAGTTCTGCAAATTTAAGGGAATACGTCTGCGATTCACTCAAAGGTTTTGGGATGTCGGGAAAATGGATGCCGTAAAGCTCACGGGCTATTTTTTCCGGAAGTCCGTCAGCGATGAGATTTTCAACGGTAATATTTTTTTCGATCAAACGGCGCATCACATCGGCGCGAAGGGGAGTTTTATAGATGGGGACGAGGGAACCTACGGCGCTGATCTTCACCGGATGGACGATCGTCCATTTTCCCAGTTCCCACTGTGCTTTGCCGATGTAAAAAGCACGCTCACCTTTAGGGAACTGATGGAGCATATAGGGCTTGGGATGAAAGATGACCCCCTCGATCACACACTCTAGATTATGGGCGAAAAAAGTGATTTTAAGGGTTTTTGGGGTGCGGACAACATGCTCTACCGTCGCATCGATTACACACGACGCATTATGTAGAAGTTCGCTACTTAAACGGCGATCTTCAAAGGAAGCAGGGGCAATCAAAGAGAGTGCCGTGACACTGCCTACTCCTAATCGATGGAATTTATCTCCATCCTCACTTGGTAACGATAGCATAGCTAAGATCGCGGATTTCGCCGTGGCGTTTGATAAAATCGTTCACTTCATCAAGGGTAAGGGTGCGGATAAGCTCAAGCTCTTGAAGCGAATGCCCGAGCGGTTTTCCCTGATAATATTCGCTAAACGTCCGACCCAAACGCTGAGAGAGGGTTTCCACTCTCAAAGGTTCGGAACCGAGCAAGAACTTGCGCGCTTGATCGAGCTCACTTTGTGTCACGCCGTCACGTACAAACGTATCGATCACCTCTACTACCGTTTTTTTCGCTTCATCCTGCGACTCTAGTTTCGTTTGAAGATAGCCGCTGAAATAGGTATTGGTTTTTGCGACAGAGAGACGCGAATAGGCGGAATAGGCAAGCCCCCGCTTAACCCGTATCTCTTCCATCAATCGGCTTCCGAATCCGCTGCTTCCTAAAATAAACATTGCAACGCGGGCTTTGTAGAACTCAGGATCGCTTTCGCTCATCTCAAACGGCGCTCCGAAATAGAGATAAGCCTGCTCGGTTTGGGGGCGTTTGAGTAATGACTCTTTCGGCTCTTTACGCGGCTCATAGTGGCGTTCTTTTCCGATTGTACCCTTCTCTAATATACCAAGAAGGGATTGTACTTTGAGCTTGGCATCGCTCATAGAGATATCGCCCCCCATGACGATTAGGGCATTGGAGAGAACTAAATGATCTTTTTTAAACGCTTCAACATCTCCGAGCTTAATCGCTTTGATACTCTGAGTAGTTCCGATATTGGGAACTGCCATAGGAGTCCCCTCAAACAGTACCGCTTTCAGCTCATCGGAAGCGACCGTATCAAAATCTGCTTCTTTACGGGCGATGTCGCTAAGTGCCATCGTTTTTACTTTTTCGAGCGATTTGGCGGTAAAGTTCGGTTCACGCAACTGCTCGCTCAAAAGAGAAAGCCCCGTATCGAACTCCTCTTTGAGGGATCCCAGCTCAATTACAAACGTCTCATTCCCCGCATTGCTGCTCAGTTGAATCGCTCGGGCGTCCAAAGCGTCGGCAAAACCGACAGAACCCCGTTTTAAAGAACCTTCGTTCAACATTTTGGCGCTCAGTCGTGCCAGACCGAAATGTTTCCCCTCATCGATACTGCCGCTGTGGGTGAATACAATCTGCATCGAGACGATCGGAAGCCGCTTGTCCTCTTCGTAGATAAAAGGGACTTTTGTCCCGTGAACGTCAATAAAATCCAATGTGCTTGCCATAAGTGCTTGCCCTAATAGTAAAATCGCTACGAAAAAACTTTTCACTCAAATTTTTCCAAAATCTCATATGCCGTATTTCTTATCGCGGGAGTCTCACCGATATCTCGGATAAGGCGAATCATCTCCTCCTTCGCCATCCGAAATCCTGCCCCCGCACTGCGGACAACATTCTCTTCCATCATCGTCGAACCTAAATCATTGGCTCCGAACAGTAATGCCATTTGGCCGATGTAAGGCCCCTGCGTCACCCAAGAGCTTTGGATATTGGGGAAGTTATCCAAAAATAGACGTGCTACCGCTAAAAGACGGAGGTATCGGTTGGATGATTGTTTTTCAATCTCGGGATGTTCGATCATCAGCTGGGTATTCTGCCCCTGAAACGACCACATGATAAAAGCACGGAATCCGTGTGTCTCATCCTGAAGATCACGAATCAAATTCCAATGCTCGATGATCTCTTCATCGGTCTCGACCGTTCCGTACATCATTGTCGCCGTCGATTTAATACCCAGCTTATGCGCCTGGCGGTGGACATCCACCCAATCTAGCGAATCCATTTTTTTCGGAGCAATAATATCGCGTACTCGGTCGCTGAGAATCTCGGCTCCCGCACCCGGAATGGAGGCTAATCCTTTGGCATGCAGCCTAGAGAGACATTCCTGAATAGTAATATGGGAAACTTTGGCGATAAAATCAAGCTCGATCGAAGAAAATCCGTGGATGGTGATTTGAGGGTATTTGGTATGGATATGCTCCACCAGATCCTCATACCATTCGATTTTGAGTTTCGGGTGAACGCCCCCTTGAAACAAAATCTGGGTTCCGCCGATTTCGAGAAGCTCTTCGATCTTTTGATCGATCTCTTCAAACGTAAGAACATAAGCGTCTTCATCTTTACCGTGGCGATAAAAGGCGCAAAATTTGCAGTCGACCCAGCAGACATTCGTATAGTTGATGTTACGATCGACGACGAACGTCGTAATGCCGTCCGGGTGAAGCTCTTTTTTGCGAGCCGTCGCCATACGACCGAGTTCTTTTAAATCCCCGTGGCGAATGAGTTCTAAGGCTTGTTCTTTACTAAGGCGCATGATAGGTTATTTGTCTTTCGAAATAGCGTCCAAAACGCCGTTAATAAACTTAGGTGATTGTTCGCTTCCGAACGCTTTGGCCACTTCGATCGCTTCATTAATAATTACCGCCGAATCGAGTTCACCGAACATAATTTCGTAACCGCCCAAGCGAAGAGTCGCCCTCTCAATCGAACCCAAACGGTCGAAATCCCAATCTTTAAGGTGTTTCACAATCGCTTCATCGATCTCTGCGAGATGTTCCGTTACCCCTTTGAATAAATCGAGGGCAAAATCACGTTGTTTGTTACGGATCTTTTTTTCTTCGAGAATCTCATCACTGAAGTCGGCAATACTCTGATTCCCCAAATCGTATGCGTACAAAAGACTGACAACCGCCATGCGGGCTTGATGACGCGTCGCCATTATGCGCCGATCTCAGCGTACAGATCAAGCATCTCGATAACAACGGTCATCGCCTCGAAACCTTTGTTCCCCGCCTTGGTTCCGGCACGCTCAATCGCCTGCTCGATCGTATCGGTCGTCAACAATCCGAAAGAGACCGGTTTTTTGTGTTTCAAACTCACCGTTGCAATCCCCTTTGTCGCTTCAGCCGACACATAATCAAAATGAGGAGTTGAACCGCGGATAACCGCACCCAATGCACATACCGCATCAAATTTTCCGCTAGAGAGAAGCTGCTCAATTACCATCGGAAGCTCAAACGCGCCCGGTGCCAAAACATGAGTCAAATCATCAGCGTTTCCGCCGTGGCGCGAATAGGCGTCTTTTGCCCCTTCGACAAGGCGGTCAACGATAAAATGGTTCCAGCGCGTACTGACGATAGCGACTTTTTTATCCGTGCGAACACGAAGTTGTCCTTCGATTAGTTTCATAAGATTAATTTCCTTTGACTGAATTGATTTGTAACAGCGTTTCGCTTAACGCTTCGAGTTGTTCTAATTTTAGCATATTCGGCCCGTCACTCAAAGCGCAAATAGGGTCGAAATGGGTTTCGAAGAAAAATCCGTCCACTCCGACGGCTGCAGCCGCCCGTGCCAAGTGAGGGACCATAGAGCTATCTCCCCCTGTTTTGCCCGTTCCCGTCCCCGGCATCTGTACCGAATGGGTCGCATCGAAAATAACGGGGGCGAATTGACGCATGATGACGAGTGAGCGCATATCGACGACCAGATTTCCGTATCCGAAGCTCGAGCCTCTCTCACACAGCAACACTCCGTGTTTTTGAGACGCTTCAAAACTCAACTCGTCGCATCCGCGCGTTTTAAGTACTTTCATAACCGAGTATTGCATATCGCCGGGGGTCATGAACTGCCCTTTTTTGATATTGACGATTTTATCGGTTTTCCCCGCCGCTACCAGCAAATCGGTTTGGCGGCATAAAAAAGCGGGGATTTGGATCATATCGACCACTTCGGCAGCGATGGGAACCTGATAGCTTTCATGGACATCGGTGACGATTTTGTAGCCGAAATCATCTTTAACCTTTTGAAGAATCCGAAGCCCCTCTTCGATCCCCGGCCCGCGATAGCTGTCCAATGAGGTACGGTTGGCTTTATCAAAACTCGATTTGAAATAAAAATCAAAGCGCGGGTCATTTTGGTAACGTTCGAGCGATTTGGCGATTTTAAAAATCGACTCTTCACTCTCGATGACACACGGTCCGGCTAAAAGTATCATAGGGTTTCCCTCGATGTTAATTGGTGTAATTGTACTGAGAAAAAATTAAAATCCCGTGTGGCATTGTGCTTTAGTTTTAGAGAGTCCATCCATCCCTTTGGTACATTGGCGATGGAGAAGATAACGGTACCCTCTCATAATTACCGTTTTGATAAGGTACCCCGCAAATCCGCTGAAACGAATCCGTCCGAAAAGAGAAATTGCGGCATATTTTCCCCCCAAAGCGACCATCATCCCCTCAATTTTCATCGATACACGGTCCATTTCCCGCCCCTCGATCAGTGCAAGGATATTTTTGCCCGCTCCGGTTCCGCTTTGTTCGGCGATCTGTGCCGTAGGGGGAAGAATCTTTCCGTCCGTACTTCGCATTTCGGCAATATCGCCGGCGGCAAATACCCCCTCGTACAACGGAACACGAAGGTACTCATCGATAATGAGCTGCGACTTTTTGTTTTTTTCGCTCTCTATCGTCGTCGTCAATGTCGATGCGATAATCCCTCCCGTAAAAATCATAAAATCGAAACAAATGTTCTCCTCGTTGTTTAAAATCAACGTATGTTCTTCCACCGAAGTAATACGCGAATGTCTAATGATTTTTACCCCGAGCCGGGTCAAACGCTCTGTCGCTTTTTGGATGAGATAAGGTTCCATCCCCTCCAAAACATTTTCATGAGGGATAATCAAAAAGATATGAATATTATCGCAGGTAAGGGTATTGTCCAGATGAAATACACGGATATAGTTAGCCATCTCTGCCGCAATCTCGACGCCGCTCAATCCCCCTCCCCCGATCACCACATTAAAGGGTTCGCTGCACCATCCCCCCTCGCTCTCCATCCGATCATACAGACGCTGCTCAAACTGATGCTTAAAGGCAAGGGCGCTCGGCAATGTTTTTACACCGTGGGAATATTCACGCAACCCCGGTACCGAAGCGTGAAAAGCGGTACGGCTTCCGCTGCAAAGAAGCAGATAATCATAAGGATGGCACGAGCTTTGTCCGCCGGCACATTTATTCTCAAAATCGATTTGGCGTATCGTATCTTTGATAAACGTCACATGCTCGCCGTAACTCAGACACAACGCGACCAAATCGATCGTAACCCGGGTCATACTGCATTCATTGGCGATAAGTTCATACGCTTCGGTTTGGAGATAATGATAGGGGTGCTGATCGATCAGAACAATATCACACTGATTGGAAGAGGCCAATATTTGGAGTGCTTTTACCCCAGCATATCCCCCGCCTACGATAACGATGCGCTGACGTTTCATATTCACCCCCTTTGGGGTATAAGTATTTGATACGATTATAGCATAAGGGCGATGGAGCACACTACCGCTGAGCTGAACGCCCATTGGAAATTATATCCCCCCAACTCTCCCGTCACATCCACCGTCTCCCCGATAAAATAGAGTCCTTTGATTTTGGCGCTTTCCATTGTCGTAGGATTGATCTCGTCGCACGCCACACCGCCGCGGCACGCTTCGGCTTTTGAAAATCCGAATGTCCCCGAGGGAGCCATCGCATACTGACGGATACGGGTCAGTTTTTCCCAATCCTGCGGATCCAGACGGTTGCACGCTTTATCTTCCAATCCCACTGCTTCCAAAAAGGCTTTCATAAACCGTTTCGGAAGAGGAATCGCCGTCGAGATACTTTTTTTCTCTTTTCGGAGCGTATTTAGATCAAAATCGGGGAGAAAGTCGATCACGATTTCCCCTCTATGCCAATAAAGCGATGCGGAAAGGACAACAAGTCCGCTGATCCCTTTATGGGCAAAGAGTAAATCTTCATCCAGTGTCTTACCCGCCACATGGATGCGGGCGGGAAAACTGATTCCGCTGAGTTCTTTCATCCAAAACTCTTTGGGCTGCAGCGTCAATCCCACCAATGCAGGGGAGAAAGGAACCGTATTGATGTCGTAGTGCTGCGCGATTTTCAAACCGATATCGCTCGCTCCGAGCTCTTTATAACTCGCTCCCCCCGTTGCGACGACAACGCGTCGGGCTTGAAATTTCCCTTTATCGGTCGTAACGATAAACGGATTTTCCCCCTCAACAGAGAGAATTTTATGCCCCAAAAGCAGATCGGATCCTGCCGCTTTTCCCATCAAAATGGAGATCACCTCATCGGAGCTTTTCGGACAGAAATAGTACCGCTCTTTTCGGATTACGGGACGCAAGCCCCCGGCTTTGAAATAGTCCAAAAGGGATTTTTGACCAAATACCGACAATGCCTGTTTGACAAGGTCTTCACTGCCTAAAAAATGGGTCTCATCCACTTCTACATTGGTCAGATTGCATTTACCTCCGCCGCTGGCTTTAAGCTTCAAAGCAGGACGGTTGTTCCCCTCGATGAGGGCGACAGAAAGCGCGCTGTTTTGACGCAGCTGCGCGGCACACATCAACCCGCTCGCCCCTGCTCCTAAAATGATAACATCATAGTGTTTCATCGTTTAATCAGCCGCAATACCAGTAAAAATATCAGAACTCCCGCCATTGAAAGATTGTCCCATGTGATCGTTTTATGGCTCATCAAATAGTGAACGGCAATCAATACCGCGGCAATGTAAACCATTTTATGCCAGGAGTGAAACAATCCGAACAGTTTTTTGGTCGAAGTAAGCGCCATCGTCAGCATGATAATAAACGCCCCCATCCCGAATGCGATAAACGGTTTTGTCAGCGCTTCATGAATCACACCGTGAATATGAAATTCCTGATCGATCCCGATAAAAAGCATCGCATGAATCAGCGCATAAAAAAAAGAAAACAATCCGGCTAAACGACGGTATCGGATGAGATTGAGTTTTAAAAATACCCGTACAGGGGTAAAGGTCAGAGTAAGCGCCAAAAGCCAAAAAGCGCTATTGCCGGATAAATCGGTTAAAAATTTTAACGGATCCGTCGGGAACTTCGTCAGCGTAAAAGGGGCAAACTGCTCTAAAAAAATAAAAATATCACGTATCCACTGCGGCTGAATCTCTACACTGAAACGGATTAGCGCATACACTATCGGCAATAATGCACCGAACCAAATGATAAATCTCATTTATACCCTTTTAAAAAAACTTTTTCAGGTCCATCCCTTTGTACAAATGGGCGACTTCCGCACCGTATCCGTTGAAGGCGAGAGTATCTTGTTTAAAAAACTTCCCGATTACCCTCTCACGTGCCTGCGACCATCGCGGATGATCGACGGCAGGATTGACGTTGGCATAAAACCCGTATTCTTTAGGGGCTACTTCATTCCATGTCGAACGCGTCTGATGCTCTTTCAACGTAATCTTGACAATTGATTTGATACTTTTAAACCCGTACTTCCACGGGACGACCAATCGGATCGGCGCTCCGTTTTGCGGCATCAGCTCTTTTCCGTACAACCCTACCGCCAAGATCGTCAGCGGATGCATCGCCTCATCAATCCGAAGCCCTTCATGGTAAGGAAACGGAATATTACCAAAACTTTGTTTTTGTCCGGGAAATTGGGCAGGATCAAACAACGTCTCAAACTCCACGTATTTTGATTTTGAGGTGAGTCCGGAGGCTTTTAGCAATGATGAGAGGGGAAAACCAACCCACGGTATTACCATCGCCCACCCCTCGACGCATCGGAGGCGATAGATTCGCTCTTCCAGCGGTATTTTTTTTATGATCGCATCAATATCAAGTGTCTGCGGCTTTTGCACCTCTCCGCCGATAGCGACAGTCCACGGACGGGGTTTAAAATGTTTTGAAAGCTTGGCAGGCCCCTCTTTATCAACGGAAAACTCATAAAAATTATTGTAAGAAGTTACCAGATCAAACGGAGTCAAATCCAATGCACTTTTCTGTTTCTGAAAAGCCAAAGCCGCTGAGAGGGGAGAGGCCACCGCCAAAACAGCTGCCGAAGCGGTGAGTTTCATAAGGGAGCGGCGCTCCTGATAAATAGCTTCAGGGGTAATCAGTGACGATGCAATCGGTTTATAATCTTTATGTATAAGCATGGTACATCTCCTATTGGCTATAATAGCATTCAAACTTAATACCTAACTAATCGCGGTTTAAACACTATAGTACAACTTAGTTTAACACAGGTAAATAAATCCTCTATTAGAGGAAAATAATAAAATATTATCCAAGGGTCAAAAAAATGTCCAAAAAGCTTCACATCGTATCACTGGGGTGTACGAAAAATCTCGTCGATACCGAGGTAATGCTGGGGCGTCTCAAAGATTTCGAAATGACCGATGCGAGCGATGAAGCAGATGTTATCATCGTCAATACCTGCGGATTTATCGATGCGGCCAAACAAGAATCGCTCAATACGATTTTCAATCTCGATGCGGGACGTAAAAAAGATTCCGTACTTGTCATGGCAGGATGCCTCTCTGAACGGTACAAAGAAGAACTTTCCAAAGAGCTCAGCGAAGTAGATATTTTCACCGGTGTCGGTGATTATGACAAAATCGATGAACTCCTTGCCGCGAAACAAAGCCGCTTTACCCCTGAAGTGTACCTGATTGACGGAGCAGAACGGGTCGTAACGGGTTCTACCTACCACGCTTACATCAAACTTTCTGAAGGATGTAACCAGCAATGCAGTTTCTGCGCTATCCCCTCGTTCAAAGGGAAACTCCACTCGCGTGATTTGGAAAGCATTGCCAAAGAGGTTGAATCGCTTGTCGCCAAAGGGTATTATGATTTCAGCTTCGTATCCCAAGACTCCAGTTCGTATCTGCGCGATCAGAACATTCAAGACGGGCTTATCCATCTGATTAAGAGAATTGAGCTGATCGACGGTGTCAAAAGCGCCCGTATTTTGTACCTCTATCCTTCGACGACAACACTGAAGCTGATCAAAGCGATCGGGGATTCGAAAGTGTTCCATAACTATTTCGATATGCCGATCCAGCACATCAACGACGAGATGCTGAAAATCATGAAACGGGGATTCGGAAAAGCCAAAACACTTGAGCTTCTGGGTGCCATGAAAGCATTGCCGAATGCCTTTATCCGTACCAGTTTCATCGTCGGGCATCCACAGGAAACAGAAGCCATGTTTGAAGAGATGGCGGAATTTGCAGCCACTTTCGGATTTGACCGACTCAACATCTTCAGCTACTCCGATGAAGAGGGGACAAGCGCTTACACGATGGAAGAGAAGATCCCGACCAAAGTGATAAATGCACGCGCTAAAAAACTGGGGAAAATCGCTTCGGATGTTGAACTATCCAGCCTGCAAAAATTGGTCGGAACAGAGATTTCCCTTGTTATCGACGGTGAGAGCGACGAGCACGAATTCCTCCTTAGCGCCCGTGCGCTCAATTGGGCTCCCGATGTCGACGGTGAAATCTACGTCAATGACCGTGAGATCGAAGGGGAACTGGCCTTTGGAAAAATTTACCGCGCCCGCATCACCGAACTAGCCGAAAAACGGCCTCTGGCTACCGTAACAGGCGATGTCTAATCTTCTTCATCTCGATCGATTGCGCGAGGGGAGAGTCCTCCTCGCCTTCTCCGGAGGGGTCGATTCGACGGCCCTTTTCCATCTTCTCCTTGAACACTGTATCGCTTTTGATATTGCCCACGTCAACTACCACACACGAGAAACAAGCGATGCCGAAGAAAAAAATGCGGAACTTCTTGCTACACAACATTCTCTTCGATGCTATACCCATTCCTGCCGGCTAGGGGGGATCAATTTCGAACATCGCGCCCGAGAAGAGCGGTACCGTTTCTTCGGTTATCTGATGGAAAAACACCGCTACACCTATCTTCTCACCGCCCATCAGCTCAACGATAGACTTGAATGGCTGATGATGCAGATGTGCCGCGGATCGGGATTGCCCGAAATGTTGGGGATACGTTCTCATGATTCACGTAACGGGATAGAAATCCTGCGGCCTCTTTTGGAATGGGATCGGGACTCCATTGAGTCCTATCTCCATGAACGCAAAATTCCTCATCATATTGATGAAAGCAATGCAGACGAGCGTTATACCCGGAACATGTTTCGTCACCGCTACAGCACTCCGATAATGCGCGATTACCGTGACGCCATCCGACGAAGCTTCCGCTATTTGGAAGAGGACAGTGAATCATTAATCGAATCGATGGATTTCAAAACTGTGAATGAAATGGCGTATGCCGAAAATCCTCCTAATATCCGATCACTTCTCTATGGGATTGACCGCTATTTTAAATCCCGTACTTATCTGCTCAGTAAGCACGATAAAGAGGCGTTAAAAAAGGGGGGAGATCACATCATCGGAAGACGTTTCATCGTCTCTATCGAAACAAACTATACGTTTGTCGCCCCCTATGAGGCCAATGTAGTAATGGATAAAGGATTTCGTGAAGAGTGCAGAAAACTAAAAATCGCAACCAAACTGCGAGGGTACCTTTTCGGTGCCCCCGAAGCCATGCGTATTATGCGTCAATTAAAAGGCGCCCAAGAACTTCTTCGATCCGACTGACGCCGACGATTTCCAAAGCCCCTTTGACCTCGTCAGGAATATCGGCCAAATCACGATCATAATTTTTCTGAGGGATAAGGGCAAGCTTCATCCCCGCACGATGAGCGGCAATCAGTTTCTCTTTGAGTCCGCCGATAGGAAGGACGTTTCCGGTCAACGAAACTTCACCCGTCATCGCGATATCGGCACGTACTTTTTTATTGGTCAAAATCGATGCGATGACGGTGGACATTGCAATCCCCGCACTCGGACCGTCTTTAGGGGTAGCCCCGTCAGGAACGTGGACATGCAGGTCAAACCGCTTATAAACCTCGCTTGCATCAACCGGAACATCGCTTTCACGTTCCGCAGGGCTTAGAGGGATAATCGAGTGATCGACGCTGATTTTCCCCTCATCGATCAATGTTTTAACAACAGATAGGGCGATACGGGCAGACTCTTTCATGACATCGCCCAAGCTTCCCGTCAGCTGCAATACCCCTTTGCCGTTGATACGGATCGCTTCGATTTTAAGGACATCGCCACCGACAGCCGTCCAGGCCAAACCGTTCACCACACCGATCCGGTCGACATGATCGGTACGGTCGATTTCGAATATGGTTTTTTCCAAGAAATCTTTGAGATTTTTCAGACTGACAGACACTTTTTGAGTCGACGGTTCTTCAAGAATCTTTTTCGCCGCTTTACGGACGATATCGGCGACGCGTCGGCGAAGATTACGAACCCCCGCTTCACGGGTATGTTTTTCGATCACTTCAGCCAACGCTGTTTTCGAAATCGAAAGTTCGCTCGGCTTCAATCCGTGTTTTTTCAGTTCCTGAGGAATCAGATACTGTTTCGCGATCTGATATTTCTCCTGAGGCGTATACGAACTCACCGAGATAAACTCCATCCGATCTCTGAGCGGTCCGGGAATCTGCCCCACATCGTTCGCCGTTGCGATAAAAATCGCACGGCTTAGATCGAGGTTGAAGTTCAGATAATAATCTCTGAAGTGGGTGTTTTGTTCGGGATCAAGAATCTCCAGCAATACCGCCGTAGGATCGCCTCGATGCGATTTGGCTACCTTATCGATCTCATCGAGAACGATAACCGGGTTCATTTTTTTCGCTTCGATGACCCCTTGAACGATACGACCAGGCATCGCACCGATATAGGTACGACGGTGTCCGCGCAGTTCGTTCACATCTTCCAATCCGCCTAACGCGATTCGGACCAGAGGGCGCTTAAGAGCGGTAGCGATGGAGTTTGCCAACGACGTTTTACCGACGCCCGGAGGGCCCGCAAAACAAAGGATCGCACCGCGCCCCTCTTTGTCGGCGATTCCGCGAAGCTCAAGCAGTTCTTTGACCGAGAAAAACTCCAAAATACGCTCTTTCGGCTTTTTCAACGAAAAGTGATCTTTATTGAGCTGATTCTCGACGTCGTGGATATTGAGCGCTTTTTTCGCCTCTTCGCCGTACGGAATCTCTAACACCCATTCAAGGTACGTCTGAATCATCCCCGCATCGGCACTGTCCGGATGCATCCGTGCAAAACGCTCCAGCTGTTTGTTGATCTCTTTGTACGCATCGGCGTGCATTTTATCTTTTTTGGCTTCGAGTTTTTTTCTAAACTCTTCGATCTCTTCGTCGCGATGGGTGTCGGTCCCCAGCTCTTTTTGAATCTGCTTGAGCTGCTCTTTGAGAAAATATTCTTTATTCACTTTTTCGATGCGCGAATGGACTTTTGAGCGGATCTCTTTTTGAAGTTTGTTCGCTTCGGTCTCTTCGATCAGCTCATCGATCAGCATCAAAAAACGCTTCTCAGGATCACGTTCGATAAAAAGCTGATAGGCATTCTCTTTTTTAATCTTGATCGAACTGCAGATCAAATCGACGATACGGTTATACTCATGATTCTCTTCGATCGTACGGAGCAGATCAGGAGGAAAATAGTTGCTCACCTGGGAAAGCGCACGCACTTTTTCGCGCAGCACTTCTAAAATAGCATCCATTTTCAGTTCATTCACACTTGTGGATTGAATCAAATCAACATGGGCACGCAAAGGGTTTTCATGTATCATCTCCGTAATGTGTCCACGCGCCAGTCCCTGAAAAAGGACTTTGATTCGACCGTCGGGTAAAACGACTTTACGCATGATGGAACCGATGACCCCCGCATCGTAGATCGAATCACCTTCGCGTTCCCCTTCATGTTCAGGCTTCACAGGGCAAACGATCACGAGTGAATTGTTCTCGATCGCTTCGGCAGCCGCCGCAATATTCTTTTCATCGTTCAAGAAAAGAGGAGAAATCATAAACGGGTATAGAAAAAGTTCATCCTCCGCAATAACAGGTAAATTAGTAGGAAAAGAGCTGTAATTACTAAGTTGCATTAAAAAACCTTATTCATAAAATTCACTCAAACCGTATACGGCTTTAGAAATGTGGAATCAAAAAATCGTACCAGCTGCCGTTCTCTTGTTTTGCCGCTGCTGCCGTACTCTCATTATCATCCATTGAGACGACGCTGCGAGTTTTCGGAATCATAAAAGCATACCAGCTGCTGGTTCCGTCACCTTCGAACATCTCCCGATACCAAGGAACTTCGGCACGGACGATATTTTTAGAATCAATCCATGTCACCGGTGCAATTGTACGATAAGAGCCTGCCGCCTTTGATTTTCCCAAACGCTCATAGAGCTCGGCAATTTGTTCATTAAGGACTCCTCGAGCCAGTTGCAATTGTGTCTCCATCGAATGAACCAACGGCAAATACATTGAGTTCGGATAACTTCTTTTAAACGTTTCAACGCTGTTCAACGTTTCATCGATCAACCCTTGATCGCGTCCCGGATTCGGGAGGGCTAGAAATTTTGCTTTGATCTTCAAAAATTCCGCATATTCACGCCCTTCAGGAGTAGCATAACGGCGGATATATTCATCCAAAAAATGCTCGCTTAACAAATACTCTTCATGTGCCATATGGGCTTGCGCCATAATCATAGTAGCTTCGGATAAAAACGGTGAACTGATATGTTCACTTTGCAGTGAACTAAAATAGCTGTCAGCTTTTTCCAAATTACCGTTGGAAACGGCTGTTACCATCTTTTCATACCAATATTCCGCAGGTTTATTAAACTCTTCGAGCTCTTTACTACCGCATCCGGTAAGCAGAATGAGTGTCGTTATTGCGATTAACCATGTTCTAATCATTGATAAAACCTACGCTCTTATTGAAATTATCGGCTATTTTACCGTAAAGAGATTAAACACCCCTACATTAAGTTGAAACTTTTTACTTTCCTGTGTTAAAATCAGACCATTGAATGATAGAAGAAGGTAATTTATGCAGTTTGATTTAAAACTTCCCCTCCTCGGCTTTGAAACGGTTTCAAGAATGGAACTCCAAAAAATTGATGAGATTTTTTTCCGTTTGGAAAGCATAGGTGAAGGACCTTCTTTTACCCTTATCAGCCCGTTTGCTTTGCGTGAATATTCTTTTGACATTCCCTCTTCTCTTCAGGCATTAATGGGAATTACCCCTGAAAGCAATCTTCTAATCTATAATATTATGATCTTGCAAACCCCTCTTGAAAAATCAACGATCAATTTTGTCGCCCCTTTGATTTTCAATACCGACAATCAGACTATGGCTCAGATCATTGTCGATAACCGTTCCGATTTCGGAATTGCCGAGCCGATTAAAAACTATCTCAAAAGTTCCAGCGATGAGTAGGTCTGTCACCTTTGTCGGCAACGGGAAAATGGCGTTGGCTCTAGCAAAAGGGCTGTCTAAAACCCATACGATTGAAGTGATAGGACGAACCGTGGAGACTATGGAGCGTTTTGAAGCTTCACTCGGAGTAGCTATTACCAAAACCCTTTACCAAAATGCCGACATAAACAAGAAAAAAATTATCATTTGTGTCAAACCGGCTAATCTCAGTGAAATAGCCCCTTTGTTAAAAGGGAAAGCTGAAGCCCTTTATTCCGTCCTCGCGGGAACGACATTGGAATCACTTAAATCGGTCGATGCCCACCATTATTGCCGTGCCATGCCTAATCTTGCGGCAGAAACGGGTGCTTCGATGACCTCTTTGGTCGGAGATACGGCAGTAAAAACATTTGCGATGGAACTTTTCGGCACCATCGGCAGCGTCCTTTGGCTGAGTAACGAAAAAGAACTCGACATTGCAACCGCACTTGCCGGAAGCGGACCGGCGTATTTAGCGCTTATTGCTGAAGCTTTGTGTGACGGCGCGGTACGCGAAGGGTTGAAACGGGATGATGCGATGACTTTGATGCGCGGGCTGTTCGACGGGTTCGGACGTCTTATTCAAACAACCCATCCCGCACTTTTAAAAGATAATGTCATGAGTCCGGGCGGAACCACCGCTGCAGGATACGGAGCACTTGAAAAAGGAAAAGTTCGCGAAGGATGCATGGAGGCGATACGCTGTGCTCATGAGAGGGCTAAAAAACTCTAAAGCGTTTATTTTTCCTCTTTTTTATTATGCACTTTCATCGTAAAACTGGAGCGTATTTCATCCCCGTCCCTCTCAAAATGGATCGGGAAATTAACGCCGATTACCCATTCACTTTTATTGATATTGTCTAAAAAATTGTAAAAACTTTGCGGGGACGTAATTTTCGAAGTCGCGTTTACTTCATACACCCTAAACGTCCCGTTGCTATCCTTCGTCGTTACTTCCGTCAAATACAAATCGGTAAACTCTTTTTTATAAAGGCGTTCAAAGCGTCCCGGATCAAACGTTTTCTCAAAAGCACCGATTGTATGGCGGTTTTGTGCCTGAAGGTCTTTCAGACGGTTATTGGTATTGTCAAAGCGGTTTTGAGCCAATTCCAGCTGTTGAAACTCTTTTTTGCTCTCCAAACGAAGAGAACGGTATTCTTTCCCTTTCGGAATCAATAATAAAAATGAAAATGCAATGACCCCGATCAGCAAAAAGAGCGAAAGTATGACAACAAATAACGTCTGACGCTTCATTTGATCTCCTCTACCGTCTCATCATCCAGATAGTTGGACGAAACAAAACGGTACCATCCGTTTTCGATAGGATAAAAACTCGTATAGCTGCGGTTAAAAATCGATCGCAACGGCGCATGAAGCATATATTCATAGGTATCTTTATTCGGAGTCGTACCGTAAAGAATCAGCGACTTTTCTTCTAATTCAGCGCGTGAGAGGGTAATATCTTCCGGTACAAGGTCAAAAAGGTTTCGGATACTCTCTTTCATGACGGCATTGCTTGTTGTCACCTGCTCGACGATTTTCGCCTCTTTCTCAATCGTTTTGATCTGCTCTTGCATTGCCTCAACAGAACGTTTGATCGATTTCTCTTTAAGTGCAACATTTTTTCGCTCGTTTACAAAATCATACGTTTTGTATTCTAGAAACATATAGGTTCCGACCAGCATCGCAATCGTTACCGTAAAAAAGAAAAGGACGAGACGCAACTCACCGCTGATCAGCCGTTTTTTACGGGGAGCAATAAAACTGTACTTCACAGTTCTTCCTCTTCAGCCATAGCTAACGCTATAACCTCATCTGCTACATCAATATGTCGTATCGATACGTTCAGGAAAAGTTCTTCTTCAAGGTATTGTTTCAGTTCTGCACCGCTGCCGTAGGCATCGGCAATGTAAATCGTCTCAACAAAACGCTCATGACAATGTTCTCCTCTGTAAAAACGTGCCAATGTCCGCTGAATCAACTCAAACCGGCGATAGTCATTATTAAACATATCCATCTCTTGTTTGATTTCACTGCCGCGCGGGAAAACAATGCGCTTCTCTTCAAAGGTCGGTTCATCCTCGCTAAACTCTACAATCTCATCAAGATTGTCCAAATCCTCTATTTCGCTCAAATCATCCAGCTCTTCGAGAATATCCAGATCATCCAGCGATTCTATGTCGTCTAAGCTGATCCCCTTGTCTATCTCGTCTTCTTCTTTAATTCCGACGGCAAAGCCCATAGTGCTGCTTTCATCTTCAAGTGTCAGCGTGTTTTTTTCCTGCATCGGATAATGGTGTGCATATTCAAGCTTCCCGTCTTCGAAGAAAGCGACACTAAACGAATCTTTTTGGGCCAACGCATAGAGGGCAAATCCGCCATGTACTTTATCTTTGAAAAAATGTTCTAAAATGGAAAAAGGGGAAAAGATAAAATCAAGTCCGATACTTTTATATTCCGTTTGAAGCGACTCCAGTTCTCTCATCGAACTGTACAAAAGCCAATCTTCATTTTGGCAGAGGGTTTTTGCGCCGCTTATCTCTTCCATCTCCTCGTCCAGATGGTTCCTGCATCCGGGTAACGCCCCTTGCTTTACGGCAGGATTCAATACTGCGACGTAATGAAGCGGAGATTCGTCAAGGTATTTGCCAAGATACGAACGGATCTCGTCTAGCGCTGATTTACCCTCAAATTTTCGGCTCTGTTTATTAAGAAGCTTCTTTTGCTTTTGTACAACTACACGAACGTCATGCGCTCCTCCGTCTTGAACAATAGCGACGAAAATTTTTCGGTAAAACCGTTCTATCACTTAGAGTCCTCATGAGTTTGGCATAGTGGATGCGATTGCAGGTAATGCTCCATTTTCAAAGCATTCCCGAGTTTGGTATAAATCTGTGTGGTCGCCATGCTTGCATGCCCCAATAATTCACTAACATCGGCAATACGTGCTCCGTTGTTTAACAACTCGGTCGCATATGTATGCCGCAATTGATGAGGAGTCACTTTCAGTCCAACCTTTGCAAATGCCTTAATAATGGTATATCTTAGACTATTTTCGCTTAATTTTTCACCTTTAAGTTCAAAAACATACTCTCGGGAAGGGTTGATCTTCTGATATTCCTGCACCATTGTACGAATATTATCCATCATCGGAATATCGCGCTCTTTAGACCCTTTTCCATGGATACGTGACCACCCTTCCGAGATATCCGAAAGACGCAAGTGGGTAAGTTCGGAGATACGAAGTCCCATGGTATACAAAAGTGTAATCGCCAATGCGGCTTGCGGTTCGGCATATTGCAGTGCATGGAGAACTTGTTCATGTGTAATCGGTTTCGGCAGAGTTTTAGGTACTTTAATACTCTCATCACCTCTCAGTTCAACCGTTTTGCCTTGTGCGCGAAGATATTTGACGAAGCTGCGTATGGCACTGAGTTTGGCGGCAATCGATTTGGCTTTAAGAGAAGATATTTTTAAACGCAGCGGCATCAGATTGATGGAAAGGAGACCGCTACTTGCATCCATTTCTGCAAAGGTGAGCATTTCATCGATAGCATCGTTGTAGCTTCGGATCGTTAGAGAAGAATAGCCGCGTATCGTATCCAGGTATTTTAAAAACGCTTCTTTTTGTCGATAAAGTTCATTCATCTGCATCACGACCTAAAGCGCATGCTCCATTAGCTTTGCTTTGATTAGAGCCTTTGCCGCTTCCATCTCCAACCCATCCAGATCGATCGGCTCGGAGGCATAAAATTCCAACGTTCCGAACGGTTTTGGAACGGTAAATCGATCCCAGCTCGGAAGCTGCCAGAATGTGGAAGGGACACAGCTGTATACGATCACTTTGGCATTGCGTTTTTGCGCCATAACTACGACACCGTCGCTCATCTCATGGCGCGGTCCTTTAGGCCCGTCGGGGGTGATTCCGATGTCATACCCTTCAGAGAGTGATTTAAGCCCCTGAATCAATACTTTTGCACCTCCGCGCGTCGTTGAACCGTGAATTGTCCCCAGCTTGAAATAACGCATGATACTGGCAATGATTTGTCCGTCAAAATGATCGGAAATCAAAACATTGGCTTTTGGTTTTTTGCGGAACTGGTAATAGAGATAAGGTTGCATCAACAGATCGCCGTGCCAAAAAGCAAAGATGACCGGTTCACTCGGAATCGTATTTGGGAGATGAAACCGCTTTTTATTAGTAAGATAAATAAGGCGTATAAGGAGGGTCCCGATCGGGGGAATGAACCATAAAGCAAGTTTACGGAGCAATGCTTTACGCAATGATCTCTCCGTATTGAACATTGCGAGAAACCTCAGTGATTTTCACCTTAGCTATTTTCCCCAGCCACTCCTCGCTCCCCTTAACTTTTATGGAGAGATTATTATCGCTGCGTCCGGCGACATGTCCATCATCGCGCAACTCTTCAAAATAAACGTCAACGACTTTGCCCAAATTGACCAACTTCATCTCATCAAGTATCTCATCATGCCGGGCTTGAAGTCTGCTTAGACGATCTGAACCTATCTCGGAATCGATCTCTTCCATCTTTTCAGCCTCGGTCAAAGGGCGTGGAGAGTATTTAAAACTAAAAAGCTGTTCAAAACGGACTTTGTTGAGAACATCCATCGTATCTTCAAAATCTTCATCGCTCTCACCCGGAAATGCTACGATAATATCGGTACTGATACTGACATCAGGAACGAGTTCGCGCAGTTTGCGGGCACGGTTCAAGAACCATTCTTTGGTGTATCCCCGTTTCATCGCTTTGAGAATATCGGTCGATCCGCTTTGCAGCGGCATGTGCATCGATTTGCAAATTTTCGGATTCCGGGCAAACTCTTCGAGAAATTCATCGTCCATGTGAAACGGATGAGGAGAGGTGAATCGGATACGCTCCAATCCCTCCACAGCACTTACACGTCGAAGCAATTCGGTGAAGTTCATTTTGTCGTTTTCGTCTGAAAAACGGCGGCCGTAGTTGTTGACGTTTTGACCGAGGAGAAAAACCTCTTTGGCTCCGTTCTCTACCGCTTTTCGTACTTCGGCAACAATCAAATCGGGCGGAATCGATATCTCATCTCCACGGGTTTTAGGGACGATACAAAAAGTACACTGTTTGTCGCAGCCGATGGAGATGTTGATATAGGCTTTATAAGGGCTACTGCGAAAATCTTTAAACGCAAATTGAGATTCATCGTAGTCGATCTCGACTTCGACCGCTTTATCCCGATGGAGGACGTCGGCAATTTTAGAAACATTGCGGGCACCGAGGACAAAATTGACATAAGGGGCACGCTTGATAATCTCTTTACCCAGATGGGATGCCGTACATCCGCATACACCGATTTTGGCATCTGCTTTTTTGAGTTTGTTAAAGACACCGAGTTCGGAAAAAAGTTTGTGAACCGGTTTTTCGCGTACCGAACAGGTATTGATGAGGATCAGATCGGCCGAAGCCGCGTCATCGGTGAGCTCGTACCCCTCATGGGCATTCAACTCAGCGATCATATGCTCGGAATCGCGCACATTCATAGCGCATCCGAGTGTCTCGATAAAGAGTTTTTTAGACATTAGAGGATGTGAACCTCATACATGTATTCATTTGCGGAAAGTCCGTATTTCACTTCACGCATGTAAAAACTTTTTCCTTCTCCCTCGAAATGGTCTTGAAGTGCAAGAAGGTCTTTGTGTGAGTTTTCACGGTCGAAATAGAGGATAGAAGAGTTGCTTTTCTCTACCATTTCGGTAATTTTTTTGAGATCGATTTTTTTTGGTTTTGAGTCATGTTCGCTGCGGGCGAGTTTGAGTTCCATTCTGTTTCCCTTTTTAGTTTTTAGAGTTCTTGATATTAGGGGGATTATAGCGGTGATATGATAAATATCCTATTAAGAGAAATTTATGTATAATACATACTCCTTCATAAAAAAGCTTTCCCAACCCAACCCAATTTTTTATGAGTTACCAACAATCAAGAGGATAATACTGTGGAAAATATTTTAGATATTATTGAATCTATCGCAAACGAAAAAGGGCTTAATCCGGATCGTGTTCAAGAGGCGATTAAAACCTCGTTTATCCAAACCGCCAAACGAATAATCAATCCAACTTTTGCTTTTGAAGCTGATATCGACGATCGTACCAAACAAGTTAGGCTGCGGCAGATCATTACCGTCGTTGCCGACGATGCTCCGGAACTTGAGGGTGAAGAGGCGGGCGCGTATATGGGTATTACCGCAGCATTGGAAATCGATGACGAAGCGGAAATCGGTGATCAGCTCCAAATGGAACACGACATCGAAAGCTACGGACGAAGCGCGTTTGCCACCTTGCACCGCGAGATTGAATTTCATATTCAGCGCCTTGTCGAAAATGAACTGTACGACAAATACAAAAGTAAAATCAATCAAATCGTCTCCGGCCGTGTTACCCGTGTCGACAATGACCAAAACACCACCATCGAAATTGATGAGATCCGTGCCGTATTGCCGATGAAAAGCCGTATCAAAGGTGAAAAATTTAAAGTCGGCGATGTCGTAAGTGCCATCGTTCGCCGTGTCCACGTTGACAAAAGCAACGGAATCTCAATGGAACTCTCCCGTACGGCTCCGAAATTCCTCGAAGAGCTTTTGGCGCTTGAAGTCCCTGAGATCAAAGACGGTATCGTCGTTATCGAGAAATGCGCCCGTATTCCGGGTGAGCGTGCTAAAATTGCCCTGTATACCAACCGTCCTCAAATCGATCCGATCGGTGCAACCGTCGGGGTACGCGGTGTCCGTATCAATGCGGTAAGCGAAGAGCTGTGCGGTGAAAACATCGACTGTGTCGAGTACAGTTCGTCTCCCGAACTTTTCATCTCACGCGCGATGTCTCCTGCCATTATCAGTGCCGTTGTCGTAACTGAAAATGAAGGCGAAGAGAAAAAAGCGGTCGTGACCCTCCCAAGCGACCAAAAATCCAAAGCGATCGGAAAAAGCGGTATTAACATCCGTCTGGCATCGATGCTGACAGGATATACGATCGAACTTAACGAAGTGGGCGGAACGGCTCAAATGGGCGAAAAAGCTCAGGAAGAGAAAAAAGAGGGGCTTAGCTCGCTCGAAGCTCTTTTCGGAAATTAATAAGCTCTCATACTTTTCTGTTTAGTCAGAAAAGTAACAAAAGATCATACCATGATCCAAGAACGCTACGTTCCTCTCGGCACTACTGCCTCCGGAACGGCTCTTAGTATTGGATCATGGGACTTTATTCAATAATTATGCCTCCGAAACTCACCTAGAGCCCAATCGCTGGCAGCAGTGCCAAAGCGATTGTAAGCGTTCTGTTGTGGGGGCGATTTTCTTTTGCGTACTTTTCTTATGAAAAAGAAAAGTACATCTACCTTTTCACAAACGGATTTAACTTCAATAGTACCGCATCGGCAATCTGATTGCCGATCAGCGTCAAAAATGCGCTCATCATCAAAATCCCCATTATCACCGGATAATCCCGACTCATTGCCGATAGATAAAACAGCTGCCCCATCCCCTCAATACCGAAAATAGACTCAAGTATCACCGATCCGCCGATAAGGCCAGGCAACGATAAACCCAACATCGTTACAATGGGAGGAAGGAGATTGGGAAGAATATAATAGCGGATTATTTTGCCTTCTCCGATTCCCCGCGAACGGGCAAAATAGATATAGTCACTTTTGAGGATTTCAATCGTCAAAGAGCGGATATAAAGGGCTAAGCTCCCCACCCCGACAAAAACCATAACCGCAATCGGCAATATCAAATGCCACGCCATATCCATATAATACCCTATCCCCTCCGGCGGCTCGAGCGAATGCATCCCCGCAATCGGAAACCATCCTAACGCTACGCTAAGAACCATCATCGCTACCAAGGCCAGATAATACGAGGGCATAGCGAAACTGAGCAGTGAAAATTGGCTGATAATCGTATCCGTTTTCTTCCCATACGAGAGTGCCGCTTTAATCCCCATCCCTAAGGACAATATAAATGTTAAAACTAAAGCAATAATATTCATCCACAACGTTACAGGCAGTCTATCGGCTACTACATCAGAAACTTGCACTCCGCTGACAAATGAAATACCGAAGTTGAGCGTAAGCAAATTGTCTAACCAATCGGCATATTGCTGCAATAGCGGCTTGTCCAGCCCGTAGACCGCACGCAGTTGAGCTATCGCTTCAGGGGTCATATTGGGATTTAATTCTCCGCCCATAAAACTATTTGGGGCCATATGGATCGCACCGAAGGAGAGAACAGAGATCAAAAACAGCATTAACAACGTATAGAGTAATGATCGTAATAAATATTTCATAACAATGATTATAGCGAAAGAGGAAGAGAAAAATAAAAGAAGGGTTCATCCCGCAATGCGGGATGAGAAGCTAAAAAACTCTTAGAAGTTAAGAGTCAAGTAAGCTTGTACAGTGTCGTAACGGTCACCAGTATTTTGATCGTCAGCATCTGTAGAGATATAAGCCAAAGTCGCATCCAATGGTCCGAAAGATTTAGTTGCAGTAACTGTCATTTCTTTCATATCAACGTTTGTTTGATCAACGTTTACATCAGTATAGTATGCACCAAGTTTTGCAACACCTGCATCGTACTCAGCAGTTACGTTCCAAGAACGAGCATCCGGAGTACCAACGTATCCGTAGTTCCACCATGCTTCAGTATACAATTTAGATTGTGCTGTACCAAGGTTGTTTGTTGCAACGTTAGCAACTTTAAGCGTACCGTCTTGATCAGCTTTTGAATATGCTGCAGAAACGTTTAGATTTGTTACACCAGTGTATCCAAGTTTGAATGCATACGCTTTAGAATTATCAAGACCATCCAAAAGACCTTTTGGATCTAAATCAGCATATTGAGCACCGATTTTCAAACCTTTAATCTTTTCGCAGTTAATATCAGCTTGCAACCAAAATGCATCTGCAACGTTAGCAACATTGTAGTACCATGCTTGTGCTGTAAGTGGTTTGAACGAGTTGTTAACAACTGCCAATGCATATGCACCGTCGTTCATGAATGTGTTGAAATCTGCACCTGAACCGACAACATTGTCACCGATCGCTGTAGAGTTATTGATAGCATTTGCACCACCAGTAGCAACACCGATAGCGTTAACACCGTTTCCTTTTCCTACCCATGCACCTACTACAGTTGTATCAGGGATGTCTTGGTTGATAAGAACCGCTGCATCAAATGTGTTAGGAACGATTGACCATTTTTCAGAGAAAGCCAAAGGAGTATCTAGCTCCATGCGTCCCAATTTAGCTGTAGTTTTACCAAGAGACGCAGCAACCCACATTTCACCGATCCATGCTTGATCGTCAACTTGTGCTCCGAATGGAGATCCGTTGGCTTGTACACCGTGTGCACCAGTCCATGTGTTGCTTACAAGGTTGTTTTCAAGACCAAGTGTGCTTACTGCATAACCAGTAACGCCGAATGATACACCTTTTGTCAAATCACCTGTTACACCAAGGCGAAGAGCTGTGTCCGCTGCGCTAGAATCTTTATCGAAAAGATCAAAGTTACCTGTGTTATTCGTTGTATAGAAAAGTTTAGCATCACCGCTTACTTTTACATTATCGATTGCGAATGCGCTCGCTCCGAGCAACACTGCTGCTGCAAGACTCATTTTAACTAACTTCATTGATTCTCCTTAAGTTAAGCTTGACCTATGTTTTTGTTTCGTCGAGGTTAATTGTAACCCCGCTATTCTTAAACAATGCTGTAAAAAAATAATTTTGTTTTCTGTCCGTTTACTAAATGCAAACCCCTTAATTAGGGAATGTGACAATTTTGTCACTTTTAATACTCACCTATTTTTAGACTCTATCATGTAAATTCTATGTTATAGTACGAACTAATCTGAAAAATTCAACCTTAATAGAGGAAATACTATGCGCCATTCTCTTAGCTTATCCATTGCCCTGTTGATACTCAGCGGCTGTGCCGCCAATCACATGGGAGTAACGCCGTCACAAAACACAAATCTGCAAGCCGTATCTCCCAGCACTACCGCCGCCAGCGAGGGGGGAATAATGCAGCGTTCTCTCGACAGCTGGCTCAAAGAGGAGTGGAACCCTATGATGGCAAGCGAACCTACGGTGAATACCAAGCAACAAAGCGACGGAACAGTGATAACGACCAAAACCGAACCGACTAAAATGTCTGTTACCACACAAACTTCCGATGGTAAAACAGTTCAAAAAATGACAAACGCCACACAGATTACGACTACCATGAAAGCTCCCGACGGCACCGTCACAACTAAAACCGAAGTCGTCCCTCTGGATGAAGACAATACGCCGTTTACCCTGCAAAAATACGCCGACAAATGGAAATCCTATTTGGAGAAGAAAGAGAAGATGAATGAGGGAAAACCGAAAGAGCCGTCTCATATCGAAAAAATGAATGGTATGCCGGTTATCGGCAAGTAACGTTTCGTAACATTTTATTGTCTACTTTTTTGAGCTAACAAAGAAGTAGACAAAAACTTGATTTCATTCTTTATCTTGGGATTAAGAAAAGAAACCTAATTCTTACTTGTTTGAATCCCAGACAAAAACACTTTTGCCTTCCGCATTTTTCTCTACCGCTGCCATACCCATAATGTTATAACCGGCATCTACATAATGGACTTCACCGCTGACGCCGCTGGAGAGATCGCTGAGAAGATACATCGCCGAATTTCCGACCTCTTCGATCGTGACGTTTTTGCGTAACGGCGCATTGGATTCGTTCCAGTTGAGAATTTGTTTGAAATCACCGATCCCG
>Ga0209340_1000482_pt1 | contig 41980 bp, 45 predicted proteins | sample EPASupsiteSAE323_FD_187266 | JGI IMG/M metagenome (GOLD analysis project Ga0209340, IMG submission 187266) | Bioremediated contaminated groundwater from EPA Superfund site, New Mexico - Sample SAE3-23 (SPAdes) (version 2) | ecosystem: Environmental > Aquatic > Deep subsurface > Groundwater >... | reverse complement strand
ATGGCCGATTTCGAAACAATTTCGTATTTTTGTCACCAAAATACGAAATTGTTTCGAAATCGGCCATTTTAGCCGAATTTTCGATGAATTGTACAAGATTTTGCAAAGCAATTATATGAGAATTTCTAAAATTTGCGTCGTTTTTCAAGGTTTTCGCGGTTAATTCTGTACAACAATAGATCAATTCAGGGCCAATTTCACGCTCAATTTTATCTAAAATTTCATATAAATCTATGAGTTTTAGCGTTTTGTATTGGGTTTGAAAGTGCTTGTGGGAAATTACTGAAGCTGTATTACACGCTATTATGGCCGTTTTTGCGCCGGAATTGATGAAATTTTCGTAATTTTTTTGCAAAATTTTGACCAATTCTTCCTCTGTTTTAGATCCATATGGGAAGTTTTGAGTGTCGGCATGATATAAAACCCGCAATTTTGGCCATTTTTGTTTGATTTTGTATAAAATTTCGAATCCGCCAACTCCAGAATCTAAAATTGCTAACATTTGTGTTTTTAATCCTTGTAAACTCCGCTAAAATGGCCGTGAAAATTGGGTTGCATCTTAAGCTCTTTGTACGAATTCTATGCCTTTTTCTCCGTAAGGATTGACTACGATTTTGTCGCCAGCTTCGATATAAGGAGGAACTCCGATTTTGACATTGGATTTTATGATTGCGTTTTTATACGAAGATGCCGCAGTTTGGCCCTTTACAACAGGATCCGCTTCGTCTATTTTGACAGTTATTGAAGTTGGCAAAATTACATCTATAATTTTTTCGTCGGCATATTCTACCATAAATTCTATGTTTTCGTCGGCGAAAATGTTAAGCAATTCCATGGTTTTTGCGGGCACTTGATCGGCGGTAATTTCCACAGCTTCGTAAGTTTGACTGTTTGTAAAAACCAAAATATCCTTTTCCTTATACGAAAACTGGCAGCTCCGGCGTTCGACCAAGACGTTGTCGATGTTATCGCTGGACGAGAAGCGGTGTTCTAGCTTGATTCCGTCGATAGACTTCAAAGTTGCTTGTATGAAAGCGCCGCCTTTGCCCGGTTTTACGTGCATTTTGTCGATGACTTTCCAAATTTTTCCTTTCAAGGAAATGTACGATCCGATTACGATATCTGTTGCTTTATTGCTCATGAATCGATTCTATAATTTTTGGCCGAAAAAGACAATTCTAGGGATGTTTTCGTGGAAAATTAGGAAGTTTTTAGAGGATTTTTGCGTTTTTTGGTTGGAAATTTTTAAAAAGTAGTCAAAATTTTTGAAAATTAGTTGAATTTTGTCGTTTTTTTTATCGAAAAATCCGAAAAAGGTTGAAAATTTGTCAGTGATTTTTGAATTATTGATTTTTACAATGAAAATTTCCTGGAAAAATGGCTAAAATGGCGGTTTTGTGGTCTGGATTTTTATTAGCGATTTTTGTTATACTGAGGTTGCGGGGGCTTGTAGTTCAGCGGTAGAACTCATCGCTTATAACGGTGTCGTCGCAGGTTCGATTCCTGCCAAGCCCACGTCTGTTTTGTCTAGAATTTTTTTATTTTCGGATTTACGCTATAATATTATTAATGGAATCTAATTTTGGTTGGAAAAATGAGGAATTACTTGTTATTTTTCGCAAAAATGGCTGTTTAAAATTGGATTTAGGTCGTTTTTTGGATAGTGATTTTGGCGTGGAAGATTATTTAACAGAATTGGATTTGGTCGGAAATGTACGTTTTTGTCAGTTTGATTCTCGTGAAATTTCCCCAATTTTGGCGGGTTCTGATAGTGGGGATGCGTTTTTTGCCGTCAATTCTAACGCTCATGACTTCATAATAGATGCAATTTTGGCCGGGGCTAAAGTTTGTATTTTGCACAGAAAAGTTGTAGTGAATTCGAGGAAAAAATTGCGAAAGTTGCTACAAGAGGCCATTTTAGCGGGAAAAATTGATCCTAAAAATTTGAATTGTGTTTTTATAGTCGCTCCGGATTCGTTGAAAATGTTGCAAAAATTGGCTTCTATACGGCGCGAAAAATTGGCTGGAATCGTGATAGGAGTGACGGGAAGTGTAGGAAAAACGACAAGTAAGCAAGCTCTTGTGCATTTTTTTTCTAAGGCTGGTCGAAAGGTGGTTAGTACTCCAAAAAACTATAATAATTTGCTTGGAATTTCGTATTTTTTGGCCAATGTGGACGTGAATTCTGAGATTTTTGTGGTGGAAATTGGGACGAACCATCCAGGCGAGATTGATGAGCTTGGCGGGCTTGTTCGGCCTGATTTTTCGTTGATTACTCACGTTGGGCCAGCTCACATTGAGTTTTTTAAGACGATTGGAAATATTGCTCTTGAAAAGGGCGCGCTGCTAAAACATACCAAAATTTGCGCGTTTTTTAACAATTCCTATTGGTATTCTGTAATTTTTGAACGTATTTGCGTGGAAAATGGCGTGAAATTTAGGTGTTTTTCTAATGATTTTTGTCCTCATTTTGATCAGGATTTTGCAATTAGACCTTCGCTTGAAGTTTTACGTAATTCTTGGCGGCTGATTTTTGATACTTTGGGCGAGAATTTTGAGGAAGATAGGTCGTTTGGAATGCATGTCCCAGGGCGCTCGGATGTGTTTAATGCCCGCCTAAATGGCCAAGATTTACAAGTTGTGGATTCCTCGTATAATGCCAATTTAACTTCAATGATTGATCAGATAAAATTTTTTAATGCCCAATTTTTATTGCTGAAAAAAAAGTACCCGGAAAAAAATTTTAAGCAATTGGCGATTTTGGGGGATATGAGGGAAATTGGCGATCATGCAATTAGATATCATCAGGTTTTAAGTGCCTATTTACGCGATGTTTGCCTGTTTTTGGTCGGTTCTAAGATGATTTTCTTACATGAAAAGCATTCCAATAGTTTTTGGTTCGAAAATTGGGAAAATTTGATAGATTTTATGCAAAAAAATGTGGATTATAATGCGTTGGTTTTGGTAAAAGGTGGAAATGCTATGAAATTGGCAAAAGTAGTTGAGTTTTTGAAAAAATCTGAGTGAAATTGGTCGAAAAATGGCTAAATTGGTGGTAATTTTTTGGAAATTTTGTAAAAATCTTGTAAAAGCGAAAAAAAATTCAGAAATCTAGAGAAAATTTATAAAAAAGTGTGAAAAAATTTGTATTTTTGCAAAAAAATCCGAAAAAACGTAAAAATTATGGCTAAATTTGACGCAATTTATTGAGAATTTGCTATAATAGAATCTTTTTTACGAAAAATTTGACTATTTTTTTTCTCGGTAGTTTCGTCAATTTCAGTTTCAATTTCTTTGTCCATTTTTAGACCCAAATATGGCGAACTAACCCCGAGTTTAGCCAAAATATTCACCTCTTTTGCTTCCATACTTTGCCGATCTTGCTCGTTTTCGTGATTATATCCAAGCAAATGCAGCGTGCTATGTACGACAATGTGCGCCAAATGCTTGATCGGTTCTTTATTAATGAATTCCGCGTCATCCTTGAGGACAGGCCAACAAAGCAAAATCGTTCCAAGAGCGGTCGGAATTTTAGGTTCGTAAGTTGTCGTATTGTCAAGGCATAGAGAAATTGTATCCGTCGGGCCGTCTATTCCCAAAAATTTCTTGTGAAAAATTGCAATTTCGTCCGGTTTTTTGAACAAAATTTCTATGAAAATTTCCTTTTTTTTGATTTTTTCGTGGACTAAAGTGATTTTTACAATTTCTTCGGTTAAAAATTTGACTAATTTTGGCGCGGGGCCGAAACTTTTGAAATTCCACGGTCCGAAACCTGGCTTGATGCTTGGTATTGTTAACATTTCAAGATTATAGTACATTTTTTTGACCAATTTCGCCAGTTTGGAGTTTGTTTTTTTTGCTTTTTTTGATACAATTTTTTTATGTTGGAAATTTCCATCAATCCTGTGTTTTTGGACGAACAGTCAATTCCTGAAGAATCTATTTTTTTGTGGGCATATCATATAAAAATTACGAATAAATTTGGTCAGCCAATAGTAATAAAACGCCGTAATTTTGAGGCTTTTGACGCGTTTGGGCAGAAGCAAGTGATAGAAAGTAATCAAATGGTTAATCTTGAGCCGCGTATAGAAGTTGATGGGTTTTTTGAGTACGCTAGCGGGGTTTTGTTGACGGCTCCTTCTGGCTTTTTTTCAGGGGAATACGAGGTTTTGCTCGAGGATGGGTCAAGTGTAGTTCAGAAAATCCCTAGTTTTTCTTTGGATAGTCATTATGATTGCCCGAAAGTACATTAAAATTGGCTAAAATGGCGGACTTTGAGATGGCGAGCTTGGGATTTTTTTATAATTATTTTAGAAAATTTCTCTGAAAATTTAAAAATTGCTAGAAATTTCAATAAAATTGTTAATTTTTTCACAAAAAAATGGTTAAAAAAAATTGGTTAATATGAAAAAGTTCAAAAAATCAAAAAAAAATATAAAAATTTTGTCAAAATTGAATAAAAAAACGCGAAAAATACAAATTTGGTTTTGTTGGTAAAAGTGGCTAAAATGGCCGATTTTGCGTGTCTATAAGTGTTCGTTTTTACTAAAATTTAATTTTTTTATGAAAAGTTAGAAAAAATACTTGCATTATAGTGCAGTTTTATAGTAAGAATAAAGTATACGATTTATTTCTTTGCACATTTTCCTGATAGTTAAATTTCTATTGGAAAGGTCTGGTAATTCGTATACAAATTTATTTTAAAAAATTTACTTCAAATTTTTTTTTATTTCTATTTTGAGTGGGAAATTTATGATAAAACAGTTGAAAAATATTTTCGATAAGGAAAATTTTGTCCGAAAAAAGCGACCGATGGAATTGAATATTAACGGTTCTTTTGCGCAAAAAAGCCTTATGTCTAATGCAAAATTGTTCATTGAAAATCCATGTGTACGTAGAAGTGTTAACGTTATAGCAACGGCCATTTCTGCGGTTAAATTTAAGGTTTTTCGAGATGGGAAGTTTGTTAGCGATCATAGTTTGTATGATTTGCTGAACAGGCCCAATGGGACGGATAGTTTGGCGTCTTTTATGGAAGGTCTGGTGACTAATTTCATGATTTTTGGGAATGCGTATGTAGCTATTATTGACGGCCAAAATGGCCAAGAATTGCATAATCTAAACCCAGAAAAAATGACAATAATTCCAGGGCCAAACGGGGTGCCTTTGCGATTTGAGTATGAAGTCGATGGCAAAATTGTCAAATTTGATAACAATGGTTTTGATAAGCCAGTTGGGCACTTGAAGACGTTTAATCCGCAGAGTAATTGGTATGGAATCAGCCCTTTGGATGCGGTACGGGTTTCGGCGAATTTGCATCATTCTATAACTTTGCACAACCTTTCGTTGATCAATAATGGCGGGCGAGTAGGCGGTGTTGTAGCTCTGAAAAAGGGCGCTAATCGGTTGAGTGAAAAGGAAAAAGAATCTATTCGGCATAATCTTGTGCAAATGTACCAGGGGCCGGAGAATGCAGGACGGATTGCGTTTGTGGAAGGCGGCGATTTTGAGTGGAAGCCAATGGGTGCCTCGGTTATGGATATGGATTATATCAATGCCAAGACTCTGGCGGCTAGGGAAATTTCCGAAGCTCTTGGGGTGCCAGCGATTTTGATAGGTGGAATTGGTATGAAAGGTGAGGCAGCTCACGCCAATTTTAGGGAAATTATTGATCGGTTTCACGAGGGGACTATTTTGCCTTTGGCTCAGCGTATTTTTAGCTTTTTGAACAATTGGCTAGTTCGTCAGATCGATCCAAATGCTTCATTACAAATTGATCATGAAAATTTTCTACCGCTCAATGATAAGCGTTTCGAGCTTTGGGAAAAAGTCAGTTCTGCGGATTTTCTTTCTGAAAAGGAAAAACGGGCTTTGCTTGGTCTGGAGAACATCATAAATCAAACTCAAGCGGCGAATTCACAAGGTTAGGAGGTAGAAATGTTGGCTATAAAAGAGCGATTAGGTAGACTTTTAACTGCTCAGGAATTAGATAATAATTTTAAAATTTTGGAAAGATTTATGACGGAAATTGTTGCAGATTTTAAGGATATAAAAAATTTCAGAGAAATTGGAGTGGATAAAATTGTCGATGAAGTTAAGGCAATTAATTCGAAAGTTTCTACATTTCAAGCGATTTTGACTCGATTGCAAAGTGATTTTGGAGTTACAAAAAACAAACTTGAAGATTTTGCTGCGCGTATTGAGGGTTTGGAGAAAAAATTTTCGGAACAAAATTCTGAAAGTTTATAGAAAACAGGATGAAAATAAGTTTTTGAAATTGGTCAAATTTTTATTTTTAATAAATTTTTTTCTTGATTTTGAAAGAGAAATTTCGAGTTGGTTTTTTTGATAAATTTGTAAAAAATGGGGGGAGTTTAATGCGTGAATATATCACAAAATTTGTGCCGTTTGAAGAAATGGTTACGAAAAAAGTTAGTGATGGTATCCACATTTGTGGTTACGGTAATGTATATACTTTGGTAGATTCGGTTGGTGATGTTATACAACGAAAAGCTTTTGATAAAAGTTTGGCAGAACATAGAAAGCGTGGTACTATGCCTGCTATGTTGTTTGAACATAAAAATCTTGTTTGCGGAAAATGGGATATAATTCGTGAAGATAATTATGGCTTATATTTGGAAGGAACTGTTGACGATATTCCTTCTAATAAGGATATAGTTAATAGAATTAAGCATGCAGAAATTAGCGGACTTTCGGTTGGATTTAGGGTAAGAAAGGCTCATAAAGAAGGCGGAGTTCAAATTGTGACTGAGGGAATTTTACACGAAGTTTCTTTGGTTACAAGTCCAGCAAATGATTATTCTAGATTTGCACCGACGAATGTTGAAGTGATACATGAACGTCGTACTACAAATTTTGGTTGATTTTATGTGCGAGAAATGGCGGCTTTTTTGGGCCGTTTTAAAAGTGTGAAAATTATGAAAATGGCTTTGTAAGAAATTGAAAATACCTTAAAAAGCTAAAAAAAATATATTGAATTTTTGTGAAAAATGGAGTGGAATTTGGGAAGAATTAGCTCAGAAATTTTACGAATTTTTAAAGTTTAAAGAAAAGGGAGATTATTATGGAAAATTTAAATTTAGGAACTGCAGTTGCGACTGCTAATTATGAATTAGAGCAAAACAGCTCTTTTGAGATTAAATCAGGGCAAAAAGATGTTAATTCAATTAACAAAATGCGTCCGATGGCAGCGGTTAATTTGTATGATTTGGAAGAAAGAAAAGGTAATGAAAACTTTTCTGAATTTTTGACAAAGGCGCTAGGTGATAATGCTTTTAGTTCCGTTTTTTCTACAAAAAGTGTTGAAGATTTTTTCAGTGATGTGAAAGATTTTTATAATCCATATCGTGAGGTTGCGCAAAAATATGAAACTATTTCAGATGCGATTGAAATTCCTACGATTACAAAGGTTTCGTATGGAGTTGGAAGTGATTATCTCAAAGAAACTAAGGCTGTTGATGAGGTTGTAATTCGTATGTTTCCGTTTTATGCCAAGACGGAAAGGACTTTGATGTTCCTTTCAAAAATTGCGGCAAATGAGACGAAATTTAAGCAGTTTTTGGGCTATTTTGTTTCGAATGCAGAAAGAGAAATGTTTACAAATGGTACTGGCAAAAATATGCCTCTTGGGGTTTTGAAAACTAAATCAATTACGGATAAAGCGACGAACATCAATGTCAATAGAGCAGATATTAATAGGTTAGCAGATGAAATTTATTCTATGAAAATGAGTTTGAGTACGGATTTTTCTCATAATGCTTGTTTTATGGTTTCAAAGAATATTAAGGCTAAAATGGGGCTTTTGAAAGATTCTACAGGTCGTTATTTGTTCAAGGATGATTCTTGGTTTGAGCATAAAGTTTTTGATATGGAAGAACTTGGTGATGATAATATTTTGTTCGGTAATTTTGAACATGGATATGTAGTTTGTGATCAAGCGCGGCCGGAAATTCATGTTCATAAGCTTTTTGATCCTGCTTGGAATGTAGGAATTATTTATTCTTCCCGTTGTGGAGCAGGAGTTACAGATCCGAATGCTATTAAATTGGCGAAAGTTGTTATAGCATAAAATTTTACATCGTCTTAAAGCGAAATTTTTGACTTATAAGGCGATTTTTTTTGACATTGAAAGAAGGTTTACCATGAGATCTATATTGGAACACAAAAGCAAAGAATTACCAGTGAATTTAGAGGAAATTAGAGAGCATTTTGCTTTGTTCGAAACTGATGAGGAAATTGCAAAATTACTACAGAATGCCGTAGAGCATATAGAGCTCCAAACAGGCCTTTCTTTACAAAAAAAAACGTGGAAAATTATCCACGATAATAGCTATATAAGTCTTCCATATGGACCTGTTTCTAATGTCATTTCTGTACACGATTCTAATGGCAATAAAATTGAGCCTGTTAGTGTCAAAAGGGCGTCTGGAAATGTGATTTTGAATTTTAAAGATGATCAGGGAATGGTGAAAATTCGGTATGAAACTGGGTACGATCGTGAGACTTTGCCTGAGTGTTTGAAGCAAAGTATTTTTGAGAAATTTTGGGAAGTTTATGCGGATAATTTACTATCAGATTCTTCTTGGTCTAATAAAGTTGACGATGGTATGGAATATCAAATTTATAATAAAATGTTGCAAGCGAATTCGTAGTTTTAGAAATGTAATTTTATAGATATTGAAAAGAATAATTAAAAATGTGTTAAAATTTTATTGTAAAAATGTGGAATTTTAGTTGAAAATTTTGGGAGAAATAGAGTGAAAATTTGTGAAAAAAAAACTCAAAAAAAAGATGGAATTGTTGTGAATTTTGAAATTGAAAATTGTCGCGAAAAAATAAAAAATGATTTTAAAAATTTAGACAGTGAAAAGGATGTTTTTTGTGAAATTTGTGGTGAAAATTGCTCTTGTACAAAGAAATGTTTTGAAAATTGTGGGTGTGAAAATTTTATTTCTGTTCCCAAAAAACCTAAAGATAAACTTGTTTTAGATGACAAGAATTTTTTTTATTTGATACTTGAAAATGATAAAAAAGATCAGCTTAGTGATGATTGTACTTCAGTTGAAAATGAAGCGAAAATTGATGATGAAAATCAACGTGAAGGCCGAGAAATTGATGAAAATTATGATAGAAATTATTTTAATTTTCAAGAGTCTAATCAAAAAAATTTACTAAAAAATGCCTATGATATTACTTATGAATTTACTCAAAATAATGAACTGGTTCGCGCTGTTACTGGTAATTTGTTACAGATAAATTCTCAGCAAAAATTTACGATTATTTTGAATGGTTTTGGAAGGTTGCCTAGTTTAAATTCTTCTTCTAAATGTATTTATAATTTTATTTCTTCTAATTTTATTTTACCTTATGATTCGAATTGTGATAGAAAAATTTTATGTAATTTTGTTTTTGAAGAAGGTGAAAATTTTCCAGAAAATCCTGTAGCTAATCTTGAAAAAATATCTGAAATTTCTGGGCAAATTTTTTTTGTACCAATTTTGAAATGTAAGGTGAAAAATCAGAGCGTAAAAAATGACCAATGGACTTTGGTTTTGGAAGAAATATAAAAAAATGTTGAGAATTTTTGTTGGAATTTTTAGGAGGAATTGATGGTTTTGAAAACCAATTTTAAGGATGATACTGATATAACTTTTGATGGTGATTTTAAAAAAGAAAATATTTTTAAGTACGAAATTTTTGAGAGTTTTAATAATTCTAAAAGTTTGAAAATTTGGTCTAATTCTGAGTTGAAAAAAGTAATGATAAATGGTCAGGTTTTGAATGCTGATGAAATGTTTTTTGAGTATGATAAATTTGTTTCGGTTTTTAATTTTAATAGATTTTTGAAAGGGCAAATTTTAAGTGAAAATAAAATTTTTTCTGATATAAATTTTTCATTTGTACCAAGTTTTTTAGTTGAAAATGATCACATAGATTTGGTTAAAATTGAAACAGAAGATGAGTATGTTTTTGATGAAAAAAAAATATTGAAAATTGATGAAAAAAAATCGCCTTATGAAAAAATTCGTATAAATTTTAATGCAAAATGGAAGAATTTTTTTACAAGTCAATCGGAAATTTCACATGTTTTTTCGACTTTTTCTCCGAAGTATTTAGAGCGTAAATTACCCGGAAATGGAACTCATAATTGTATGCGTATAATTAAAAATACTTTTCAAAAATTGAATGAAAATTTTGATTTTAATTTTGATGGTTCGACTGCTACGATTTCTCCATTTTATCAGATTTTTTATCGTATTAATTTCTTATATTGGTTTACAATTTTTCGCAAAGAATCTTTGAGTTTTGAATTTCAAGTCAATTCGGATTCTCAAAATTTTTCTATTTCAGAAGGTGAAAAAGCGGAAAATACAGCCATTAATTTTGAAAATGATTCTAATTGTGGTAGTCAAAAAATCATCAATTTTTCAATGAATCTTCCAGATAATCCAGTTTTTAATGAATGGTCTGCGAATAATTTTTATGTAACTGGAGATAATGTTTTTTTCGGAAATCAGGCTTATTCTGCTGTTAAAGATCATAGTGAAATTGAATTTAATTCAGAAAATTGGAAGAAAATTGATTCTAAAAAATCGATTTCTTTTGTCAATTGTTTTTCGTTTTTTGAGAGTGAATATGGGAAACAAGTTTTGCAAAAATTACGTAAAATTTTGCCGCTTTTTATCGAAGAAAATATTGGTGATAGTGTAAAATTAAATTTTTTGTATGATAGATTTTTGCCAGATCAAAGGCCAAATTTAAATCAATTTTTTAAGTTTAAAAATAAGAAATTTCGCATTGTACAAATTCATGAAAAATTCAAAGCTGATCAGGTAGTTTTGGAAGTTACTGGTCAAGAAATTTTAAATGCAAATTTTGAAAAAAGTCAGGAGTATTTGGAAGACTATGTCAGTGATTATTTTGATGATTCTACGATTTTTGATTGGAAACAAGACGCGAAAATTCCGGAATATTCGGTAGCTTTTTTTGATGCTGATAAAAATTCTGAACAAAGTTTAGAAGGTATGAAAATGGTACTTCCTGAAAATTTGGAAATTACTTCTAAAGCGACTCTGAAAATGGTGAATTTTTAATTTTTTTGCAGTGAATTTTATTGGATTACAATTTGAAAGGTGTTTATGAGTGAGTTAAATTTTACGATAATTTCTGAAAAAGAAAAAAAGGATTGTACAAAAATTGATATGTTTTTTAGCGTTCGTTCTCGGGTGCAAAATGTTGAAAGTGGAGAGTCTTTTGGAGGGCAAAATTCTGAATTTATAATTTTTGAAAAGGCAAATTTTACGAATTTTCCTCAAACGCAATTGGAAATTTTGACTCCGTCTTTTCAAATTTCTGATTCTAGTGATATTTCTGGTTTTCAAATGAATTTTCGGTATCAAAATTGGATTATAAAAGCTAAAATTTTTAAGCAAAATGGTAATTTTTGTCAGGCGAAAATTGAAAAAATAGATAGGCAAAATGATTAACGAAATTTTTCATTTATTTTTTCAAAACATTTTTTGGAGGGAAATATGTGGTCTTTAGTGATGGGATTGTTGAATGTTTTTGGCGATGTTCCTTGGCTTTCTCGGTATTTGAATTTGGGCTTGGATCCGAAAGTTATTGGTGGTATAGAAAAAATTTTGCTACGTTTGAGCGGTGCTAAGGATGTGACTGATTCTATAGATCGTGTGAAAAATGATAAGCAATTGGAACTTGAATTTCAGCATGCTCTTTTGGAGGCGGAAAATGAATATTGGAAGGTATGTTTGCGGGATCGACAGAACGCAAGAGAGAGGGATTTGGCCTTAAGGAAGGTACAAGGTAGGAACCGGCGGGCGAATTTGATGTTGGTTATAGCAATTTTAGGGATTGTTTTGTCTTTATCTGCGTTAGTTTTTTTCAAGTCTTTTTTAACCAGCGATGTTATAGGTATTATTTCTGCGGTTGCGGCTATTTTTGGGTCTTGTCTTAAAGATGCGTATTCGTTTGAATTTGGAGATCATATTGAAAGAAAGTCGATTACGGCGAGTATGACAGATAAAGAAATTATGGCTAGAATGGCTGAGATTGAGAGGTTAATTGCAAATAATTTCGAAAAGAAAAATGAGTTGAAAATTGCAGAAAATTGAACAAAAATTTCTTGTGTTTTATAGTAGTTTTATTAAATTGAATAAAATTTTCCGCAAAAATGGTAAGGAATTGTTTGTAAAGATGGAAAATAATCGTAAAAAACTTGTATTATTTGTATTGAATTTGTCAAAAAAACGTGGTGAAAATATATAAAATGTGAAATTTATTGCAAAAAAACACTCAATTTTGATATTCCATTATAAGAAATTTTGTGCCAAAGTTATAGCATGAAACGGAATCTTTTATTTGTATCTGGCGGGATCGGCCGTGAGAGAGACGTGGCTTTGGCTTCGGCTAAAAATGTGCGAAAATATGTTGATCAAAATCAGTACGATGTTATTTCGGTTGTGATTTTGCCTACTGGAGTTTGGACTTTGGAGGATAGTACGGCGATTTGTCATTTGATTAATGAAAACGGGAAAGGGGTTTTGTTAGTTAATAACGGCCATTTAAGCCAAAAAATCGTGGTTGATTTGATTTTTCCTGTTCTACACGGTGATGCGGAGGATGGCGTTCTGCTTGGTCTTTTCCAGTCTATGAAACTACCGTACGTTGGGACGAAAAAGCTAGGAAGTGTTTTGTGTTTTGATAAATTGACTGCGAAAAAGTTGGCCATCCAGGCGGGTATTCCTATAGTTCCTTTTATAGATCATTTTTTGAATCCAGTCGATTATCATGCGGCTTGTAAAGAGTTGAAAACTTCGAAATTGTGCGTAAAACCTTCGAATTCTGGTTCTACTTTTGGAGTTTCCGTGGCAAATGATGAAGATTCTTTCAAAAAAGCGATCGATTTTGCGCGCGAGTTTGATGAATATATTGTGATTGAAAAATATATTGAAAATGTACGTGAGGTTTTTTGTGCAATTTTGGCCGATGGTGAGAGTTTGATTACAGCCGATCCAGGGCTTTTGAATGCCGGAGCTGAGCTTTTTGATTTTGATTTGAAGTATTCTAGTGGTTCGAGTGCTGATGTTAGTTTCGATTTTTCGGCTTTTCCAGCGGGTTTTGAGAGTCATGTCCGCGAGCTTTCCAAGAAAATTTTTAGAATTTTACGGTGCGATAATTATTCTAGAATCGATTATTTGGTCGATATTTGGGGGAATTTGTATTTTTCTGAAGTTAATACGATTCCTGGAATGGGCGATCGTAGCCTGTTTTTCAAGATGTTTAAGCATTCTGGCTATGAGCCTTCGAATTTGGTTGCGAAAATTTTGTCTAATGAAAAATTTTGATTTTCTTTTTAATTTTTGTAACAATTTTGATTGAAAATTTCCGTTTTTCTTGGCTTTTTTGGCAGGAAATTTGAATTTTATGGATTTTTGATTGAAAAATATTTTTTGTAAGTTGGATTTTTGTTTTGAATGAAAATTTAAGGCCCTAAAAATTTTATCTTGTGAAATTTTTTGAATTGTGTTCTAATTTTTATATGAATTTCTTTAAAATTTTGGCTAAAATGGCGGCGTTTTTGATGTCACGTCTTTGCTTGAGTCTGTCTTTTTTGCTCGTACAATGCGCTCATATAGCGGATATGGAAATGATGGCGATTAAGGAAGTTCAATCTCAAAAAATCAATGAAAAAGCTATTTAGGCAATTTTTGTGGAAAATTTTTGCTATTGAAATAATGTGATTTCGTCGTTTTCAAATTTTTGACCAATTTTCATGTAAGACCAGGTTTTTTCGATCCATTTTTCTCGTGTTTTGTATTCGAAAATTTGTTGAGCAATTTCTGGACCTAAAAAAGTAAAATCTTCCGCTTTTGCTGCTAAAAAATCTCCAAAAATAGGGAAATTCGAAGCCAAATTTTGCGATTTTGTACGGCCTATATTGGGCAATCCAAGGCTCATATACCAAGCTTCGAGGGTGGAATATCGCGCTATTTCAATGGATTCAAGCAAATTTGAAAACGCTTTTTCTGCTAGCCAAGATGGGTTTTGCTTAATCATATTTGCCCTGTTTTTGAGCTCAAAAAAATCGTACGGAAATTCTAGCATTTGCTGAGAAATAAAAAATTCGATCTGTTTTTCCCCCATTCCTTGTATATTTAGGCCATTTTTGCTGGCAAAATAGGTAAGTCGCTCTTGCTTTTGGGCAGGGCAACTCCATCCATTTTCGCAATTATCGTATTTCAAATTCGATCCGCAAGATGGACAAGTTTTTGGTAATTCCAAAATTTCCGCTGATTTTTCAATAATTTCGGAGATCATTGGGATCACTTCGCCTGCCATTTCTATCTTGACAATATCCCCCGGAGCGTACCCATTTCTTGTCAGATCGTCAAAATTGTTCAATGTCGCTTTTTGGATTTTACGATCTTTTATGGTGGCAGTTTCGACGATGGCTACAGGGGTAATTCGACCAGATTTTGCGACCTGAAATTGAATTTTTGTAATTTTTGAAATGGCGAATGGGTTTTCGAACTTGATTGCAAACGCGTATTTTGGCGCCGTGGAGGTGTGTCCCAGGCTCATTTGCTTTGCTTTTTCGTTGATTTTGAAGACAGTTCCGTCGATTTCGAAATCCAAATCATCTTTGATTTTTTGTACATTTTCAAAAAATTCATGCATTTCATTGATATTCTGGCAAGTTTTAAACGGTGAGATTGGTTCTAAATGGAAAATTTCTTCGAAAATATGGCGTAATTGCGTGTATTCTTGCCAAATTTCGTCGGCGGAATACAAATTATGAGGAGCAAATTTTACAAATTTTAGATTGAGATCCGGCTCTTTTTTCAACAACATTCCAGCGACTGCATTCCGCGGATTTTTCATGATATTTTTGTTAATATATGCCTCGCAACGTAGGTCTAAAATTCCGGTCAGAGAGATCTCGTTTGGAAGAGCTAAATGGTTTTTCAAATGAGTAATATTTTCGCCAAATACCCCATTTCCGCGGGTCGCGATGGTAGTCAAAAATCCATTTTCATACCTGGCAACTATGCTAATTCCGTCCACCTTCAGCTCGCCGATAAACGGAAAAGGATCGCAATTTTTCTGCATTTTTTTGAGGAAATTCTCAAACCCTGAGAGGCCAAAATCGTGGTCCAAAGATAGGATCGGAAACAAATGTTTGATCTTATCTTGCGCTTCCGGGCCAATTTCGTTACTGATTTTTGTCGTGTAAGTTGCTTCCAAAATTCGCAGTCGTTTTTTATAAAAATCGTAGACATAATCTTGGACCAATGGGGTTCCTTTCTCGTATTCTGCGTTAAAAAGACGTATTTTTGCTCGTAAATCTTCGAGTTCTTGATTTTGTTGAGTTTGCGAATTTAAAATTTTTTCGGACACATTTAGATGGTATAAAATTTTATTATTCTTAGCCATATTGGGATTTTTTTCAACAATTTTGGAGTATTGCAAAGAAAATATTAATGTTATATATTGGAATAGAGTGCGGGTGTAGCTCAGGGGTAGAGCACAACCTTGCCAAGGTTGGGGTCGAGGGTTCGAATCCCTTCGCCCGCTCCAAAAAATTTTTCCCGTGTTTTTTTCAGTTGGATTTTTTTCAGATTGTACGTATTTTCAGAAGTTTTTAGGATTCGGTTTTTTTTAACTATTTAGTAATATTTTTTTTCAAAAGAAATTTTGGATTTTGTTTTAATTTTTTGTTTCGAAAGAGATTTTGTACTAAAATTTTAGTTAAAAATGTAAATTTATGCATATGCTGGACTTGCTGACCCAGGAAACAATTGCTTTATAGCTCTGCATTCTGATTGTAGTCTTGCTCGTTCTTCGGGATTAGAAATATACAAAAATGGTTTTAAACCAAACAATTTTGCTCCATGACAAGAAAAATAATTTGTAAATTCCGGATTTGAATATTTCATATCTGCTCCATAAAAGAAAAAACCATCTTTATTTTGCGCTATTCTTATAACCCAATTATCATTAATAAATTTCTCTAATGTTTTGTAATCATTATCTTTTGGGCTGTTTTCCTTAATTTTGTCGACCAAATCTTGCCAAGACATCATCGGAGTTTGCCAATCTTTGCTTTTTATGTAAAAATTTTTGGTTTTTAAAATTTCTATTGGAACGTTTTGTTCGGGATTTTGTGAAGTTTCTGTTTCTTCTTGATTTTCTAGGCAAACATACCCAGGTGAAAATTCATATTCTTCGCCATTTTTGCCTAAAAGTTCAAATTTTAAAGCGCTTGAATCTAGGCAAATAATTGTTAATAAAATGTTAAAAATCCGTTTATTCATATTAACATTATATGTGTAGAAAAAAATTTGTCAACAAGTTTTACTAATTGTCAATGGGCTTTAAAATTTCTGTACAAAATTTTGGGAAAATGTTACTCTGATTCAAATGGTTAATAAAAATTCTGATTTGGAAACCGCAGTTTTGGCTGTAAATGGGATTGTTTTGCACGAAAATCGCTGTCTTTTTTTATACAGAAATAATCCGCCGATTGCTTGGTGTCCGCCGGGGGGTAGGGTTGAAAAAGGGGAGACTTTGCACGAGGCTTTGCACCGAGAGGTTTTTGAAGAATCTGGTTTAAAAGTTGAGATTTTGTGTCCAAATTTGCCTTTTGAGACTTGGAAGGGGCCACATGATGGTCAGTTGGTTTTGGCTTTGACTTATATTTGCAAAAGTACAAGTGATGAAGTGAAGTTATCAAACGAACATAGCCAATTTCAGTGGATATCGGTTCAGGATTTAGTAGAATCGAATTTGGATACGTATTTTGAGATTGAGTCTTGGCCTAGATTGATTAAAATTGCGGAATTTGTTAACGATTTTGCATAATTTTAAGCGGTTTTTGTGGAATTTTTATTAATTATTGGTTTTTTTTTGCGAAATTTACAGGAAAATGAGAAAATTCTGAGAAATTGAAATTATTTAAAATTTTTGTTTCAAAAAAAAGGTGGAAAAATTAAAATTTTGAAAAAAACAGAAAGATTGTTGGGAAATTTCGGAAATTTGTTGTTTTTTTTTTCACTTTTCAAGGCCGGACTTGCGCAAAATTGTGAAATAAGTTATATCTTCTATGTATGCGGGTGTAGCTCAGGGGTAGAGCATAACCTTCCCAAGGTTGGGGTCGAGGGTTCGAATCCCTTCGCCCGCTCCAGGTTTTTTGTAAGAATTAAATTTTAAGGTTGTTTTTTTTGTGAAAATTTTGTTCTTCCTAGCAGTTTTTTCGTTATTTTTGAACATTTTATACAATATTTTGTTAACAAATTAAGATCCGTTTTTTAAGATCCATTTTTCATAATTTTTTTCAAATTTCGCCAATTAATTTTTGTAATTTTTCGTCGTGATTTTTCCAATTTCATCATATATAGGAAATTTTCCCCAATTCCCCAAAAATAGTTAAAATTTTTGTATGATTTTTTTTTCAGGATTTCAAATTTTAAGAATTTCTGTCCTAAAACGTACAAAATTTTCAATTTTATCTAAATAATTTCGAATTTTTTTTCCAGTTTTTTTTAGAAAGTTACAATTATGAAAAATTTCCTGTCCTTTTTGTGGAATTTTAAAAGTGATTGTTAAATTTTTCCATATAATTGCGCGCATGTTTTTCAAGAGCTTCTTCAATACGGTTAGTCATTTTAAATGTTACTTGGGTAATTTTCCACTCATCTTCTTCGATTTCCCACAATATGGTACATTCGTCATTAATAACTTAATTTGAAATGTGGCACAAAGATAATTTTTCTTTCAAATTGTCTAAAGTCATTTCTGCACTTTTAAAATCTTTGTAACAAATGCAAAAATTTCCTAATCCTAAATTTGATAGATTTATTCCGTCATTTTCGTATTTTCGGTCGTTTTGAAGAACATAAGCTTTTTCGAATTTATAAGTACTAACAGTTTTTTCTTCTTTTTCATTTAATTTATTCGAGACCGAGCTTGTTTGTACGGCGACTTTAAAATTTATAGATTCGGAAGTTTTTGCAAATAATAAAGCAAAAAAGGAATATTTTACAATTTTTGATAATTTCACAAGTTTAGTTTATTAACAGAATGTTTTTTGAAATGAGATTTTTAATTTCTACAGATTTTTGATTTTTTCTAAAGTTAGTAATGGTAAATTAAAGGTTAACCAGCTCGAGGTGTAGGGTAAAAGTTACAAAAGATTTTAACAGATTTTTAATGTTTGATTAGAGCTGTTTTTTATAAAGACAAAAAAATGGTGATTGATTAAGAAAAATTACGAATTTTTGTCAGAAATTTTATAAGAATTTTTTTTTAGCGTGAAAAATTTCATTGTGAAAAGTTTTAAAATCACATTTTATTCATCAATTTTTGTCTTAATGCCAATATCAATTGCCTTTTTGAGTTTTGTACTTGGTTGCTTTCAGATTTGCTTGGATTTTTCATAAAACTTATTCTGTCAACAAAAGTTATTTCTCCGTTTTTTGATTTTTCAGCTACACTTTCAACGTGGCTTAATTCGGAATGATAACTTACGTAAGGCGGTATATCTATATCAAAAAATTTCCAATTATTTCTCATGATTTTTAGTTGAATTGTGTTGGTTTCTGTTAATTGTTCGGGCGTAACTCCGCGTTTTGCTAATTTTGTGATCAATTCTTGCCAGGTTATTTCTGGGATCATTTCTGTAGGAATTAAGGCGTTTTGCAGAGTAAATTTATTATTCATTAAAGATTCTAAATCGATTTCTTCGAGCCAAGTAGTCGTTTTTTCAAGCTGAATTAGGGCCGGAAATACCCGATCTTTATTTTTAATTTCTTCTACAATTTCAAATTTTACAGCATTTATTTTCACTAAAAATATACAGCAAATTGTTAATAATTTTTTCACCTTTTTTATAATACATATTTTTTACTATTTTTCAAGATGATTTTGGAAAAGATGATTTTTGGAAAGTTTGGAAAATTTTTTGTCGATTTTTTTGATTTTTAGTTTGGGAAAATTTTGCTTTTTTGTCAATTTTATTAGTTTGGTAAGTCGAAATGTATTTCATAAGTATCTTTATTTTCTTCTAACATAAAAATTGCATTATTGTATAAAGAAAATTGCTCCCCTGTATGCAAAGATCTTACGGTAATATCTGCCAATTGAAGTAAAGAATTATGGATACTAGCAAGGGTTATAATATGTTCATTTCCATTTGAATAAGTTTGACACATAGACATGAAATACATTCCAAGATCGGTTTTGTCCGTTATCATCATTGGGCATGGAGTAAACTTATTTTCTGGAGTCTCAGCCAGACCTTCTATTGTGTAATGTAAAGTAATTGGTATATTGGCTTTCAAACTTGTAATGTCAACTTTATTGAATACTTGATTTGAACCTTGTATAAAAGCTGGATAAATTTGTACAAAACCAGTTATTAATTTTACATTTTTTAAAACTCTTATAGGATATACGTGAGTTGCCAAATGTAGTTTATTTTGCATCATTTGCCTGGTCACAAGAGGAGTAAATTGGTTATTTTCGTCAGGAATTGTTATTTCTGCAATTTGAAATTGTACAGCACAAGAATGTATGGTAAAAAGCGCAGTTCCAATTGTTAATAAATTCTTCATATTTTTATTCTATAATTTTCTTGTCTTTTTGTCAATTTGAAGTTTTTCAAATTTGTTATTTTTACCTAAAATCTATTAAGAAAAATTGATGTTCTTGTCTAAGAGTCAATTTTTAATGGGGTGTAAAGTGTGGATTTTTATATTACATTTTTTTTCAAAAAAGCGATCATAAATGGCATTAATTCGGCGTCAAAAACCACTTTTTGAAAATTCGGAATTTCGAAATCTGTACGGTGATCTTTGACCATTTGGTAAGGATCCTTGACATACGAACGAATTTGCGAGCCCCAGGTGATTTCCTTTTTTTCGTCCTCTTTTGCCTGCATTTCCTGGCGGATTTTATTCATTTTGTACTCGTATAGCCTAGATTTCAGCATTTTGAAAGCTTCGTCTTTGTTACGGTGTTGCGAGCGGTCGTTTTGGCATTGGACGACGATTCCAGTCGGGAAGTGGGTGATTCTGATTGCACTTTCGGTCTTGTTGACATGTTGCCCGCCCGCGCCTGAGGCTCTGTATGTATCGATCCGGATGTCTTTTTCGTCGATTTCTATATCAATATCATCCGCTATTTCTGGGGTTACTGTGACCGAGGCGAAGCTTGTATGTCTTTGCCGTTTTTTGTCATATGGGGAAATTCTGACGAGTCTGTGGACGCCGATTTCGCTTTTTAGCCAGCCGTAGGGAAACTTTTGCGAGCTGCCTTCTTTGGCCTCGATCTTCATAGTAGCCGATTTTATGTTCCCATCGTCGGAATACATTTCATCCAAAATTGTCACATTGTAAAAATTCGTACAAAATTTTTGGTACATTTCCCAAAGCATTCTGGCCCAATCTTCGGATTCCTGGCCTCCCGAGCCTGATTGTACGGATAAAAAGCAGTTAAAAGCATCCTCTTTTTGGCTAAAAAGCGTGTTAATATAGATTTTGTTAATCTTTTCTTTCAGTTCCTCAGTTTCGTGAAAAAGTAGCTCCAATATTTCCGGATCATTTTCTGATAGCAAATTTTCAATGTCATGTTTTTGCCTCGAAGAAGTTTCAAAATTTTCCAATTCTTCCTCAACTTGCTTGAATTCTATCAAAATTTTACGAGCTTTTTCGGGGTCATCCCAAAGAGTAGGACTTTCTGCAATTGGCTTTAATTGGGCGTATTTTTGCGCAATTTTGTTAGCTAGCATCGATTTTTGCCAAACCTCCATTTGTGCCGAAATTTCTTCTAACATACCATACACTTGCGCTGGAACTATAACCATAATTTTATTATACCAAAATCATGAAAGTCTGCCAAATTTTCTAACAGTTTTTTCTACAAAATTTATTTTTTTTTGCCTTCTAGACAATACAACTTGTACGAAACTTGTACGATTTTAGAATTTTATGAATAATCGGAGTATGCTTAGTAGATTCGCCTCAGTTTGGCTCCTTAGTTTTACCACGGGTATTCATAGCGGGATAATTAGGATTACCATCGGACTTTGGCTTTGCGATTGCGGGACTCATATTGTCTATCTTTGCCTGATGAACCTGATTACTTTGCCGTATTGTGTGAAGTTTTTTTGGATGCCGTTTTTGGAGACCCATTTTCGGCCGATTCGGCGGTTTGGTCATAGGAAAAGTTGGTTGATTTTTGTCGAAATTTTGGTAATTTTGGGCCTTGTTCCGTTAATCTTTATTAATCCGAAGACAGTTTCGTTTTTGCTTTTGGTTTTGTATGCTACCTTTCTTTGCGTTTTGGTTACGACTAAGGAATCGATTGCAATTGCCTATCAAATGGAGACGATTAAGGCCGAAAAATGGGGAGCTAGCGAGGGGAAGATTGCCAGTGGGTATAATCTCGGGATCTGGTTTAGCGGGACTTTGCTATATTTATGGACGGATTTTGTGCGCTGGAATACGGTTTTTTCTGTGGTGATTTTGATCCTTTTTTCGCTTTGGTTTTTGAATTTTTTAATCCCAGATTCGAATTTTCATAGCAAAGAATTGGGGACTTTTAAGGAGCGTTTTTTGGATCAATATAAGGAACTTATCGTCCGAAATCGTACAATTATTTTTTCTCTAATTGCTTTTATTGCGCTTTATCGGTTGCAGGATCGGATTTTGACCGCTACGGGGACGTATTTTTTTATAGATCTTCAATTTTCGAAATTGCAAATTTTTTTTGGAAAAACTTTGGATATTTTTGTGACAATTCTTGGCGGGTTTGCAGGAAGTCTGTTTGTCAAGAAATTCGGCTATAAAAAAACCCTGGTTTTTGGCTTGATTATACATACTTTTTCGGCCTGTTTGTTTTTGGTTCAGTCTATGGTTCCGAAATCTTACGCCCTTTTTTATAGCATTATGAGCATTGAAAAAATGGTCCGCGGTTTTGAAAGTACGGTTTTTTTCACTTACCAAATGATTTTTTGTAGCAAATATTTTATTACTACTCAGTTGGCGTTGCTTCTCGGACTTGACAAATTGACAAGCTCAATCGTTGGAAGTCTTTCTGGTTTTATAATCGATTCCGTTGGTTGGACTTCCTTTTTTGGTCTAAGTTTTATTGGTACAATTCCGGCAATTTTGCTGCTCAAAAAGTTACCAAATTCGATTGCTCAGGAAGAAAAAATTGCGGAAAAAAATTTGCAAAATTGAGGGGTGTTTTTGGGGAGACGAACATTGGATTGACAAATAGTATTGGGTATTTTAGGATAAAATCGTGAAATTTTTATATTTTTTTACATTGTTTTTTGCCGTGATTTTTAAAAGTTATGCTCCTCCGACTCTGGAAAAGTTTGTATTGGAAGAAGAATATTCTTATCGTGATTTATATAAAATTTTGGAAGATGAAAAATACGGAATTTTAGACGCGACTTCTGAAAATTTATTGCCAGAATTTTTTTCTTTGCCTCCAAATATACTATCTTTAATAATTTCTGTGAAAAATTTTAACAGAATTGATTTGTCAGGAACTTCGCTAGTAATGTTAGAGATAAGAGATCCGGTTTCTGCGCATGTTCCGACCCTTTTTTTAGATTTTCATTTATATCTTAGAACTTATAATTCTTTTAAAGTTGAGCAGTTGTTCGTTACAATGCCGAAATTACATTTTATTAATTACAGAGCTTTTTCGGCTTTAAGTGGGTTTAAAGGTTTGGAAAAATTGACTTTAAATTGTCCGAATTTGAAAAGTATAAAAAGTGTAAAAGATGGAAAAAGTAGTGTAAAAAAATTTTGCAAAGAAATTGTTTTGAATTGTCCAAAATTGGAGGAAATTTCTGATCATTTTTTTTGTGGTAAAAAATATGAGTTAGTTTGTTCAAAAGATAATGGTAAAAAATATCAAATGTTTTTTGACTTTCCAAAATTGAAATTGTTTGATTTTAATAACTTTTTTAATGAATTTTTGCCAGGGAATAACGGGATAACTCAGATCACCTTAATCCTACCGCAATTAGAGGGAAATTTACACTTTTCTAAAGCGGAACCATTGAATTCGTTAATAATTTTTGCTCCTAAAATAATTGAATTTGAGGCCGAATTTTTTGCGAAAAATATTATGATTTTTATTGAAAATGCCGAAAAATTTTCTTTGTCTTTAGTTTCTAATTCTCAAAATGATCTTACTAAAAAAAGTATTGCCAATTTTTCTATTTTTGCCCCGAAAGCGGAAATAAATGATAGTAATTTTTGTTTTATAATTGATGAAATGTTTAAAAATTTTGAAGATAATGCCAGTTATGGACAAAAATCGGGTATAATTTTGAATTTGTTAACACTTTTTGTTGCAGAAATAAAGAATTGGAATTTTTTGAAAGGTATAGAAAAAATTGACAATTTTCATATCGTGGCGCAAAAAATCTTACGTTTTCCAGAAGTCGAAAATTTGCCAAGAACCATAAAATGCGCGAGTTTTGAGGGGGAAGAGGGCGAAGATAGTTGTGAAGTTGTTAGTCAAGAATTGGTTAAATCTTTGTATAATTGCGCGAAAATGGTTTCAACCAGTAAATATGCCAAATTGATGATAATGTCCGAAAAATGGCAATATTTGGCGGCGGCTTTGAATGTGATTTAGATTTTCGAAAAATTCTATTTCAATTTTTTTTGTAATACTTTATAATCGAGTAGAGGGCATATAGCTCAGCGGTAGAGCACTGCGTCGACATCGCAGGGGTCACATGTTCGATCCATGTTATGCCCACCATTCTTGGAAAAATTCCCCTCAATTTTGGCTTGATTTTTGACATTGGTTTGTTATTTAATGGAATTAGGAGATAGATTTGTCTAAAACTTTGAATTTACCATTATTGCCGCTCAGAGATGTAATAGCGTTTCCGGGTATGACTTTGCCGTTGTTTGTTGGTCGGGAAAAATCTATAAATTCGATAAATTTTGCCACGGAAGCTGGGGAATATATCTTTTTGATTGCCCAAAAAGATGCCACTGTTGAAGATCCAGTCCGTGCGGATTTGTACGATGTTGGGATTATTGCCAAGATTAAGCAGTCGATAGTACTTTCGGACAAGACGGTTAAAGTTTTGGTCGAGGGTGAAAAAGTGGCTAAATTGGACGAGTTTTTTGATTTTGAAGATCATTTTGAAGCTAAGGTGACGGAATTGGATTTGGAAAGTGGGCAAAATGGCGAAAATCCGCAGGAAGAAATCGCGCTTCGGAAAAGTCTACGTTCGGCTTTTGACCAATATATGAAAGCTCAGAAGAAATTTTCCGCGGAATTGGCTACATATTTGGAAACGATTCAAGATTCTTTTCGGCTTGTCTATATAATTGCAACTCATATGGAAATTTCGCCCGAGGATAAGCAGAAGATTTTGGAGTCTATAGATGCCAATAGTTGTATAGAAAAGCTGATTGTCATTATTGAGGCTCAGATGGATATTTTGCAGGCTGAACGGCGGATTCGTACTCGTATAAAATCGCAAATTGAGAAAAATCAGAAGGAATATTACCTGAATGAGCAGATGAAAGCCATACAAAAAGAGCTCGGCGAGGCGGACGATTTTAAAGAAGAAATTGCTCAATTAGAGGCAAAAATCGAGCGTACAAAATTCACGGAATCGGCTCGGACAAAGGCGAAATCGGAGCTGCGTAAGTTGAAAGTTATGAACCCGATGGCCGCTGAAGCTTCGATTGTCCGAAATTACCTCGATTTTCTTGTCAATTTGCCCTGGGGAACTCATACTAAGCTAAAGACTGATATCGAAGAGATAAAACAGGAACTTAATGATTCCCACTATGGTATGAAAAAGGCCAAGGAACGCATTTACGAGCTCATTGTACAGCGTAAAAGGGTCAAGTCTATAGGGAGGGCGCCTGTGTTGTGTTTCTATGGTTCTCCGGGCACGGGAAAGACTTCTTTGGCCTATGCCGCTGGTAAGGCTATGGGGTTGAAAACTATGCGGATTTCTCTTGGCGGGATTCGGGATGAGGCGGTTTTAAGAGGCCATCGGCGGACGTATATTGGGGCGATGCCGGGTAAGATTATGCAGGCGATTAAGGACGCGCAGTCTTCGAATTTGGTGATAATTTTGGATGAAATTGGGGCTATTGGGTCGGATTTTCGTGGCAATCCGCAAGATGTTTTGCTGGAAATTTTCGATCCTTTACAAAACAAGACTTTTCAGGACCATTATGTCGAGGAAGGCTTTGATCTTTCTGGGGTGATTTTTATGTGTACAACCAACAGCTTGGATTTGAACCCGGCGCTTTTGGATCGGTTGGAAATAATAGAAGTTTCTGGATATGCTCAAGAGGAAAAGTGTAAGATTGCTCGGGAATATTTGTTGCCTAAATTGCTCAAAGAATATGGCGTTTCTAGCCAAGAATTAGAGATTCCTAGCCAAGAATGTCTGGACGAAATCATCCGCGATTATACTTACGAAGCCGGGGTTCGAGGGCTCGAGCAACGTTTGGCGCAACTTGTCAGGAAGGCAATGTGTAGTTTGGAAGAGAAAAAAACTAAGCACATAATTGTGGAAAAAGATACGATTCGGGATTTCCTTGGAAAGCCTACTTATACCCCAGAACAGCGGGGTGAAGAGGCTGAAGTTGGGGTTGCGACTGGGTTGGCGTATGTGGAGAAGCGGGAAGGTCAGGAAGGCGAGGTTTTGTATATTGAGGCCAAAACTGTCCCTGGCGATGGCAAGGTTGAGTGTACAGGCCGGCTTGGTGAGGTTATGAAGGAATCGGCCCAGGTAGCTTTCAAGTTTTTGGTTTCGAATGCGGAGAAATATGGCGTAGATTTGGCCGTTTTGAAGCAGAAAAATATACATGTCCATTTGCCAGCGGGGGCAGTTCCAAAGGATGGACCGTCTGCTGGGGTGGCTTTTTTCTGTGCAATGTTATCGGCTTTGACTGGGCGAAAGTTGCGTAATGATATAGCAATTACAGGTGAAATTAGCCTTTATAAAGTGCTCAAAGTAGGCGGAATTAAAGAGAAAATTTTGGCCGCTTATCGTCGAGTTCCGAAAATTAACACAATTTTTATCCCGTTTGACAATTTTAACGATTTGGAAGATATTTCTCAGGAAGTCAAAAAAGAGGTGGATATTCGTCTGATCAAGTCCGTGGACGAAGTTGTGGCTGAAGTCTTTGTCAAGTAAAATTTGTTAAGAATTTTTAAAGGTTTTCAGAGGATTTTTGTGGAATTTTCGATTTTTTTTAAATTTTCGGCGATTTTTTTTCGAAATTTCGTACTGGTTAAGATTTTAATAGCAAAAAAGTTCAAAATATCGTATAAATAGAAAAACAGAGGTTTTATGGGAACGGATATCAAGCATTTGGCCATAATTATGGATGGTAATCGACGTTGGGAAAAGCAAAAAGAATTGCCAAAATATGAAGGTTATCGGGTTGGGGCTGATGTGATAAAGTCCGTGATTTTGGACGTAATTAGGCTTAAGATTCCATATTTGACTGTCTATGCTTTTTCGTCTGAAAACTGGCAAAGGCCGATCAAGGACGTGGCCGCGATTATGAATATTGGCCTGGATTGGTTAAAGGAAAATCTGTCTTTTTTCAGGCAAAATGGGGTGCGTTGCCAAATTATCGGGAATCGGGAGCTGCTTCCGAGCGAAGTTTTGAATGCGATTGTGGAAGTTGAAGATCTGACTGCCGAAAATTCCGTTTTGAATTTTCAAGTTGCTATTAGTTACGGAGCTAGGGATGAAATTTTGCGCGCTTGTATAAAATTTAGCAAATTTATACGCTCTAATTCCGGAGCAAATGAGATGACTTTGCAGAAATTTTTGGATACTAACGGAATTCCGGATCCGGATTTGCTCATTCGTACAGGCGGGCAAAAGCGGTTGAGTAATTATATGCTTTGGCAGATGGCGTATACTGAGCTTTGTTTTCTAGACAAGCTCTGGCCGGATTTTTCGAGTCAGGATTTGTGTGAAGCTGTGGCCGATTATGAGCAAGTTCAGCGTCGGTTTGGGTGTGTGTAAATGTTGTTAAGATCGGCTATTTTGGCCAGTTTTATGAGTGTTTTTTTGTGTTTTTCTTGTGGTTTGAGCGCGAAAATCATACAAACTAGTAGTGTCATTCCAATAGAAATCGAATTTCGAAAAGCGGATAGTTTTACGTTGGTTTTCATTGAGCTCGATGGTGGGATTTTGGTTTTTTCGGACGAGATTTTGAACGCAAATAATTCGAAATTTTTCCACAAATATTTGTTAAAATTTCAGAAAATTGGGCAGATAAAATATGATCCAAAAATTGGGCGAGCGGTGAAATTTGCTTCGCCAATGCGTTTAAGTGAGCCAGAATGGCAAAAAATGATAAGATTTTTACAAATTCGGGATGTAACTGTTTGCGGAATTACAAAAATTTCTACGAAAATTACAAAAGATTTTGAGAGGATTGTTGCTAGATTGTCCAAAAATGATTTGAGATTTTTTAATACTAAAATTTTGGCTAAAATAGCGGCTAATAGCGAGGATTTTGAGTATAAAAACGGGATTTTTTTCTGTCATTTTAATTCCGAATTTGCGGATAAAATTTTTTCTAGCTCGATTTTGCGAGACAATTTTAAGAAGGTGATTTTGGTAACGACAAATCGTGGTTTTTTGGAAAATATTCAGCAAATTTGCGCAAAAAATGGGGTTGAATTTGTAGGTTTTGAATATACGTACCTGAAAAATTTGCCAATTTTGACAAAGGATGAAGCAAAATCTCAGTTGGTTAAGCTTTTTGGGAAAATCAGGTTGAAAAATTTTTGAGGTTGAGAAAAATCGTGAATTTTTGAGTGGAATTTTTAAAAATCTTGGTAAAATTGATGAATTTTGTGAAAAAAATTGGCAAAAATATAAAGTTTTGGTTTCGGAAATTTAGGTTCGTCCCAAGTTGGATTGGGTTGTTGGTGGGGGAAAAATTCCTGAACTGTATTTTTTCTGGATTGAGAAAAATTGATCGGATTTGCTGTCGAATTTTGGTAAGAAAATGGCTCGAAAGTTACGGAATTTGTGATTTAAAATTGCTTGAATTCCTGGAAATTGGAAAAAGTTTTAGAAAATTTGGGAATTTGGAAATTGGGGAAAATTTTGTAATTAAAAAAAGTTAAAATTCTACATTAAAATGTGTTAAAATTTTTCCCTCCAAAAACCCTCCAAAAACCCTCCAAAAACCCTCCAAAAACCCTCCAAAAACCCTCCAAAAACCCTCCAAAAACCCTCCAAAAACCCCCTAAAATGGCTGAGGTTGTCAATTTTGACAATAATTAATATAATCAAAATATGCATATTGTTAACCAAAATTGCCTTAGATGCGGCGATTGTGTACAGGTTTGCCCGGTGCGTGAATGTTTTAAAATTGGCGAAAAAATGGTCGTTATTGATCCGAATTTGTGTATAGATTGCGGACTTTGTGCCCAAATTTGCCCAAATAATGCTATTGTACATGATAGTGTTGCAAATTTGCACTGGATTACATATAATGCCCGTTTTTCGAAGGAATGGGATAGTGCGGATTCATTTGTATTCGAGCAAAAAAGTGATCAAAAAAACTCTAATAAAGGTGATAAAAATGGCTAAAATGGCTGAGAATAGAAGGTTTTGATGATTGTAGTTTTAACAGGAGTGTCCGGGGTAGGGAAGACCACAATTGCCTCTATTTTAGAGCAAAATTACGGGTTTTTTAGGTCTATTTCGCATACTACTAGGAAGAAGCGGGAAGGCGAAGAAGATTTTAAGGATTATGTTTTTATTGGAAAGCATGATTTTCGTCAAAAAATTAAATCTGGTTTTTTTTTGGAATTTGTGGAACAGTTCAACAATTTTTACGGCACTTCTTATGAGCAAATTCAGAAGCTTTTGGATGCGAAAAAACCTGTAATTATGTGTATTTCGCCCGAGGGATTTTTGGCGACTAAGGGTAAATGGCCCGAAAAAGTACTTGGAATTTACCTTTTGCCGCCTTCTGTGGAGGAATTGACCCGTCGGGTACATGCCAGAGCTGGCCGTGAGCATACTTGCGATGATAGGTTGAAAGCGCTTTGCGATACTTCTGGCCACGAGGAGTTTGAGCATAAGATTGGGGCTTGTACAATCGAGGAAACTTTGAAGCAAGTTTTGGCTTTAATAGACGATTTTAGAAGTGGAAAATTGTAATTTTACAATTAGTCAAATGCGTTTTCTTGGTGTTTTTTTGAATTTTTGAAAAGCTGTTTTTTGAAAAATGAAAAATTGAAGTGAAAAAGTTAAAAATGAATGGAAAAAAGTGAAAAAATTCAGGACAAAAATTTTTGGCGAAATTGAGCGGAAAATGTAAAAACGAAATGTAAAAACGAAAATTGTCAAAACAAAAAATCGAGCGAAAATCATCAAAAAAATCTGAAAATTTTTTTCCAATAATCTTGAAATTGGCGCAAAAATTGACAAAGCCGTTTTTCCAGCCATACAAGGGGGCCCTCTTATGAACACGATCGCGGCCAAGGCCATCGCTTTTGCAGAAATTTTGGAAACAGATTTTGCAGAATATTCTCAAAACACCATCTCAAACGCCGCCATTTTGGCCGAAAAATTGAAGTTTGCAGGAGGGAAATTGGTCACAGATGGTAACTCATAACCACTTGATGATTCTCGATTGCTCTAGCTTCAACATGACAGCAAGTCAAGCTGAAAAATTACTATTAGCGGCCAATATTTTGACCAGTAAATATCACTAATATTATATCACGAATCTTTTTAAGAAAATCTTAATAAACTATGAAAAATGCAGTCGAAAAAAGTTGTTAATTTGTTAAAATAATTTTAAATTTAATTCTACTAGTTGTCTAGTAAAGTCATATTATTGTTATGTTTATATCTAGTTTGAAAAGGGTTCCATTTGCAGAGTGTGGAAGCGTATATAGCCAAATTTCGGCCAAAAAATTGTGTTCGGATTTGGTTGGTGGGGTTTTGGAAGATTCCCATATTTCTCCGCAAGGTTTTGCTTTGGGGTGTGCTATGCAGGGCCAAAAATACAATTTGCCAAAACAGATTCTAAATGCAGCCAATGCGCCTGAACATATACATACTGTAATGCTTAATAAGTCTTGCGGTTCTGGAATTGCGGCGCTTTTATACGCTTTTAAGTATTTGTATTTTAACGATTCTGTGCGGACTTTTTTGTATGCGGCAGTCGAAAATGCCAAGGATTCGGATTTTGAGTTAGATGACGCTCGGAACGCGGCCAATGATTCTGTAGTTTCAGATAGTTCGGTTGTTGATTTTGATGAAAATTCTATGGTTTCTGAGCGGAAAATTGGCAAAATTCACCATCATTTTTTACACGATATTCATGGTAATTTGATAGGAAAAGTTGCGGAAAATTTGGCTCAAAAACACGAACTTTCGCGGGAAATGCAGGAAGCTTATGTGATGAATTCGTACAATAAATATCTCAGAAATCGCGCCAAAATAGCCAAAGATATAATGCCTTATAACGGTCTTGTCGAGGATGAAATCCCTTCAAAATTCAATGTTTTTCGTTTGAAATCTCTGGCTCCGATCTATGAGGAAAATGGCACGATTACAGCGGCAACGGCTGGAAAAATAGCCAATGGAGCCGCTTGCGGGCTTTTGCATCAAACTCGCCGGTCCGAAGATGATGCGGAGATTTTGGGGTTTGCCGAGTATGCTGGGCCGAGTTCAGTCTTCATACAAGCGCCGATTTTTGCGGTTTCTAAGCTTTTGAACAAGTTGAAATTGCGGGTCGAGGACGTAAATTTTTTCGAAGTTAATGAAGCTTTTGCGATCACTCCGCTTTCGTTTATGCGCGCGTTTTCCATACCTGAGGAAAAGGTTAACGTTCATTCCGGGGCGTGTGTAATAGGTCATCCGTTCGGAGTTTCGAGTTTAAATGTGGTTATAAATTTGGTACGAGCTTTGATCGAGCGCGGAGGGGGGATAGGAATTGCTGCAATTTGTATTAATAGCGGCGAAAGCGTGGCGATTGCGATCCGAGTTTGATTTTGTATGGATTTTTTTGCCGCAAAATTGGCAAGTTTTTTAACTTTTGCGAGTTTTTGGATCGGGAAATTTTTTTTCTGGCGGAGAAATTTTTGGATCGGAAAATTTTATGAAAAATTTTTTTTCTGGCGGAGAAATTTTTTGTGATTTTTTTTGCAGGAATTTTAATTTTAACTAGAATTTTTTATAATTTTGTGCAATTTTTATAGATTTTTTATCGTGATTTTCTGAGAAATTTTTAGGATTTTATGGATTTGTTTTCAGAATTTTCCATAATTTTTATAGATTTTTCGTTTTTCTTCAAGAGTTTTTTGAATTTTTGTTTTTTTCCAAACCGTTTTTGTTGATTTTTTTTTCTTATCTATAAAATTTTTGTATTTTTATAAAATTTTGCTTTTTTTTTGAGAAATTTTTAGTAGAAATTTTTTGAAACAATCGAGAGCTTGTCAAATAGTCATTTTTCATTTCAAAAACTTGCCTATTTTTATAATTTTTAATCTTTACTCTGACTTGATATTCCCCGCCAGCGCGGCCACTTTCGCTATGAAAATTTTATGCTATAATATTGGCATGGCAATAGCAATCAAAATGCCGAAACTTTCGCCTACAATGGAATCTGGAGTGCTGAGTGGATGGCTTGTAAAAGTTGGTGACAATGTTAAACCAGGCGCTGTAATTGCGGAAATTGAGACGGATAAGGCGGTTATGGAGGTCGAAGCGCTCGTTAAAGGGGTCGTGGGGTATCTGAGTCCAATTGAGGGGCTAGAAACGCCTGTAAATGCTGTTATCGGGTTCATTTTGGCAGAAGGTGAAAGTGCGCCGGATTCTTGGGAAGACCTTTTGAAAGCTAACTCGTCTTCTGAGCCTAAGATCAGCCAGCCTAACGTGGTGACTGAAATTGTCAAGGAAAAAATTGTTGAAATTTCTAAAAGCGATTCCGAGCGCGTTTTTGCTTCTCCGTTGGCCAAGAAAATTGCTAAGAATTTCGGACTAGATTTGTCTGATTTGACTTTTGGAAGCGGTCCTAGAGGGAGAATTATCAAAGATGATGTTGAAAATCATTTACATGGGATGGGTGCTGGTCAAAACATAGGTTTAAATGGGGTTAAAACGCCTCAGAATAGGTCTTCGTGCGAAATACCGATGAGTGGTATGCGAAAGATAATTGCACAGCGTCTGAGTCAAGCAAAGCAAGAAATTCCGCACATTTATATGCAAAAAAGAGTTTATATGGATGCGGTTGAGGATATAAAATCGAGTTTTTTGAGTAAATTTGGGACAAAAATTTCTCTGACTCCGTTTTTTATCAAGGCAGTGGCGATGGCTTTGCGCGAGAATGAGGTTTTGAATCGTACTTTCGAAAATGGCAAAATTTTGCAGCATAATGATTACAATATTGGGATTGCGATAGCTGTCGATGGCGGGATTATGGTGCCGGTGGTTAAGAATGCGGACCGGAAAAATTTGCTCGAAATTTACTCGGAAATGACGGAATTGGCGAATTTGGCTAAGGAAGGGCGTCTAAAACCAGAGCATTCTGCGGGCGGGACTTTTAGTATTTCTAACCTTGGAATGTTTGGGATTGATTCGTTTCAGGCTATTGTTAACCCTCCACAAGTGGCTATTTTGGCCGTTGCTGCGAGTTTTGTGGAAGCGTTTTTCGATGGTGAAAAATTTATACCGAAAAAAGTTGTCAAATGCGAAGTTTCCTGCGATCATAGGGTCGTCGATGGCGCAGATGCGGCTAAATTCTTGCAATCGTTTGCAAAATACATGGAAAATCCAGAAGGAATGCTTTTATAATGAAATTTAACAGAAAAAATATTTTAACAATTTTGGCGAATCATCAAAATAATATTGACAAACGGGCGATAAATCCGATTTTTTCTTCGGTACGATTTTTCAGCGACGGGCAAAAGTTAATAATTAGTTCCATGGATGGCGAGCGGAATTTGCAGCACGTTTTGGACCAAAATATGGAAAATTTTGACATTTTTTTGCCTTGTTTTAACCTTTATGAACTTTTGCGCAAGAGTACGGCCCAGGAATTCGAGTTGGAAGAGCAGGAAAAAAACTATATTATTCGGATTGGGCACGGTGAGTTTGTCTTTTCAAAATATAGCAATCAAAATTATCCCGATTGGATTGACGCTTATGAACATACTATCGAAATTGACTCTCAGGTCTTGGCAAATGCTTGTAAATTGGTACGTTGGTCGGCTTCTTCGGACGATTCTAGGCCATTTTTGAACGGAGTTTGTATTGATATTCAGGAGAAAATTAACATTTGTTCCACGGATGGGCTTAGGCTGGCTCTGAAAAGGCTCGAAAATTCGACCCAAATTCGTGGTACGTGGATAATTGGCCGAAAATCGGTTAATGATTTGGTGAAATTGCTTGAGGAGGCGTCTGGTCTGGTGAAGTTGTCTCTTGGGAAAAACGCCCAGGCTCAATTTATAGCCAAGTCTGGCGATGCGAAAGTCGGTACGATTTGGAAAACGCTTTTGGTGGCAGGAAAATTTCCGCAATATGACAAAATTATACCAACTTCTTCCGTGGCGAAACTGAGCGTCAATTCTAAGGAATTTATGGAAACGGTCGAGCGGATGCTCATTATTGCGAATTTAAATCAGCCGATTGTTACGTTGTTATTATCTGAAAATGTACAGTGCGAAATTTCGGCTCAGAATGCCCTTTCTTCTGGTAAGGATGAGCTTGTTTGCGACTATCATGGGCCAGATATCAAAATTTCTTTTAATGGTCGTTTGTTGCTTGAAATTTTGAATAATTTGAATTCGAAAATTGAATTTGAAATTAACAATCCTCACGCGCCGGTTTTGATCAAGCCTATTATTGAAGATTCTGACAAGTCAGCTTTTGCTAAATACGCGGATTCGGTCTTCATTTTGGCGCCGGTTAAGAGGGATTGAGGCTTGAAAAGTCAGCCATTTCAGCGGGTTTTGTTGGAATTTTCTAAATTTTCTAAATAGTGAAATTTTACCAGAAGATTTTGGCGAATTTTGATAAAATATTTTTTTGTCTGAATTTTTTTTAATATTTGTAAAAAAAATGTAAAGTTTTGCGGATTTTTGTATGATTTTCAGCTGAAATTTTATAAAATTTGCGAATTTTTTATGGAATTTTTAGGAATTTTGCAAATTTTTCTAAGTTGTGAAATTTTAATCCAAGATTTTTTCGTCCTTTTTTAGTGGTAAAAATTTTTCTGTAAGAAATTTTCTGATATTTTTTCAGTTTTCAGTTGGGATTTTTATAAAAATTTTGGGTAAAGTTTTTGAGCGGTTTCTATTGTAAATTCGCGCAATTTTAGCGGGTTTTGAGAGGTTAAGGTTTCCGTGAAAAGTTCTGCAAATTCCGTAATATCGGATACGCCGAGGGTGGTTATGTATGGAGTTCCAAGTCTGATTCCGTTTGGGTTTTTCCATGAAGAATCGGTCAAAAGTTTAGATTTACTTGTCAAAATATTGGCCGCTAATAGTAACTTTTCAGCTTGACTTGCTGTCATGTTGAAGCTAGAGCAATCGAGAATCATCAAGTGGTTATCAGTACCATCAGTGACCAATTTCCCTCCTGCAGATTTCAATTTTTCGGCCAAAATGGCGGCGTTTGAGATGGTGTTTTTAGAATATTCTGCAAAATTTGTTTCCAAAATTTCTGCAAAAGCTACTGCCTTGGCCGCGATCGTGTTCATAAGAGGGCCCCCTTGTATGGCTGGAAAAACGGCTTTGTCAATTTTTGCGCCAATTTCAAGATTATTGGAAAAAACAAGCCCTCCGCGCGGTCCACGTAGGGTTTTATGGGTCGTGGAAGTTATAACATCAGCGAAGTTAATCGGGCTTGAATGTACCCCTCCAGCAATCAGCCCAGCGACGTGGGCGATATCAGCCATCAAAAATGCCCCTACAGATTTGGAAATTTGGCTAAAACGCGCCCAATCCCAAGCTCGTGGGTATGAAGAAGCTCCTGTAATGATCAATTTCGGCTTGTGTTCGTTTGCCAATTTTTCGACAGAATCCATATCTATGAACCCATTTTCGTCCAAAGAATAATTGACAATTTTGTAATGCCTATTTGTCGAGCTAACCGGTGCGCCGTGGGTTAAATGTCCGCCAGCTTCTAAATTCAGGCTCAAAATTGTGTCCCCAGGGGTCAAAAGTGCGAAATAGACCGCCTGATTGGCCTGAGAACCAGAATGGGGCTGTACGTTTGCCCAGGAGCACCCGAAAATCTTTTTGGTCAATTCGATTGCCATAGTTTCAATTTCGTCCGCAATTTCGCAACCAGCGTAGTATCTGGCGCCCGGGTATCCTTCGGCGTATTTGTTTGTTAACACACTTGCGCAGGCTTCTCGTACGGCTTTTGAGGCTATGTTTTCTGAAGCAATCAGTGAAATACAGCCATTTTGGCGGGTTTTTTCACGTTCTAAAATATCATTAATTTTATTTTGAAATTCCATAATTCTCCTTTTTTCTATTTTTCTGCGACTTTTTATGTTTTTTTACAGAAAGTTTTTTTTACAGAAATTATCATATATTTTGCGAAAAAATTGTAGCATTTTTTATGTTCTCAAAATAGACTTTGAATTTAAAATCCAGAATAGCTAAAAATTTTAACCATTTTCAATCATTTCACTCAGGATAAAGCCAGGCGTTAGTTGGGACATTTTGGTCAAATTTCTTAGTTCCAGGGAGGGGGGAAATTTCCCAAGGTTTTTTGGTATCGGTTTCTGGCGAATTTGCTGGAACGGGGATGTCTGTAGGTAAAGGAGCAATTTCAGGATCTTTTTGAGCGGAAAGAACGGGCGAAATCCAAGGAGCAAATTCAATTCCTTGATGATATTTTGCTTGAGAATTCTTCGATTTTCTTTTCTCTATTGGATTTGCGGAAGCTTCAGCGGATGCAGATATAGCTATACAACTTGGAGGTAATTTGAAACCTTCGAAAATTGCGGGATTTTGGTGAGGGAAAACGATTTCTCTGGTTTGTACAGCCGTTTCTTCGCCAAAAGCATCCCCTTGAAGCGGTAGAGTTTCGGGATTTCCTTGAAGTTCTGCAGCCAATTCTGCGGGGTTTTTTCGCTCTGAAGGATCAAAAACATATTTTTCCAATTCTTCCAAAAAAGCTTTTTGTCTTTCCGATTCTTCTTGAGTTTTTGAAGTTGTATTAGGTTGGGTTTGAGCAGTAGAAGTATTTTCAAAGCCAGTTTGTTGTGGAATTTTTTCTTCAGAAAGCATTGCGTTGGTTTGAAAAATACCAAGTAAAATAATTAATAATATACAATTTTTCATTCTCTGATTATATTAGTTAAAAATTTTTTTTGCAAATTAACTATTTTTAACTTTTTTTATTTTTCAAAACATTTCTGGACAAAATTCAAGCCTATTTGCCATATAGACACGATTTTTTTTATCAAATATGATTCCGTAAAATAATTTCTTTTGTTAAATGGTTGATGAGTTTTAGTTAAAAAATGTACAAAATGTAAAGATGTTGATTTAGTTTTTGTTGAGGTGAAAGTTTTAGAATTATAACAAGAAATTGAACAAGTGGCGGCGAAGTGGGGGATTGAATTTATGTTAACAATTTCGTCAGTTTTACAAGACTTTTCTTCGAACATAGATTTGGCTTCGAGAGCTATAAAAAGAAATGAAAATGTAATGAATTTTTTCATAATCATGATTGTATATTTTTGAAATTTTTTTTGCAATTAAAATTTTTTCAAAGTTTTTTAGATGGATGAAAAATTTTGCCCATTGTTAAAATCGGATTAGTTAAAATCGAAGAAAGATGTAAATACAAAATTTGAAATAAGAAGTAAAAAAGATGCAAAATTTACGTAATTTTTTGTTTTGTGATTTTGGGAATATTTTATCAACATAGAAAGGCAAAGGCTAAAATTTGCAATTTCTGAAGTGGCAATTTTCGGTTTCAAAAGTGCCAAACAATTTTCAGAAGTGGCCAAAATTTGTACTACATTTTCAAAAATTGAGCTTTTTGGATGAGCAATTTCAAAACTATTATCTTGGTCAAAAATTTCAGAATTACTCAAATTATTTAAGAAGACGGTGGTGATAAATGTCAAGTTGTCAACTATTTGCGATGATGAAACTTGAGGTTTTTGTACAAGAGCGTGGGAAACAATTCCAGCGCACATTGAAGAAGAAAAAGTATTAAAAAATTTAACTATGCTTAATAACAAATTTTTCTTTAGTAATGGAGGATAATTATTTGCGTTATTTGTAACTTCGTATCTAGTAGGATCAAATGTAATTTTTGATGATTTCTCCGGTTCCAAGGTATGATATGTTGCCGTTAGTATTGATGCCATTGAAGTATCCATCGAATCATGTGTTTGTTGTGATGTACCATTGAAATTATGTTCTTCTAAATAGCGGTTAAGATTGGTAGTTTGCGTAACTTCTGAAAATTGTTGCAAAGAATATTTGGAGCTCAAATCTTGTCCTTGTTGAAATTGTTCCAATAGTTGTGAATATTGTGAAGTACCTTGTACAATCTGCGTAATTGCAGTTTGTACAGCTGTTGTGCTAGGAGTATGAGCAATTTCAGCTGCATACTCTCTAGATTGTATCCAATCATTACTATGCCCAACTTGCACGTAAGCTACAGTCTGTGGTTCAAAATGTTCTGCTGTTTCTAATGAAGTTGTATAAAGTCGGATTGGCTGAGCAGTTGTAGCTGCTGTTGAATAGCTCTCAGGCGAAAAATCAGGCAAAGGTTTCGTTTCGTTTTCCTTTTGTACTTGACTCGGAGGCGGAGTTGCGGCTCTGGAATTTTTTGGGCTCGTTTCCGGGCTTTCTTGATGGGCTTTCTGACCAGTTTCTGAATACATTGCCACAGAATCAAAAGTCGAAAAAAGAATACTAAAAATAAAAAGTTTTTTCATCTAAAAAATCTTAACTTTGTTAATCAAATTTGTAAAGGTTTTTGGTGTTTTGGCGAAATTTTACATCATTTTTTGCAAAACTATATCATCAAAAAAAATTGGTTGGTTTTTTCTTGAAAATTTTCGAAATGGACAAAATTCTGAATTGCAAAAATTGGCAAAATAACTTGCGAAATTTGAAAAATTGATAAAATTTTTTTGGACCATCTTAAATTCATCCTCCGATTCTTCCGCTTTTGAATCGGGCTTTTTATACTTTAATGAACTTTGGTTAACTTCTCTGAGATTGTATTCTCTTGCTATACATGTTTCCAGGCCAGCATTTGCTTGTATTATAGCCAAAAATACCGATAAAATTTTTGTCATTTTCATGAAAGTAGGATATTTTTTTTGAAAAACTTTGTCAAATTTTTTGGAATGGATTTTTTGGGCCGGTTTTTTATTGGGTTTTTAAAAAAAACTCAATTTTGGCCAGATTTGATTGTTTGGAATTTTGTGTTAAAATTGTACTAGAAAAAGGCGCTGATTTCATGAAAAGATATTTTGACTATGCGGCAACGACTCCGTGTGAGAAAGAGGTAGTTCAGGCGATGGAGCCTTATTGGACGGAAGATTTTGGTAATCCGCACTCGCGTAGCCATGTTTGGGGTTGGACTGCCGCTGAAGCTATAGAGTCTGCGCGGGCGGAGATTGCTGGTTTGATTGAGGCGAATCCAGATGAAATTATTTTCACTTCTGGGGCGACTGAGGCTAATAATCTGGCAATCAAAGGGTTTGCGTACGGTCCGAATTTGTACGGTTTTGAAACTGATTCTAAGCGGAAAAAGTTAATTTCTATTGCTACTGAGCATAAATGCGTTTTGGAAAGTTTGGCCGCTTTAGAAAAGGATTTTGAGATTGTCATTTTGCCCGTACAAAAAAATGGGCTGGTAGATTTGGATCTTTTAGCCGCCAATTTGGCCGATGCTGGGATGGTTAGTATTGCTTATGTGAACAATGAAACTGGGGTGATACAAAAAATTTCGGAAATTTCGAAGCTTTGTCGGAGTGCTGGGGTTTGTCTGCATGTGGATGCCGCTCAGGCGTTTGGGAAGATTTCAATAAATGCCCGGGAAGTCGATTTGTTGAGCATTTCTGGCCATAAAATTTACGGTCCAAAAGGAATCGGGGCTCTTTTTGTTTCGAAAAATCCTCGGGTACGTCTTCGCGCGCAGATGTCCGGTGGAGGGCAGGAGCGTGGGATTAGGTCAGGTACTTTGCCGACTGCTCTTTGTGTAGGTTTAGGAATGGCGGCCAAAATTGCGGGGAAAAAGATGTCGGAAGATTTTCAGAAGGCAAAAAAATTTCATAATTTAGTTTTGGCCGAAGTAGTTGAAAAAGTGCCGCAAATTTTTGTCAATGGAGATTTGGCAAGCAAAATTCCGCACATTTTGAACTTAAATATCCCGTTTGTGGAAGGGGAGAGTTTGATGATGAGGATGTCTGATTTTGGATTGGCGTCCGGGTCTGCTTGTACGTCTAAGTTTTTGGAGTCGTCGCATGTAATTACGGCTATGAATCCAGACGAACGGGACCTGGCTAATTCTTCGCTTCGGGTTTGTTTTGGTAGATTTACAACTGAAGAAGATGTGGAGTTTTTGATAGAGAATTTGGTCAAACATATTGCTGAACTCCGCCATTTAAGCCCACTTTGGGATATGTATCAGAAGGGGATTGACTTGAAATCGATCAAATGGTCCGCTCATTAACCTTTGAAAGTCTATAAAATTTTGCTTAAAAAACGTTAATTTTTGGGCGGTAGATTTTCGGTAGGTAAGTTCAAAAAATATGAATAAAAGTAAAATTTGTGTTAAAAAAGTGTAAAAAATCGGTGTGTTTATTTCAGCTGGGCTTTTGAATAATATAAAATTAGTTAAAAAAGAGTTAAGATTTTTAAAGTTTTTCCTAATAAAATTCAATCATTTTTTGTGTTTTTTTTGAATTGCTACAAAATTTTTTGCTGTAAAAATATTTTTTTCGAAAATCTTGTTTAAATTTTCAAGACACTCAAAAAGTTAATAAAGAGTTAAGTTTTCACGAAGCGCACTGTCAAAATGTTAATAGATTCTTAATAAACTATTAATGTTTTTGTGAGTTATCCTCGATCAGACGGTTTATATAGGCGTATTTTTGGAGATAATGCCAAGTGTTTTTCCAATCGGATTTTTGGGCAAATTCTAATATTTTTTCGTAAATTTCTGTACGCAATTTTTCGTGGGTTTCCATTGGCAAATTTAACCAAGTAAAGACTATTTTTGCAACTGACATATCCGGTTTTGTGAAATTGAAAATTCTACAAAGTGTTTTGGCGCGCAAAATAGGATTTTTCAACAATAAATAAGCTTGGTTAATTTTTGACAATTTTTCAAGATCGTTTTTGGCCTGCTGAAAAAGTTCAAAATAAATTTTTTCCAAATTTTCTATGTGAAATTCAAAAGGTACCCCAAAAATTTCAAAAGGATTTAAGTTCAATTGTTCTACAACTTTCATTTGTATAATTTTTCTCCCCTTAGTATATTTTAAAAAAGTTAATTTTGTAAGTTTTTTTTGCGGGAATTTTATTTAAATTTTTCGCGGGAATTTTCGAGAGAATTTTATTTAAATTTGTAAAAAAGTTAAAAACTGAAAGATTTTCCGCAGCCGCAAATGTTTTTTTCGTTCGGATTTTTGAAAACCAATTTTGCTCCAGTGACCGTTTTTTCATAGTCCAATTTTGTACCGACCAAGAAAAGCACGGCATTGGATTTGATGAAAATTTTGAAGTTTTCGCATTGGATAATTTCGTCTTTTTCACCATCGTATTCCCCGCCTGCCAGGCTGAATTTATACATCATTCCAGAACATCCTCCAGAGACTATTTCGACTATGCAGCCAACAGCTCCGTTCTGGGTAATTTCATCTGAAAGATATTTTTTAGCGGATTCGGTCAACGAGATCATTTTTGCTTCGACTTATAATTGTTAATTGAACCGCGGACAGCATCTTCAGCTAGCACTGAACAATGCCATTTTATCGGCGGAAGGGCTAAGGCGCGGGCGATATCTTTGTTGTTGATTTCCATAGCTTCTTCCAAGGTTTTACCTATTATTTGCTCAGTAAGATACGAGCTGGAAGCGATGGCAGAACCGCATCCGAAAGCCTTAAATTTTGCGTCAATTATCCGCCCGTTTTCGACCTTAATGGAAATTTGTAAAACATCTCCGCAACTTGGCGCCCCGACTATGTGAATACCCGTATCTGGCGAGCTTTCGTCCATAGAACCCACGTTTCTTGGCGAATTAAAATGATCCAAAACTTCAATACTATACGCCACGATCTTCTCCGTACCGAAAGTTTACCACGAGCAAAATTTTTTGACAACTTATGTGAATTAAGCTTGTATTATTGTATTACAATTGTAATTATCTGTAGAAGGATCGATAGTTTCTCCTTGCTTACATTGGGTATCGCATGATGACGGGGAAGCCTCGCATTGTGTTTGTAAGTTTTCACAGGTATTACTCGAACAACAGCCTTTACTTCTGCACCATTGAGCGCAAACTCCGCAGTTTGTAATTTGATCTGTGTGTGGACAACTTGAGCACATTGAATAAGTACAACCGGTTTGGCAGTTTGAATTCGATCCGCAGATTTTGAAGCAGTTTCCGCAGTTGGTTATAGCTGAGGCGAAAGTTAAAGAATTACAGTTGTCATTTGTACAGTAAGATTGGCAGGTTAGGTCGGATCCGCAGGTGGTCAAGCAGATTCCGCATACAGAAATGTCAGCTCCTTGGGATAATCCATTACATAACGAATTTGAGCAATATTGACTACATTCTAATACGCCAGAACATTTGGTCAAGCAGCTGCCGCAGGTATTGATAGCCGAAGCCGAGCTCAAGACGTTACAGGTTGGGTTGACGCAGAGTCCCTGGCAGGTTAGGTCC
>Ga0209340_1000479_pt1 | contig 42221 bp, 46 predicted proteins | sample EPASupsiteSAE323_FD_187266 | JGI IMG/M metagenome (GOLD analysis project Ga0209340, IMG submission 187266) | Bioremediated contaminated groundwater from EPA Superfund site, New Mexico - Sample SAE3-23 (SPAdes) (version 2) | ecosystem: Environmental > Aquatic > Deep subsurface > Groundwater >... | reverse complement strand
AGTGGTTAACAAGAAAAAAATTGGAGATGTAATTGAGGTAAAAATTTATCGAGACAAAACAGAGCAAATAATAAAAGTGACTTTGGAGAAAAAGGAAAGTTAATTATCCTAATTTTTCTAATTTAGAAATATTAATTAGAATAGCACCTTTTGCTGAAAGTCCCTTATTTTCGATCATATTCTCAACAAATTGTTTCCATTTTCCTTGAGTAAAGTATTTTGCAGTGCCAGATATTTTATAACCATTCCAATTTTTATTCCAGACTGCAAGACAAACATTGTTATTAGAAATTAAATTTTCTTTGGTTTGCTTCATAAAATTATCTGTTATTAAAATTTGATTATTAGACACAACTTTTACGTACGCAACAGCAATTACATTTGGTTTATTAGTGTTATCAATTGTAGAAAAAGCAATAGGATTATTTTCAATTATTTTTTTAACATCAGAATTAATTTTTATCATGTAGTTATTATACCGTTTCTTTAATTACATTTGATCTTAGTTCTCCTGTAGGATTTACAGCTGGTGTGGTTGTTGGATTATAAAGTGTTTCTAAGTTAATTTTTTTAGATTTTAATCCGTTCAACACTTCTAGTGGTAATTCATCAATAATAAGAGTTTTTTTAACATTATCCCAAGTTATAGCTTTGGTTGGACAAACAGTTAAACCGCCACATTCATCAGAGTTGTCACAAATTTTGAAATTAATTATAGCTGGCATAAACGAATTTTAACAAAATGCTTATTTGTTTTCTTCAACTGGTTGGTCGAGGACGGTGAGCTCGAGTAATAAGTCGTCTAAATTACCTTGCATAATGGAATCTAAGTTGTTGAAAGATTTGTCTATCCTGTGGTCTTTTACTTGATTTCTGGGGTAATTATATGTTCGAATTTTATCAGCTCTGGTTGATTGACTAATACCCGAACGACCGGCGGCTATTTCGGCTTGTTTTTTTTCTTCTTCTATTTGCCAAAGTTTATTTCTCAAAAGATCAAGAGCAATTTCTCGATTTTGTTGTTGATATCGTTCGGTTCGAACATCAAACATAAGCCCAGTAGGTTTGTGGACCAAATGAACGGCGGTGGACACTTTATTAACATTTTGACCACCATTGCCACCGGCACGGCAAGCAGTGATAACAACATCTTCCATTTTAAAATTAACTTCTTTAGAATCAATTTTTGGCATAATAGCGATCGAGGCAGTTGATGTTTGAAGTCGGCCGCGTTTTTCGGTTACTGGAATTCTTTGGACACGATGGGTGCCTGCTTCGTATTTTAATTGATTATAAGAATCGAAACCAGAAATTTGAATAATATTTTCATCAAGTTGGCTGACTTTCCAACCAACTTTGTTGGCGTAACGAATATACATATTCATTAAATCACCAGCCCAAATGGTGGCTTCTTGACCTCCTGGACCGGGATGAAATTCCATAATGGCAATGTTGGGATTTATATTTGGCATATTATTTTTTTAAATAAAATTAAAGCCGGCAAATTTATAAGAAATTCTGACGGCTTTAGGGTGGCTAGTTTGATTTTTTTTCTGCTTTTTTAGCAGCTTTGGCAGCGGCATATTTTTTGCCTTGACCAACTTTTTCATTAAATTTATCGATTCTACCTTTAATGTCAACAAATTTTTGTTGACCAGTGAAGAATGGATGACATTTAGAACAAACTTCAACGTCAATCTTTTCTAAGGTTGAACCGGTGGTAAATTTATTGCCGCAAGCACAACTAACTTGGCAATCAAAGTATTTTGGATGAATTCCTTGTTTCATAAGGCTTATTGTAGCATAAATTTATTTTAAAATCTCAGTTAACTCGTTTAAATCAACCAATTTTTGCTCGGTGGTTTTTAAGTTTTTGAGCATGATTTGATTATTTTTGGCTTCATCAGGGCCAATGATGGCAAGATAGGGGATTTGCATGGAATCGGCATATTTTATTTGTTTACCGAGTTTTTCAGGGTCTGGGTAAATCATCGAGGGAATATTTTGGTCACGAAGTTTGGAAACTAAATTTAAAGTATCTTTTTCAGTTTCTGGTCCAAAATTGGTAACTAAAATTTTAATTTTGGATTCATTAATTTGGGGAAGGAGATTTAATTCTTGAATAACATCAACTACTCTCTCAAAACCGAAAGCAAAACCGACGGCCGGAATTTGAGGTCCACCAAGTGTGGAAATTAAATTGTCATAACGACCACCACCACCAATGGCTCCCATTTTTGGTTCGGTGACACAGACTTCAAAAATAGTACCGGTGTAATAATCACAGCCACGGACAAGGGTGGGGTCGAAAATGTAAGCGTTATCGGGGATGTTTAGTGCTTTTAAATTGTTAAAAATTTGTTTTAAATTGTCGTCTGGCTGAGCTAATTTGATATATTTGAAAATGTCGTCAATTTGAGTATTAGATAGGCCTTTTGAAGTGAGTTCTTTTTTTACTCCATCTTCACCAATTTTGTCTAACTTATCGATACTTTGAAGTATAGAATTTTGATTATTTTGAATGTTACTTTTGGATAAAATGTCGAAGAGAATTGGTCGGCTGTTGATTTTAATAATGGCGTTTTTGAAATTTAATTTTTGGGTGCCGATATAGATAATGGAAATAATTTCGGCGTCGGCAATGGAAGAGGTGGTACCAAAAATATCTATATCACACTGAACAAATTCTCGGTAACGGCCTCGTTGAGTATTTTCGGCACGCCAGACTGGTTGGATTTGATATCGCTTAAATGGGAGCTGAATTTCATTGTTGTAGATAGCTAAAACTTTGGCAGTGGGGACAGTTAAATCGTAACGAAGACCAATGTCACGGTCACCGTTGTCTTTAAAAAAATACCCCAATTTATCATCAGTCTCATTACTATATTTACCTTTTAAAACAGAAGCATATTCTAGAGCTGGAGTTTCGAGGGGTTGAAAACCACAATTTTCAAAAATTTCGGTTAAAGTATTTTTGACATAATTACGAACTGCCATTTCCTTTGGGAGAAAATCACGAAAGCCTTTTAATGTTTGTGGTTTATTAGTCATGACTGTATTTTAAATCAAAGCGACTTTGAAGTAAAATGAATTATGAATATAGTTAAATTAAATTCAAGTGATTGGGAGTTGAATGTTGATTTGGATGGGGGGAGAATAGAATCACTTAGAAAAAATGAAGAATTGATTCTGGGAAGTTTTGAAAGAATTGATGGAAAGATTGGCAATACTCATCTTTGTGTGCCGAATTTTGCTAATGATGGGGTGGAAAAATATGGTTTGCCATTTCATGGGATTTTTAGGAATGCAAAATGGAATTTAGTTAGCCAAAATGATGATTTACTAGAAATAGATTGTGAAGTTGATGGATTTTATGTTCGACAATTATTTGCTTTTATAAATGGATCTTTTGATCAAAAGGTAATAATTGAGAATATTGGTGAACAAGAAAAGCCAGTTAATGCTGCGATTCATAATTATTGGTCGAGTGATTTGGGATGGGATGAAGTGTTTTTAAATGGAATGAATGTAAGCACATTGATAAAGAATAGTGAATTTATTAATTTAAAACAGCTAAATGATTTGAATATTCCTGGAAAACCCAGAATTAAATGGCAATTATTTGGATTTAATTCTGCTAAATTATGGACTGCCTTTTTAGAAGAATCGGGGAATAAGATTTTTGATAAAAATTATTTTTGTTTGGAGCCGATAATGCAGAGGGACGAAGGGTTCTTTGGTAGTTTGGAATCGATGCTAAGCCCAAAAGCGAAACTAGAATTAAGACAGACGATTTTGGTAGGTTAAAAAAAGTACTTTTGGGGTGGTATATCGGACTTGAACCGACAACCTCAGCTTTCACAGAGCTGCGCTCTAACCAATTGAGCTAATACCACCATGAGATAATTACTTGGTTATTATATCAAGCTTTGGGGATTTTTTGAAAAAAAAGGTTATTTCTTGGGAGTAGGACTTGGGGAAGTCGAGTTGGAAACTGAATTAAGGGTAATTATTTGAGAAACATTGAAGCTTTTGGCAGTTTTAGCGTCTGGTTGAATTATGGCAATAATTTTTTGACCAGACTTAAGTTTATTAATTGTTAGGGTATTACCAGCTTGGTCGATAATTTTGGTTTTTGAATCGGTTTTGATTTGGTATTGAACGTTTTTGTTTTTTATAGGAATTAAAACTAACACATTTGAAGTTTGGGAAATGTCGGCGATTTTTCCAAAAATTATTTCATTTTTGTTTTCGATGGCTTCTGGGGTGATGACAATAATTCTTTTAGCATCGAAACCATCATATTGATTGTAGTAGCCCATGGATAAAATCATTTGGCCTGATTTTAGATTGTCGATTTTAATTTTATTTTTTTTAGCATCGATAAAGGTAGTATCTTCGGTGGTGGTAATTATTTTAGAATTATTTTTATTATTAATAGTGATTTGTCCGTTTTCTATTTTGGATATTGTGCCAACAATGGCTTTGGGGGTGTTAGTTGAAGCAGAGGACTCACTGTTAGTGTCGATTTCTTGAATTTCTTTTACTTTTTTAGCCACCATTTGTCGAACTTCTTCAGTTAAATTTTTATCCGAATTTGAGGCAGAAACAGAAGCTTCTTTGGCAAGTATTTGATTTGGAATAAATAAAGAGAAAATAAAAGATAAAAGTAAATGCATATTAAATTTTGGTGGTTGAATAAGTAAGGGTAATTTCTGTTTCGTCTTGATTGTCATCTTGATCAATACTACTGATTTTGATTGGGTTAATACCACTATCAAGTTCAATACTTATATTAAAAACACCGTTGGAGTTGCTTTTATCACTAAAAGTTTTGGAAGGAGTGGAAATTATTATTAGACTATTGGGTTTAGTATTGCCTTTAATATTAGTTTTTGACATGGAGATAACAGAGTCGTTTTCGGGGGAGATAATATTGATAGGTGATTTTTTTTCGGAGATTGGAGTAACAGAAACTTGTGTTGACATTTGGGTATCGGTGGGAATGGGGGAAATCGTAGTGGCGTTTGGTTTGGCATTATTTTTATTGAGGGCAAAAAAAGCTCCGGTGGCGCCGAAACCTAAAATTGCACCGAGAATAATGGCAATAAAATATTCTTTTATCATCTGATGATATAGATGATATCACAAAAAATCGAACTGAGGTGATAGAATTGAACTATATGGAAATAAAAGTTTTGGAAAAAAATTCGGTTTATTTAAAAGGTAAAAAGGAAAATATTTTAATTAATCCGAGCGAAAAAAGAAGAGAGGATTCTAAATATCCATCAAGAGTTTTTTTATTTACGTCGGAGAAATACGATGGAATGGGTTTTGGTGGCGATCGAATTTTGATTAGAGCTCCAGGAGAATATGAAGTTGGTGGAGTGGAAATAAACGGTTTTCCTGCTGGCGAAGAAAATACTTTTTTTATTATTAATATTGATGGAGTTAAGGTGGTATTTTTGGGGGATTTGGAAGAAAGTTTGAGTGATAAAAGAATTGAAAAAATTGATTCGGCTGATGTATTATTGGCTCCAGTTTTAATTAAAGGTGATTCGAGTGGAAAATTGATTTTGGATTGGGCTAAAAAATGGGGAGTAAATTATTTAGTTCCGATGGGTTATAGTGATGAAGATAAAACTAATTTAGATAAATTTTTGGATCAGGTTGACCAGGAAGGGTTGGAAGCCGTTGAATCTTTGAAAGTTGATAAAAACGATTTACCTGATGGTTTGGAATTGAGAGTATTAAAAAAGGTATAATACAGATATGGCAACAGACGTAATCAGATTACCGCCCAGTTCGGAGGAGGCAGAGGTTTGTGTATTGGGATCAATTTTAATTGACAATGATGCGGTTTTAGCAGTGTCGGAATTTTTGAGACCAGAACATTTTTATAATGCGAACTATGGCAAGATTTACGAGGCAATGATGAAACTCTATGAGGAAAGAATGCCAATTGATATTGTGACGGTGGCAGAAAAACTAAAAGAGTTTAAGATTTTAAAAAAAATTGGGGGTAAAGGTTTTTTAACTAGATTAGCAAGTGAGGTGCCGACAGCAGCAAATGTGGAAAGTTACGGACGTATTATTAAATCATTGTCGGCCAAAAGGGAATTGATTTCGGCAGCTGGAAGAATTAGTGAAAAATCTTTTGATCCAAGTTTACCGGCTGATCAATTATTAGATATTGCGGAGCAGGAAATTTTTTCTTTATCACAAAAACATTTAAAATCGATTCCGACTTCATTGAAGGAAGTGTTGACAGCAAGTTTTGATCGATTGGATGAATTGCAAAAAATGGGGACGGGATTAAGAGGAGTTTCGAGTGGTTTTAATGGATTAGATAATATTTTGGCGGGAATGCAAGACAGCAATTTGTTGATTTTGGCAGCTCGTCCTGGTGTGGGTAAAACAGCTTTTGGTTTGAATATTGCTCGATACGTAGCAGTGGAAAAGAAATTGCCAGTTTGTGTGTTTTCGTTGGAAATGAGTAAGGAGGAATTGGTCGATAGATTATTGGTAAGACAGGGATTAATTGATGCTTGGAAATTGAAAACAGGACAATTGTCAGTCAATGATTTTGATTCATTATCAGAAGCAATGGGTGTGTTAGCTGAAGCACCTTTGTATATTGATGATACTCCTGGGTTAACAGTGACCGAATTGAGAACTAAAGCCAGAAGACTTCAAGTGGATAAAGGGATTAAACTTATTGTGGTGGATTATTTGCAGTTAATGCATGGAGGTACTCGTGATAATCGGGTGCAAGAAGTGGCAGAAATTTCTCAAGGATTAAAAAATTTAGCCAGAGAATTAAAAGTACCAGTTTTAGCAATGGCACAATTATCGAGGGCTATGGAGGCGAGGGGAGGACGACCTAGATTATCTGATTTAAGAGAATCGGGAAGTATCGAACAGGACGCTGATGTTGTGTTCTTTTTGTATCGAGAAGACGAAGAAGTTAGAGAGATGGTAACTTGTAGTGTGGAAAAACATAGAAATGGTCCAACTGGAAGTTTTAATTTGTATTTCAATGGTAAACAAGTAAGTTTCTTTGATGTAGAGAAAAAAAGTGGAAATTGATTATAATGGGATACAGTGTATCGTTCTTGGTTTAATAAAATAAAATATTTTCAGAGTTTTTTGCCATTTTGGTTGTTTTTAATGTTATTTAAGTTTGCTGGAGATACTCATTTTACAGCGATGTCTCCTTTTGGAGAAAGAGTTTTTCCGGTTTGGTTGGTGGGAATTTTTATAGGATTAGCTTCTTTCCTTCAATTAATTTTAGATGTGCCAGCGGGTTTTATCTTAGATAAATATGGATACAGAAAATTTTTAAAAGTGGCGGTGTTGTTGTTTATTTTAGCTGATTCGTTTTTATTTTTAGGGTTAGATAAAAATACTTATTTATTAACATTATTTTTTGGTTCTTTAGGGTGGTTATTTTATGGACCAGGAGTAAATGCATACATTTTGTCGCATACGCCAAAAGAGCATAGTGGTATATTTATCTCTTTTAGAGATACTTTTGATGCAATAGGGGTAGTTTTAGGGACAATTCTTTTTTCAATGGTGATTGATGTTCCTGTACAGGTAATTGCGGCTATTATATTAGTAATTTTAATCGCTACGTTTATTTCGATTTGCTTATCACCAAAAGATATTGTATCTGTTCATGTTGAGAAAAAAACACCAACACAAAATTTTTATATTAAAAGACATTTTTTAAATAAGATAATTAAAATAATTTGTAAATTAGATCCGGCTAGTTGGATTTTATTACTAACAACATTAAGTTCATCAATTTTTTACGCAATTATTTGGTTTGTGATCCCATTGGTAATAGCTCACAATGAAGGATCTGGAATAATGAACTGGTGTTTGGGAATTTTTGATTTAACCGTTATTTTGATAGGTTTTTGGTTGGGTAAGTTAGTAGATAAAATGAATAAAAGAATTTTGGTATTTTTGGGATTACTTGTTTTTTCAGTGGCGGGGATGTTTTTGGGTTTTGATTTTGGAATCTTATTTGTTTTGTTAGGTTTTTTGGCGACAGTAGGGGATGAAATTTCAAGTTTGGCTTTATGGTCTTGGCTTTATGTTTTAGATAAAGAGCATTCAGAAGATGGAGTTATTTCTGGGGTAATTAATTTTTTTTCAGATTTAGGTTGGGCAATTGGTCCAATTTTGGCTGGTTTTTTGTATTCTGGAATAGGACCAGAATTGACAATTGCAGTGGGAGGTCTTTTTATTTTAATAGTTTGGATAATTTATACCATAAAGATTCGAGAATTACGTCCAAAATTTAGTTTGAGTTTAGATCCGATTCCGAAAAAACCACATAAATCTAGAAGTAATAGGTAGTTTGTATTTTAATGATAAGACAGTGAGTTTATTTGATATAGAGAAAAAACAATAGGTATGGTATAAACTATTTGTTTTATGTTTTAGTGGACATTTACAAAAAGTGAGGAGGGAGAGGTGTCAATGGGTATTGATGTGGTTGCTATTATTGGGAAAGATGAGGGTTATTCGCTTATATCCAGCGGAGGTTTGTTGGGGTTATGGGTTAGGATAAAAGACAAGGGAATTGTTATTAAAATGCCTTTTTATTGCTCTGAAGGATTGCAAACAAAATATCGCATTCCATCAATTTTAAATGGCCCAATGATTAAATTAAATTTAAGAGAAGAGGGTTGTCGAGGGGTTGCGACTGTTATTTGTGATGGAGATGGTAATAAGCTGGCGCCATTTTACATTGATCGGGGAACAGCTTGTTTTGCAGCGGATAAAGCTGTTACTGTGAGTGTTAGAAGAGGGGATAAAATTGATATTTTGCGATACGAGTTAGTAGTTGATTATAAAAATAAGATGGTTATTGTTTCAACGATGTATTTAGTTGAAATGAAATCTATTATTCCTAAAAAATATCAAAAATTTTTACCTGCTGTTGAAGCTGCGAAATTGAGATCAAAGTTAAATGAAAATCCTGAATTGCCGACTTTTTGTTTGTTTTAGCTAAAAATGGCTCTCAAAATATTAATGTCGAAAGACTAATATATTTGAGAGCTATTTATTTAAGTAAATTTAGGAGTGTTAGGTTATAATTGATTTACTTTCAAGCCGGAGTGGTGGAATGGTAGACACGCACGACTCAAAATCGTGTGGCAGCAATGCCATGGGGGTTCAAGTCCCTCCTTCGGTACTTAATTGAGATTTTAAAAATATTTATAATTTATGGTAAGAATTTTAGAAATAGACAGTGATTTTAAAAAATTGTATGAGGAAGCAGATAAGTTGTCTAATAAAATTGAATTATCTGAAGTTTTTAAATATAAGCAAATAGGTTGTGCTTTAATGACAGATAAAAATAATATTTATACTGGTGTTTCAGTTAAGGCTCCATCTGGAATGGGTAATTGTGCTGAATATTCTGCTATTGTTGAAATGTTAAAAAATGACGAATATAATATAAAAAAAATAGTTTCAGTCAGAAATGGAGTAATCGTTTCACCTTGTGGTAGATGTAGGGAATTATTAAGACAAATAACTACTGAAAATTTTAAAACCAAAGTTTTAGTAAATGAAAATACTGTGGCTACTATTAAGGAATTACTACCGTTTTCCTGGAATTATCAGGATGGTAAGTAATTAAATCATTAATTTGGAAAGTGTATTAAAATGGTAAAATAGATTATGAGTTTAGGAATTTTAAGAGTTTTAGGAATAATACTTTTCGTCTATTTGACTTGGAGAAGTTTAAGGGAAAATTACGAAGAAGACAAAGTTGTGACGTATTCTTGGTTGGCTTTATTGAGTTTTTTTATTGGGGGAAGGATTGTTTATGGTTTGGTTAATTTTGGTGTTTGGAATGATAGCTGGACTAGTTGGTTTTCGTTTTGGAATAAACCGGGAATGGATTATGTTGGTGGATTTTTAAGTTTAATATTAATGAGTGTTATTTTTTCTAAGATAAATAATTGGAAAATTATACCTTTTTGTGAAGATGGATTAATTAATGATTTGGTATTGTTGATTTGTTTAATGGGGGACGAATTTTTGAGAACAAAATTTGACCTTAAAGTTGGGGCTTATCTGTTGTTGTTGGTAATAATGGTGTTTTTGGTGAATTTTACTAAGAAAAAATATAGATCTTTTGTTTGGTATAAAAGTGGGAAGAAAGGTTTTTCTTTTTTATCAACAGTTTTTGTATCTTTTTTAATATTGGGTTTTTTGGGTATGTTTTTTAAAATTAATATAATCAGCTCTATTTTCTTTTGGGTTATCAGTTTGATTTCTTTAATAGAATTGTGTATCTTAGGAGATGTATATGAAAAAAGAAAATGATAATGTAATTTTAAATTTTCCTAGTCGGTTGTTGTCGCCGATTAAATTGTTTTTGGAAAAAGAGTTGGTTAAACTTAAAAGAACTAAAAAACAATTGAAGAAAGAGGACCCTTTTTTGGATGAAAATCGAACTATTGATAATTCTTTGGAGGAAGATGTTGATGAGCAAATTGGCCACTTTGATAATGAAATCAAAGCTAAGTTTTTAAGCAGGCAGATTGCACAGTTTAGAACTGCATTGACCAGAATTAAAATAGGTAAATATGGGATTTGTGAAAAATGTGGAAAAATGATAGATACTGATAGGTTGGCAGCAAGACCAGAAGCAACGACTTGTATTAAGTGTAGTAAAGAAAGCGAAAGCTAGTATTAGTGTGTTTATGGTTAAAAATTATGGAATAAGTTTTGGAATTGGTGGGGATTTTTTTATCCTATTAAGTGTGGTGTTTGTATGTGTTTTTTTGATTTTGAGTATTAAAAAGGGTGGGTGGTATTGGTTAATTTTTATTGGTGGTTTTTTGAACTTAATTGAAAGAATGATATTTGGATACGTTAGAGATTATTGGAATTTTTTGGGGATAGGGCTTTACAATAATATTAATGATTGGATAATTGGGATAGGAGTTTTATTTTGTTTAATTGATTTATTATGGAAAAAGTCAAAATAATTTTTGAAGACAAAGATATGATGGTGGTGGAAAAGCCGGCATTGATGACGACTACTAAGGAGAAAAGGGAAGAAAGTGAAACGCTTGAGGATTATTTACGGGATATTAGGCCAAATGATTTGCCAAGAAATGGAATCATTCATCGATTAGATAAAGGAACTTCAGGGTTAATTTTGGTGGCCAAAACAGAAGAAGCTTTTTTGGGTTTGAAAAAGCAATTTAAGGAAAGAAGTTTAATTAAAAAATATTATTGTTTGGTGGGTGGAGAAGCTTCTTTTGAGGGAACAATTGATATGCCAATTGCTAGATCGAAATATGTTTTTGCTAGATTTGGAGTGAATGAGGAAGGAAAAAAAGCTTTAACGAAATTTAAATTGATTAAAAAATATAAAAAAGATGGAAAAATTTATAGCTTATTGGATATTGATTTGAAAACTGGAAGAACACACCAAATTAGGGTTCATTTGAGCCATTTAAGATGGCCGTTGGTGGGTGATAAAGTTTATGGAGGAGAAACTCTTAATGGTTTAAAAAGGCCATTTTTACATGCATATAAAATAATTTTTAAACATCCAATAAATAATCAGGAAATTAACGTGGAGATAAACTTACCTGAGGATTTGGTGGAAATTTTAGATAAATATGAAGAATATTAAGGCTAGAAAAACAATTAATTTAAAATTATTTTTGGGATTATTTTTATTATTGTTTTTAACAATATTAGTTTTAATTGGTTTTTTGAAAAAAAGAGATGTTAATGGAAATTTAGATTATAAATTAGGAATAATTGCGAACGATGGAATGGTTTTGGTGTCAATTTCTAATCAACGAAAGATGATTGATGTATTGAATTTAGAATCTGATGTTGACGTATGGATTCCATATGGAATGTCGTGGTATGGCAATACAAAGATTAAAAATGTTTTGGGAAAAGAGAAGAAGATGGATTTAGTAAGAGATATTTTTTGGTATAATTTTGGATTTTTGACAGATAAGATTTTGGTTTTAAATTCGGTTGATGATTGGAAAAAAGATTCAGTATTGATTGATAATTTGGGATTTTGGAATTGGTTTAAATATAGGATTAGCTATGACAAGATGCTTTTAAAAGAGGAAAAAATTGAGGGTAGTTTGGATCAAAATGAATTATTTTTAAGTGAGGTTATGGTTAGAGATTTTTCAGAAAGTAAATTGAATAATGAAGATTTAAGATTGTCGATTTTTAATAATACTGCCGAAAGTGGTTTGGCTGGTTTTATGACTAAAAGATTAGAATGGTCTGGTTTTTCGGTAGTTTCGGCTGATAATAATGATGAAAAAATAGATAAATGTTTAATTCTTTATGGAGATAAAGTTGATTTAAGTTATGGTTGGAAAATGATAAATCAAATTTTTAATTGCGATAAAAAATATAATCAGACGCTGAACGAAAATGAAGTTGAATTATATTTTGGTGATAATTTTGCTTCAATGATAAAATACCCTAGTTATTTAAAATTAAATTAATTTATGTCGGGTCATTCTAAATGGGCAAATATTAAAAATAGAAAAGGAGCTCAGGATAAAAAACGAAGCGAAGCTTTTACTAAGGTGGCTAAAAATATTTTAACGGCAATTCGGGTTGGAGGGGGAGTTACTAATATTGAGGGTAATTTGGGTTTAAAAATAGCAATTGAGAAGGCAAAAGAGGTTAATATGCCAAAAGAGAATATTGACAGGTTAATTGCTAAATTTGAGGAGAGAAAGGCAAATTTAGTAGCCATGACAATGGAGGGATATGGTCCTTTTGGGGTGCCAATAGTAATTGAATTAGAAACTGATAATAAAAATAGGACTTTAGGTGAAATTAAATTGATTTTTAGAAATTATGGTGGAAGTTTGGGTGAAAATAATTCAGTTATGTTTCAATTTAAAAGAGTAGGGGAGGTTGAATTAGAGAAGAGTATTTCTGAAGATCAAGAGTTGGATTTGATTGATGTTGGGGCGATTGATTTTGATGATAATATTATTTTGGTTGAATCAAATGATTTAAATAATTTGGTAAAAAAGGTTGAAGATATGGGTTTGTCAGTTTTGAGATCGGAATTAGTTTTAAGGTCTAATAATCCAATTATGTTAAATTCAGAAGAAGAAGTAGCGAAAATTATGGATATTATGGAAGAGTTGGAAGAAAATGATGATGTAATAAATGTTTTTGCAGGATTCGATTATAAAAAGGTATAATTTATTAATGTCAAAGAGATTTAGATATTTTATTTCGTCTTTATTAGCAGCAGTTGGTTTTTATTTTTTCTTGAACTTGCCTTATGAATCTCATTATTATGGATTATTAATAGGGGTAGTTTTAATAGTTTTTTGCTTTTGGTTTGGATTGGGGATTATGTTTGATAAGAGTGTTTACATTCGTTTGATGTCAATGGTGATGCCAACTGCTTTTTTTATTGGCTTTGCTTTATTTGCAATTTTATTGCCACAAAATTTATTGTTGAGTTTAATGTATAGTTTGTTTTTTGGATTGATTTGTTATGCCATGTTTTTGGTAGAAAATGTGTTTTTGGTGGCGATTGGATTTAGGACACCACCACTTTATAGAGCGGCTTATACAGTGGGATTGATTTTATTATTATTGACTTCATTTTTTTTATTCGATAGTTTGTTTTCTTTTAAGTTAGCATATTGGTTGAATGTACTTTTTGTTTTTGCAATATCGGCAGTAATTTTTTTATATATATATTTTAGTGTGACAATAGAATTGGCAAACGATGGAAAAGATAAAAATATTTGGTATTACATTTTAATGCCATCTCTTTTAGTTTCAGAAATAGCTTTTGTTTTAAGTTTTTGGCCAGTGGGAATTTTTAAGGGATCGATTTATTTGGTGATGGTGGTTTATATTATTAATGGTTTATTGCATGCTGAATTGAGGGGAAGATTGTTTAAGAGGACATGGTTGGTGTTTGTATGGGTGGGAGTAGCAACGGTGTTGGGAATAATATTGACTGGATTATCGGGAAATTAGTCTTGGATGGAAGTGATGGCAACAGTGGTGACAATATCTTCAACACTACATCCGCGGGAAAGGTCGTTAATTGGTTTTTTTAATCCTTGAATTAATGGTCCAAAGGCCTGGCCGCCACTTAATCTTTCAACCAGTTTATAGGCAATATTACCTGAATTTAAGTCTGGGAAAATTAAAATATTAGCTTGACCTTGGATTTTATTGTTAGGATATTTTTTTTCAGATATTGATGGAATAATGGCGGCGTCGACTTGCATTTCACCATCGATAATAATTTTTGGATCTAGATTTCGCACTATTTCAATTGCTTTTTTGATTTTTTCAATTGAGGGCCCAGTGGCACTGTTGTGAGTAGAATAGGAAAGCATGGCAATTTTAGGAATAGCACCAATTAATTTTGTAAAAGATCTAGATGATTGGATGGCAATTTGAGCCAGACTTTCGGCATCGGGATCGATGTTAAGGCCGCAATCAGCGAAAATAAAAACACCTTTTTCTCCAAAATTTTTATTTGGAACTTCCATAATAAAAAAACTAGAAGCAATTTTTTCTTTAGGTTTGGGTTTGATTATTTGAAGAGCTGGACGGATAGTGTCAGAGGTGGAATTATTAGCACCGGCAACCATACCATCGGCCAAACCGGAGTAAACCATAAGAGTTCCGAAATATAGGGGATTTTTAACTAGTTTATTGGCCTCATCGAGAGTTAATCCTTTGTCTTTTCTTAATTCAAAAAGAGTTTGAGCAAATTGATCTTGGTATTGAGAATAGGGGAGGTCGGTAATAAGGTCGGCTATATTTTTATCGCGAATTATTTTAGCGGCTTCTTGAGTGCGAGGGTCGTCGATTTCTGGAAGAACAATTTTTTTATAATTTTTTTTGGCAATTTGATAAATATTTTCGATGGTTGGAGTCATTGGTTGATTATACTATAATTGAAGAACCCAGAAGAATGAAAGACAATACTAAAAAAACACTGAAATATTATTGGAAAACCATGAGTAATTATAAATCGTGGGTGTTTTTGTTGATGGGATCGATAATTGTTGGGTCGGTGTTGAATGCAATTATCCCCTTGTATTACAAGAAGTTTTTTAATGTTTTAGCGGAGAGTGGAGATAAATTTTTGTTGGCTAAAATATTGTTGTCGGTTTTGATGGTTATGGGATTGCTAAAATTAGCAGAATGGTTTTTTTGGAGAGTGGCTTTTTTTACTTTAAATTTTTTGGAATCGAGGGTGATGACTGATTTGAGTAAAAAATGTTTTAATTATTTACATAAACATTCTTTTGCCTATTTTTCCAATACTTTTACTGGTTCAGTGGTTAAAAAAACTAAAGGGTTTGTGGCTGCTTTTGAAGTTTTAGCAGATCAGTTTTTTTATGAATTATTGCCATCATTTACCAAAATACTATTAATTACTGTGATTTTAGGGACGATAAATATTTATTTGGGATTGGGGATGTTGGCTTGGATAATTTTGTTTTTGGTTATTAATTGGATTTTTATTAAAATTAAACTCAAATATGATATTGAAAGAAGCGAGACGGAGACTTCTACTAGTAGTTTTTTGGCGGACACGGTAACTAATAATATAAATATTAAGTTGTTTAATGGTGAGAAAAAAGAAAATGAAGGTTTTGCTGTTTTGGCGGAAAAATTACATAAAATAAGAAAATTTTGTTGGAATTTAAGCACAAAATTTTATGCATTACAATCTCTTTTGTCTGTATTTTTAGAAGTGGGTATTTTTTATTTTGCAATTAAATTATGGAACGAAAATATTTTAACTGTGGGTGATTTTGTTTTGATTCAGTCGTATATTATTTTAGTGATGGGGATGGTTTGGAATTTTGGAAAAGTGATTAGTAGGATATATGAGCGGCTAGCGGAAGCAGAAGAAATGATAATTATCCTAGACACGCCTTATGAGATTACTGATGTTAAAAATGCTGCCGATTTGGTGGTAAGAACTGGAAAAGTTAAATTTAATAAAGTTGGATTTAGTTATGAAAATGGGAATAAGGTAATCGACAACTTTAATTTGGAGATAAAACCAAAAGAAACAGTGGCTTTAGTGGGAATTTCGGGAGCGGGCAAGACTACTTTGACTAAACTATTATTGAGAATGTTTGATGTTCAAGAAGGTAAGATACTAATTGATGGTCAAGATATTTCTAATGTTACTCAAGAGAGTCTTAGGGATAATGTGAGTTTAGTGCCACAAGATCCGGTATTATTTCATCGAAGTTTAATGGAAAATATAAGATATGGAAAATTTGATGCCAGCGATGAGGAGGTTTTTAGAGCAGCAAGATTGGCTCATTGTGATGAGTTTATTTTAAAACTGGAAAAAGGTTATGATACTTTTGTTGGAGAAAGGGGGATAAAGCTTTCTGGAGGAGAGCGTCAGAGAGTGGCTATTGCTAGGGCAATTTTGAAAAATGCACCGATTTTGATTATGGATGAAGCAACTTCTAGTTTAGATTCGGAATCGGAAAGATTTATACAGGATTCATTAGATGAATTAATGAAAGATAAAACGGTAATGATAATTGCCCATAGATTGTCGACGATTAAAAGGGTAGATAGAATTGTGGTGATTAAAAATAAAAAAATTGTTGAAGATGGGACTCATGAAAAATTGATTAAAAAAGAAAAGGGTATTTATAAAAAACTTTGGAATATACAAGTGGGTGGATTTATTAAATAAATGTATTTTTATTGTAAAGATAGGGTAAATTTGGTAGTTTTTGTTTTGGGAATAGGGGAATTGGGGATTAGGATTTAGATTGTAGATCGTGGGTTATTTAATATTTAAAAACAAAGAATTTAGGTTCAAAAGCGGGTATTTTAATTTAAAGTTTATAATTTTTTAATTTTTTTAAGGACAGATGGATGGGGCAGAGGTGAGTCCTATAATATTGGACATCCTATAATATTTTCACGAAATATCCTATAATTTTCACGGAGCAGGTGATATAGTGTGATATAGTCTATGTGGAAAACCCATTTTTTACCGAATGTATCAAAGAGGACTGCCCAAGAGGGAGGAGTAAGAGTTAATTAATGGAAAAATAATAAATGACATTAATTAATTAAGTGAAAAAGACCGAGGGAGGGAGAAGAGTTTTAATGCCTATCTCCTAGCAGAAGGTGGTTAAATTTGCTATGTCGCACAATGTATCTTTTGCGACACTAACTAAAGAGTTAGGCAGGGGGAGTACCGATTTTGTCTTTTTTTAAATTTTTATTTTTTCTTTTATTTTGGCCATATCTTTATTTATTTATTTTTAATAATTAATTAATAAATAAATTCCCTGTTTGGCTGACCTGCCTTATAAATGATCCTTGGGTTTAAAATTTGGGGCTTGACTCCCCTGCGTTATTTTAAAGAGGAGATTTTGATGATTGTGCCTAAAGATAGGTAAAATGAACCTAAGACGTCACCAGAGCCCCTAGAAATGAAGATTAAAAACTATCCGATTTACTTTACCTCTTATTTAATAAATTGAATGGATCTGTCGACAGAAACTGGTAAATGTTTGTTATAATTTATGTTGAATGAAAAAAGAGGTGGAGAATTATTTTGATGAAAAATTAAATGAGAGGGAAGTTTTTGTAGAGTATGTAAATAATAAAGGAAGTGGAAAAGTTAATGAAGATTATTTTTTAATAGGAGAAAATATTTTTGGTGTTTTTGACGGAGCAACTGGTTTGGTTAAATATTTTGATGAAAATGGAAATTCTGGTGGAGCGATAGCAGCACAGATAAGTAAAGAAATATTTTTGAAAGGTGATGCAAGCTTAATTGAATTGACTAAAAAGGCTAATGAAGCCATTCAAAATAAAATGAAAGAATTAAATATAGATGTTTCTGATAAATTAAATGTTTTTTCTACTACGATTGCAGTGGTGAGGTTGAATAAAGAAGAAAATACTTTTGATTGGGTTCAGCTTGGTGATAGTTTAATTTTAGTAGTATACGAGGATAACAGTTTTAAGCTTTTGGTAAATGATTATGATCACGATAGAAACACATTGATTTTGTGGAAAAAATTAAATAAAGAAAATAATCCTCAAAAAAATGAATTGTTTAAATTAGAAACCAATAAAGTAAGAAGATCGATGAACGAAGAAAATGGTTATGGGATTGTTGGTTGTGACGATAGAATGATTAATTTTTTGAAGTCGGGGAGTGAAAGTTTGGATGGAATTAAACATATTATTTGCCTTACTGATGGGATGTTCATCCCCAACCCTGCTCCGGAGAAAGATGATGATTTTGAAAAATGGACAGAATTATTTTTACAAGGAGGTTTAGAAGCGGTGAAGAATTATGTAATAGAGTTAGAAAATTCAGATTTGGAGTTTGTTAAGTATCCTAGATTTAAACCTCACGATGATTTAACGGCAGTGGCGATAAGTTTTTCTAAATAAAGTGTTAAGATAGGTTATATGGAAAATGATTTAAGTATTTTGGTTAGACGTTTTTTGGAGCATTTAGAAATTGAAAGAAATTGTTCTAGATTGACGATTAGGAATTATCAACATTATTTGGAAGTTTTGATGGAGTTTTTGTCTGAGGGAAATAAAGATAAAAAAATAACAGTAAACAATATTACTAGTGATGTGGTGAGAAGATTTAGATTGTTTTTGGCCAGACAAAAAGGGACAGCGGGAGAAATGAAATTAGTGACCCAGGGTTATTATGTAATTGCCCTGCGATCGTTTTTAAAATGGTTGATTAAAAATGATTATAAAGTGCTTCAGCCAGAAAAATTGGATGTGCCTAAGGTTAAAGATCACTCATTAAAATTTTTGGATACTCAGCAAATGGGAAGACTTTTGGTGCAACCACTTCCCTCTAGTAAAAATGGTTTTAGGGATAGAGCGATTTTAGAACTTTTATTTTCTACAGGATTGCGTGTTTCCGAATTGGTTCATTTAAATCGTGACCAAATTAATTTAAAAACCAGGGAGTTTGGGGTGATTGGAAAAGGTGGAAGGGCTAGGGTGGTTTTTATCTCTAAACAAGCGGCTGACTATGTCGCAAAATATTTGATGAGTCGAGAGGATAAATATAAGCCGTTGTTTATTAGAAGTTTAAGACCAAATGAAATTCCAGCCAGTGACGAAAAGACAAGATTAACAACTAGGTCGGTGCAAAGATTGGTAAAACATTATGTAAAATTGGCCAATTTGCCAGTAGAAGCCACACCCCATACATTGAGACATTCAATGGCGACTGACTTGCTTCGGTCTGGAGCTGATTTGAGATCAGTACAAGAACTTTTGGGACACAAAAATATTGCGACGACTCAAATTTATACCCATGTGACGGATGCTAGATTGCGTGAAGTTCATGAGAAATTTCATTCTGGTAATAAGTCAGAAAAATGAGAACATCCCTCTACCCTATAGTAGGGCAAAATTTCAGAATCTGACTCCCCTGCACCGTTTTGATATTAATTGATTTAATTGATGACAAATTTATCCCTAAATTAGGGTAAAAATAAAAAAATGGGGTATATTAGCAGTCTATCGTTTTGACTGCTAATATGTGCTTATCAAATGCGTATGTCTTATAGTATCGTTAAAAAACAAGTTTTATTTTGTTTTTTCGTCTTCTAGGGCGGAATCGTTTTTGTTGATGACAGTCATAGCGCTTAATTTATCGTCGATGGATTTAAAGCGCATAAGAATTACTCCTTTAGTATTACGACTAAGGGTAGGAATATTCTTTAATGGTAGTTTTATAGTTACTGCTTTTTTGGAAACCAGAACGACTAATTCATCACTTTCAGATACAACTTGGGCTGCAGCAATCTTTCCAGTTTTAGTGCTGAGATTGGCTACTTTAATACCAATACCACCACGTTTTTGAGAGGGGTAGAGATAAACATCAGTTCTTTTACCAACACCATTTTCGGTGACAACAAGAAGATGTCTGAAAGTACCTTTATCTTTTTTATCAAGGCCACTTGGGACGACATCCATGCCAACCAAAATATCGCCTTCTTTAAGAAGAATACCTCGAACACCGCGAGTTTGACGACCCATTGGTCGACAATCTTTTTCATCGAAACGAATACATTTACCGTTGGCAGTAACTAAAAATATTTGATTATCACCTTCGGTTAATTTAGCCCAAATAAGTTGATCGTTGTTATCGAGTTTAATAGCAGCAAGACCAGTTTGGCGAATATTTTTAAATTTATCAATGGAAGTTTTTTTAACAACACCGTTTTTGGTGGCAAGTAAAATAAATTTGGCTTTAGTGTTTTTACCAATAGGAAGAATGGTTTGAACAGTTTCGCCTTGGATAGTGTTGATTAAATTGACAACGGCTTGTCCTTTGGCTTGTCTGGTCCCCTCTTGAACATCCCAAACTTTGGTTTTGAAAACTCGGCCTCGATTGGTAAAAAATAAAAGGTCATCGTGAGTGTCGACTGAGAGCATGTGTTCAATTTCATCTTCATTTTTAGTGGTCATACCGACAACACCAACACCACCACGCTTTTGAATGTGATAAGTTTCTTTGGCAACTCGTTTAATATAACCAGTTTTAGTAAGAGCAACAAGAACAGCTTCGTTGGGGATTAAATCCTCTTCACTAAATTCTTCTAAACCTCGAGCATAAATTTTAGTTTTTCTGACATCGCCATATTTCTCCATAATCTCATTATTTTCTTGTTTAAGAACACTGATCATAACTTCTGGTTTGGTAATAATTGATGTTAGATAAGCAATGGTTTTTTCAATTTCGTTATATTCATCATCGAGTTTTTGTCTTTCGAGTCCAGAAAGCTTTTTAAGTTGCATTTCAAGAATGGCTTGAGCTTGAAGGTCGGTAAAACCGAATTTTTCCATTAATTTAGATTTTGGATCTTCGTCTGGTTTGGTGCTACGAATAGTTCTGATAACTTCATCAATAACATCGAGAGCTTTTTTGAGACCTTCCAAAATATGGGCACGCATTAAATCGCCTTTAAGATCAAAAATAGTGCGACGACGAATGACACTTTCACGATGGCGAAGGAAAAGAAGTAACATTTGACGTAAATTTAGAGTTTGGGGAACATTATCAACTAATGCCAATATATTGGCTGAATATGATGATTGGAGTGCGGTATATTTAAAAAGTTTATTTAGGATTGATTTTGGTTTACCAATTTTTTTAATTTCAACAACGACGCGAATACCGTGGCGGTCAGATTCGTCACGGAGATCAGAAATACCAATTATTTTTTTATCATGGACGAGGTCGGCTATTTTTTTGACGAGTTCAGCTTTGTTGACTTGATATGGCAACTCGGTAATAATAATTCTGATTTTTCCAGATTTAGTTTCTTCGATACTGGTTTTCCCACGAATAACAAATTTGCCTCGGCCGGTGTTGTACATTTCAATAATGCCAGTTTTTCCATAAATTTCTCCGGCAGTGGGAAAATCTGGGCCTTGGACAAATTTAATCAAATCTTCAACGTTAGCATTGGTTTCAAAATTGAAATGTTCTTTGGCTAATTCAAAGGCGGGTCTTAAAACCATTTCTTGGGTGTTTTTTGGTGGGGCTAAAAGATTATTTAATTCTTCTTTGGCTTCGATTTTTTCTAATCGGCTGTGGTCTAGGACGAAATCAATTGCTTGGCAAATTTCTTTTAAATTGTGTGGAGGAATACGAGTGGCCATACCAACAGCGATACCATCGGCACCGTTTAAAAGTAGAGTCGGAATTTTGGTTGGAAGAACAGAAGGTTCTTTTTCGGTGGCATCGAAATTGTCAACCATGTCGACTGTTTCTTTGTTCATATCAGCCACTATTTCAGTGCTGATTTTGTCCATTTTGACTTCGGTGTAACGCATGGCGGCTGGAGGATCGCCATCGATAGAACCGAAATTTCCTTGACCTTTGACCAAAGTGTAACGCATGGAGAAATCTTGAGCCAAACGGACAAGTGCACCATAAACAGACATATCACCATGTGGATGATATTTACCTAAAACATCACCGACAACTTTTGCTGATTTACAGGTTTTTCCACCACTGCCAAGGCCCATTTTGTCCATGTCGTAAATTATGCGGCGATGAACTGGTTTAAGGCCATCTCTGACGTCAGGTAAGGCTCGGGCGACGATAACTGACATGGCATAATCAAGGTAAGATGTTTCCATTTCTGGAACGATATCTACTTCAAGAATTTTACCAATGGGGTTACTTCTATTTATTTCTTTGGTGTTTATGGCCATATTTTTGTTTTTTTAAATATCTAGTTTTGCTAAATGGGCATGAGTTTGAATGAATTTTTTTCGAGGTGGAACATCTTCACTCATTAAAACTCTAAAAATTTCGTCGGCTTTAACGGCGTCGTTAACAGTGACTTTTTTAAGAAGTCTGGTTTCGGGATTCATAGTGGTTTCCCAAAGTTGTTGAGGATTCATTTCACCTAAACCTTTGTAACGTTGAACGTCAAAAGATTTTGAGGTATCAATAGTTTTGAGATATTTTTCTTGTTCTTCTTCGGTATAAGTGTATTTAACAGTTTTACCTTGCTTTACTTTGAAAAGTGGTGGCATGGCAATGTAAACATAACCGCTTTCGATTAAATTGGGTAAATGTCGGAACATAAAAGTTAATAAAAGAGTGGCAATATGAGCACCATCAACATCAGCGTCAGACATTAAAATAATTCGGTGATAACGGAGTTTGTCAAAATTCATTGTTTCACCTATTCCCATACCTAAGGCAACAATTAAATCTTTAAGTTTGTCGGAACCAACAACTTTATCAAGTCTCATACCTTCGGTGTTGAGAGCTTTTCCCCAGAGTGGAAGAATGGCTTGAAATTTGCGATCTCTCCCCTGTTTGGCTGAACCGCCTGCGGAATCTCCTTCAACGATGTAAATTTCGCTTTCAGCAGGATCTTTTGATTGACAATCAGCAAGTTTACCGGGTAATCCTAATGATTCAAAAGCACCTTTACGCATAATGGCATCCTTGGCGGCTTTGGCAGCTTTACGAATTTGGATAGTTAATAAAGTTTTAGCAACAATGGTTTTGGCAACATCTGGATGTTCTTCAAAATAAATCTCTAATTCTTCTTTAACGATTTTATTGACGATGGGTTGAACTTCACTGTTACCCAACTTTCCTTTGGTTTGGCCTTCAAATTGAAGATCTTTCGATCCCATTTTTATTGAAACGACAGCGGTTAGTCCTTCACGGACATCGTCGCCAGTAATGGTGTCGTCCTTGGCTTTTAACAGTTCTTTTTTAGTGGCATAATCACGAATTACTTTAGTTAGAGCAATTTTAAATCCATTTAAGTGTGTGCCACCTTCATGGGTGTTAATGATATTAACAAAAGATGGGGTATTTTCCTGGAAAGAATCATTGTATTGGATGGCTACTTCGACATCAATCCCCTCTTCTTCACGATGAAGATAAATTGGTTCGTGAGAAACATTTTTGTTTTTATTTAATTCGCGAATTAGAGAAACAATTCCACCTTCAAAATAATAGTGATGTTGAGTATTATTTCTTTCGTCGTAGAAGTGGAAGAAAATTTTTGATGTAAGATAGGCGCGATCTTTAATAGATTTAATAATTACTTTTGAGTCGAATTCGGTGGTTTCTTTAAAAATTTGAGGGTCGGGATAAAAAGTAGTAGTGGTTCCAGAAGTGTTTGATGGAATTATTTTTTTAAGTTTTTCAACTTTAGTTTCGGGAATTTGAGTTAATTTAGTTTTTAAAGCGCCTCGAGAAAATTCAATAAAATTAACTTGGTTATCGCGGCGAATTTCGACTTGAAAAAGACTGGAGAGCGCGTTAACACAAGCAGCACCAACACCATGGAGACCGCCAGAAACTTTGTAAGCAGCACCTTCAAATTTACCACCAGAATGAAGAGTGGTCATGATGACTTCAATGGCTGGTTTTTTATATTTTGGCATGATGTCGATTGGGATACCACGACCATCGTCGGCGACACTTACAGAATTATCGGGGTGAATAATGATCCAAATATTTTTAGCAAAACCAGCGAGAGCTTCGTCGATCGAATTATCGATAATTTCGGTTAAACAATGGTGTAGTCCCCTGGTGTCAGTGGAACCAATATACATGGCTGGTCTTTTTCTGACAGGTTCTAATCCTTCTAAAACGACAATTTGTTCGCCGGTATAATCTTGTTTAGTCTGAGACATAGTTTCATTTTAACAAGGCAAAATTAGCTTTACAATAAGCAAATTATTCCTATCTTTAGGATAAATTTTTATTAAAAATTATCTAAAAAAGATTTTAAAAAAATGCCTAACTTTAGGCTTTTTTATATGTAAGTTTAGATACAACATCAAAACTAATGACCGAAGTGGCCACTAAAACATTTAGGGAAATATTTATCCCAAACATAGGTATTTCTACAACTTTGTCGACTAATTTTAAAACATCTTTGGAAATTCCAAAAGATTCACTGCCGGCGATTATAGCCACTGGGAATTTATATTTAGCATCCAAATAATTAACACTATCTTTGGTTTGTTCACAAGCAATTATTTGATAACCATCTTTTTTGAGTTGTTCAATACATTCTTTGGTGGTTTGATATTGCTCCCAAGGAACCCATTTCCAAGTACCAATCGAAGCGCGATGAATTTTTATGTTTGGAGGAGTGACGACAGGCCCACAAAGATAGATTTTTTCAACTGCCAGGGCGTCGGCTAGACGGAAAAAAGAGCCGATATTGTAAGTATCTAAAACATTGTCTAAAACTAAAACAATCGGGTTTCTTTTAATTTGTTTTTGAAGTTTTAAAGAATCTTCTGGTTTGGATTTACGAATTTGATGGGAGTTGAGTTTCATATTTTTTTACCTACAAATCTGATTAAATTTTTATTTTCATCTTTATATGTTTCACCTTTTTCATCTAATACTAATATTTTATATTGATTTTCGATTAATTGATGAAAATAATTGATAGAAAAAAATCTTTTTTTAATACCGACAGGGCTAAGAAAATATTCTTTTTCAATTTCATTTGATTCAATAACTTCAGAGTCGTTGATAGTGTTAACTAAAGTTGCAAAAATACCATCCTTTTTTAAAATTCTATATATTTCTTTAAAAAGTTTTTTGGTATCTTTTTGATCGAAATAATGTAAAGCTAAATGAGAATAAGCAATATCAAATGAAGAATCAGCATAAGGTAATTTTTTAGTTAAATCAATATTTTGAAAATTAATATTAAGATCGGAAGATCTGTTTTTGGAAATATTTAAAGCGTCCTGACAAAAATCAGTGCTAGTAACTTGGAAATTATTTTTAGTAAAAAAATGACTATCTTGACCTTGACCTGCACCGAGATCAATTATTTTTCCATTTTTTGGAAAAAATTTTATTATTTGTTGAGCAAAAATAGTTGGTTTAGTTATCCAATTAGCGGTGGAGTATTTTTGGTGTTGATTTTGCCAATATTTATGAGTTCTCATAAATAAATTATAACAAAAAACCCCGCAGATGCGGGGTTTTTAATTTTCAACAAATTATTGACAACCACCACCAGCCGCAGCAGCAGCAGCAGCGGGTTTGCCATTGGCGGCAACAGCTTCTTCTATTTTAGTCTTACATTCTTTTGGTTGATTTTTGAAACCAGTACAAAGAGCGGCTTTGATCACATTTGAAGTGCGAGTATTAGTCAAAGTAAAAACTTCTTTTCCAATTTTAATGTTTTGGTCGGTAGAAGTGTTGCTAACTTCTGGTGGGAAATTTTTATTTCCGATCATTAAAGTTGGAGATCCAGAAATTTTATTTTTAGTAGTATCAGCAATTTCTGCCTCGATTAAATTAGCGGCATCTTTGTTGAAACACTCAGTGATTTTGTTGGTGTCGAGACCAGCTTTTTTAGCTTGTTCTTCCCAGCAAGTGTCGGCGTTTTGAGCTGTGCAGTTATCGTTGACATTTTTAACGAATTCCCACCAAAGTTTTTTATTGTCGGCTATGTTGTATGCACAAAGTTCTCGGACATCTTGATTGGCTTCGATTCGTCCGTGGAGTGAAGAATATAAGTTATTACCAATTTTTAAATATTGGCTTTCATTGTTACATTTTTTAACCATAGCGGCTATCTGATCTTTACAATCAGCGACGTCTTTTAGTTGGCCATTACTATTTTTGACATAAGTGGCACAATTAGCAGCATCTGGAGTGCTGTTTTTACAGTAGGTGGCCAAGTCTCCTTCGATTTTTTCAAAAATATAACGAGGCCTTAGAGTAACTTTGTCGCCAAGAAGATCAAAAATAGGACGAAGAGTGGTTTCCATTTGATTACCGTATGGACAAAAACTCATGACATAAAAATCTAGTTCTGGTTTTGCCGTGTCATCGGCATCAAAAACATTATTGGATGTTAATTTAGAAGAATCGGTTGATGTTTCTGAACTATTTTGGCCTTTAGCTTTAATTAAAGAGAAACCAGCAGCGAAAGAAGCAGCGACCAGTAAAAGTAAGAAAAATATAACGCCTAGTAAAGGGACTTTTATATAGATTTTTTTAATTTCTTTTGGTTCTTCTTTTTTGATTATTTTTTTCTTTTTAACCATATTTTTTAATTTAAATTATTAATTTTGTTCAATAGTAATGGCGCCAACAGGACAAGCTTCGATGGCGGATTTAACAGCGTCAGTAATGGTTTCTGGTTGTTTTTTAACTTTAGCCTTGTAGATGGTGGTATCCATTTCAAAAGTTTCTGGATCCATTAGGACACAAGTGTTGCAACCAATGCATTTATTTTGGTCGAGATTGATTTTTGTCATATGTATTAAAATAACAGATTAAAAGAAAAAATTCTATGACAGATTTTTTAAATGATCCATTGATGGAAGAAAAATTTATTAAAATTAGGGGTTTGATTTATAAATACTCTAAAAGAGTTTTAATAGAGCTAAATAATATTTGCCCTATTTATTGCCAATTTTGCACTAGAAAAAGGAAAACTTTTTTGGAAAAAAAATGGCAATTAAATAAAAAAGAGCTAGAATGTATTTTGGTTTTTTTAGGAGAAAATAAGGAAATTAGAGAGGTAATAATTTCTGGTGGAGATCCATTAATGTCGTCAAAAGAATTAATTTTTTTGTTGAAAAAAATAGAGGGATTAAAAAATATAAAGGTTATTAGAATTCATACTCGGATGCCAATAACAGCACCTAAAAAAATAGATGATGATATTTTTAATGCTTTAAGTGATATTAAAAAAAGTGTTTATTTATCGATTCATTGTAATTTAGTGGAAGAAATTAGTAATGAGAGTGTTGAGATTTTAGAAAAATTTAAGAAAACGGGTGTGATTTTATACTCACAATCTGTTTTTTTGAGAGGGATTAATGATTCGGTGGAAAAATTAGAAAAATTGTTTGAAAAATTATTAGAATTGGGGGTGAGGCCTTATTATATTTATCATTGTGATCCAGTGTTGGGGGCTGAAAAGTTTATGGTTTCTTTTAAAAAAGAAAAGGAAATTATGACGGAACTTAGGAAAAGGATTTCTGGATTAGCTTGCCCTCTTTATGTGATTGATGTGCCAATGGGTTCGGGGAAAATACCAGTGCCCTTGAATTTTTGGAAGGATAGTAAAAGTTTTTTTGATTTTAATAATAATTTGATTGAGATTGACGAATAATTTCTTTATTCTTGACCAAGAACTCCCCTGCACTAATAATGGTTTTTAATAATAAGTCGATTCTCTCTTGGGCTTGAGTTAAAGTTAAATCTTGTGATGTGTTGGGAAAATAATGAAAAATTTCATTTCGACCAAATTTCCAGGCGGTCCAAAGATTTTCAGCTAATTCTTCGCCGTCGTTGTGGATATCAGCTAATTTTTGAAAAACAGAAAATCTTTTATAGCGCAGAGAAGGATTTAGAGTTTTTCCAACTCTAAAACGATCACTTTCATAATCATTTTCAGAAATTATGCCTATTTTAAGGAAAAAATCCTTTAAAAATCCTTCGTAAGCTTTAGAAATTGGAGCAACAAAAAAAGAGTAATCGTGAATATTGTCGGCAGAATCGATTCTTTTAAGAACGGTTTCAACATCACTCAATAAATTTTGTTGATGTGGAGATAAAAATTTTTTAGCATCATCGAAAAGTTGAGGTGACAGCATAATCATGTTTTAGATTTTACAAGAAGGAATAAGAAAATAAAGAAGAAAATATTAAAAATTATTAAGTAATTTTTAAGAGATTTAATTGACAACTGTCTTTCTTCTCGAGCAAAAAGCCATTTTTGAAGAAATTTAGGATTACGTAAGTAATCTCGGATTTCATCGGTTAAAAGATGTAGATTGATGGATAAAAGAAAGGATAAGCAGAAGGCGTTTGATGAAGAAATGAAAATAAAAAGAGATATTAAATTAAGACTAACTTGAAAAAAATAATGATGAAAAATTAAATTGTCATGACTGGTTCTGGCAGCTTTAATTAATTTAAGAAATGATTTAAAGTCTTTCTTTTCAAGAAGAGTATTTTTTATGGTTCGACTTTCGTCGGTGTTAGTTTTTCGATAAAACCAGTAAATAACGTGATCGAGGTCGAGAAAAAAATGGCCTAAAATTAGGCCAATTAAAAGATAAAATATTTCAATATTGGAGGTACCAAAGATAACCCAAAAAATGGAAACTATAAAAAAAACGATAATTGTTGGCAGTAAATCAAATAGAAATTTTTGTTTCACTAATTAATAATAGCAAAACTATTACTCGTATCTGAGAGCTTCAATTGGAGACAGTTTGGAAGCTTTTCTGGCTGGAGCAACTCCAAAAATAATACCAACAGCAGAGGAAACACCAAAAGCAAGAATTACAGAGGATAAAGTTATTTTAGCAGGAAAGAATGGATTGATGGCTAATGTTCCTAAAAATCCTAAAAGAATTCCGATTAAACCTCCGAGGCATGATAAAATAACGGCTTCGATTAAGAATTGAATTAGAATGGCTTGAGGATAAGCACCAACAGCTTTACGTAGACCAATTTCTTTGGTTCTTTCGGTTACAGAAACTAACATTATATTCATAATACCGATACCACCAACCACTAAAGAAATAGCAGCAATACCGCTTAATGCTATTGTTAGAACACTGATTATGGAATTAATGGAACTAAGAAGTTGAGAACTGTCAAAAACAGAAAAAGCATCTTCATCATATTTTTCCAACATGAATTTTTTAAGATCTTTTTTAGCTGGTTCAATCAAATCTTTACTTGGAACTTTGATAAAAATAGCGTTGATATTTTCGTTGCCAGAAATATCGAAAGCAACTGAAATAGGGATAAAAACGTGATCATCTAAACTTGCACCACTCATACCACCACCTTTTTTGTCTAGGACACCGATAACTTTTAAATTTTTGCCTTTGGCAACAACTTTTTTACCGAGAGCATTCCCACTTGGAAAAAGTTTATTAGCGATTTCATAACCAAGGACAATAACTGGAGTCTTTTTTTCGTCTTCTTCTTTAGTAAACCAACGACCATTTGACGGTGATGGGTTTAAATTATTATTGGGACCATAGAGATAATCTGTGCCAGCCATTTCAACTGATTTTTTGGTAGCTTTACTAGAACTAAGATCAGCAAAAGCTACGTTTGTTGGCATTACATTAAAGTCTTTAAATTTTCTTTTAAGACTACTAACATCCTTTTGAGTAAAGTTGTTGGCAACCATGCCTCCGCTATTACTAAATCCACCGCTTTCGCTGAATATTTGTCCTGGATAAATAAAGACGGAATTGGCTCCAAGAGATTCGAATTGTTGATTAATATAACCTTTTAAACCATTACCAATGGAAGTTAATAGAATAACTGAAGTGACTCCAATAATAATTCCGAGAGAAGTTAGTATAGTTCGACTTTTATTTTTTAAAATCGAACGGACACTGGATTTTAGTAAATCGTCAAAACTTGGTTTGAGCATATTTAGATTATTTGACCATCTTTAATGATTATCATTCTTTTAGCTTCTTTGGCTAAGTCCATGTCGTGGGTAACAAAAACGATAGTTCTCCCCTCTTTTTCGTGGAGATAATGGAAAAATTCCATAACATTGGCGCCGGATTTACTATCAAGATTTCCGGTTGGTTCATCAGCTAAAATTATTTGGGGATTATTAATAAGAGCACGGGCAATGGCAACACGTTGTTGTTGTCCACCAGAAAGTTGAGCTGGGGTATTTTTCATTTTGTCTTCCAATCCGACTTTTTTAAGCATTTCGATTCCTAGCTCAATTCTCTTTTTTTTGGGAACATCAGAATAAAGAAGAGGTAAAATGACATTTTCTAAAGCTGATGTTTTTGGAAGAAGATTAAATTGTTGAAAAACAAATCCAAGAGTAACATTTCTGACTTGGGCTAATTGTTTTTCTTTTAATCCGGAAATATCTTTGCCGTTTAATAAAATTTGACCTGACGTTGGATTGTCTAAAAGTCCGACCATGTGCATAAGGGTCGATTTACCAGAACCTGAAGGACCAGTAATAGAAACAAATTCACCTTCGTTTATTTTTAAAGAAACATTTTTAAGGGCATAAAAAAGGTCCTCGTTAGAGAAATAGGTTTTGCTAATATTTTTTAATTCCAAAATTGTTTTGGAATTATTTGGCAACGACGATTTGGTCATTTTCGGAAAGTCCTTCTAAAATTTCAACAGTAGTGTCGGTTTCAATACCGGTTTTAATGTATTTTTTAGTTAAATTGGTTTTATCGCTTTCTTTAACTAAAACATAATATTGGTCGTTTTCTTGATGAATAGTTTCAGTAGGAATGGTTAAAGCGTTTTCTGATATTTTAAGAGAGATAGAAACATCGCCATCCATACCAATACGATATTTAAGATCGTTATTATTATCTTTGGGTAAATCTAGTCTAATTTCATAAACTGTGCTGGATTCACCACTGACTGGAGTGAAGGCAATATAGTTAATTTGGGATTCAAATGTTTGATCTGAAAAACTGTCGAGTTTGATAGTGGCTTTGTCGCCAATTTTTATTTTAGGAACGTCTTCTTGATCTATTTTAGATTTAAAATAGATACTATTTGGGTCGATAATAGAAAAAGTGGCTGATGAAGGAGTAATATTTACACCGTTACTTGGTTGATCTATGTTGGTAACAATTCCAGCAATGGGCGAAACTAAAGTGGCGTATTTAATGGCTAAATCTTGAAGTTCGTAGTTGATAACGGAATTATCTAAGGTGTTTTGATTGCGTTCAAGAATTCTTCGGACTTCGGTTGTAAGAACAGAGTCTTTGTATTCGTCGGATTTGTCATAAAAATTAGAAGCAGCTGTTTTGTAATTATTAAAATCGATTTGGAGTTGTTTTTTGAGTTCATCTTTATTGATTGAGGCAATGGCTTGATATTTTTTAACTTTATCGCCTATTTTTACACCGACCCAAGCAAGCTGACCACTGGTTTGAAAACGTAGGTCAGATTTGAGAGTGGCATCGACCGATCCGGTAAGGGTAATTTCATCTTTAATGGTTTCTCTTTTAGGATTAATGACGGTTTCTGTTTTGGAATTAAATTTTGTTTCAGTTTTTGCTTGTGATTGAATTTTTAATTTAAAAATTCCAAAGCCAATTGTGACTATGATAATTAAAATTATGATATTTTTGACGGAAAAAATTTTTTTCATGATTTATTTATTATAAATGATTTTGGTGACATTTTTGACAATGTCCAAAAAATATTAATGAATGACGATTGATAATGAAATTGTGTTGTTGAGATATTTTTTGTAATTCAGATTTTATAATTTTATTATTGATTTCAATAGGAATGATGTGTCCACATTGATTGCAAATTAAATATGATTTCTGATTAGAACTGTTGTATTCGTAACTAGTAAATTTATTATCAATTTGGATTTTGTTGAGAATATTATTTTTGGTTAAAAATTCGAGCTCGCGATAAATGCTAGTTTTGTTAACTTTGATATTTTGAGAGTTAAGTGTTGTTTGAATATTGGCGACAGAGATTGGTGTTTTAGTGTTATGAAAAATATGACCCAAGGCCATACGAAGTTTAGTGCGACGACATTTAAGGGTGGAACAAATTTTGGTAGGATCGGAATCGAACATAAAGTGATTATATGCAACTAAGTTGCGTTTGTCAAATCAGTCTTAGATTTTTTTAATTCTTTTAGTTTCCACATAAAAAGTTTGTAAGGAGTTTTAATGGCACCGGGGTTTTGGTCTTTGACGAAGTATCTGGCCTGTTCCAAAATTTGACGGTCAACAGTTTTGGCTAGTCGAAGGTAAAGAGATTTATTTTTCCAATCCCCTAACTCTTTGGCTAATTCAAGGCCGTAGGATTGAAATTCATTTTTAACATATTTTTGACGCTGGTTTAAAGTTTCTTTAAATTTGAATAATTGCTCACTGATTAAACTGGGTTGATTTTTAGTCATTTGTCTTGAAGATATAAAATGTAAGCTTTACCATCGGTGAGAAAATTGTTACCACTTTTTTTGGATCCGTAGGCTAGACCAGTAAGATTAATTTTTTCAAATGATTTAATAAAACCGTTTTGTTCTAAATTTTTTTTAATTTCTTCTCTTTCGTTATCGACCATTTTATCAGTAGTATGAATAGGTAAAATAAATTTACCAATGGTTTTTATTTCTTGGTCGAAATGGGCAGTGCCAACCCAAATTGATTGACCATTGGAAGTGATGAAGTCAGTTTCCCAAAAATGAATATGGTGACGAGAGGAAGCAAGATTCTCTGGTGTTGGTTTACCAAAACCGATGTCGTTGGAACGAGTGTCCCAAAAAACAGGAAGTCCGGGGGTTTGAGGATATGATTTATTTTCAATAATAGAACTAACGATTTTTAGGCTAGTTTTGGGATTGATCTGATCTAATAAAAACCAACCAGAATTAGTAAAAGCTTTGTTTAAAATTTCTTTGTCGGCAACAATAATAATATTAATTGGTTCGGCTGGAGCAGCAGTGATTGATTCACTAATTTTGGGTAAAGTTTCAAATAACTTAGTATTAATTTTATTGGTGGAAATAGTGGTTTTGGGTTTGGGAGTAATGGTTATATTTTTGAGCGGATGGTTTTGATAAAAAAAATAGACCAAACAAGAAAAAATTATTGTCAGTAAAATACTGATTTTGGTTATAGTTTTGGGTGGAAGACGAGGTGGAAGAATTATTTTTGGTTTAAATTTTTTCTTGATATGGGTGATGGTAATAATAATAGTAAGCCAAGCCAGTCCTGAAGTGTAGCTGGCTAAGACATCTGATGGCCAATGGGCACCAAGATAGATTCTAGAAGCACCAATTAAAATTACTAAAACAATTCCTAAAATTAGACTGATGATTTTTAGATATTTTTTTTTGAGACTGTCGAAAAGAAAAAAGACAATAAGTCCATAGAAAGCGACGGCAATGAAACTGTGGCCGCTGGGAAAACTATAACTGGTTTCGGTGACAAGTGCTTCTGCTAGTGGAGGTCGTGGGCGATCGATAATGTTTTTAATAATCCAGACAAATAATTCTCCTCCAATAATAAAAATTAGAAGACTGCGAAGATAGGACCATTTGCGAAGTAAAAATAAAATTATTAAAGAAAAAACAACAGCAACGGCAATGATTTCACCTTGGGCTAGATAAGTGATAAAAAGCATGAATTGATTTAAACTGGGGGTGCGAAAATGGCTGATAAGATTTATGATTCTTAGGTCGGCTTGAATTAAGGATTCTTGACCAATATAACTTCCAACGACTTCAAAAAACAAATAAATGAAAAAAAGAGTGATAAGACTACCGATGGTTAGATAAAGACCATATTTTTCATTTGGGGTAAGCCTTTTTTTTATGAATCCAAAAAATTTTGGATATCTATTATAGATACGTTTAACTTCAGGGTCGTTTTTAATTCCGTGACCAACTGATTTAACAACTGATTTTAAGACGGTTCTTACCATGGTGGACTCACTGGGAATTGAACCCAGAATACGTCAATGCGAATGACGCGTTATACCGTTTAACTATGAGCCCTAAATTTAGATCATAGATCGTTGATTTTAGATCGTAGAAATATAATTTTCAATTTCTTTAAAAATTTCGGGAGTAATGGAGGATACTTTAGAAGATTCTTCTTGAGAAAAGTTTTGGAGAACATAATCTTCAACTGGAATATTGTTTTCTGAGTGACCAATGCCGATACGCAGACGATGAAATTGTTGAGTGTTTAATTTTTCGACAATTGATTTGATACCATTATGGCCGGCTGGACCGCGGTCAAATTGGACACGGTATTCCCCTACTGGTAAATCAAGATCATCATGAACAATAAAGATGTTTAGGGGAGAAATTTTATAAAAATCGGCAATTTTTTGAACAGTGATGCCAGAGTTATTCATGTATTCAGTGGGGGTGGCAAAAATTGTTTTATTGCTCCCCTGCCCGATTTCAAAAATTTTTGCCGATAGGTTTGGTTTATTAGTTAAAGTTGTTTTGTAAAATTTTTCTACATAGTCGATAATTATTTTTTGGCCTAGATTATGACGAGTGTTTTGATATTTTTTATCTGGGTTACCAAGACCAACGATGAGTTTCATAGTTTATTATTTTGAATTTTCTTCAATAAATTTTTTAAATGATCTGTCATAAGTTTTTTCAGTTTCTGGATTAAAACAACAAGCTGGCAATTCCTTATCTTTTAAATGGGATTTTATACATTCACAACATTTACCTTTTATCTCACAGTCATAAGTACAAGGACAATCTTTTTTATTAATTAATTGTTTACATTCCATGGTTTATTTTAGCATTGATAGATTGATATATATAATAGTATATATATAGTATAAAGATATATATTGATACTTATTTATACCTAAAGATCGGGAAAAGTAAATTTGAAGCTAGTGTTAGCACTCTAATCAATTGACTGCTAGTGATTCGAATTCGGTTTCGGTGATGATTTTGGTGCCGAATTTTTTAGCATTGGTAAACTTACTGGAATTGGATTCGATTTCATTGGTAATTAAATAATCAGTGTTTTTGGAAACACCAGAAGCAATTTGTCCGCCAAGAGAAACGATTCGGTCTTCAATTTCTTTTCTAGGTTTTTCGAGTGAACCAGTAATAGTAAAAATCAGACCAGATAATTTATTTGATGATTTCGACTCTTTTAAATTAACTTTAGATAATATTGATTTAATAAAATCTTGTCTATCCTGAATACCTTGATAGATTTTTTGGGCCAAAGTGATTTGAATTCCTGGTAAAGCTTCGAGTTGGTCGATAGTGATATTTAATATTTTTTCTGGAGTGTCGAAACCGGCATTAATAAGCTGAATAATTCGTTGAGAGCTAAAGTTGGGAATGATTGAAGCGTCTAAAATTTGTTTTAGGGTTAAAGTTTTTTTGTTTTGGATTTCATTAATAATATTGGTTCCAGATTTATGGCCGAGACCGAAAAGTTTTTCAAAATCGGAAACTTTTAATTCATAAAAATCACCTGGGAGACGGATTAATTTTTCTTTATAGAGTTTGTCGATGGTTTTTTCGGAAATGCCTTTGATTTCCAAAGTATTGCAAAATAATTTAAGGGATCCAAGAACTTGGGCAGAACATTTTTGAATGTTAGGACATTTTAAAAATTTATTGTCGACGATTAATTTGGTGTTACAAGAGGGACAATGATTTGGGGCTAAGGCGTGGCTGTGATTGACTTTGGTGACAACTTTTTCGACATGGGGAATAACATCGCCGCGACGTTGAATCTCAACAACGTCATCGATATTAATATTTTTTTCTTTTATTAAGTCGTAATTAGCAAGAGAAGCAAAAGTAATGATGGCACCGGAAATTTCGATGGGGTCAACTTCAGCAACTGGAGTGATGGTTCCCATGGGACCAACTTGCCAATTGATATTAATGATTCTGGTTTGGCTGGAACGGGCGGGAAATTTGTAAGCTACCTGACCTTTGGGGCGATTATTTTTAGAACCAAGTTGGTGTTCTAATTGAGTGTCGTTAATTTTAATAACGAGACCGTCGATTTCAAAAGGATATTTTTTTCTTTTTTCAAATAGAAATTCTTGATATATTTTTTCGATTTGATCAAAATTTTGACAATGAAGATCTTCGACAGTAATGAAACCGTGATGATTTAAAAAATTAATTTTTTCGACTTCAGTTAGGAATTTTTTTTCTTGGGAAAAAACATCAACGGCGTAGAGACTACAGAGTTCGGAATATTTACCGTCGAGACGTTGGGAAATACCAGAAGTGGCGTTGCGTGAGTTTGAATATTTCTCTTCTGGAAGTTGGTTTAGTTTTTGGAAATCTTTTTCAAGCATAACAATTTCACAACGGACTGAGCCAGAAAAATTATCCTTAAATTCTTTGACAAAATTTTTCATTTTGACCACATTTTGAGTGATAACATCCCCTATTTCTCCATCGCCGCGAGTGATGGCGTCGACTAATTTGCCGTTTTTATATTCAATTTCTAGAGAAATGCCGTCACATTTTGGTTGGACAACAAAGTCGGTATCAGTGGAAATTTTTTTTAATTCAAAATAATGAATAAGGTCTTCAATTTTGTTGACTTTATTTTGAGAACCCATAGGCATGGAATGCTTTTTTTTATCAAAACCGGTATTAAAATGGGAAGTGCCAACTTTGGTGAAAATACGGTGATAGGGGTTAATTTTTCGTAATAAGTCTTCGAGGGTGTCAAAAGTGTGATCGTCCATGATGGGTTTACTGTCGGTGTAGTAGGCTTTTTTGGCTTCGATTAAAAGTTCACCAAGCTTTTCGGGAGAAATATTTTTAAGTTCAGGAGAATCAAGAGTGATCATACTCCTATTTTATCAGGCATTGACAAGACAGTAGTAGGCCCCTTTCGTGGAACCACGTTTTTCAATTGCTCCGCTGTCGACTAATTTTTTAAGATCGCGCCAAATTGTGTCGTCGGAAACCATAGGAAGAAGTTGTTGGGCGTCGGGCATGCGAAGACCACCAAATTGTTGCATGTATTCAACTAATTTAATTTGTCGTTCGGTTAGGTGAATTTGTTTACCACCGAGTTTTTGTTTTAATTTTATGTCTCGGGAAAGAGACTGAACTTTTGCCTTAACACGAGATAATTCAATAGCAACTGCTTCAGTGAAATAACCGATCCAATTGGTTAAATCTCTTTTAAAAATATCGGAAGAAAGTTCGTGAGTACTTTGAAGAGCATTGTAATAAAGTTCAGCATTGCGATCGAAATATTCTTCAAGAGAAAAAAGACGACGAATATCGTAACCTTCTACATAAAGAGGCAACATGGCAAAAGCACGGCTAACACGACCATTACCTTCAATAAAAGGATGGATGGCAACTAAAACGTATTGAGAGATAGCAGCACGAATGGCTGGATGAATTTCTCGGGAAGAAGAACCATTGAGCCAGTCAATAAAATCGGCAATTAAATATGGAACTTCGATGGCTGGTGGTGGTCTGTGGGCGATTTCGCCGGTGCGAGTGTTTTTTAAAACGACTTGTTGATGACGATATTTACCACAATCAATTTCGGGGATAATTTTGGCGGTGGTTAATTGATGAATTCTTTTAATAATGGTTTCACTGTAGAAAAATGGACGATTTTTGCCATCGGAAAAAGCAGGAACAGTTTTTTCTTCTGGAAGTGGCATGTTGGCATCGTAGAGAGACCAGAGCTCTTCGAGATAGGAAACAACATTGCGATAATTAATGACTTCTTGAATATCTCGATCGGTGGCAGTAATTTTTTGGCCTTCAACTAGTTTGGCAACTTCTTGATAAGTTAAATCATTACCTTCGATGCGAGTACCAAAGTGAACAGTGCGGACGATGGCTTCTTGTTGAAATTGTTTTTCGTAGGCGGGAATTAGAGGTGCTTCATCAATAACAGCTTTAGCACCTTCAATGGTGCCAATGTTTTTTAGAATTTGATTATTGATTGAAAATACCGGATAAAACATCTGATTAAATTATATCATCTTTTTAGAAATCAATAAGGGGAAAATGCGGGAATTGACTAGGCTAAGAAAATATAATCAAGAGCATTTTTAGAATCAACGTTGGCATTGATCATTTGGATAGCTTTGATAATTTTTTCGATAGTATAGGTATTTTTTTTGTTGGGATCTTTGATTAATTCTTCTTGGTAAAAATTGAGTTGATTTTCGAGCAGAGGTAAAATGTCTTCTTTATTTTTGCCTAATTTTTCAGAGAGAGTTAGATCTTCAATTAAATTGCCGGTAATTTCTATTTCTTTTTTAGTTTTAATATTAGATTTTTCAGAAATTTTAATAGTAGAACATCGAGAAATAATTGTAGGTAAAATATTTTTGATTTTGTTGGTGGAAAGTATAACGTAATTATCTTTGCCAGGTTCTTCTAAAATTTTTAATAAAGCGTTTTGAGATTCAATATTGAGGTTTTGGGTGTCTATTATAATAATGATTTTGCTTTGATGAGAGAAAGGTTTTTGGGAAAGAAAATTATTTATTTTTCTAATTTGATCAATCCCCCACCCTGAATCTTGATTAATTAATAAAATGTCAGGATTATTTTGATTGAATTTATGATTTAAATTAGAACAAATTTGGTCAATTTTCTTATCGATAGTTTCTTTGTTTTTGGCGATGATTATGGTTGATGGAAAGGTGTTCATAGCGTATTATGATTATATACTATGAATGATTCTGCCTCAAAAATCTATAAAAATTTAAGAGAGATTCTTTTGGAAAAAGGCTTGATTAATCAGGAGAAAGCAAAGGAAATTGAATTGAGACAATTGAAGACTGGAGAGACGGAGGAAGAGGTTGTTAGGGTTTTAAGATTAGTTCCAGATGTAGATCTTATTAAAGCAAAGGCGGATTTTTTGAGGGTACCATTTGTTGATTTGGAAACGATTGGGTTTTCGCCAGAGGCTTTAACTTTAGTGCCGGAAAGTGTGGCTCGAAAATATAAGATAGTTCCCTATAATTTGGATACAAAAAACAAGATTCTGTCGGTAGCAATGGTTAATCCTTTGGACTTAGAGACAATAGAATTTTTGGAGAAGAAAACAGGTTTAAAGGTGGGTGTGGCAATTGCTTTGGAAAGTCAAATTACTTCTTTTGTTAAAGAAAAATATATTAGAGAAAAAAATATTACTTCAGAAGTGACAAAAGCTTTAGACGAGAGGAAAGATGAGGAAAAAGTAATGAAATTGGCTGAAGAAAAAGTAGCAGTGGAAGCACCAGTATCAAAAATAGTAACTACGATTTTGGAATATGCAGTTAAATCGAGGGCTTCCGATGTTCATATTGAACCACAAGAAGATAGTGTTAGAATTAGATATAGAATTGATGGAATTTTACAGGAAAAATATTTGTTGCCAAGAAATGTTCATGAAGCGGTAATTTCGAGAATTAAGATTTTGGCTGGTTTAAAAATTGACGAAAAAAGAATACCTCAAGATGGAAGATTTTTCTTTACAACTGATGGTAACGATGTGGATTTACGTATATCAACTCTACCAACTACTTATGGTGAAAAAGTGGTTATGCGTTTACTTAAAAAATCTCAAAAAGTGCCAACGTTGCAAGATTTGGGATTAAGAGGATTGGCTTTGAAAAATTTAATGAATGCAATCCAAAGACCCCATGGAATTATTATTATCTGTGGTCCAACTGGATCTGGTAAAACAACAACTTTGTATTCAATTTTAGATATTGTGGCCACAACTAAAGTTAATGTGGTAACAGTAGAAGATCCAGTGGAATATCAAATGAAGGGAGTTAATCAGGTTCAAGTTAATGTTCAGGCTGGTCTAACTTTTGCTTCGGCATTGAGATCGTTTTTGCGTCAAGATCCTAATATTATTATGGTTGGAGAAATTCGTGATTCGGAAACGGCTGATTTGGCTATTAATGCGGCGTTAACCGGTCATTTAGTGTTTTCGACTTTACACACAAATGATGCTTCAGGTGTTCCTCCTCGACTTTTGGATATGGGAGCAGAACCGTTTTTATTAGTATCGTCTTTGAATTGTGTGGTGGGACAGAGAGTTTTAAGAAGAATTTGTAAGGATTGTGTTGGTGAGATGGAAATTCCGTTGGATATGTTGGAAGAACTTAAAAAAACTTTAGGCCCAATTTATGACATGATTGAAGATAAATTTAAAAAAGAAGGTAAAAAAATGATGTTACCTAAAATTGTGGGTTGTGAAAAATGTAATAATACTGGATATTTAGGAAGAATCGCTATTTATGAGGTTATGCCAATTAGTGAAAAAATAAGTAAATTGATTGTTAGTAAAGCGGCGGCATCTGATATTCAAAAATTGGCTATGGAAGAAGGAATGTTGACAATGAAGCAAGATGGATATGTAAAAGTTTTAGAAGGAATAACGAGTATGGATGAGGTTATTAGAGTTGCTCAATATTAAATTAAAAAATTAAAAAAATATGAATGTAAAAATAGAAGAAATTTTAAAATATGCAATTAATCATAAGGCTTCTGATGTTCATTTAATTTCAGATGTGTCTCCAAAAATAAGAGTCAATGGAGAGCTTTTAGATGTTTTTGGTTTTGAAAAAACAACTAGAAAAGAAATAAGTGAAATGGTCTTATCTCTTTTGACCGAAGAACAATTGGAAATTTTTAAAAAAGAAAAGGAATTGGATTTTTCATTTGAGGCAGTAGATGTTCGTTTTAGGGCCAATGTTTATTTACAAAAAGGTGAACCATCTTGTGCTTTGAGATTAATTGCTTCAAAAATACCGGATTTTGAAGAATTGGGTATTCCAAATATTTTAAAAGATTTTGTTAAATATAAACAAGGATTTGTATTAGTGACTGGTCCAACTGGACATGGTAAGTCGACGACAGTGGCAGCAATTTTGGAAGAAATTAATAGAACTAAGGGTGGGCATATTGTAACAATTGAAGATCCGGTTGAATATTTAATTAAACCGGAAAAGGCAATAATTTCACAACGAGAGATGGGAGGTGATACAAAAAGTTTTAATCTGGCATTAAGATCCTGTCTAAGACAGGATCCAAATGTAGTTTTTTTGGGTGAGATGAGAGATTTAGATTCGACCTCGTCGGCTCTAACAATTGCTGAAACTGGACATTTAGTTTTTTCAGTTTTACACACAAATTCAGCAGCACAGACTATTGATAGAATTGTTGATCAATTTCCACCTGGGTCTAAAGATCAGATTAGGGTTCAATTATCAACAGTAATTACGGCTATTATTTCTCAGAGATTAATACCAGCTGTTGATGGTGGTAGGGTTCCTGCTTTTGAAATATTAATTGCCACGCCGGCAGTAAGGAATGTGATTAGGGAAGGAAAATCATTTATGATTGATAATATCATTCAGACTGGTGCTGATATGGGAATGATAAGTTTTGATACTTATTTAGCTAAATTAGTTTTAGCGGGAAAAGTTTCAGAGGAAGTGGCGATGACTTATGCAAATAATGCAATTGAACTACAGGGTAAATTAGGACGTCAAAAAACATGACAAAATTTTTTTATAAAGCCAAAGATTGGAATGGAAAAACGATTAAGGGATTTTTGGAATCTCAGGATAAAAATTCAGCTGTTGAGTCGATAAAAGGTGGAGGATTAATTCCGTTATCGATAGTGCCCGAAAGTACTTCGATTGTAAGTGAAATATATAAAAAACTTTTTTCAAAAATTAACTTAAAACAAATCAGTAATTTTACCAGGCAACTGTCGACAATGATGACTTCTGGTTTGGTTTTAACGGATGCTTTATCTCTCTTAAAGACGCAATCAGATAAAAAGAGTTTGATGTTTGAAATTTTAGAATATACTTTGGCAACAGTTCAAGGAGGACACACTTTGGCGGATGGTTTGGGTCGATATAAAAAAAATTTTGGTGAAGCATATATTGCTTCAATTGAAGCCGGTGAAAAAGGAGGAGTTTTGGAAGAGGTGTTATCGAAATTGGCAGATAATTTAGAAAGACAGAGTGAGTTTTCTGGCAAAGTTAAAGGTGCAATGATTTATCCGATTATTGTGATTGTAGGTATGATTGCTGTAGTTATTATAATGATGATTTTTGTAATCCCGAAAATGATGTCTTTATATGAGGATTTTGGTGCAGAAATGCCAGC
>Ga0209340_1000472_pt1 | contig 42693 bp, 36 predicted proteins | sample EPASupsiteSAE323_FD_187266 | JGI IMG/M metagenome (GOLD analysis project Ga0209340, IMG submission 187266) | Bioremediated contaminated groundwater from EPA Superfund site, New Mexico - Sample SAE3-23 (SPAdes) (version 2) | ecosystem: Environmental > Aquatic > Deep subsurface > Groundwater >... | reverse complement strand
TCCAGTCGTCAACCTCCTGAGTCGTCGCCTCCCATCCATAAACGCGACCGACGCGCTTTGAGATGTCTCCGGCCCCCTTGTAGCCGTGCCTCTTCATCCCCTCGATCCATTTGGGGTTGAGAAGCTTCGTCCGGGCAACGCGGCGGACCTCGTCGGCCAGATCCCGAACCTCGACGTTTTCCATCTCTCTGGTGTCTCCGTAGTAGGCTTTCACATCTCTTCCTGAGAGATGACGGGCTGCGGCAGTCATTCCGCCATGTGTTCCGAAGTAGCAGCAACAGCCGAAAAGGTCGTACTCGTCGCTCACAACTTTGTTGTAGGTCACATCCACGCTCTTGAGGGTGTTGACGAAATGCTGATGAGCTTCCTTGCCGGCCACGCCCTTGCCGTAGGCATAGCCGTTCCAGTAGACGAAGATATCAGACAGGTCTTTTTCATCCTTCCAGGCGCTGGCATAAACCGCCAGGTTGGTCCCTGACTGGTATGTTCCGGGCTTGCTGGCGAAGACGCGCAGCGTCGCCTCCCGCCAGTCTTTGGCAGTGCCGTTCTCCAGGTTAGCGAGGCTGTGCTTTCTCACAAAGTTCATATCCAGAGGTTCATCGAGTGCCGCAACTGCTGAAACTGCTTCATCAATGGTATCGATGCAATTAGGGAAGTTGTCACGGGTGATGCCCGAGACCCGAATTGTCAGATCTATCCTGGGCCGGCCCAACTGCTCAAGCGGGATCACCTTGAAGCCCTTCAACCGTCCGTTGGAAAGCCAGACAGGCTCGGCTCCCAGGAGGAAGAGCATCTGGGACATGTCCTCGCCGTCTGCCCACATGATATCGCTGCACATCCAGTAGAATGCAATATTTTCCGGATGCCGTCCTTCCTCTTTGAGATGCTTGGCAATTACAGCAGCTCCCAGCTTCTGTCCAACCTTCCAAGAGGCCCTTGTAGGCACCCGATAGGGGTCCAGAGAATAGAAGTTCCTGCCAGTGGGCAAAACATCGTCTCTGCCGCGAGTGACAAGCCCGCTTGGCCCTGCCTCAATGTAGCCGCCTTCCATGCCGTTGAGCAGGGCCTCGATCTCCAAAGAGGACTCCATTCGGGATGAAAGATCCAGGACCTTTTCTTTGATGGCAGATAGCTTTTCCTCGAATCCGTCCACGGCGAGCCCCAGAACTTCATCAGGCCTGGCACCGTCACCCTGCAGGTACATGGCTATGAGCTTCTTGGATAGTTGGTCGACCGTCTCCAGCAACTGCCCGTGCGACTGTCCGTAATGATCGTTCACAGCTCCTTGATCTGCCAGAAGATCGGTCATCGACAGGCCCATCATTGCTGCGATCGTACTTCGCAATGGCACGCCGCTTCCCTCAAAGCGCATCACAGAGTTGATGAACTCCCCTCTTTTCTCCCCCTGTGGAATCTCGCCAAATATGTGCATGCCTGAATCGATCTGGGTGTTCCTGATCCGGCTCAGCTCATTGTGGGCCTTGGACACGATCTCATCTACAGGCATAAGATCGAGCTCTTTCATGCCTTTGTCCAGGTTAGCAGCCTTGATGGCATCGATTAAGAGATGGCGGAGTTCATGTGATCGAGCGTGGTCATGCTTGGCAGTCTCGTACTCACCAAGCAGCCTGTCCACCTCCAGCAGCTCTTCATAAAGCCCGGACTGAGTCATCACAGTCTGCATGTGGTCGACCAGAGTAGCATAGCTGCGGCGCTTGGCAATGGTTCCCTCTGGAGGATTATCTGCATTGTAGATGTAAAGATGTGGAATGGTTCCGATGCAGATGTCGGGGTAACAGTTTTTGGAGAGGCCCACGCCTTTGCCCGGCAGAAACTCAAGGTTTCCGTGGGTGCCCACATGAATGAGCACATCCGCACCGAAGATATTTTCGAGATATCGGTAGGTGGCCATGTACTGGTGGGTGGGCGGAACATCCGGATCGTGCAGTATCTTGCAGACCTGTCCGTCACAGCGCGCCCCGGCGCAGCCTCTTTTCGGCTGAACGCAGACCACAGTGTTGCCGTACCGGACACCTGTGATCACGATCTTGCCCTGGTAGAGCATGGCTGCAGGGATGTCGTTTTTCAGCTCTCCGGGGGGATTGCCCCAGGCCTCGCAGACTCGATCCTTTACCTGTGGAGTGAGGGTGTCAAACCACCGCTCGTACTCCTCTTTTGTCTGGTAGGCTAAGACGCCACCCTTGGCCACAATCTCCTCGATTGGAGTCCAGCGGAACTCTGAGATGGCCTTGCGATCCATGATGGTGGTGATCAGCTCTTTTCCTGTTGCCGGGACGTTCTCCTGGGCATATCCCTCTCCGGCCATGCGGTTCATGATTCGGGCCACGCTCTCAATGGTATCGAGATGAGCGCCACCTCCGACCGCTGCTTCCACCGAGGCGCAGGGATTGTTGTGCAGGATAAAAGCCACGCGCCGCTCGCCAACAGGCTTTTTCGCGAGATCGATCCATTTTTTAACCCTCATGGAGAGCTTCTCGCAGCGATCAATTATCGGCGTCCTCTCCAAGACACCGTCTCTGTCATTTCCAGAGCTGATGATGATCGGCTCAATTACTCCCTCGAACTCCGGCATGGCCACCGACCAACCGATATCGTTTGAGAGACCGTTGGAACTCTCCCATTCCTCCTGGGACATGTGAACGGAGAGAACTGGCTGGAAGACGGGAACATTCAGATCTTTGTAAAGATTGATGCCTTTCTTGTTCCCGTTAGTCTGCCCTACCGTCCTCTGTTCCTGGCCCAGGAAGAATGGTACGGTCTTGACCAGAGCGTCAATCCGACGCCTGCCGGAATCAAAGAAATAGTCGCTGACGACCTCCGCCATGCTCCTGGTTCCGAGATCAGTGTCCCGAACGGAATAGGAGAATACCGGGATAACGTTCAGGCCTTGCCTTTCCAGGCCCCTGATCAGCTCGTCCTCTACCCCCAGATTTCGGTTCACCCAATAAAATCTTGAGAAGAGCAATCCAACAGTAGGACTGCAGTCAGGCTCATACCATTTCAGGTAATCATCGATGCTCTCGAAATGGCGATCGGCGTCTGGATGATAGGCACCCTCCCAGGGCATGGGACATGGAGGGGCAAAGGATGAATCCGTCCCAAGCATCTCTCTGGCCAGATAGAGGAGCATGTTGCAGACGTTATCCTCTCCGCCAAATGTCAGATAGGCGTTCGCCGTGACCACAACTCTGGCCGGGGCTGTTGAAAGCATCCAGTATGCTTGATCATAGCCGAGACAGACCAGAGGCTTCTCCTTGGCGATCTCCTTCAGGCTCGGCTCCATTTCATCCCAAACGGCATCGCTGCTCCTATGGATGAATATCAGATCGCAGTCCCGGCATGATTTTATGGCCTCATCAATCCGGCTTGGTTGATCTATCAGCCTCTGGGTCGAAAAGAGCTGCAGATCAAAGGCAAGGCGTCGGGCTGCCTGGGCCATTATTGGCAGATAGGAATTTCCTACAATGCATGTGATTTTCATATGACTCACTCCAAGGAAGGATAGACATAGATGCCCCGGTAGGGAATCTTTTGCCAGGTCTCATAATACTCCTTCAAAATGCTCTGATAATCGAGGTCTTTGAACAGATCAGGATGAATCAGCTTGGCCATCAGAACCATTCCAGCAGCCTGCATGGGACCGCGATTGACGTCTGTGCATATGATGAAAATCCGGCCGTTCTTGCCTGCAGCCGTGGAACTGATGGTGGTGTCGTTTTGCAAAGTTCCGAGAACCTTTTTCATGTAGCCATAAGCCGACTCATTGGCACTGTATCCCGACTTGTCAGAAGCCGCCACCACATTGCTTATGATAATCTCCGGGTCTTCTGACAAAAGCCACTCCCAGTCCGCCTCTGCCACACCGCTCGAGCTGTTCAGATTCTCGGCAATATTGACTCCACCGGCCTTAACGATCATGGTTTGCTCGCCACTATTGCGGTTGGCAGCCTTCAGAAGTGGATAATTGGACTCAGGATAGTTGTAAAAGAGGGTCTTTGGCCTATCTGACTGTGAAAGCTTGCTGGTTCTCTCTAGAACGAGATCCACGTACTTGTGATACCATTCGATCAGGGCGCTGGCCTCAGCCCTCTGATCGAACAGCTCTCCGAAGATCTTGATGCTCCCGTCCATCTCCACCTGGTTAAAGCAGTCCATGCAGATCACGGGAACGCCTATGGCCTGGTACTTATCGAATGCTTCATCCTTCTTTGGAGCTTTGTATAGTATTACTACATCAGGATCAAGCTTCGCGAGCTGCTCGTAGTCGGGGCTGCCATATGTGATGCTCGTCGTGTCCTTCAGCTCAGGCCAATACAGACTGTTGGCGATGGCATAAGAGCTGACGCCCACGAAAATATCAGAGACATCGACTCCGATTGCCCGAATTATTTCAAGAGCGCCTGTGTTCACAGCCACAGCTCGTTTTATGGGCACTGTAAGGGTTACATTTCTCTTCTGGGCATCCAGGATGACAATCTCGCTCTCACTTCCGTCTACAATCTTCTGCACCTGATTCAGATCCTGGTCATCAATCAGGCCGTCGCAATTGGCGTCGGACAGATTGGTTGTCGGATTTGAGCCATCAATTACGCCTTTGAGATAGTCGATATCCTGCTCGTCAACGGCCTCATCCATATTTGCGTTGCCGAAGATGCCAAGCGTATATTCAGACGCATCTGCTGAGATTGCCAAAGATGCTGACGACGCCAGGGCAAAAAGGACGAGTAAAGCAATTCTAAGACAGCATTTCATATTCCACCAACCACTATGGTTCTACCATATCTATAATCTATATGATTTGATGTGTAAAAGAAATTGGTGCTTATAATTATTTCGCCTTAAAATACAGAAAATTAAGATAAAAAATTAAGAGATGCGACAAACAAATATGCCGGATGCAGGCAGATCAACCTGCGGTAGCGCCGTTGATAGATCGCAAAGGCACTATGCAGGGCTTATCCAGAGACCTCATGACGAGCGCCTCAACACCGTAGACGTCGCTTATGTTTTTCTCGCTCAAGAGGTCGATGGGGCTTCCTGCAGCATAGACCACACCCTTCTTTAGCATGACAAGTTTGTCTGAGAATCGAGCAGCAAGGTTGAGATCATGAATGGCCATCACTGCGGATATCCCTTTCTCTTTGACCATAGAGCTAATGGTCTCAAGAACATCCAGTTGATGTTTCATGTCCAGGTTAGAAGTTGGCTCATCCAAGAGAAGGACTGCTGGTTCCTGGACCAGCGCTCTGGCTATGAGCACCTTTTGCTTCTGGCCGCCGGAAAGCTGGCCGAAGTCCCTCATGGCCAGGTCCTGCAGATTCAGTCTCTCTAATGTGTCCGATACCTTGTCCAGATCAAAGTCAGAGACCCTCCAGCCGATATGCGGCCTCCTTCCCATGAGGACCGTATCAAATACGGTAGTAGCTAGCGGAGTAGCGCTGGACTGTGGCACATAACCTATCTGTCTGGCGATCTCTTGTTGCGTCATTTTCTGAACCTCTCTGCCTTCGAGGAGAATGCTCCCGCTGGGCTTGAGGATGCGGTCGATGCATTTGATCAGTGTTGTTTTGCCAGATCCATTTGGACCCACCAGGCTTACTATCTCAGAGTCAGCCACATTGATGTTCAAATTGTCCAGGATCTTGTTGCTCTTATAGCTGAATGTCAAGTCTTTTATGGATATCTTTACCATATCATCTCACTCCGAAATGGTTTGGGCTTTTCGCTGAATTGTGTGGGTTGGACTGCAACACAAAGGCCTCATGACTCATTGTGTTCACCCATAGGAAATAGCAGGAGATCATGGTTAGACAATTTAATTCCCGCGACATATTGCTTTGTGGCTTGATCTTGCGCCTAGTTAATAAAACTTTTCATTAAAATTGTATTAACTAATAGCAAAAAATATGGGTGGGAAAGCACGCACAAGCAGCTCACCAGAACTCCTTCTTCCTGCGCAAGAAGAGGTAAACGAAGAACGGCACTCCAAGAAATGCAGTCATGATCCCTACTGGCAGGATTACCGGAGCAAGAATGGTCCTGGCAACAGTGTCTGCGGCCAATAGCAGCAACCCACCCGCCAGACCGGACGCCGGGAGCAGGAATCTGTGGTCGCCTCCGATCACCATGCGGGTGATATGAGGAGAGACGAGTCCGATGAATCCAATTGTGCCCGTAAAGCAGATCACCGCAGCTGTGATGAATGAGACCAGCATCATGCTTATGACGCGCGTCCTCTCCACATTGACTCCCAGGCTTTTAGCCGTTTCATCTCCGGCACCCATCGCATTGATGTCCCAGGATTTCAGCAGAAGGTAGGGGAAACAGATGGCTATGACAGCAGTCACTATTGCGACCTTGTCCCAGGATGAGCGGCCCAAAGAGCCCATCATCCAGAAGACTACCTCCTGCACCTGCTCGGCCTGGCCCACGTACTGCAGAAATGATGTCATGGCAGAGAAGAGGTACATGATGGCAATTCCAGCTAAAATCATGGTCTCTGGAGTGATGCCCTTGTATTTTGCGAGGCCGTAGACCGCAAGAGACGCTAAAACTGTGAATACGAAGGCATTTCCGACTATCAGCCACTGGCCGCCTACGAATCCTGCACCCATGACGATAGCCAGTGCCGCGCCGAATCCTGCGGCAGAGGAGATGCCGAGGGTGAAGGGGCTGGCCAGGGGATTCTTGAGGATGCCCTGCATCACAGCGCCGGCAACGGCGAGACCAATTCCGCCAACGATTGCCAGAAGAATGCGATGCAGACGCAGGCCCCAGACGATGGTGTCCGAGAACCAGTCGGTGTGAAACGTTCCAGGCATGAACTTGGCAAGGATCGTGGAATAGACATCCGTGACGCTTATGTTTGCTGAGCCTTGCGTCGCAGCGTAACCCGCCAATAGAGCTATTCCAAATAAGAGAGCAATGAGGAAGGAGACCTTCTTTCCTATGAACTTATCATACCTCACTCTCAATTCTGATGAGGGCTTTTCAACGGATTGTTGAATCGACATAGAGCTAAATCCTCCCGAGATCAACAGAACTGACCCTTGCCTCATAAAACTTCTTTTCGGCATTCTGCAATTCGTCGTCTGAGACTGATCCGTCACAGAGAAAGTATCCTGGGACGGATGCTGCCTGGCAAACGGCTTTGAGCCCTGCCGGACCGAAGATACAGAATGATAAAGTCATAGCCCATATAATTTTCATGCTCAATCCTCAAATCATCTCATTGAAAACATGCCCTGGTATCTTATGCTGATATTAATAAGTCTTTTGGTTTTAGTATTATTCAGTCACATTCATGTTCATTTGTGATAATTCAAAATCTCTGAAATTTGTCATGCTGAGATAGTTCATAATAAAATTGTAATAAATACGACATAAAGACTTATATAGATCCGGGACAAGCCTATAAAAAGGCGATGACGATGCACCATTTGAAGAGAAGAACCATACCATTTACATCTATCGTAGGCCAAGATGATATGAAATTCGCCTTAATTCTAAATGCCATTAATCCCAGAATAGGCGGAGTGTTGATAAGAGGTGATAAGGGAACTGCCAAGTCCACAGCCGTGCGGGCCCTGGCCGACCTTTTAGAGGATATTTCCGTTGTGCAGGACTGCCCATTCAACTGCGATCCTGTCAACCAGGAAGCCATGTGCGATCTGTGCTTTGAGAAGAGCGAGAACGGCCTGATCAAGGGCATTAAGAAGAGAACTCCAGTAATCGACCTGCCACTTGGTGCGACAGAGGACAGGGTCGTTGGATCTCTGAATGTGGAGAAAGCCATCAAAGAGGGCATCAAGGCGCTGGAGCCCGGCATTCTCGCATCCTGCAATAGGGGGATACTCTACATTGACGAGGTGAACCTCCTCGATGACCATGTGGCCGATGTTCTCCTGGATTCGGCTGCCATGGGCGTGAATATCGTTGAAAGGGAGGGCGTGTCTGTAGCCCATCCGGCTCACTTCATCTTGGTCGGGACCATGAATCCAGAAGAGGGCGAGATCAGGCCTCAGCTCCTGGACCGCTTCGGATTGCAGGTAACTGTGGCAGGCATCGATGACGTTGATCAGAGGATGCAAATTGCCAAGATGGCCGATGCCTTCGACCTCGATCCTGAGGGGTTTGCTGCAGCACACCAGGCAGATCAGGAACAGATGATGAGGAGGATAGCCCAGGCCAAGAAGATTTTAGGCCAGGTGACGATGAGCGATGACCTTTTGCGCACAATTGCCTCCACCTGCATAGATCTTGGAGTCAAGACTCACAGGGCGGAGATCGTCATATCCCGGACGGCCAAGACCATTGCGGCATTTGATGCAAGAACCGAGGTTCTCCCGGAAGACGTCAAGAAGGCGATGGAGCTTGCTCTGGCTCACCGTATGAGAAGCAGGCCCTTTGAGCCGCCAACGCTGAACAAGGATAAGCTCGATAAGTCAATGGAAAAGCATCAGCATGATCATCAGCATGATCAACAACAGCAGCCCAAGGATCCGCAGAGAAAGCCAGAGCAACAAGAAAAGCAGCAGCAAAAAAAAGAGGAAGAGCGTCCAGACAACAAGCAGGACTCCAAAGAGACAAAGGCTGCAGCAGCCCAGGAGCAGGTCTTCGAGATTGGCTCGCCAATTGATGTGCGAAAGATGGGCCTGTCTCGCAGAAGAGACCGAGTTCTTCGGCGAAAGATCAGTGGCCGGAGGATGAACACTCTGGCAGCCAAAAACTCAGGAAGGTACCTGCGCCAGAGGATGCCCACAGGAGGAAAGGATATCGCGATTGATGCCACCATTCGGGCGGCTGCTCCATATCAGAGGTCCCGGATAGGAACAAATGCCATCAAGGTGAAGAGCGAGGACATCCGGGAGAAGGAACGGGTGGGAAAGACCTCTGCGGTGGTCATGTTCGTGGTGGATGCCAGCGGCTCCATGGGTGCTAACCAGAGGATGCAGAGCGCCAAAGGTGCAGTGTTATCGTTGCTCGTGGATTCCTATCAGAAGAGAGACAAGATCGGAATGGTGGCATTCAAAGGCAAAGACGCCGAGCTGATTTTGCCCCCCACATCTAGCGTCGATCTGGCTTTGAGAAGGCTGCAGGAGCTGCCGACCGGTGGCAAGACGCCTCTATCAGCAGGCCTGTCCCGCGGACTCAAGCTGCTCGAGAGCGAGATTCGAAAGAACGATGAGATCAAACCAATGATGGTCCTCATATCTGATGGTCGGGCAAATGTCGGCCTCGGAGGCAAGATCAAAGAGGAACTCCAGGAGATCTCGGAGAGAAGCCGGATGCTTGGGGTCAACACCATCGTCATAGATACTGAGGTGGTGCAGAACTCCTTTATGGATCTGAAACTGGGGTACTGTCAGGATATTGCAGAGAGCTCTGGCGGCAAGTATTATCCCCTGTCCGGGCTCACTTCTGAGGCGCTCTTCAACATCATTGATTTAGAGCACAAGCTCCTCTTCGACAATAATGCCTGATTCAATAATTGAGTCAATGCCTGAGGCTTTATGAAGAATATCATTGATATTTCCGGCTTGAACAAGGAATATTCTGGGAAGAAGGTAGTTGATGGCCTGAATCTGAGCGTGGAACAAGGAGAGCTCTTTGGGTTTCTGGGGCCCAATGGAGCCGGCAAGACCACAACCATTCGCATCCTGACCACGCTCACAAAGCCGACATCGGGTACAGTGCTCATCAACGGAATAGATGCAGCCAAGGATCCCGGCAAGGTCAAAGAGGTGTTTGGCGTGGTCCAGCAGCATCTCAGCCTGAACCGAGATCTGACCATTGCCGAGAACCTGGAGCTGCATGCCCGGTTGCATCATATCCAAGCAGCGGAGCGAAAGAAGAGGATAGCCGAGCTTCTCGATTATGTCGAGCTGTCTGAACATAGAGACTATCTCATAGATGATGTATCAGGAGGCATGAAGAGGAGGGCGATGATAGCCAGAGCTCTCCTGCACAGGCCAAAGCTGCTATTTCTCGATGAGCCCACAGTTGGGCTGGATGCTCAAACCCGTCGCCGAGTCTGGGATTTAATTCGGAGGATGAACCGTGATGGGGCAACTGTGTTTCTTACAACTCATTATATCGAGGAGGCTGAGGCGCTCTGCCAGAAGGTGGGGGTATTGCATCATGGCAAGCTCATTGCGCTTGGCAGCCCGCTCGAACTCCGTCAGACGCTCGGAATGGTGGCTGTCGAGATGCAGAGTGAAGGAAACGGCACGAGGTACCGCTACTTCCCGGATCGGGCTCGCGCCTCGCAGTTCATCCAGGATTTGCCCGGCTCCGAACGGGTGATCATGAGAGCATCGAACCTGGAAGACGTATTCATAGAGCTGACGGGCCAGAAGGTCATGGGGGACTAGGATGATAGATGCCTACAGCATACTCTGGTCTGACCTGGCGGCACTCAGACGACGATGGCCTCGGTATCTTCTTACCACGCTGATGAGCCCTGTTCTATATCTGGTGGCTTTCGGATGGGGTCTGGGTAGAGGAATCGATATGAACGGCACGAGCTACCTCGAGTTCGTAATACCTGGCATCATTGCCCTTACATCCATGACGACTAGCTTCAACGGTGCCGGGACGAGGCTGAATGTCGATAGGCTCTACTTCAAGAGCTTCGACGAGTGTCTCATGGCTCCGGTGGGGCTCTCATCTGTGCTTCTCGGAAAGGCCCTGATAGGAGTAGTAAGAGGGGTCTTGAGTTCAGTGGCCTTCTTGCTGGTGGCCATGCTCATAGCGCCGCACATTCACATCAGCCTGCCGTTTGTGATCGGTCTATTGTTGAGCTGTCTCACCTTTGCTTTTCTCGGAGTGCTGGCGGCTCTGCTCGCTCGATCTCACGAGGACATGGCAACATTTGGAAGCCTGATACTGATGCCCATGACGTTTTTAGGCGGGACCTTCTTCTCTCTCTCTCAAGTGCCCATAGGGCTGAAGATGGTTCTCTATGCCCTTCCGCTCACCCACGCCAGCCTGTTTTTGAGAGCCGCTGCATTGGATCAGCCGCTGCCCTGGTCCTCATTTCTGGTGCTCTCACTGTTCTTGCTCGTATTCCTCGGCGGAGGGATGATGGCCTTGAAGAGAATGAGCGTTTAGATCCTGTCTCTATTTCTTTTAAATTTACGCAATTGAAAGAATCGATGAGCAGAATTTTGCGGGATTGATTCCTCTGAGACAATTGAGTAGTCGGACGGGTTTCTCCCGTCCTCATTCCACCATTCTTATTCTTCAGCTCCTTTTGATCATAGTTCCCACGCCCTCGTCTGTGAGCAGCTCGAGGAGAATGGCGTGATGCTTTCTGCCATCGATGATATGAGCCTTCTCGACGCCATCCTTCACCACTCTCACGCAGGCTTCGACCTTTGGAATCATTCCGCCCTTGATGATTCCCTCGGCCACCAGCCTGTCGAAGTCGGAAGCCGGAAACTCGGAAATCACGCTCGTCGGGTCATCGGGATTCATGCGTACTCCTTCTACATCGGTAATCGAGAAGAGCTTTTTGGCCCGCATGGCCACCGCAACTGCTCCGGCCACGGTGTCAGCGTTGACATTGAGGTTGTTGCCCTGGTTGTCGGCGGCTATTGGCGAGATCACAGGGATGTAGCCCTTGCCAGCCATGATCATCAATATCTCTGGGTCCACCCTGGCCACGTCTCCCACAAATCCAAGGTCCACGGGCTCCATTCCCTGAACTTTGAGAAGCGGCTTCTTCTTCGCCATTAAAAACATGCCATCCTGGCCTGATAGGCCGATGCCCTTTCCTCCATACTTGCCGATTAAGTTGACGAGTTCTGCATTGATATTGCCGAGAAGGACCATGCGCGCAATTGCTAAAGTCTCCCTGTCTGTGACGCGTAGCCCCCCAACGAACTCGGCCTTCTTCCCGAATTTTTCCATAGCCTGGGAGATCTCGGGGCCGCCACCATGGACGATGATGGGATGAATGCCGATATATCGCAGGAGCACCACATCCTGGATGAAGTCCTCAAGCACGGTGCGGTCAGACATGATCGACCCTCCAATCTTGAAGACCATGATTGAATCATAGAACTCACGAATGTAAGGCAGAGCCTCGATGAGAATCTGTTCTCTTTTCATTCTTCTTCCTCTTTTGAGGGGGTCATTTGCATCCAGGTTATTATCTGTTTTGTCTAATCTGAAAAAAGACCACAAACCCGATATACATCCTTATCGCTATCGACATTACGAAAGGCGAATGAAAATGCTGATAGGAATTGATGTGGGTGGAACCACCACCGATGCAGTCGTCGTGGATGGCAATACGGTGGTAAAGACTGCTTATGTTCCAACAGATCACGATAACCTGTTGAAATGCATGCTCATGGCATTGGATGAGCTGGTGCAGGGAATAGATACTAGAAAGATTGAAAGAGTGGTCCTCTCCACCACTCTTATCACGAATATGATTGCCGAGGGCAAGACCGACCCAGTGGCATTGGTTCTCATACCGGGACCGGGAACCAATCCCAAAGACTACGCTTTAGGCGAGAGCATCGTCCTCGACGGTGCTATCGACTTCCGGGGAAAAGAGATCGATGTGCTCCGCGAGTCCCAAATCAAGGAGGCTGCCTCTGAGATTAAAGCCCAGGGCATGAGTCGCGTGGCCGTAGTTGGCAAGTTCTGCCAGAGAAATCATTCACACGAGCTGAAGGTAGGAGAGATGCTCTCCTCCGCTTTGCCAGGCGCCAGAATCGAGCTGGGCCACAGAGTCTCAGGTCAGCTCAACTTCCCCCGCCGGGCTGCGACCACACTTCTCACTGCAGCCACCAAGGATCGTTATGCTCAATTCGCTGATGACATGGCAAGAGCCCTCAAGGAGCGCGGGATCTCGGCTCCGATATACATTTTGAAGGCCGATGGAGGCACTCTGCCACTGGACAAATCTGCAGAGATGCCTGTTGAGACCATCTTCTCTGGGCCTGCTGCAAGTATCATGGGAGTTATGGCCTTGACGCAGCCAGGCCAGACCTCAGTGGTTGTCGATATCGGCGGAACCACCACCGACTTAGCTCTCATTCTCTCAGGTAAGCCTCTTCTCTCTGCCAAGGGCGCCCGAGTTGGATCTTTGCTTACCCACGTCCGAGCCTTCGCAGTCAAGTCTGTGGCCATTGGCGGAGACAGTGCCGTTACCGTCTCGGGCGGGAATCTGGCTGTAGGCCCGCATCGGGATGGCTCGCCTCTATGCATGGGCGGCAGAGGTCCGACGCCAACCGACGCTCTGCGGGTGATGGGCATGTCGAGCATCGGTGATGCTGGTCTTGCGGAGAAGGCCATGCAAATGGTCGGAGTGGAGTTAGGATGCAGCTCCAAGCAGGCTGCTCAGAAGGTAATCGATGCCGTTGTGGACAAGATAGTCTTCGAGGTCAATGAGATGTTTCGGGAATGGGAGCTGGAGCCTGCCTACCGCATCTGGGAGATCATGAGCAAAGAGGCAATAACCGCTCAGAATGTAGTGGGCGTTGGCGGAGGCGCTCCACCACTTGTGCCTCTCGTTGCCGCTCGCATGGGAGCCGCGGCCATCGTGCCCAAATATGCGCCTGTTGCAAACGCCATAGGAGCTGCTGTTGCCCGCCCGACTCTTGCACTGAACCTGCATATCGATACTGAGAAGGGCGAATACAGCGTGGCGGAAGAGGGTCTTTCCGGCAGGGTTATTGATAGGAGGATGACTCCTGAGGACGCAGAAAAGCTGGCCAGAAAATTGCTGGCTGAACGGGCGGTGCGTCTTGGCATCGGCGAGTACGCAAGCGAAGCTGAGGTTACTTACAGCGAGGTATTCAATATGATTCGAGGCTGGTCGACTGCAGGAAGGTTACTTGACGTGCGAATGGAAATCCTTGCAGGCCTTCTTCCATCTTGGGGGAGGTGTTGAAGATGTCGTCTAAAAATAAGAGCCGCAAGACTGGGCTCATATTCTTCCCGGCCTTTGACTGGGCCATCTCGCCCACACATCCGGAGCGAGAGGAGCGACTGCTCTACACCCGTGACCAGATCTTTGAGGAGGGGCTGATGGATCTTCCTTCAATTGAGGAGTACAAGCCCCGTCTGGCCGAGAAGAAGGACATAGCTCGCGTACACTTCTGCGTTCCTGATGTGGAAAGCCAGGTGACTGAAGCGCACCTCATAGCTGCAGGAAGCACTCTTACCCTAGCCGATGCCCTGGAGAAGGGTGAGATCGGAAACGGATTTGCCCTGGTCCGCCCACCGGGCCATCATAGCATGCGGGTGGTGCATGGCAATCGGGGATTTTGCAATATCAACAACATGGCCATTATGGTCGAGTACTTGAGGACCAAATATGGACACAAGAAGATAGCAGTCATAGATACCGATGTGCATCATGGAGACGGAACCCAGGAGATCTTCTGGCATGATCCGGATGTGCTCTGCATATCCTTCCACCAGGACGGTCATACTCTTTATCCCGGTTCAGGTTTTGTCAACGAGATGGGTGGACCGCAGGCGCTTGCCAGGACCCTCAACATTCCCCTTCCGCCCGGCACGACTGATGAGGGGATTCACTATGTCCTTGACAATCTCATCATGCCAGTTCTCGATGAGTTCAAGCCTGACCTGATATTGAACTCAGCCGGCCAAGACAACCACTACACTGATCCTCTGGCTAACATGCGCGTCTCAGCCAACGGCTATGCAAGGCTCAATGAGAAGCTTGCTCCAGACATCTGCGTTTTAGAGGGAGGGTATGCTGTCGAGACGGCTCTTCCTTATGTGAATACGGGCATCATCCAGGCAATGGCAGGGCTTGATTACTCTCATGTCAAGGAGCCGGACTTTGTGCCAGGTCGCTTTGTTCAGTCCGAGGAGATGAAGCGAGAGATTGCGCATACCGTATCCCAGGTTCAGACGGTATGGGATGAGAGATACAATCTTGTAGAAGAGGCGCTGGAAGGATTGGGAGACTTTTATCGGAGAAAGAGGCGCATCTTCTACGACACTGATATGATCAACGAGAATCAGGAGGAGGTAGTTCGGCTCTGTCCTGATTGCGCCGGATACATGACCATCAATACCTCCGCCCAGAGGGGCTACGGAACTTTAAACAGTGCCTTCTGCGTGACAATTCCTCGCGGAGCATGCTCCTCATGTCGGGACGACGCCAAAGAAGAGTACGCTGAGCATCTGGACGACCGAAGAATCGGTTATGTCCTGATGCAGGACAAGGATAAAGACAAGTTCAAGTTCTACAACAACATGACCAGGACAGAAAAGGGGTATTAAATCGCAATGAAGTCAAAGGCAGTTAATGCTTTTTGGCTTCATGCGTGTTTTGCTTTTTTTCTATTAACAAATGGATTTGCAAAAATTTGTGTAGTTAGCGAGATTAACTCGAAGGATGGCGATATGCTCCGATGTTCCTGCAATCCTACAAGTTAAATAAAATGAGTGCATAAGGTACTGGCATGCAAAGGCTAACCGCTTACATATCCGGCAAGGTCCAAAAGACAGGCTTTCGAGCCAGAGTCCTGACAATAGCCCGCGACTTCGATCTAAAAGGCTATGTTCAGAACCTGGATGATGGGCGAGTCAAGGTGATTGCAGAGGGCGAGACAGTTGATCTGGAGAGCTTGCTGTCGGCTTTGAACATCAAGAACAAGATCATTAATGTTGTTGATATCAAGAGCGATTTCTCTCCCGCAACAGGTGATTTTGACAGCTTCGTCAAGGTTGTATCCGGAGGCGAGACGGATCAAAGGCTGGATGTGGCGGCAGGATTGCTCACAAAGCTCATTGTCGTAAATGAGAAGATACTGGATGAAATCATAGCGACTCGCAAGGAAATGACTGAGACTCGCAAGGAAATGACTGAGACTCGCAAGGAAATGACTGAGACTCGCAAGGAAATAACTGAGACTCGCAAGGAAATAACCGAGATTCACTTGGAATTGAAGGATACTCATGAAGACCTTAAAGGGGCGATAGATGAGTCTCGCGATGCAATTGTATGCGAGATCGGAGAGCTTCGCGCTGACCTAAAGGAAAAACATGAAGATCGGTTGATTCGAATCGAATCCGATGTTTCCCAAATAAAAGCAAAGGTCGGTTTATAGAGGGCATTCAACGCCTTGGATTTGGGCAGGAATTTTGAGGCATTCGATGCGGCAGACAAGCTCAACCATCTGGTAGGATGAGATGGACACACTTTTCTCATTCATCATGTCACCATGCGCCTCACTAATTCCTGCTGAGTTGGCAAAGACCTCAGCTAACCCTTCCACTTTATGGTGCTGCCCTTCATCTTCAGCATTCCAGCCTTCTCAAAAGATCTGGCAATCTCTTCAGCGACCATGCTGCCATCTATGCTCATATGCCATCTATCCCCTGATTCGAAATTACACAGGTCAGCAAAATCTTCTATGTCCATTTTACCCTTTTCAGAAGCATTTATGATGCTCATCACAACCAATCCCACAGATCTGATTGCTAGAAATTCTTCAGCAAATTCTTCCTGGAACTCATCGTCAATTTTATCAAAAAGGGACGCTGAAAACTCGTCTATGGCGATTTCATACTTTTTTTCCAGATTCACTTCCATTCTCTGAAAGATCATGGGCTCATTTGGATCGAAATCATTGGGATCGACAGAAAGGCTCACAACAGGATCATCCAGCAGGTTGCCGACTGGTGAGCCAAATTCCAATTCGTTTAGTTCGATGACTTTTTCCGCAAAATCGATGGACATTACGCACTCTGCCATAGTACTGAATATATCGTCTCGCGTCTTTTCATCTATCTCTTCAGGAGCCTCTTTGAGTACCTGGATCTTATCAAGCGTCTCATTCCAGCCGGGAATCAATTCATTCAGGTAGATGTCCCGGAATGTTTCATCCACTGCGCCCTTTTCCAATGTAGCTTTCAGGGCGGCCAGATATCGCTCATCCGTTTCGATTAATTCCGGCATTTCCTCCACTTCGGCCAGCTTCACCTTCAATTCCGAGAGCTTTCCCTGGATACAAGCCAAATATTCTGTTCTGGCCACAACCAAGCCCTTGACGTCCACCTTGAGCCCGGCATCTTTCAGATAAGCGGCAACTATCTTTGCCTCATCCTCATAGTATTCTCCGACTTTGAACATAAATCGAGATAGCAGCCATTGAATATGAGGTTTGCCAGATGGATCTGTACATCATTGAATTGAAGAGATGAAAGGCACTCTGAAAATGTCTCTCATCAGGCAGAAACCGCAGACATTTCGAGGCCAATCATGCTCTTTTCCATGGTGACATCTAATGCGGTCTTCATCTCCTGCTTCTGCGCCTCTTCAAAGCTGCCGTTCTCCAAGAGATCCTCCATCATGCCGCTGAGGATATCATCCATAACCTCCATCTTGAAGCAGAGTCGCTGTCTTTGCGAATAGTAGTAGTTCATCTGCAGTTGCAGGACAGGATTGGCTGCCGCCGGATCGCTGTTGACAAGAGCCATGAGTTCATCATCAGTTTTCCTGGCCCGGTCCTTGATCTTGTTGTAAAGGTTAAGCCAGGTGAGGGTGGCGGAGGAGTCTAGCTTGGAGTGCTTTGGGATCATGCGCCCGAACCTTTGAGAGAGCTTGATCAAATCCTCATTGGCAGAACGGATGGCATCCTGATGGCGGGCAAGATCTGAAGCGTACTTTGTAAATTCTGGATTCTTGGACATTATTCATCACCTAATCCATGATTTTCAAAGGAAATTGCAGATAATAAGGGTGAGCCATGCGGGGTGAAAGTGATCCGAAGAAGTACCGAAAATTAATATAATATGATGAATCATTCAGGAAATTCTACATGAAAGGCGATATCGATATGAATAATGATATGATATTACGCGCTCGTCGGCTCTGCCACGAGCTTTGCTTTTCTTCTTGCGTCGAGGACAAGCGGCGGGGCAGACATGAGGCCCTCCTTCGCATGCGTCCTCACTGGTCGATCCTGAAACGAGAGACTGAGTTTCAGAAGATCGACCTGGGAGAAAGGGTTCCCTTCGATATCTCACTTCCCCTGCCAGCTAGAGACGAGAGAGAAGGTTCTGACTTTGGAGTCAAGCTTTTTTGGCAACACTTTTCCTGCCAGAAGTGCGGAAGATGCTGCTTTACTCCGGGAGCTGGTCTGTACCTGGAAAAAGAGGACTTCGAGAGGATTTCTAAGCATATCGGAAAGAAGAAGCTCAGATCTCTGTGTCGATATGAAAAAGACCTGAATGCCTGGGTGCTGAAGCAGCCCTGCCCCTTTTACGACAAAGAGAAGGGCTGCACCATTTACGAGAACCGGCCCAAGACCTGTACCAAGTACCCGCTCCATCCGCCCCTGAAACAGATGCCTTACCATTTGGCTGTGGACGCATTCTGTCCTGCTGCCCGCGCTTTTGCCAAGGAGACACTCGGATGGTGGATCATCTGCGAGAATCACTGGGCGGCGCTGCTTGGAAAATTAGATCAAGATCAAAAGCAGGTATAAATATTTCTTTGTGCCTTTATGGTGATCTTCATGTGAAGTATTACCACAAAGTCACAAATACACAAAGGGCTTCATGACTCATTGTGTTCACCTTCTCCATCAAAGTATCTTCTGTTCAGTCATGTGATTGATGATTTCCGCAAAGCCGTTTCCGAACCTGGCTTTTGCGACATAGTCGGAGATTCTCTTGAGCTCTGCGCTGGCGTTTCCGACAGAGGCCCGATATCCTGCCAGACGGAACATTGGCAGGTCGCTGTTGCTGTCCCCGATTGCAGCGAACTGGGTGAGGTCGATCTGCATGCGCTCGGCAATCCGCGCGAGTCCCGTGCCCTTATCGACCCGTCGGTCTTTGATGTGTACTGCATAGGTGGTGTCTATGATCTCCACCGGCAGGCCAAGCTCCTTGGCGCGGCTGGCGGCGAGATTGACATCAAAGTCTCTCTCAAGAGCGATGTCTGTAAACCTGTAGCGAGAGGAGTTGTACCTCTTCATGGGAAACTCAGCAGACAGCTTTTGGAATGCTTCCTCGCAGACCTTCAGGTCCGCCAGGATCTCCATCTCGTCTTCAGTGAGAGATATCACACCACCGTTCTCGGAGATGAAGATGCGGGGTGTGCCCAAGAGCACTGAAACTGTTCTCGTAAAGCAGTGGGTGTTGCCGGTGCTGAGAATCACCGGCACCTTGAGGCTTCTTAATGCCTGCACTGCGTTTGGGCAGAGCACTCGGTTCTCGTCGCTGAGGGTACCATCGATATCCACCACCAGGGCCCGGATAATAGTCATGATCTCAATCGTTCCCACACGAACCTAAAAAAGGTTTCGTCAGTCGGTTCGATAAATGGTTATATTATCAGGTCCCAAATAATGTTTGGATTTAACTGGGCTAGGGTCATTTGGCCTCATGCTCAATGGTGGGATTGGCGATGTTGGAGATCAGAGCCGTTGATTTTGCATTGCAGATGCCTTCGAAGGTATCGTTGGCATCTATGGCTTATTTGCTCCTGGTTATATCTGCTGCATTTTTTGTTGGAGTGGCCGATGCCGTGCCAGCTGATGGCATGACGAAGATAGAGAGCCAGGCGGCGGCTGCAGCCTCAGGAAGCAGTTCAGGAGTCAGTGCTGTCGTATATTCCTGCTACTTCGATGGCATTGTACGGGATAGGGCCACAGGAGCGGCCATCAAAGGAGCGAATGTTACCTTCGTCAAAGAAGATCAGAGCAAAGCCTGGACTGCCACCACATCAGATACGGGGCGCTATCGCCGGGAGCTGCCCGAGGGCCGGTACACCTACATTGCCACCCATTCCGATTATGTCATGCGGTCCAGCTCGACTGTCCTTGAGGTCAAAGCCCCATATACCAAAAGAGTTCGAGGTGCTGGAGGGATCATTCGTGAGATCACCATCACAAGCGAGAGGTCAAAGGTGGTAGACATCGACCTGTCACCGCGGCCCACGGCTGTCTTGCTGGTCACGACCACTCTTTTAAGTCGCACGGGGGAGCTGGATGATGCGGTCTCACGATATGCGGAGGTCGTGAGCCGGAAAGATGGACTTGCCGCCAGCTATGTGGTCCTTGATTCAGAGGACTGTCGGAGGCGATACGGAGTCAGGCTTGACGATCCTGGTGACTGGGAGGAGATCAGAGAGGTGCTGCAGACGATCTCCGGTCGGACCGGGCCCTGCTACATCATCCTTCTAGGCGGCCCAGACGTCTTGCCAGTCCCAGCCGTGGTCAGCATGTCAGGCAGCTTCTGGTACCTGCCCAGCGACGGCTGGTACATCGATTTTAACGGCGACGGCATGGTTGACGAGGGATTTGCTGTCAGCCGCCTGCCGGACGTATCGACGGAGTGCGACGCAGTCATCGCAGGGCTGCAGACTGCCTCGGACATTCATGAGGCTGGAGGCTTCGGCATGATTCCAGAGATGCGTCTGTCCACACAGTGCTGGTATCCACCGCCGATCGGTCTAGGTGACGCATGCGCTGACGACGCCCCTACCTGTGGGCTGTGCTATGCTACACCGCCATACGGAGTGTGTGATGAGTGTGACAGCATGGCCGAGATGTTCAGTCTGATCTCAAAGAGCGACTACATCTTCTTCATGGGGCACGGCAGCCCTACCTCATTCTCCACAAACGACCGGGTGGATATCTTCAATTTGGAGAACGTGGCAGACGTGGATCTGCAAGACAACCACCCACTCATCAACGGCTACGTCTCATGCAATACCGGCCTCCTGTACGATGATCGGGGCAGCTTCGCCACCGAGTTTCTGCGGGCTGGGGCTGCGGCGTTCATCGCCAGGACCACTGATCGGGGAACTCCGAACTACTTCGCAGATCACTTCGAGGCCTACCTCAAGGGCAGCAGTGCCTCTGGACGCTATCGGGTCGGAGACGCCTTGAGCGAGCTGATGAGAGAGAGCGTGCTCCGAAAGAGTGATGACATGAGAAGAGAGGCCATGCAGCTATGCATGTTTGGAGATCCGACGCTCAAGCGAAGTAGGTTTGAGCTTCCTCTCTTCACAGCTACGATGGCAACGGGTCTATCCAGCAGGTAGAGGTGTAAATGGAGTTCGGAAAGAAGGCCAAGCCGGTCTCCCCTGAGGAGATGGCGGCAGTTCATCACGCTCTGGAGAGCCCAATTCGCAGGAATATGATCATCCTCATGAACCAGGGGGTCCTGAGCGTGCCGGAGATCGCCCCAGCCGGGGGCAAGATGCTCGACTACCATCTGCACCGGCTGGAGTTGGCAGGGCTGATTGAGCTGGAGGGGGAGAAGATCGTGCTCACCGAGGCAGGGGTGGCCTACGGAGGGCTCGTGAAAAAGGAGAAGGAGATGGGAGGAGCGGACAAGATCTGAGCATTCTTTTAGCGTTGCATCTTTACTGATGCGGACCTTTCCGGCTCTTTTGAGCAATGCCATCAGGTCTTTTGTTCCTCCCTTTTCTATGGCTGTCTCATAAAAAATCTGTTATGAAATGTTATGATTCTTTATGAATTGATATGATATGAATAATTATGAACAATTCTCAAAAATAGCTAAGTAAAAGGGTGCAGTAAAAGGTATTGGGGGATCAGCAAATGAAAAATAGAGACTGGACCACTTGGGAGAGGTACTTGCCCTCTGCAAAGGTGGAGACGAGGACGGGGGCTGCCGTACTGCACCTGAAGCCCTGGGATCAGATCCTGCCAGAAGAGGACGCAAAAGAAAGGATGGGCGGCAAAGAGCCCACCTGGAGGCCCGGGTAGAGGCGGGCATGGGTTTGAAGGGAATTAAAGGTCTCTTTTTTCCGCTGTTGTTTTTGGCTGTGATCGGAGGATGCTTTTTCTTTGTGGGGCGTTCTCGCTCTGATCATCTCGCTCCAAGATTGCGGCGTCTTTACGGGCAAATTTAAATTCCCGTGGACTATTCATTTCAATCAATTGGAGCAAATGAATAAGTCAATCCGATTCGGAGAGCTGATGGCTGCCGCGCCGGGTGCGAGAGGAATTATGAGGGATCATAGAAGAGGCATGAGGAAAAGATGACTGGAGTTACCTGGCTTCATCTTTCGGATTGGCATCAAGACGACGGGGCAAAATATAAATTTAATCGCAAAGTTGTCTGCGATGGCCTTCTCAAGGATATCAAAGCGAGGGAGAGAATAGATCCTCGTTTAAAAGAGATAGATTTTATCGTTTTTAGTGGAGATGCGGCCAAAGGTGGGCAGCCGGATGAGTACAAGATGGCGACCGAGGACTTATTCAAACCAATCTTGGAAGCCTGCAAATTGAGCACGGATCAATTATTCATTGTTCCTGGCAATCACGATTTAGATAGGGATCAGATTCCAATCTCTCTTTCGGAACCATTGACCTCAAATGAGGACGCTGAACGCTGGTGGAGTGAAAAGAGAAAGATTGCACTTTTACCATTTCAGGATTTTCATAGCTTTTTAGAGGAGTTAACCGGCAAAGAATCCCTAGAACACTGTGATTTCGGCCCATTAGTGATAGATGACAGAAAAATCTCTTTGTTGGGCATCAACTCAGCATGGATGTGTGCCCGCCACAAAGATGAAGACGGAGAGGTCAACGACCAGGGATATCTCTGCATCGCTGAGCCGCAGATTTACGAATCATTGGAGAAGATCTCGGACTCAGATATCAGAATTGCTGTGCTTCACCATCCACTCGACTGGTTAGCACCATTCGATTTAAGCCGAAATGAGGTTCATCTAAAACGAAAATGCAATTTCATACTGCATGGCCATGCCCATAAGCCGGGAGCATCAGCAGTCAGAGATAATTTTGGATATTATATTACAATTCCAGCGGGCGCTTGCTACGACAGAAGCATGCCCTCCAATTCGGCCTACACCTATTCGTATAATTACGTCCATTTGGATTTCGATACAGACAAAGGCTCTGTCTTTTTGCGCCGCTGGAGCGATTTAAACAGAGAGTGGCGGAAAGATGATGAAACATGTCCTCCCAATGGAGAATTCCGTTTTTCGATTTCAGGATCAGACAAAGCTCCTATTCCTAATCAAATCCCGCCGCCTCCACGCGACTTCAAAGGGCGCGAGGATGAAATCAGCGACATCCTCACCAACTTCGAGAAAGGTGCAACCATCACTGGCCTGCGAGGCATGGGTGGCATCGGCAAGACCGCATTGGCTCTGGTCCTGGCTGATAAAATCAAGAGCCAATTTCCCGACGGCCAGATCTTCGTAGATATGCGGGGGACAAGCAACAATCCTGAACTGCCGCCCCTGACGCCGGAAGAGGCCATGACCCAGGTCATTCGAGCCTACCAGCCTGCGGATCGCCTGCCGGAAAACCCGAATGAACTGAGAGGTTTGTATCACTCCGTTTTGGCTGGAAAACGCGTTCTTCTGTTGCTGGACAATGCAGGAAGTAGAGAGCAGGTGCAACCTCTGATCCCGCCGAATGGCTCTTTCCTTTTGATCACATCAAGAATTAAGTTTGCTTTGCCTGGTTTGGCTGAAAAAGATCTGGACATTTTGCCTCCAGATAAAGCGTGCGAGCTTCTTCTCGAAATTGCCCCACGAATTGACAGCCGGGCAAAGGGGTTGGCAGAGCGATGCGGCTATCTTCCAATAGCGCTACGTAACGCTGCCAGCGCCATAGCTGAAAAACGGGATTTGAGCGTCCCAGAGTACGAAAGACGTCTGACGGATAAAATGGCACTGCTTGAATTAGTAGAGGGTTCCTTCAGCCTCAGCTATGATCTGCTCACTCCCGGAAGAAAAAAGCAATGGCGGCGTCTATCAGTCTTTCCGGAGGATTTCGATCGCAATGCTGCGACTGCAGTTCTAAAGATGTATCCTGACGCGTCCGATGATGCGCTAAGCGATCTGGTCCGGTGGAGCCTGGTAGACTTTATCCCAATAACGGATTCAGAGGAGGGGCGATACAAGCTTCATGATTTGGCCCGTCTTTTCGCAGAATCGTGCCTTGACCAAGAAGAACTTGCAGATGCTCAGCAGAAACATGCCAAGCATTACTCGACGGTCCTTTCACAAGCTGAAAACCTCTATGAAAACGGTGGAACGAATGTCTTAGCAGGCCTCAAGCTTTTGGATCGCGAGTGGGCGAATATCAAAATTGGGCAGGCCTGGACAAAGAGCATAATTCCAATCTCCAGCAAAATGAAAAAGAACGATCGGAAATCAGTCCTGCAACTGGCAAGCTCTTACGCGGTCAATGTCGTCAACATCTTGGATTTGCGTTTGCATCCAAAGGATCTAATTGAATGGATTGAAACTGGTTTAAAAGCAGCAAAGATGATAAAGAATCAGGTTGCTGAAGGCGTTCATTTGGGAAACCTCGGCAATAGATTCGCGGATCTGGGCGAGACTCGCAAAGCCATCGGTTACTACGAGCGTGCTCTGAAGATCTCCCGTAGGATCGGAGACAGAAGGAATGAAGGCACTTGGCTAGGAAACCTAGGCAGCAGATATTACAATCTTGGGGAAACACGCAAGGCCATCGATTATTACGAACAAGCCCTGGCCATCGTTCGGGTGACTAAAGAAGACTGCAATGATGCAGTCTCAGCTTTGCTGGGGAACCTAGGCAGTGCCTACTCCGACCTAGGCGAGACACGAAGGGCTATCGAGTACTACGAGCAGGCGCTGACAATCTCACGGGAGATCGGAGACCGAAGAAACGAAGATTACTGGCTAGGCAACCTGGGCAGTAGGTATGCCGACCTGGGCGAGACACGAAAGGCCCTCGAGTATCACGAGCAGGCACTGACAATCTCAAGGGAGATCGGGGACCGAAGGAGCAAAGGTTATGACTTCGGCAACCTGGGACTGGCCTATGCCGACCTGGGCGAGACACGAAAGGCTATCGAGTTCTACGAACAGGCACTGGCCATTGCTCGAGAGATCGGAGACAGACGGAATGAAGGCGAATTCCTCTGCAATTTGGGCAAAGCCTATCTTGACCTGAAGGAACCAGAAAGAGCCATCGAATATTGCACCCAATCCATTGACATCGCTCGCAAGATCGAGCACAGAAAAGCAGAAGCTGAAGCCCTCTGTACCCTCGGCAGAGCCTTCACCACCCGCGGCGACCTGCCTCTGGCTCTGGACCACTGCGACCAGGCCCTGAAGATCTTCAAGAAGATCGAATACCCCCGCGGGGAGGCCGGGGCCCTTTTCGCTAAAAGCCTTGCTCTGGACGGGCTCGACCGGCGTCCGGAAGCCTTCGCCTGTGCCGAAGAGGCCCTGCAGATCTTTCTGAAAATCGAGAACTACCAGGCAAAAAAGGTCCGACTGCAGCTTGAAGCCTGGCAGCCACTCTCAGAGGAGTCTTAGCCATGCAAATCATCTTTCTCGGCACCAACGGCTGGTACGACAGCCCCACAGGCAGCACAATTTGCACACTCATCAACTCTGAGAAGTACCACATCATCCTCGACGCAGGAAACGGCATCTACAAAGCCGACCGCTACATCAATGACGACCTGCCTGTCTACCTCTTCCTCTCGCACTTCCACCTGGACCACATCGAGGGCCTGCATATACTGAGCAAGTTTCACTTCGCTGGCCTGACGATCTTCGGCCAGAAGGGGACACATGCAGCTCTCAACACAATCATCAACAAGCCCTTTACCGTGCCCCTGGACCGCCTGCCCTATCCGGTGACAGTGCGGGAGCTGTCCCCAGGTCCCTACAAGCTGCCCTTTCCCCTGGACTGTCGCTTTCTGGTTCACGCTGACCCCTGCATGGGCTACCGATTCGACCTGGACGGCAAGATCATCACCTACTGCCCGGATACAGGCATCTGTGAGAACGCCGTGCTGCTCGCAGAGGACGCTGATCTGCTCATTGCAGAATGCGCCTTCCTTCCGGACGAAAAGAGCCCGGTCTGGCCTCACCTCAACCCCCAGGACGCCGCAGACATTGCTTTGCGGGCGCGAGCAGGACGCCTCGCTCTCACCCACTTCGACGCCGGAAGGTACACGAGCACTCAAATGCGCCGGAAAGCTATGGCCACCGTCCTGAACTATCCAGGCATTGTTGCTGCAGAGGACGAGCTGGTGCTGCAGATGTGATCTCGCTCTCCCACTGGGTGGGCAGAGCTTCCTGATTCATTGGATTCATTGATGGCCTTCGGTCTTCCGCAAAGGCCTGAATGAAGCTTGGATTGATGGATCATCTCTGCCCTTTTACTCGCGACCTAAATTTGCAAACTTTTTGAATAAAAATTATCAATTTATTAATAACTTTCTGGGCCAAATTTATTACATAGAAAGATATAAATATCTAAGAAAGTAATTACTTAACAGTTATTAATTTATCCATAAGATTGGCGAACATAACAGGCTGCATCGAAGCAAAAAGATGGGCAAATCATTCCGCCAAAGGAGATCTAAATAATGCCAGAAAAAGCCTCCGGCTCTGCAAGGATCTTGATTGCAGAGGATGACGAACTCAACAGGAGAGCAACGTCTGCCATGCTCACTCATCTTGGCTACAGTATTGATGCGGTCTCCAATGGAAAAGAGGTGCTGCAGGCCCTGGATCTCCAGACGTACGACATAATCCTGATGAACTTGAGGATGCCTGAGATGAGCGGCTTAGAGGCCACCCGAGAGATTCAAAAACGATTCCCATTGAGTCGGCGACCCAAGATCATCGCTCTCACAGCCTATGCTACCTCCGAATGCAGGGACATCTGCCTCAGAGCTGGAATGAACGACTTCATGACAAAACCTGTAAAGATGGATGATCTGGCAAACGCATTGAAGAAGCATATTCAATTCTCGGCGCTGCAAAGCATGACCCACACTGCCCCGAAGAACGAGGATGACTTGAAACCGTCCAACGAAACTCCGGCCCTGCGGCTCACAAGCCTTATGGACTTGGAAAGACAACAGCCATTCTCATGAGATCACAGAGTATAATCTGCTTACTATTCATATCTCTGGTGTTGTCATCTTTCATTGTATGCATGGCAAAGGACCAGGCGGATGGGTCTGCTGCAATCCCGGCAGTCCCCAAAGAGAATCTGCCTGAAGGCTTCAAGCTGTTGGCATCTTTGCCCGAGATGGACAGCAGCGTAAACATGACCAAATACATCGATGATTTCACCGGCGCGAAAGATATCGGCCCGGCAAATGTATCTGTGGGAATATACCAGTGGGGCAACCCAGGCGAGTCCTACGATGCCAAGATCACCCTGATCCGGCTATCCGATGAAGAGCATGCAACTGCCGCAATCTCCAACTTCAAATCCCAATACGATGACATGTTGAAGAGAGGCCTGCCTTTATTCGAAAATGCCACCATCAACGGCCATGAGGCCTTGCAGATCAAGGATATCCGAGGAGATAACAGCATCAGATACCTCTACCTCTGGAACGTTGACAACCTCGTGACCCTTGTTGAGGGAAACCACGACAAAAACCAGAGCATTGAGCTGGCTACGGCCACGGGGCTCTAGGCTTTTTCCATACTTTTTTAGATACAATCTGAGCCATATCTCAAGGCCTCTCTACAGATGGTCAAAAGGAAAAAACCACAATCGCTCGAAGCGCTCAATATTGCTGCCATGTTTAACAATAATTCTCCAGCCAAATGCGCAGATGATATTTGCTGCAATAATGACAATGATTACGATGACGAGGTCTACCCTCCCGCTGAGGACACATACCTCCTCCTGGACGCAGCCCTGGCCGAGTCCCGCTCAGAGGATATCGTTTTTGAAATAGGATCTGGCAGAGGCATACTCTCTGTCGAACTGGCTTTAAAGGTGCGCCGTCTCATTGCGACGGACATCAATCCCAATGCCATCCTGGCGACCGAAGCCAGAGCTGCGAAGCGAGGGATGGCAGACATGATCGAGTTGGTGAGAGCCGATCTGTTCAATGGAATCTCAGGATGCTTCGACCTGGTGCTCTTCAATCCCCCGTATCTGCCCACCAATCCTGAAGAGAGAACGGGGGGATGGATCGACTATGCGCTGGACGGTGGTGCCAATGGACGTGAGACTGTTAACGAGTTTCTCAAAGACCTGAGGACGCATCTCTTCCCAGGCGGCAGGGCGCTGTTGCTCATATCCAGCCGGACAGGCTTAAAAGAAGTGCAGGAGACTGCATCAGCATTCGGCTTGACGGCCGTTGTGGTCGCAAGCGAGAGATGTTTTTTCGAGCAGCTTCATGTGCTCAGAATCGCGGTCACGGATTCTCTGTGAGACCTCTCACAGGGAAAAATGCTAATTATGAGCAATTTTGCTCTAAATGCATAAAGCTTATATCCCAGTGGCGAGAACTAGAAAACCCAATACAGGTAGAATAATTCATAACGGTGGTCAGACGTATGAAGCTGCGAGTAGTCAGTTCCAAAGAAGAGATTGATGAATTAAACAAAAACGAGCTGATGGTTCATCTGGCCTTCCGGGCAGCAAACACCGATATCTTCAAGCTCATCCAGAACTGCCCACGCATCCGTGTGGTCCAGGTTCCAGCATCTTATCGGAAAACCCTATCCAAAGCCAGTGAGATGTTTCTTTCCCTCCAGGGAGTCGAGTTGGTTGAGGGTGATGTTTGGGGACACAGAAAGGACATAGATGAATACTACAACATCGATGAGCAGATCATGAAGAGAATCGATCGCCTGAGGGCCAGCGGCGCCGATGCAAAAGACATTGCCAACGCAGTCTCCCGAGAGACAAAGCTTTCTCGTGAGCTGGTAGCTTACATCATCAAACAGAGAGTTTAAATTTTTTTATATGTGTTTAGCTGGCAGGCCTTGTCGTTAACATTTGATGGCAATCCAGTCCTCTTTGACCCCATTTTGCAGGTGTCGTCACGATTCGCTCATGAATCAACCAGCAAAGAGCAGTGCGAGGGGCTTCAGGACAACGAAAAATCTCATACCAAAAAGTCTTTAGGCGGCTACTTCCTAGCCGCCATCTCCAATAGCTTGACAGCCTGCGCCCCAGCCTCCAGGATGTCCAGGTTCTTGGGAATCAGCTTGGGCTTGCTGGCAAACGTCACCCGGAAGGCGTCCGCATAAGCCTCGCGCGGCAATCCCAGACTGCCGGCCTGCATGAGAGCCCCAAACATTGCCGAATTGGCTGCTTGCGCGGCTCCCCGCTCTGTGGCAATCTCGGTTGCCGGCAGAGATATGACCTTCACTCCATCTGGGCCCTCGAACTTCCCGGCCATTGACTCGTAGATGATCACTCCTCCCTTCTTGACGGATGAGGCAAATTTCTCCAAAGAAGGCCGGTTGAAGGCCACAAGCACATCCGGGTGATCCACTACGGGGCTTCCAATCGGCTGGCCGGAGATGATCACTGAGCAGTTCGAGGTGCCTCCCCTCTGCTCCGGTCCGTAGTCAGGATAGTAGGAAACAGCTCGCCCGCATCCAAAACCTGCCTGGGCCAAAGAAAGGCCGAGACTGAGCACGCCCTGACCGCCAAACCCTGCGATCTTGACGCCCTTGGCATCGAACTCTGGATTCTTCTGAAACTCAATGCAGACCTCGCCTCCGCAGCCAAATACCCTGTCGAGTGACTCCTTGGTGAAGTCGCTCTCCTCCCGGCTCACCGGCAGAGCTGCTGCAGAGTTGTCCCGGAACTTCTTCAGGGGAAACTCCTTTTCCATCTGTTCGTTTAGGAACTTGGTTATGCCCTGTACATTCATTCGAAGGATAGTGGGGCACGGACTGAGTAGCTCGACAAAGGCATATCCCTTTTTGTCCCTCTGAATCTCCAGTGCCTTTCTCACAGCCCGGCGAGCCTTTCGAATGTGCTCGATGTCTGAAAGAGATACCCTCTCGATGAAGACAGGAGCCCTGAGGGTATCGAGCAGCTCGCAGATGTGAACGGGATATCCCTGATCTCTCGGATCGCGTCCAGCAGGAGTTGTGGCCGTCACCTCTCCAATCAGAGTAGTGGGTGCCATCTGTCCGCCAGTCATTCCGTAAACGCTGTTGTTGACGAAGAACACAGCCAGCTTCTCGCCCCTGTTGGCTGCCTGAATGGTCTCATTGAGACCAATGGAGCCTAGGTCTCCATCACCCTGATAAGAAATCACTATGGCGTTGTCCTCTGCTCTGGATATGCCTGTTGCAATGGCTGGAGCCCTGCCGTGGGCAGCCTGCACATGGCCGCAATCCAGATAGTAGTAGGCAAAGACTGAGCAGCCCACTGGACTTATGACCACACAGCGATCCTGAATTCCGAGGTCCGCCATGGCCTCTCCTATGAGCTTATGCAAAATGCCATGCCCGCAACCCGGACAGTAATGGGTGGCGGTCGGCGCAGCTCCACCCTTTCTCGGAAACTGGGCATACATTCCGGGATGCCCGCCTAAAACCTTCTCTTTAGCCGCCATCTAAGCCACCTCCCTGATCTTATCCATGATTGAATCGAGCCGAATCAGATTTCCGCCGTAGCGGCAGACCAACTCCACCTGTCGACAGCCCGTGGCCAGGCGAATGTCTTCTCTCATCTGTCCTTCGCTCATCTCCACTGATATGAATTTGGCCCCGCGCTCAGCAAGAGCCAAAAGGGCCTTCTCAGGGAACGGATAAAGCGAGATCGGCCTGAAGAGGCCTGCCTTGATTCCCTCCTTTCTGGCCGTATCCACTGCTGACCTGGATATCCTGCTGCTGATTCCGTAGGAGACGAGAACAACATTTGCGTCCTCAAGCCGGTATCCCTCGTAGGCTGTCTCATTCTCTCTGATGCGCTCGTACTTGGCCTGTAGCTTGTAGTTATGCTTCTCCATCTCATCGAAGTTGAGCATAATCGATGTCACCAGATTTCCTCTGGTCTCAGCCCGACCCGCAACCGCCCAGGTTGTATCGATCTTGTGGGCCAGTGCCGTTTTCGGAAACACCAGAGGCTCGACCATATGCCCGAGCACCCCGTCACTCAAAATCACAACAGGATTCCGGTACTTGAAGGCCAGCTCGAAACCCTTCATCGTGAAGTCGCACATCTCCTGCACGCTTGCCGGGGCAAGCACGATGTTGTGGTAACAGCCGTGCCCTCCACCCTTGCAGGCCTGATTGTAGTCCGACTGCTCCGGGCCGATGTTGCCGAGCCCTGGTCCCGCCCGACAGATATCTACTATCACGCAGGGCAGCTCCGCTCCTGCGATGTAAGTTATGCCCTCCTGCTTGAGGCTCATTCCAGGTCCTGAGGAGGCACCCAAAACCCGGTGCCCAGCAGTTGCTGCTCCGTAGACCATATTGATCGCTGCTTCTTCAGATTCGGCCTGAACGAACTTTCGGTCCAGCATGGGGAAGAAGCGAGATGCTTCCTGCAATATCTCGCTCGCCGGGGTGATGGGATAGCCGAAGAAGCAGTCGCACCCTGCATAAAGAGCTCCTACAATCACAGCGCTGTTTCCGTCAATTAGTTGAGATGCCATCTTCAGTTCCCCCCGTTTCCTCCATTTCCATTGTTCTTCTCTTTTTGTGGCACATGCACCTCAATTGCAAGAGGCTCAGGACAGGTGTAGTAACATGCCCCGCATCCTATGCAGCCGTCTCCTGCATAAACCACAAAACGATATCCACGAGAGTTCAGCTCCTCGCCCATCTTTAGAACATTTGCCGGACAGGCTACGATGCACCTCTCGCAGGCCTTGCATTCCAGGGTGTTGACAAACGGATAGGGCTTGTCTTTATCCCTGATCTCAACCCTCCGAATCTTGCCGCTGATGGTCTTTGGCAGCTCAGGCACGAACTCGACGATCCTCGGATATTTGTAAGGTGCAGTCACCTTCTTTACATGGTCTTGCAGCTCTTTTTTTAGGGCATCAGATGGGGTATGTCCCTGTGTGAGGACAATGGTTGCCTTTACCACCTGTCCTCGTATTGGGTCAGGCACTCCGGTGATGGCCACCTCCATGACAGCAGGATGAGTCATGAGAGCGCTTTCAACCTCAAATGGTCCCACCCGGTACCCGGAGCTCTTGATCATGTCATCCGTTCTTCCCACGAACCAGAAGTATCCGTCTTCATCTCTCCAGGCGGTGTCTCCTGTGTGGTAGTAATCATCATGCCAGGTCTTTTTGGTCTTGTCCGGATCGGAATGGTAATCGGTAAAGAGGCCGACAGGCTTTCCCTTGTCAGTTCTGATCACTATCTCGCCCTCTTCACCTACCTCGCAAACCTTGTCGTTTTTGCCCACCAGAACGATATCAAATCCTGGTGCGGGCTTGCCCATTGAGCCGGGCTTTGGGTTCATCCAGGGATAGTTGGAGATGCAGACCACTGTCTCGGTCTGGCCGTATCCTTCCATAAGTCGCAGTCCGGTGGTCTTGAGAAAGCTCTCATAGACGCTGGCATTGAGTGGCTCGCCGGCAGTGACAGCATACTTGAGTTTGGAGAAGTCGTACCTGGTCATGTCGCTTTTGATCATGAACCTGAAGATGGTTGGCGGCGCACAAAATGTGGTCACTCCGTACTTGCCCATCTCGTCCATCATCCGTCCGGCGTCGAACCTATCATAATCATAAACGAATACCGCGGATCCTGCCAGCCACTGACCAAAAATCTTGCCCCAAGCGCACTTTGCCCATCCAGAATCAGCAACAGTATAATGCAGCCCGTCGTCCTCCACATTCTGCCAGTACTTGGCTGTGAGGATATGGCCCAGAGGATACATCTGATCGTGTTTGACCATCTTCGGATATCCTGTGGTTCCAGATGTAAAGTACGCGAGAAGAATGTCTTCATTCTTGGTGGCCTTCTCTCCAGTTGGGCGGACGAAATCTGCCGGAGCTTTCTCAAGCTCGGCATCGAAGTTGATCCAGCCCTCGCGTTTGATGTCGGTGCCTCCAACCAGTACCTTGACAATGGGAATATCGCCAAGATCCTTGTGAGCAGCATCAAACTCAGACGGCACACCATTCTCGGCGATGCAGACGATCATCTTCAAATCTGCTTTTTTGATGCGATAGATGAAGTCCTTGGCCTTCATCATGTGCGTGGAGGGAATGGAGATGACGCCTATTTTGTTCAACCCCACCATGCAGACCCAGAATTCCCAGCGGCTTTTGAGGGTGAGCATGACTGTGTCACCCTTCGAGAGGCCGTATTTTAAGAACATGTTAGCGGCTTTGTCGCTCAATGTCTTGAGATCACCAAAGGTTATTATCTTCTCCTCGCCGTTATCGTTGCACCAGACAAGAGCGCGCTTTGATGGAGCTTCTTTTGCGTAGGCATCAACTACATCATAAGCAAAATTGAAGTTCTCGGGAACCTGGATCTTTAGATTCTCCTTAAAGTCCTCATAAGACTTATAATCCACCCGAGAGACGAACCTGGACAATAGTGACGACATTTTTTAATCCTCTTTTTCTTCTCCTACATGACCACAGCCAAGATCTTCACCGGCTTATCGTTTAAGGCTTCCATATAGTGATCATAAGACGCATCGAAGAATATGGAGTCACCAACATTTAGCACAACGTCGTTTTCATTGATGGTGATCTTTAGCGATCCCTCCAATACATATTCGAACTCCTGACCCGGATGACTGTAAAATGACGGGCTGCCTTTCTTGGGATCGATGGTCACGATGAATGGCTCAGCCTTTTTGTGTGCGAACTTTCTGGCCAGGCTTTGGTAGAGATATTGCTTTCTGCGCTCCACCTCTACTGCCTCACCATTTCGAGTGACGGTGAATATGCTCATCTTGGACTCCTCGCCAGTGAGCAAGAGACCAGTATCAACGTTCAGCTTTCGCGCAATGCCAATGAGGATGCTTGCGGGAATATCCAGCTTTCCATCTTCATAACAATTGTATGTTTCAACAGGCACCTTGAGGTGCTCTGCCATTTCGTCGGACGATACCCGATTAAGTTCCCTCAGCTCACGAAGACGTGAACCGATTTCATCAAGCCTCTCCTTCATGGTCATTCCTCAGCGCATTTTCCCAATCACGGTCCCCCTGAAGATGCGGGGCCATGGGTAATGTGCAGGATTGTGACTGCCTCATATGCATATTTTAATCTATCCCAAAAAAGCAGCTGCATTTTCCCTGCAAAAAAATGGACCGAAAAAAACCAGGCTGCAAAACTATCATAATTAAGCATTGAAATACTGAACGGCAGTGATTTGAAGAAATTTGCCAAAATAACCGTTCGAAATGTGCATGATCTTCATGATCCATCCCCCGAAAGAATATGCGGGTATCACGGAAATTGTATTTCTTTAATAATCTATGTTGAATATCGGTATCAAGAGGGTAAATTAAGGAAATAACTTTTATATTATTAATATAAATAACGGATCAGACGTTCCTGCCCAGGGGCCCACGCCTGATTAACCATTCGCGAAGATGGGGCGTCTGCAGATCAAGCGATCATCGAATTCGTTATAATTATCAATATTGATCAGTGTCGTAGCACTCATAGTAAAGCGCCAAGGAGACCCGCATCCTTCCTTAAGGAGACTGGATAGATTACGAGGTCCAGTCATCCTCATCAAGCCACGATTGTGCCTTTTTTTTTGGTTTTGTCTGGGCTTTGTCTGCAGCTTTCGATCCGGAATTAGCAGTTCTATTTCGACGACGGCTATTTCCCCGCATCAGACTGTAAGCGATCTCAGGATCTATGTTGTACTTTTTTAGATATGCATCCCTTGAAAGATGCTCGCCCATTGCTGAAATATAAATCGGCTCTCCGACTATCGGGGTGATCTTCCCTGCAGGCAAGATCCATTCGAAGCCCTGGGGAAGCACACATTGTAGCCAGTCGCCGTTGCTCCCAACGACTTCTTTTGATGCTTGATTTACCACACCGCAATTTTTGCAGATGAACTTCTTCATGTCACTCACCTTCAGTCAGCTAAATTAGCTCATAACAGTATATATAATTTACTTGACAAATAATCTTTTTGGGGGTGTATCATTTTTTATATAAGAATACTGATTATTTTATTCTCAAATTGAAATTCCAGTGTCAACCTGGCCAATTATCCAGTGGTCACTTCGTCAGCTCGCATTCCAATTATATCAATCCAGGTGATTCTCCCCGATTCCTAGCCCAATATTATTAGTACGAGATGTCTAGACTATACTCGTTCTCTGCCTCAGGCTATTGTCTTGAGGCATATTATGATAACAGAGAAGGCGTTTGAAGATGATCTCAAGAAGTTTGCTTTACAGATCAATGGCGCTGGCTTGCCTTGTGTTCTTGGCTAGCTCCATTGCCGCAGGTCAAGCGAATAGCGGGTATGTCGATCCGGCCATAACCGAATTGAAGAACCAGGTGATGCAATCGGAGACGAAGCATACTGGCAGCTACAAAGGTGAGCCCTGGGCGACATCGTCGCTTAATGATTCAAATATAAAAGCCGCGTCTGCCCAGGCTATTTCTGCAGCCCAGATTGCTGCTGGACAGGCTTCATCACAGGCTTCATCATCCAATTACATGGTCAAGACCGATTCATTCCTAAAGGCGGCTTCCAGCAATGGATATTACGTCCTGAGCGTTGCGGATTTCATAGCTAAAAGCTCATCTGACGCAAACTGGGCTATAGTTGACATCAGGCCGACACAGCTTTACTCAGCAGGGCACATCGTCGGGGCAATTAACATTCCACTGGAGAATCTGATATCGCAGATGGGCCAGATCCCTGCAGGCAAGAAGGTTGCAGTCTACTGTTCTGCAGATACAAATGCCGCAATAGCAGTTCAGACCCTGAGGGTATTTGGCGATCGCGAGGCATTTGTCCTATTGGGTGGAGTCTCCGGCTGGCAGACGGCAGGAATGTCTCTCGTCCAATAGATCCAGCTCTTTTTCTTGCCTTTTTTGCTCATTTTTTGAGGATTCCTGGAAAGCCGATGTTGCTGGCAATTTCATCTTATCTTAATGATTTTTTCTCGATCGTAAAAGCTATAAACTTTAAAAAATATCTGTTTATGTATGAAGGACTCTGCAGGATCGACCATCACTTACTATGGTCTGGCTCGCGAGAAGGTGCTAAAAAAGTATCCCAGGCTGATCAGCGTTTTGATTACATTAGTTTTGATCTCCATGTCCGGCCTGGCGCTGTTTCTAGTATCCGATCTAGTATCATTTGCATCAAATCCGGATCATAAAGGCATATTCTCCGGCGTGGGTCTTAAAGGTACAGGCGATGATATCGCATCCTTGAATGAAGAAGGAAACGATAAAATCGGATCTGGTATCGAGAATAAAACTGGAGTTCTTGCCGGCATAAATTCGTCTGATGATATTAATATCCTGAATAGACCATCAAATGAAACGAAATTCGCCAACGGCACTTCAGCAAATGGATCGCTGTCTTCTTCAAAAACAGATGGAGATGCCACTAAAACCGGAGGATCATCGATCTCCTATTTGAGCGGCGGAAGCTCGTCCTCTTCGTCCAAGAAGCGCCACAGCTCGTCTCAGTCCTCATCCACGGTTACACCCAAGTCCTCGAGCCTGACGGCGTCAACGAATGCATCTGCTCTCGGATCTGCCAATGATAAAAACGGAACGGTCCAGCAGACGCAGAAGAATGCCACTGATGAGAGCGTTGCTGTAGCCAAAGCTGTAACGGCTGCTCCTGATGCAACTCTTGCTATAGTTTCGTCTGTCGACCTTGAAGGTTCGATAGGTACTTCAAAAAATGCTCCCTCCAAGGAGCCGGCCACGATAATTCAATTTGATGGCAAGAGCACTGCAAAAGAGAACGGCAATCCTGTTTCAAGCTCAATGGATGAGGCGAAGACCTCCAAACCAAAGGCCTCCCTGAAAGAGAGCGATCCTTCACAGAGTAACGCAGGTTTGACTGCCAGCAATGCTAAGCAGAAGGCCCAGGAGATGAAAGCCAAGCTGATTGAGAACAGAAATAAGATTTTGGGAAATAATGATGCCTCAAAACCGGATGAGTCTGCAAAAGAGAGCGATCCTTCACAGAATAACGCAGGTTTGACTGCCAGCAATGCTAAGCAGAAGGCCCAGGAGATGAAAGCCAAGCTGATTGAGAACAGAAATAAGATTTTGGGAAATAATGATGCCTCAAAACCGGATGAGTCTGCAAAAGAGAGCGATCCTTCACAGAATAACGCAGGTTTGACTGCCAGCAATGCTAAGCAAATGGCTCAGGATATGAAAGCCAAGCAGGCCGAGATGAAGAAGAAAGCTGCAGAATTACGTGCTAATGGAAAATGAGCCCGAACCCCTGTCAAGTTTCTCGGGGATGCAAAGCTGCGTCGCTTGAGGCGCATTTGCCCTTCCTTTCCAGTCTTCATCACCCAGATGCCGGATGACTATTGTCTGGAGATTCTCATGATGCATCCCTCTTCAGTCGGCTCCACTTCCAGGTCCATCTTCAGGTCGGAGAATACTTTCTTCCAGTGGCCTTCCACGCATGTCTTGCAGTGCTCCTTGGCTATCAGGCTGGCACCTATGCGAGCAAAGGACTTGGCTCCCTGCAGCAGCCCGCAGCTATGGCGTTTGATCTCCACAAAGCCATCTCCTTCCACAACCTCGATTTTGCTGCCAAATAGGTTCTTGTCGTTGGTGGCCATTGCCATTGCCATATCCTTGGGCTCGGCCAGTCCCAATTGCCTGAATGTGGCTGCCACCTGGCGAGCGCCCTGATCCTGAAACTCGCGCAAGCCCTTCTTGCCGAGCTTTCGACCCACATAACCGCTGCTGCCGTAGAAGCTGCCCATCCACATGGCCACCACGCGCTGCTGGATCTGATCCAGAGGAATATCCGGGACGTCTGTCATGCTGTTTTCACTTCGCAGGCAGGCATTATAATACTTTTGAGCCCAGGGGCCTCCATCATGGGCTATTTGCGGAAGATAACAATAATTGGCCCGCTAGAGAGAGCATGATAGTGAAAGGCGATAGGTTAGATTTGATCTTATCGGATGAAGAGATACGCCAAAGCAAAGCTAAACCCAACTGAAAAATCTCTTCCGCGCCCTTCCTGCGATTCAGCAAGAACGGCGCTAGAATGCGCCAGTCGTTCTGGCGCGTTTGGCTCTCGTGTTTATGATGCCTGCAATCAGGCTGCTGGAGATCCCGGTACCGGGGAAGCTGCTGCTACGGCTATGCTTGGCTCGGTCATGATCTCGGTCTTCCTTACTTCTACGCGCCTCAGGGGATAGATCGCCTTGGCTTCCTTGTAGATATCCAATGAGATCTTTCCTCCAACGGCATCCTGGATCAACTGGTTAAGGTCCAGGCTCTTCGACCTATCCATTATGACCTTCTTGGACAGCTCCCTGATGCTCTTAACCTGGTTGGCCCGGGCTCTCTTTACAGTAAAGCAGCTTGGCTTGATCCTTACCTGATAGCCATCGGTTGTTGTTACATCCACGATTGCATCGATTCTTGATGTCCTTCTCTTGACCAGCGAGCGCACATAATCAGTGGTCATCTCATGGCCAAGGAACTTTGTGTATGCCGAGTCACCGGCTACGCGATCCACTTTGAACTTGAGCTTGGTATTCTGCTTAGAGAAGTTGTTTGTGAGGTCTCCAAGGGTCGTCTCAATGATCCGTCCCACGACCCTCTCCGGGTCATTGGCGATCGTCTCGCCAAAGGGAGCCCTGCCGAACATCTCAGGACTTACAACTTTATACCATTGCTTTGCCTTTCTGCTCTCAGCTTTTCTTTGTGATCTTCTAGCCAATAAACGTCCTCCAAGGTAATATTAATCCGAACACCGTTCAAGCTCACTGTATTTAAACCGATCGCCCAAAAAAAGATGAAATGCGGCAAAGGCCAAGCGGCCTCGATGGAGTCTGCCGTCCGGTCTAGTCCGCAGGCCAGACATAGATGTAGACGTAGTTGGACCAGTCGTTGCAATGGTAGCTGAGGATATGCCAGCCGGGATCACTTCCCTTAAACCATGTCTCATGCCATCCAACATTCTTTTTCCCGAAGCTCTTGGCTTCCGGCGAGCAATAATAACCGCCACTGCTGCTGCATATCGTCCACTCGAATGACCAGTATTCACCTGCCCGGTTCACCTTGGACCAGAGGGGCAGCCATTCTCCAGAAAATACGCCGGCAACAGTCTCTAGATCTCCATCGCAAACCTGAACAAAGTATTCATTGCATTTGCATACGGATGGCTGCGGATAGGTTGCCTGGAGGCTTTTAGCAACGTAGCCTGCAGGAGCACTGCCGCCTACAGACGCAGAGCACGAGCTAGAGCCCGCATTATATGGACAAATGCTGCTGACGCCGCCTGCAATTGATGTCGAGCTTGTGCAGGTATTGCATGTTGTGCAGGTCTTGGCAGTGTTCACTGTGCTCATTTTGCCCTGTGTTGCCCCAAGTAGAGGCAGATAGGGATAGCTCACCAGAGATGGACTTAGAGACGGATTTGTTACAGCCGCACCGGCAATCGCCTGATTTCCAGCTAATGCCGTGATTGAAGCCGCTGAAGGATAGTTATAGCTGCTGGCTGGTGTCGAGCTTACAGGCCTGTACAGATTGAAATCAGGCATGATGAGGCCTTCTGCACTCGGATCGATGGGAGTAGGCGCTCCAGACGGCAAAGATGAAGCCGTCAGGCTGCCGGACGCACTGGCATAACTAACAGACGCTGACTGCGGATAGACATAGATGTATATGTAGTTGGACCATATCCCGCTGTTGTAGCAGAGGATATGCCACCCAGGTTTGTCTCCGCTAAACCATCCCTTCTTCCAGCCGGCCTCCGTCCAGCCCCACCAGTGAACTGAGTACGTGGACTGACCTGGATACCATTCGTAAACATAGAAGTTGCCGCTCGTCTTTATGTCCGCCCAAAGAGGCAGGTAACCACTGTAGCCGCATCCGCCCACAGTGCTCAGTCCGGAATTGCTCTGGACATAAAACCTGTTAGCAGAGGCCACTGAACTAGGGTAATACCAGACGCTTGAACCAGAATTTATCGCCTGAACGGAAGATGAGCCGGACTGCATGGCCAGGCGAGACGGCCCTGTGACTGAGACGAAACCCAGGCTCTCGTCAGGCGTGAAGCTATCCATTTGAGGAATAGAGAGCCCCAGATTCTCTGCAGTCAACTGCTCGTCTGTCGGGTTGCTGATCTGGGGGATTGGATATGCAGATCCCTTTGACTGGGAAATGGCATCCGTCGACTGATAATTGCCCTGTGAACCGACTGCAAATGATTGAGTGCTTGCAGCCTGGAGGTCTGCGCCGATCGATGATATCTGTTGAGGGACATTGGTGGAAACGGTGTCCGCGGCATTCATGCCCCCTACTGCTCCCGAGGCGGCATTGATCAGTATTAAAAATACAATTGGTGACGCAATATAAAGCTTCATATACCCCACCCCAATTTTGGGTTTGCTACCTAATTCCGTTGCGTAATATCTTCCTTCAATCTTTTAGTGCTCTTTATGTATTTAATACTTGGCTTTAAGTTCCGTGATCGGTAACCAATATAGTTCGTATTAATACTAATTTGCTTTTTACAAACATGCAAAAATGAGATATATGCTGCGTAAATTATGCATATTAGAAATATCGAAATATTTATAATTATAGTCCGATCTGGAAAAAATGAAGCTATTGATCTTTGTCTGGGACCCAGTAGTTTCTGACGGTCTCAGCCAGACGCGGATTGTCAAATTGGTTATAGATATCCAGATCGGTAGTATAGCCGATAAACGGATCTATGGTTCCTTTCTCTAAATTCATTATCCAGATCTGAAGGCTTCGGTCCTCCGCCGCCTGTCCCCAGTCCCTGAAGAACTGCACAAAAGGCTCCAATGTTTCGCTGCTCGGAACCAGGACGATGCAGTCGTCTCCGGGCTTGGACCTGCAATTATCGATGTTGACGGCCTTCACGCTTGTGGCAATAAAGGCCTTAGCTGTGCGGTTATCCGCAGTGAAGGTTAGAGATTGATTGCTCCTGTCTGAGAGGACATATCCTGCATCGGTCATGAACTCAGTTAGCCGCTGTTCCATGCATTGTAAGAGGAGGACTCGAAGTTCCGGGATCGCCCGCAAAAACCTGCTGGCGGCATTGTCAAAGTCCTGTTTGCTGTATTTTTTTGTATGCATGAAATGAAATATGCGTCCATTCATCTGAGTGTATGTGTCAAGCCTCGGCAGATCGAAGAATATGGGATCTTTGTTCATCATGCTGGCGAAGATTCCAGGGGCAATTCTCTCTCCTACCAGCGCTGTCAGCTCCTTATGCTCCTCTTCTGAGAGTTTTGCATTTGAAACGATCTGATAAGTCCGAATGAGAAGCTCACATCTGGCAATGATCTCCTTCTCTTCGATAAGCTCTCGGAGAGGGCCTGCAATGCTCTTAATCTCAGTCATGATACTTCAACCTCAATCATTTCCTCTAACCATCGCCAATTCAGCTCTTAGTTCTCCCATCTTGGCCGTCCTCTCTGCAAAGGCATTGTGCTGATGGATGCTCTCCTCATTGATCTGCTTGAGGGTGACTGCAGCATCATCTGGCAGATCGGAGAACGCTTCCACCAGCTTCTGGGCCATGGTTCGAACGCAATCCTCGACGAACTTGGGATTGCTGTGAGCCCTCTTTACAACAACTGCCTCGTCCGGCCTCTTCAACAGTCCAAAGACTCGAGAGCTCATGGAATCCTCGATTATCTTGATTATCCTGTCGATGGAAACGCATCTCCTATCATGGACCTCGACTGAAATGCTACCCCTGCCACGCTGGTTATGTGTGGCTATGGGCAGGCGCTCTGTTAGGTCGGCGATCGCTTGCTCTGAGATTCCAAGCTTTGCCAACTCCTGGCGGACCTCTTCTTTCATGATCTCCTGGGCGCAGGGGCAAGCAGTCATGCCTAAAACCTCGGCTCCGACGGTCTTTCTTACGTTTCCTCCGGCTGGCCCGGCTTTGGCAACGGCCTCAGCGAATATGTCCACTACCTCCTGGCAGTTAACTCGGGTCACAGGAGTCTGTCTCCTCACAATATATTCGCTCTTCATCTTCACCTCAGCTCGAGAGGCATACTCATGCCTGAAGAGAAGTCTTTTGGCAATCTCCCCGCAAAGCTCCTCTATCTCGTAGACGGGACGGTTTATGGCCTCCTCTAAGACCTCGTCTATCGCCTCAAAGTTGCGTGACAGGTTGGCTCCTTTCCTGTCTGATGGAAGATCAACGAATACCTCAAAATTGGAGATGAGGACCACAGGCCGCTCATCGTTGCCTCGCTCGACCTTGACCAGCTTTTTAACGCCAGTCACGCCCACTCTGGTTAGATTGAATGGATAATCAGGCTCGCAGGCTTGAATATCAGGTAGGCTGTCCACGCTAGTTCACCCTGGGCTACGATTTTCATCTTCGAGCGATTCATTCTCGATCTCGTCCAGGCGAGAGATGAGACCGTCTACTTCCAGCATCATCTCGTCCAGCGTATCGGAAATCCTTTGATGATGCTCATCCGAGTCAAGGAAATACCTCTCCAACTCCTTCAAGAGGTCTTCATCGCCCATGTCGAGCATCTTTCTTATCCTTCCCGCGACGTCCTTCGAATCGGGCATGAGGGGCTTAATTGGAGCGAACATATTTGAGACTTTGCTCAGCAGATAGGATTTGTGTAGTCCCGAAACCTTTGACTTTATATACCCATCAATGCGGCATGGGAAAGAAGAATAAAGTTGTAAAGCTAACAGATAGGAAGATCAGATATATCATTCGAGCCAAAAAGAGAGGCGATAGCA
>Ga0209340_1000463_pt1 | contig 43016 bp, 46 predicted proteins | sample EPASupsiteSAE323_FD_187266 | JGI IMG/M metagenome (GOLD analysis project Ga0209340, IMG submission 187266) | Bioremediated contaminated groundwater from EPA Superfund site, New Mexico - Sample SAE3-23 (SPAdes) (version 2) | ecosystem: Environmental > Aquatic > Deep subsurface > Groundwater >... | reverse complement strand
GTTTCGGTAGATGAAGTTCTTCATGTCGCTGCTCTTTTGCTGGGTGCCTATATGCACTCCTGCTGCAAGATACTCTTCAACTGAAACAAGAGGTTCGTTCAGTTCAATCTCCATTTCATTTCCGTTCATAGATACTCTCCTCTATCCGAATAAGTTCATTCAGTTTGGCAGTTCTCTCCCCGCCAACAACTCCCGTTTTTATAAATACACAATTAAAAGCACATCCAAGATGCGCGATGGTTGTATCTTCCGTCTCGCCAGACCGGTGGCTCATTACAGTTTCAAGCCCATACCGGTGAGCAAGTGATACTGCTTCGTACGTATCTGTGAGGGTCCCTATCTGGTTCGGTTTAATAAGGACACAGTTAGCGCTTCCCTGTGTTATCCCTTCCTCTATGCGTTCTCTGTTTGTAACAAAGAGATCATCCCCGCAGATAAGGCACCGGTCTCCTGCCTCACGGTTTAAACCTGCAAATGATTCGAAATCCTCTTCATAAAAGGGATCTTCCACGTAAACAAGAGAATAATCATCAATTAGTTCAGCAATATATTCTGATTGTTCCTCTGCAGATCTGACTATTCCATCATTATAGAGGTATTCTTCTGTTTCAGGATCATAAAACTGACTTGCTGCCACATCGATACCTGCCTGTATCTGAAAGCCAACCTCATCAACAACAATACCAATTGCTTCAGTCAGAATTTCTAATGCTTCCTTATCTGAAATTCTTGCCGCCCAAGCCCCTTCATCACCTTTGGCTGGGGAAAAACCCTGTTTTTCGAGCAGTTCCCGGACAACGGCATAAACCCCGGCATTTGCAAAGATACCATCAGATACAGATTCACACCCGGTAGGGACCACCAGGAACTCCTGAAACCGTGTAGAATTATTTGCATGGGCGCCGCCTCCGATAACATTCCCAAGAGGAGCGGGCGCAGATGACACGTAAATTCCACCGATATGTTTCCAGAGAGGAATATTAAATGATGCGGCAGCTGCTTTCGCATTTGCAAGTGAAAGAGCCACGGCAAGATTCGACCCTATCCTCGAGAAAGTACCGGTTCCGTCAATCTCACGAAGTAGTGCATCTATCCCAATCTGATCTGATGAATCCAGCCCGATTAAGTGAGGGATCACTTCTTCCCATGCCTGCTGAACAGCTAAAAGAGGATCTTTTACAATCGCCTCATGCGTACCAGTACTGGCACCCCCGGGTGCTGATGCACGACCTCTGCCTTTGTCTGTAACAACCTCAGCCTCTATCGTTTTGCTTCCCCGGGAATCAAGGATGATTCGCAGATTTATTGCGCGGATGATGCTCATTTAATAACTATCTCCGTTTGACAGTAATAGGGATAACTCCGCGCTCGAACTCCTCAATTGCTATCACCATAGGATCAATACTTTGGGTAGCAACTAGGATCGGAGCACCCATAGAGATCTGTAGTGCTCTGGCGCCCACTATCCGCGCCTTTTCATACCGAGTATAGGTTTGCATGTATCACTCCTTAAAAATCCGTTAGGCAAAGAATGGGGTCGCTGAGATTCGAACTCAGGTCAGAGCGTCCCGAACGCCCTAGGATGGTCCAGGCTACCCTACGACCCCTCATTGATAGGGGTTAAGATCATCAATAATCTCCTTGTGCGTGAGTAACATACGCCTGCAACAATACCGATCCATACCGAGATCGTCGAGGATCACTTTTGGATCCTCGCCCGCATCCCGACGGCGCTTATATTCCTCATATGCAGTGGAGATTACCTTTCCGCAGGTGAAACAGCGAACCGGTATCATATAGTTGCTCCACTAATGTTAGAATTCATAGGTATAAAGGTCACCGGTATGACTTCTGGAATTTCTTTCTTGCACCACGACCATGTGGTTTCTTTGCTTCTTTCTGTCTTGAATCATTGACGAGAAGACTACGATCATACACATGGAAGACATCTTTCATCCTGGGATCATTATGCCATTTAACAATTCCTCTGGCAATAGCTGTTCGTACAGCTTCTGCCTGACCCATAACACCGCCACCGCTTACCTTGACTGCGACATCCACCCCTTCAAGCGCATTTGGGATCAGCTCAAGAGGTTCTGATATCTTCATCCTGGCAAGTTCAGTAGAGAAGACAGGTAAAGAGAAGGAGTTAATGCGAACTACCCCTTTCCCCGGACGAAATGTGGCCCTTGCAACAGCAGTCTTTCTTTTCCCGCTGGTATTGATTACTCTCATTTCAGGTCACCTTAATATTTTGCTCCAAGGAACGTGCTAACTGCCCCCAGAGTCACATATGACGGATTTCCAAGCCGTTTCTTATTTGCATCATCAATGGTTTCACATGCCTGTCCGGCCAACTCGTCCGGAACACCCACATAAATCATGATTCTGTGCATGGCTTCCCTTCCTCTCTCTTTTTTATAGGGAATCATTCCCCTAATTGTCCTTTTCAGAATATGATCCGGACGTCTGGGGAAGAAAGGTCCTCCCTCTCTTGAACCTCTCTGACGCTTCTGCTTATATATTCCCAGCACTCTTGCCCGGCTGCCAGAAATTACTGCCTTTTCCGCATTTATCACGGCTATCTCTTCGCCTGCAAGTGCACGCTTGGCAACCGTGCTGGCAAGCCTTCCGACAAGCAGGTTTTCACTGTCAATTACCGTTACCATCTGACATACACCTACCTTAATATCCGGATATGGCTTCCTTTTGGATTCTGGGAGATCAGTTGCTCAATGCTGATGCACTCGCCATTGACCTTCCTGATCTTGGCTATTGCAGCATCTGAAAAACTGAGTGCTGCAACTGTGACTTTTGTCTCCACTGCCCCGCTCCCAAGAACCTTTCCCGGTATTATCAAAACTTCGCCTTCTTTTGCATACCGGTTAATTTTACCTATATTCACTTCTGCGTAACTGTTCCGCGACTTTTCAAGTCTGGATGCAATATCACTCCAGATCTGCACTTCGTTCTCACGCGACGTCTGTTTCAGGAGTCTGATGAGTTCGGTAAGGCGCGGATTGGACTTGTCATTCCTTTTGGTCATGCTCCGTTACCCTCTGATTTCGCTCAAAGCCTCATGTAGTTCATCTGACTGAGTTTTCAGAAACAGCAGTCCTTGTCTCATTATTCCAACCACCGGGATAGCACCTGAACCTTCTATTGCAAACAGGAACCTGTGATTATCCATACCAATATGGATTGCAGGTGTCTCACCAATTCCACTATTAAGGCAGGCCTGCTCGCATAGTCTACAGAGAGAACAGTCTTTTTCTGCATCCTCCCTGACACCGACTTCTGATCCTCTTACCTCAAGAATCCCCTTCGGACATGCTTCTACACACATCCTGCATGCGTCACACCGCTCGTCACGTGTAATAACGGGGTAATTTTTATACCCGCATACAGTTACCGGAGACCATTTTGCATGCTCCATGCCTCTATTCATTATTGCCTGTGCCTCAATCACAACCTTCTGGTTCTTCTCAAGTTTGACAATAGGAATTTCATCAGTAACAGGGCGGACCACAGAGTCCTGTGAGATAAGATCTCCTGACTTTACAACCCCCGGACCTTCCACGCTCATGGTAAGCGTAACAGTACATTTTGAACAACCTGCACCATTACACGAACACGTTGATCTGGGCACATAATTTTCATTATCAGTCACAAGTGGAATCAGCCCGAGACGGTGGGTTAGAATTTCGTCGAAGAGAGCACTTGTATTATCATATATCCTGACATCCTCAATTGCAAATGCCATCACTTCGTTAATCATTGCTCGTCTTAGTGCATTGGCAAATGCAACCGATGAGTCACTTATGATAAATGAAGCCGCATTCTCTTCAGAACTGCTGAATTCTATCTTCATCAGACTCTACGACCCCTTCTCCCGCCTTTTGGCCTGATGGAGTCATGTGGGACAGGAGTAACATCCTCAATAAGACCAATCCGCATTCCCGCACGTGCAAGAGCACGAATTGCAGCCTGTGCACCAGGACCTGGTGAACGCTGTTTTCCTCTTCCAGGAGCTCTGACTTTTACATGAAGTCCGACAATCCCTTTCTCTCTTGCTGCCTGTGCCACATTACCTGCCATTTGCATGGCTGCGTAGGGAGAACTCTCATTCCTATCCTGTTTTACTACCATACCTCCGGAACTTTTCGTTATTGTTTCAGCACCGGTAAGATCGGTAACAGTAATGATGGTATTATTAAATGACGCGTAGATATGAGCAACGCCCCATTTATCCTTATCTTCACTCAAGATTATCTCCCCACCTTTGCAATCCGTTGCCTTTCAGCATGGACATCACTTACCAGAGGGGAGGATCCTGCGTAGGATATATATTCCTGTTCTCTGGCGTTAACAAAATACCCCGGAATGGTAACCCTGCGACCACCAATCGAGATATGTCCGTGAGTAATAAACTGACGGGCCTGTTTTGGTGAACGGGCAAAGCCTCTCCTGTAAACCTGAGTCTGAAGTCTCCGGTCCAGATGCTGCTCTATCCTTAATGCAAGAACATCATCAATGCCCGCATTTTCACTTATCATTCCTGATCGCTGCAGTGATCCCAGGAGCTCTTCTCTCTTCTGTTCAATGCGTTCCTGTTCAGAACCGGTTGACTGAAGTGCGATGATCTCACGGGCAGCTTTGCGATACTTCTTTAATGCACCCTTTGCAATCCAGACTTCCCGCTTGTTTCTAAGCCCGTACTCTATTACAAGCCGGGTCTCTTCTTCAATACGGGAGAGTTCGAACGGACGCTTGGGTGTCTGGTACTGCTTATGATTTTTACCTGGATATCCCATTTATCTCATCCGCCTCACTCTTTCTTTCTCTTTACACCGACAATGAGCCCTGTCCTTCCGGTAGATTTTGTACGCTGTCCACGGACTTTCTGGCCGGTCTCATGCCTGATGCCCCTGTAGGCTCGTATCTTCTTTAGAATGTTGATGTCGTCATCAACGGTCATCATCACATCTACGCCGAAGAGATGGCGTTTTTCTCCTGTGTAGAAATCCTTTGGACGGTTGCTCATCCAGACAGGGATACGGTCAGCGTATGTATTTACAACTTCACGAATCCTGTCGACTGAAGCCCCGTCAAGTTTTCCCATCAGTGCCTTCTTATCAACATCTGCTGCTTCAGCAATCTGCTTTGCAGTATGTCTTCCGACCCCTTTAATTCCGGTAAGGGAGATAAGAACAGATTTTGTTCCATCCAGGTCGGTGTTGTTAACTCGGACAAAGTAATTAATTTCCTGGTCTTCCTGAACCATGCAATACCTCACTTTAGAGAATTGCCTGCGTGCCAGCGTTGAGGGAGGGATTTGAACCCCCGAGTCCAAAGGACACAGGGTTAGCAACCCTGCGCCATACCTGGCTTGGCTACCTCAACATGCAAAATCGCATCTTATAGACACTCGCAACAGAAGATCTGCTGCTACAGGAATTGTGCTTACATATGTGGACGTATCATCAATATAAGGGTTATGATATAGATTACCCTTTTATGTCTGAAGAAGAGACATGATTCCTTACAATGCCAGAGGAAATAAGAGCAGACGATACCAGAGGGAGGGCAATTGTAGCATCACAAAAGCACTGGACCTTTCTGCAGTCTTCTGATTCTTTCCCCCATGAGATCGCTTCTTCAAAGGTGCATCCGGACAGTCCGCCGAAATGAGGAGTGTCTGTAGTGAACTGAACAGCATAATCATGCCCTCCGCACCCCTGATCATGAATTGATGCGATAACCTGCGTCTGCTGGATGAAATTTTTCGGAACACCCCCCCCTATATAAATCACACCGGTTTTCTTTGCATTCTCAACAATTCTGGTCAGTTCATCTGCATCGGCAAGCTGGTCAATAGAGATCTTTACTCCTTTTCTCCCTGCCATAACCAGGGCAATCCCGAGGGAAGAATCGGAGAATGCGGGTACAAAGATCGGAACATTAAGACGTGCTGCAGAGCCAACAAGAGATCTTCCTCCCGGATATAACCTGCAGAGCCATTCACCTAAGATCCTGACAAAATTTGAAGATGAACCTGAAAATCCTTCATTTTGAGAGGCAAATCCCGCAACCATGGAGTCTATTCCCCGGAACTGTTCCTCGTAAGCAAACACGTCATATATCCTGTCTATTCCCTGGTGGAATAACTCGAGATCATCAACATGGTGATGCCCCATATAATGCCTGATTCCACAATGTTCACAGACATCATGAAAGATATTTGCCCCGGTTGAAACAATAACATCAATAAACCGGTGTTCTATCAGTTCTATAAGGCACTCCTGCATACCTGCAGGAATCATCGCTCCGGATAATCCGGCAAGAATTGTAATCCCTGGATCTGCAATCATCTGTTTCCAGACTGCATATGCCTCACCTAATTTTCTTCCCTGGAATCCTGTTCTGCTCATCTTTTCAAGCAGAAGATCTACCCTTGATTCAGGATGTACCGGCTCTATCGGGTCGGGGAACATACGAGCGATGTTAAGCAATATTACTATTTGGATATTCCGGAATGAAAAAAAGTTATAACGCCCGGATTAAAGATTCCCGGGTTACAATCCCCACAATTTTACCGTTATCAGTAACAGGAATACTCCCTATATTCTTTGAAAGCATCCTGCTGACCACATCACTTACAGGAACTGTCGCCTCTACACTGATTGCAGGCGCACTCATAATATCCCTGACAAGTATATTCCTGATCTGGTGTTCCTGGTGCCGATCATCTACAGCTCCCCTGAACTTTGTCAGAGCAATTGCAACATCGGTTTCAGATACCATCCCGGTAATTTTGTTCTCATCCATCACAACATACCGTGCAACCTTCTCATCCACCATTTTTCTCCTTAGGTGGACCATCCGCTCTCCGGCATCAATTATGTGATGATGATCCATTACGCTCGTCAGATCTCCTTCCGGAATCATCTTGGCAAGAAGATCAACATATGCAACCTGACCCACAAGCCGGTTCTCTTCATCATAAACAACAGCCAGCTTAGCCTGGTTCTGTAGAAGAGGTATCAGGACATCTATCTCCTGGTCCTCATATACGATAGTAAATTCGGTGTCGATCGTATTGGAGACGTGAATTGCAGTAGGCGCGATCTCTGAACTGTGTTTTGCACCAAGCTTTTCAACGATTTTCTGACGCGATACAGTCCCTACAACCTCATCGTGGTGAAGGACGATGAGAGGATCAAGTCCCTTATCAAGCATCTTATCTAGAGCTTCGGTCACCGGGGCGGATTTTGCCACAGTAACTGCTTTTGCCATCACGTCTCTTACAAATATAGTATTGGTCATATAGCCACTTCCCGTATTATGTCATCCCTAGTAATTATTCCTTTTATGCAGCTTTCTTCCTTAATGATCACACATTGACAATTATTTTGCTGCATTAAAGCCACTACATCCCTTGATCCTGCGGTTATTGGAAGAGTTGGTACCACAGACCGCATAACATCTGCTGCAGTACCAGATCCCAAAAGATCACCCTTTTCCTCAAAAAACGCAAGATCAGTATCTGAAATAGTCCCAACCGGACCAGAATCGTCAACTACAACAACAGTACCTGCTCCTTTTTTAATAAGATCTACTGCATGAACTGCTGAATGTTTTGGAGTTATAACAACAGGACTATGCATTAAATCCAGTACAGGAGCGTTAAACTCCAGAATCAACCTTGACTTTAAGAGGTCGGTCAGCGTGATGATACCCAGGACTATACCCTGATCAATAACTGGAACTCCTGATATCTTATGTGTCACCATAAGAAGAAGCGCATCTCTCGCACTGCTATCAGGAGAGATAACAATCAGTTCCTTCGTCATCACATTCGCCAGGGCTTCATTATCCTTTGCCCTGTAACGCCACGCAGGATCATTTCTCCGCAGGGAAAAACCGATATCCTTTTTTGTTACTATTCCTAGTGCCCTCCCTTCATCAAGGATTAAAACACGGGATATCCTGTGCCTCATCATGAGGTTTCTTGCATGAGAAACGGTATCATGAGAATAGGCACCACGTACAGGAGTCGACATCAGATCCGAAACCAGCATAAATTACCTCCTGCCATTCTCTTTTGATGCAAATGCCCGGACAAGATCAAATTCGGTAACCAGACCACTCATTCTGCTCTGATCAATAACAGGAAGAGCACCGACCTTCTTCACCATCATGATTTTTGCTGCATCTGTAATGGTTGTTTCAGGTTCTGTAGTGAAAAGATTTCCACTAATAAGATCACGAACGGGGACACTCATCACTTCTGCTACATCTCCTGTAACAAGTTTTTCAAATACCTTGCCGGACCCGATGTACCTTACGATGTCTGTTGCTGTAATTATCCCGAACAATACATCGCCTTTTACAATCGGAAGCCTCCTGAATTTGTTTTCAGTCATTACTCTGGTTACCATGGAGAGCGGACAATCAGGCTCCTGTACGAGAAGTGAACGGGTCATTACCTCATCTACGGGAACCGCCGTATGACTTCTGCACAGAGCCTTTAGCACATCCCGTTCGGTTACTATCCCACAAAGGACATTCTCATCATCAACAATCGGAATCCCGCCTATACCATCCTGAAGGATAATATCAAGCGCCTCTTTAATAGGGGATTCCGGATGAAGGGTACGAACATCAGTCATCATTATCTTACTGACGCATTCATTAATTGCGGCAAGGAAATTGCCTTCATGTTTGACATTGATGAGTTTGAAGAGTTCTCCCCCACCCAGAAAGTTAATAACATCCCTGGCGGTGATTATACCCTTGAGTCTGTGAGACCCTGGATCTACAATAGGAAGCCTGCGAAAACCCCACTGCGTCAATGTCTCAATAGCACCAAAAATCCGCATGGTCGGGGGTGCTGATACCACTTTAGTGGTAGAAATTGAGATTATTGATTTATTCTCATGGTCATGATGTGAATTCATTAATACCAGCCTGAATATATCTCGGCAGAACGTTTAAATTCAAAAATATCCCTGAAAGATGACTTTTTTTATTACAATCTGTCATCTTCCAGACAGTCAGGACAGATAAGGGAACCATCTGCACTAACAAGTTCGTCAGACATCTTTCCGCACCTGCTGCACATTCCTGAACTGAAGTCAAAAGCTTTGTTAATTACAATTAGCTCACTCATCAGTTCGTTGATTTCAGTGTTTACTGCAACTATATCCCTGACACTTACGATGCCGATAACAATTCCCTTGTCATTGACAACCGGCAGTCTCCTGACACGGTTTCTTATCATAAGATGTGCTGCTTCTTCAACTGACTTATCAATTGTAATAGTGATAAGCGGGGATGTCATTATCTCATTGACATGAACTTCACCTGGACGAAGATCCCTGGCAACGACTTTGCAGTTAATATCCTGTTCTGTTACAATACCAACAGCTACATTCTCTTTAAGGACTATGCAACTCCCGGAAGGATCTTTGCTGCACATCTTTTGTGCTGCCTTCTCAACAGTTGCATGATAATCAATAGTCTTTGGATTCTTACGCATTATCTCCCGTACTGGGACTTTTGTCTCGAGCTGGATTGAGTCTGTTTGATAACTCATTACTGTCACCTCTCGGTTACCCGGGCAGATGCATTATCTTGATACTTATCGGGATCTGGTATTAATCCATCGTTCAAGAATCGATCTTTCATATCCGGAGATCCGAGACAAGTGTGATGACAACTATAATAATACTCCCTGATAATATCCATGTAGACAGGCAGACTAATGCCTGGCCTGATTTAACAATATCGCTTATCTCAGGACGAAATAATATGGGAATAAGCCAAACACTATCCAGAATTCTTTCTGGGCTTTTTCAAAAGAAAACTGCACGAATTGGAATTTATGGCCCCCCAAACGCAGGGAAAACCACTCTTGCTAACCGTATAGCCAAAGACTGGTCGGGTTCTGCAACAGGTATGATAAGTGAGGTGCCCCATGAAACCAGACGAGCGGTCAGGAATGGAGATATTACCATATCTTCCCAGGACGGGAGATCAATTACAATTGATATTGTAGATACACCAGGAGTTACAACACGGATAGATTATAAAGAGTTCCTGGAATATGGCATAGACCGTAATGAAGCCATAGACCGGGCGCGTGAAGCCACAGAAGGAGTTGCAGAAGCCATGCACTGGCTCAGGGAAGATATTACCGGTGTGATCTACATGATAGATGCAACGCTGGATCCTTTTGCACAGGTAAATATCATGATGATCGGTATCATCGAGAGTAGAAAACTGCCGGTTGTAATAGTTGCAAACAAGATAGATCTCCCTGATGCCTCACCAAAGCGGATCAGGAGTGCTTTCCCACAACATCCGGTAATTCCAGTTTCTTGCCTTGATGGAACAAAGATTGAAGAATTATATGAAGAGATGGTCCGCCGGTTCAGGTGATTGCAGTGCAGGGCGTTAGAATAGATATGATCTCTGATGAAAGGCTCTCAAAGATGCCATCCACTGAAAAGATCCGTCTGATACTGGATAATGTGAGGGAGGGAACCATTGTCATCCTGGAATCAGGACTGACCCCGGATGAGCAGTCAATCCTGATAGAAATGACGATGCGGGAGATCCTTCCTGATGGATTTTCAGGGATCGAAATAGAGACATATCCTTCAAAACCTCGAAACACAGGTGTCTTCTCAAGGATAAGAAGGGGAGAAGATGAATCACGCCGGATGACTGTTATCGGCCCGGCTAATCAACTAAAAATGATAAGGAAAGAACGTGACCTTATCAGCGCCTGGATCTCAGGAAAATAAAGTATGCCACATCACTGTGCAGGATGCGGAAGAGAGTATACCGATGCCAGGGTTTTAAAAGAAGGTTGTCCTGAATGCGGAGGACGAAAATTTATCTTCAGGGCATCACATGAGAGAAGAAAAAAGAATGTCGACGATAGCAGCAGTGATTCTTCACCATCCGGTATAAATGATAAAAAAAATATAGAAGATGGAGTAGAAGAGAAAAATCAGGGGAAAGGCCCTTGTCCTGATTCAATTGAGAGCATTAGTATCCTTGAGCCCGGAAGGTACGACCTGAACCTTGCAAAACTGGCAGAATCTGATGATCTTGTTGTCAGAGTGAGAAAAGACGATACCTACCGGTTGGATCTTCACTCAATGGTTCGAAAGAAAAAAAAGGAATAATTATCGGGCCATATTACAATTATGAAATATTATCCACCGCATACCCTTTAGTGCCGAGAAGCCCGATAACTCTGTCCCGATGATTTCCCTGCAGTTCGATTGAGTTGCCCTTTACAGTTCCGCCGCAGGCAAGTTTCCCTTTCATAAATTTGGAGAGATCCTCAAGGTCGATATCAGTCGGATCGAGCCCCTCGATCACGGTAACCTCTTTCCCATACCGGCGTTTATTCACTTTAACATTTATTCTCTGCTGTTCCTTTGCTACTTCCTCACAGATACAAAGTTCCTTTGGCAGCCCGCAAATGGGGCAGATACCACCATTCATTACTTATTCCATCTCTTGTTTTACTATTAAATCCTTATCATGAGTACTCACGGATTTATCCGGTTTAATTATGGTAACCACAAAGGTTACTGTATTATAATACCTTTTCAGTCCAATCTGAGATATATGTCAGTCATAATCCTGGGCACTGCATCACATGTTGGAAAAAGTACGATGGTTGCTGCCATCTGCCGCATTTTAAAAAGACACGGGATTGTGGCCGCACCTTTCAAGTCACAGAACATGAGTTTAAACTCCTGGGTTACATCCGACGGAGGTGAGATCGGTATTGCACAGGCTATGCAGGCACATGCTGCGGGCCTCGAACCCTGTGTGGAGATGAATCCCATACTTCTCAAACCGAAAGGAGACCAGACCTCACAGATTGTCCTTCTTGGAAAACCATACCGTGATGTTCACGCTGGCGAATATTACAAATTAACCGATGAACTGCTCTCTGTTGCTCTGGAATGTACAAAAAAACTCACTGAACGTTATGGATCGCTTGTTATTGAAGGAGCAGGCGGTGCTGCAGAGGTTAACCTTTACGATCGTGATATCGCAAATATCAGACTTGCAAGATCTTTAAAATTTCCGGTAATTCTCGTTGCAGATATCGAACGCGGAGGTGTTTTTGCACAGGTTTATGGTACTATTGCCCTCCTGCCTGATGATGTGAGGTCACTTGTTACAGGTGTGATTATAAATAAATTCAGAGGTGATCCAACGCTCTTTAACGACGGGATAAAGATACTTGAAGACCTGGTACATCTCCCTGTTCTGGGCCTTGTCCCGGTTACAGATATTGAAATTCCAAGTGAAGACTCACTCTCGATAGCAGATAAAAAGAACATGAGTTCAGATGTACGGATCGGTATTATCAGACTCTCTCACATCTCTAACTTTACGGATTTTGAACTACTTGAGAAGTATTGCCAGGTATCCTATGTAAAACCCGGATCATCTCTTGAGGAATTTGACGCCATAATTCTCCCCGGGACCAAAAATACGATAGAAGATCTAAAAGAGATTATCAGTACCGGAGCAGATTATGAAATAAAAAAGGCCAGAAGTCGTGGATCTGTAATTATTGGGATATGTGGGGGGTACCAGATGTTATGCGGTAAGATTATCGATTCAGGTGTTGAATCAACGGAGGGAGAGTATGACGGAATCGGCCTGATTCCATGTATTACCACCTTTAAAGGCTATACTAAAAAGACCAGACAGGTTTCCCGGACTTCATCAGGTTTTGGTCCAATCCTTGGCAGAATTACAAAAGTAACCGGATATGAGATTCACATGGGGGAGACTGAAAGAAATGGAATGCAGGAAGCCTTTTCCGGCGAAGGAGTTGTAAGCGAGGACGGGCTTTTAATTGGGACATACATGCACGGGTTATTCAGTAATCCTGATGCAGCCGGTGCACTTGTATCATATCTCTCTGAACGCAAGGGAGTGAAATGGAAGATCCCTGAGTTCGCACGTGATCCTTTTGATGCACTGGCAGATCATATAGAAACTTATGTCAGATTCGATAAAATAGAGAGATTATTCAACTGATGATATTCATGATGCTTCGAAACCCTTCCTCATACATATCATCACATATGACATCACTTACATTTTTTAGATCTACTTCTTCGGTGGATCTTGAGAGATTACAGAATGCGCGGGCAGGAGATGGAATCTTACCCTTATTTGTAATAAAGTAAACCGAATGGACACAAAATCGGCATTTATCTAACCCTTCATCCTTTAACGGGAGACATGATACCCGCCCCTTTTTTACAGGAAGGTTTCGGTACTTGTTATCTTCCATCAGTCATCATCAGTGAGATCAAGAATAACATTCTCCTCCTTAAATTCCCCGAACTTATCCTCAAGGATATCCTGATTCTCTTTTAGCTTTTCTCTTACTGTTTCTCTCCGCTCATTGATCTTCTCAATTGTAGTCTCCATGGAAGATATCTCACGCTCTTCTTCCCTTATATCATGAAGTAGTCTCTCTCTCTTTCGCATAATATCAGAACAGTCAAGTTCTTCACGAAGTCTGGACTTATCAGAAAGAGATTTGGAAGAAGTTTCAAACAGCCCTGAAATCTTCTCCAGGTATGCATCTTCACTGGAAAATAAATTTTTTTCAAATGAGTTTTTCGCCTGTAAGGTTCCGGACTGAAAAAGCCCGAAGATTGCCCCGGATGTCTGCTTTATATGATGCAAAAGATCTTCATCAGAGCGATGGGCAGATGATGCAGAGTGAATGAGCTCTTTTACATTCTTCTCATCTTCAGATCTCTTCTGTTCAGAAAGCAATCTTTCAGCTCTTTTCCATACCGAAACTGCAGTTCTTATGAGACTTTCAAGAGAAGCTCTCTTCTCCAGGTATAATTTCTCCAGTTCTTCATACTCCTGATTCTTCTTCTCAATATCTCTGAAGGCTTCACTCTCATTCAATACTTTAAGTTCCAATCTGATCGTTTCAAGATGTTTATGGCCCTCTTCATAACCTGCTTTAATGGATTTCTCCTCTTCTTCAGACTGGAATATCTCCTTAAGCAGATCATCACGTTCGGAGAGAATTTCCCTGATACTATTAATGCGAAGCAGCCGTTCGCGTGAGATCCGCATCACTTTAGTCATCCTGTTAAGTTCCCTGCCCATCTGATCAAGAGTCTGCCTGAAGGTCTTCACCTCTTCAGGATAGAGGTGATGGAGGTATCGCCCTGGTCCCTTGTAGGCTGAAAAGCATCCGCTGATAAGATCCGCGATCTCCTGGTAGAAGATCTCATCATCATCAGAAAACTCGCCTTTCAATTCAGATTCTATCTTCTTTATAAACTGTGGGAGTGCATGGCGGTTAACCTGTTCAACTTTGTGATGATGGGGTTCTTCTATGGATTCTTCTTTAAACTCATTAAGCAGACCTTTCAAATCCTGTTCAAGTCTTAACAGATCTTCCCTTGACTTTTTGTATACAGCATTACGTTTACCAGTACATGCCTCCTCCTTTGTATTTAACCAGTCTTGAAGAGTTTTCAGAGTCAGCCTCTTCTCTTCAGACTTTTCCTGCTTTTTTTGAAATATATTCCTGATGCTCTCAAACATATCTTAAGTCTCCTAAAAATCTTTCATTCCCCGTCATCACGATTCAAATCCTTAATACGCGATATCCCATCTATCTCATCCATTACAGCAGTTATCGATGGGGGCACTAGATCTTCCCATTGCTCTCCGCTATTGATTCTTCTCCTGATTGTAGTTCCGGAAAGTCTTCCACGTTCATAAAGTGCGGGTGTGGTTACTGAATGTCCTGCTTCGTGAAAGAGTCTTATTACAAGGGGATTGGCTGAATATATCCTGTCAAATGGTGGTGTCATGGAGATTACATGCGCAACCCACAGAGCATTCCGGTTGATATCTTCAAGCGGAATAATGTACAGCGGACAACCGATATCCTTAAGGGCCCTTGTAATCATCAACACACGTTCTCCTGCAGTAAATGGATCATCCGGTTCGTGACTCATCTGTGCACTGCCTATTCCAATTATTAATTCATCGGCCTCTTGGGTGATCTGTTCAATGACATATTTATGACCGTTATGATAAGGCTGAAACCGACCGATGTATAGTGCCCTGACCATTAAGCCACCACCAGATTTGCTATCATGGCAGCATAAGCTCCAGCGACGAAACCCGCATCAATATTTACCACGGTCAGGACTGAACATGACTGGAGCATACTTGCAAGAGCTGCCTGCCCTTTCCCCATATAACCATATCCGGTTGAGACAGGAACCCCGATAACAGGCCTGTCAACGAGTCCTGCAATAACAGACGGAAGGGTTCCTTCTCTGCCTGCTGCTACTACATATGCATGACAACCGTCCATTTCTGAAAGAACAGGAAATAATCTGTGAAGGCCTGCAACCCCGACATCATACGCAGTCAATACCTGACAACCCATCTCTTCTGCGATCATGCGGGCTTCTTCTCCTACCCTGATGTCAGAAGTACCTGCAGAAATTATTCCGACGATCCCACCGGTTTTATCAGGTAAAGGATCCCTTCCAAGGATCAGAACGCGCCCTTCATTAGACCAGACAACATTAATTCCATTCTCGTCGGCCCATTTATGGATAATGAGCATAAATTCCGGAGATACCCTTGTAATGATACATCTGCCGGTGGACATAACAGAGGATGTTGCTATCGAGAAGAGATGATCAGGATCTTTACCTTCAGCAAGGATTACCTCAGGAATTCCACACCTGGTTCTCCGAAAGCGGTCAAGAGAGGCAATCTTCCCCACCTCAAGAGAAAAGCCGGCATTTATCTGTACCATCGCCTCATCAGGGCTGATATCATGATCCTTAACCGCTTTTAGAATCTTTTTCAGATTGGTATTTATTTCCATATGGATCCTTAAATTTTGTCAGATTGTCGTGTAATATGATACAGAAATCTCTGACAATAATCGTGATATAATTTATTGAAAATTGAGAATTATAAAACCGGACCTGTGGTTTGTTTTAGAGGTTTAATTTAAATATAGAATTATATTCCTCAATAATATGTTTATCCAGCCGACACAAGAGCAGATAATACTGGAAAAAAAGAGGGAATATTGAACAAAACAGTTCAAAATTCTATAAAATCTCCAGTCTCAAAATTAATATCAAATATGGGATTCTTGAGAAAAAAACAATATCAGATAATGCCTGACAACAGAGATCCGGATAATGATATTGAAGATTTTAATGCATTATATGAGATAAAAGCACTGGATAGTTTAGATCCATGGGATGAGGAAGATGATCTCCCCCAAAAAACACTTGAGGAAATACCTGACATTAAGGAGATAAATGATCAACAATTAAAAGTTCTGACAGATAATTCTGAACCGGATAAAAATTTAAATTCCGAATTACCAGAGTCAATTATCAACAAAGTAACGCCTGAAAACTTAAATCAATTATCACAAGCCCTTGCCGGTAATTCTTTGTCATCCGTAAAAACCAAAAATGTTCAGGTGAAGGCAGGTACAAAAAAAAGCACAGTTAAGCCTAATATTAAACCTTTAAAGAATGATTTTAGTTTAGCCATTATATGGAACAATAAGGGAGTGGTTCTGAGCAGACTTGGCAGGCATTCAGAGGCCATTGAAGCATATGACCAGGCATTAAGGATTAAACCGGATTATTCAAGCGCATGGAATAACAAGGGAGTTGTTTTAAGCAGACTTGGCAGGTATACTGAAGCAATTGAAGCATATGACCAGGCATTAAGGATTAATACAGGATCTTCAGAAGTGACTCGTGCGATCCAGAAGCATCAGTCAGCAGTAACTGCTTAAATCTTTTATTTGTGTTTATAAAAGGGGATAATCAATTTTTTTCCCGTTCATAAACCGGCAGAAACTGATTATCTGAATATAAGATAAGAACGATATGCAATAAATTGTACATAATAGGTTTATTGCAATGGATATTCTCTTTTGGATCTCTTTATTCGGGGGAGCTGTATGTGTCTTCCTCTGGCTTCGCGATATGAGAATCTGGGTTAGAACCGGCTTTCCCGGTTATAGGAAGGCAGCGATTGACGGTGTAGGTTACACTGCCATGGCATCTCTTGGAATAGGAATTACCTATTACTGGCCTGAATATTCAATTCTTGGAGCGGGTATAGTCCTGCTGGCACTTTACCTGCAGGGCAAAGAAGAGAAAGAGAAGATCTGGAAGAACGAACCCCCGATAGTCAGATTTTTAGGGAGCGTTCCCCGAAAGAGCAACAAACGGTGAGATTATGATACAAAGGCCACGTGGAACACGGGATATGCTTCCTGATGAAATGGAGCGACGCCGGGAGATTGAAAGCCGGATGAGAAGAGAGGCACGACTTTTTGGATACAGAGAGATTGCAACCCCGGTATTTGAAGAACTGGAACTTTTCACCATAAGGTCTGGTGAGGGTATAATCGGAGAGATGTATGCCTTTGAAGATAAAGGGGGCAGGACTCTTGCACTTAGACCTGAACTCACCGCTCCTGTTTTGAGAATGTATGTGGAAGAGGGAAGATCCCTGATTAAACCTGTTAAATGGTGCTATTTTGCAGATTGTTTCAGATACGAGAGACCACAAAAAGGGAGATACAGGGAATTCTGGCAGTTTGGTGCAGAACTTATCGGGGCTGACTCGGCAATGGCTGATGCCGAGGTGATAAATCTCGGGTTTAATCTACTCAAAAGTACCGGAGTTACATTTTCCCTGAAGGTAGGTCACCTCTCCTTTATGAGGACACTTCTTGCTGATCTTTCAGACGATGAGCGGAGAAAAATCAGGGCATTTCTTGATAAACATGAGGAAGATGAAGCTGAAAAGTATCTGAAATCCATAGGAAGAGATGATCTCTGTTCTCCGTTGATAAACCTCTGTCACGCACGGACACTGGAGGATGTATTCGCAATCATCGGAGATATCACAGAAAAAGTGCGTATAGAAGAGACATTTCATATCCTGGATCTCCACCAAATACCTTATGAGATTAACCCGGCAATTGCCAGAGGGCTTGATTACTATACAGGAATCGTTTTTGAGTGCTTTGCAGAGGGACTCGGAGCAGAGAATCAGATTCTTGGCGGAGGGGCCTACAGACTCGCCCATCTCTTCGGAGGTGAGGATACCCCTTCCGTCGGATTTGCAATAGGATTTGACAGGGTAATGGTAGCACTGGGATCTGACTTTATCCTAAAACAATTACCAAGGATTATGATTGTTTGCACAGATGACGGGCGAAGTCGAGGTCTCCAGGTTGCAGATGAACTCAGGAACCTTGGGATTATCGCTGAGTCAGATCTTACAGGAAGGAGCTTTTCAGCCCAGATGAAAGCAGCCGGGAAAAATTCAGATTATGCCATCATTATCGGGAGGGAAGAGACAGAATCCGGTCTTGTTACTTTAAAGGATCTGAAGGCAGGAACACAGACTTCTCTTTGCGTAAAAGATGTGGTAAAACATCTGAACCAGCAATAAATATGGCTTCACCTCCAAAACCTGTCGATGCCAGGACGCTTGCAAAACTACAACGGAATATCAGTGTTGCAGAATTTTTCGAGAAGAACAAACATCTTCTTGGATTTGATTCCCCCACCCGCGGAATTGTCACCACAGTAAAAGAAGCAATAGATAATGCCCTTGATGCCTGCGAAGAGGCAGGGATCCTTCCTGATATTTATTTAGGAATATTCAGGGCAGATAACGATCTCTTCAAGGTAGTAGTGGAGGATAACGGTCCGGGAATAGTGCCTGAAAATGTTCCCTTTGTCTTTGGAAAACTCCTTTACGGATCGCGTTTTCATCAAATCCGTCAGTCAAGGGGGCAACAGGGAATAGGGATATCTGCGGCAGTCCTGTATGCCCAGCTTACCAGCGGGAGACCGACACTGGTAATCTCAAGGTGCGGGTCAGATCATCCGGCATATCTCTTTCGCGTGATGATTAAAACCGAGATAAATGAACCTGACATCCTGGAATCAAGAGAGACATCGTGGGACAGGCTTCACGGAACGAGAATTGAGATAGAATTTAAAAGCTCCCTGACTGCCAAAAAAAGACTGATAGATTACCTGCGTTATACTTCAGTAGTAAATCCACATGCCAGGCTAAAAGTGGAGATTGACGGAGAGAGCATACTTTTTGATCGGGCGAGTGAAGAACCTATAATACCCCCAGAAGCTATTCTCCCTCACCCTCACGGAATAGAGATTGGAGAACTGAAACGGATTATTTCCACACATGATGAGCCTCTGGCATCTTTTCTTGTGAGTAATTTCTCCAGGGTAGGGGAAAAAACAGCATTTGAATTTCTTGATATAGCGGGAATTGAAAAGACCAGGGCTGCAGACAGTCTTACACCGAAGGAATTATCCGGGCTCCATTCAGCGATGCAAAAGGTTAAGGTTCCCCCGCCACCTGCTGCGAGATGTTTATCACCGATTGGTGAAGCACTTATCCGCCAGGGACTTGAAAAGGAATTTCAGTTTGACTTCTGTTCAGCCAGGACACGCCCTGCATCAGTATATCACGGACACCCATTCATTGTTGAAGCTGCAATAGGATATGGAGGAAGGCTTGAATCTGATGGAAACGCACGAATAATGCGATTTGCAAACCGTGTTCCCCTCATGTACCAGCAGGGTGCATGTGCCATAACCGGTTCGATAGGTGATGTAAACTGGAGATCTTACGGGATCAGCCAGTCCGGGCTTCCCACCGGTCCGGTCCTGATTCTGATTCATATTGCATCAACAAATGTCCCGTTCACCAGTGAAAGCAAGGATGCCATCGCTTCCATTCCAGAAATCCAGCGGGAGATTACACTTGCTCTGCAGGAGCTCGGACGGGATCTTAAAACATTCCTCTCAAGACGTGATAAAACGAGGGTTATCGAGGAACGAGCACTTGCAATCTGTGCAATCATACCTGAGATAGCTGCAAAGGTGGCAGAGACCATAGAAGAACCGGTTCCCGATGTCTCCCCGATTGAAGGGCGGATTATGCGAAAACTTGTTGCTAAAAAAAAGACAGAAAACGGCATGGTTTCAATTACGATCAGGAATTATACTTCGCATGCAGTTGATCTTACACTTTACATAATATCTTCTGATGACATACATAAAACGGAACCAAAACCCTTTTTTATTGAAGATATCGGAAATGATCACTCAGGAGTCTGGCAAATCTCCCTAAAAGGAGGAGAGGAATGGAAGTGCAGTTATCCTGGTTCAGGCCACGGAATGATAGATGTAAGAGGAATCGACGAGAAGAAGAAAGTGGTGGTGGATCTTGACCATTCATAAGAAAGCCGTAAAAGACGAAGCCTTGAGGCGGTTGCTTAAGATTCCACGTCACTGGTTTGACCAGATAAGTGCAGGAGAACTGCCATCTATCACGATGCCAACCAGAACCAAGAAGAACCTGGCATATGATGAAGAGAGCCAGGTCTGGAAGTATGGTGATCGTGAACGCTTCAGGGAGGCTGCTTCAGAGAAGAGTGCCCTGCACATACTCAAGATGGCATATGTAATATGGTTTTTAAAACACCAGATTAGAGATAACCGTTCATCTACATTAAGAGAACTCTATTACATCTCTGAAGGATGGAAAAGGGCCAAGTTTGCAGCTCAGAATGATTCAAACCTTCTGATTGAGGATCTTGAGATTCTTACAGATGTTGAGAGGGAAAATTTCAATTTAAGGCCTGAAGAAGATGGAGCCAGTATCTTCGGCCCTTTAAAACTCCAGGAAGATACAAGGAGAGGGCCCAAGGCTATCCATTGTCAGGATGATGTTGGTGAGGCAGGATACCAGATACCAACAAACGTGGATTCACTCGATTTTCTTGAGCATGATGCTAGGATGGTGATAGCAATAGAGACAGGAGGCATGTACGCAAGGCTTATCGAGAACGGATTTGATGAGAAGTATCAGGCAATCCTTGTTCACCTGAAGGGTCAGCCCGCCAGATCCACACGACGAGTACTAAACCGGCTTGCCTCAGAGTTTAAACTTCCTGTTACAGTATTCACCGATGGTGATCCATGGTCATACAGGATCTTTGCCAGTGTTGCCTACGGGTCAATAAAAAGTGCACACATATCAGAGATACTGGTAACTCCGTCTGCAAGATTTATAGGAGTCCAGCCATCAGATATCAGGGACTATGATCTTCCGTCAGATCATCTTACAGAGCAGGATATAGCCGCATTAAAAGCAGAACTTTCTGATCCAAGGTTTGAAGGCGATTACTGGAAGAACCAGATAGAACTTCAGCTTGAACTTAACCTAAAGTCTGAACAGCAGGCTTTTGCTGCGAGAGGCCTGGATTTTGTAACGAATGAGTACCTCCCGGCCAGATTATCAGAAATGAGTATAATATAAAGAGATGATAAAATGCAACCACTAATAATCCCACCTGTGATGATTCCTCTTGCAATAAATGCAGTCGTACTGATTATAACCCTGATTTACGGTTGCAGAGAAGATATCCGGGAACGGGCGGTTCCCGTAGTGATGTGGTATCCGGCCATTGCAATAGGTATTCCGATGATTTTGTGGTTCTGGTATTCTGTATTTTTAGCAGGCGATCTTTTATATTTAGTACCGCTAATAACTCTTATCCTGTTTTTTTCAATTGCATTTTACCTTTTCACACGGTTTAACCTGATGGGGATGGCCGATACAAAAGCCCTCATATTAATTACCATACTTATTCCATGTTTTCCGGTAATGCCACTTTCAGGTTATCCTTATCTTGGCTATCCCCCGTATGTCTTCTTCCCATTCAGTGTTCTTGTAAATTCGGTTATACTTAACCTCGTTCTTCCAATAGGGTTTTTTTTCATGAATGTTATCAAGGGCAACAAGGCCCCTGTGCCATATCTTTTCCTTGGTTTTCCAGTACCCGGATCCAAAATTGAGGAGTATTACGGTATAGTCATGGAAGAGTTTAATGAGACTGACGGCCGGTTTTCCAGGAGATTTATCGGGGTGGGAGCCGCAATCAGGGATATGCTGTCAGGAGGAAGAAGGGTTTACACGAAATCCTTAAAAGAAGAACCCCATCTATATCAGAAAGAACTGGCACTTTACCGAAAGGCTGGTTATGTCTGGATTAGTTACGGGGTTCCTTTCCTGATACCGATTACGGCAGGATTATTAACTGCCCTGGTATTAGGGGATATTATTACTATTATTTCAGGGTTGATTGTCGGCTGATAGATTCAGACCGGATTTCAGGGAATTTATCTTCAGCTATTCCACATACATCACTAATTTCTCAGGTAGTTTTAGTCAGAACAGGACAACCAAAAATTCCTGCCGTATCAGATACTTTTGACATTTTGTGTCTGAATCAACATTAAGGATTAGATATGTTTCTTTCCACATATCCCTTCCTTTCGGGACGTTTGCCAGATTTAATTTACCTTTTGTCCCATCAATTGTACCATACCCGAAATGTGCCCAACGGTTTAATCCTTGCGAAACTTCATCTGGTGATTCACCATACCAATACACTGTATCCCCTATTTGGCGAATGTAAATATTCCCTCCGGTACTGCATTTCCATACCTCATCAAATTCATCTACCTTACCCGGGCAGGAGCTGTATTCAATTACTAACACTGCCATGGTTTGTCATGTTTTTGGACTATAAACGTTGTAGTAAACGGAGAGAGCGCGTTTTTGACCCGGATAAGGTATATAATAAAAGCAATGAGTGACCAATTATAACCCGGTGAAAATATTTGAAACTGGTTCCTGATACGAGCGTCGTAATAGATGGACGCATCACCAATCTAATAAATACTGGAGAATATACCGGAGCCCAAATAATAATACCTGAGGCGGTAATTGCCGAACTGGAGGCACAGGCTAACCAAGGGCGGGAGATTGGCTTCTCGGGGCTTACTGAACTGCAGGAGCTCTGCAAACTTGCTGAACAAGGCACAATAACAATACAATTTGCCGGGGAAAGACCAACGCTTGAACAGGTCAAACTTGCTAGCGGAGGAGAGATCGATTCAATAATCCGAAGAGTTGCAATTGAAAATGATGCTAGGTTTATCACATCAGATGTAGTCCAGTCGGAGGTTGCTAAAGCAAAAGGGCTGGATGTAATATATCTGAAACCACAGATAGAAGATTTTACCCCGCTTGCTATTGATCAGTTCTTTGATGAGCATACTATTGCTATATACCTGAAAGAACGTGCAAAACCTATTGCAAGAAAGGGTACTATTCAGAAGACTGAGACATTTATCGTCAGAGAACAACTCTGTACAGAATATGAACTCAGGATCATAGCCCAGGAACTCCTTGAGAGGGCCAAACGTGATCCTGACGGGTTTATTGAGATGGAAAAACGCGGTGTTACTGTTATCCAGATAGGTTCAATGCGTATCTGCATAACACGTCGTCCGTTTTCAGACGGGATGGAAATCACTGCTGTACGCCCTATTGTAGATCTCGCTCTATCTGATTACTCCCAGTTCGAACAGATAAAAGAACTGCTTAAGGGAGAAAAGCCAGGGATCCTTATTACAGGTCCACCCGGGTGCGGTAAAACCACTCTTGCTCAGGCTATCGCTACATACCTGTCAGATTCAGGCTGTATCATCAAAACAATGGAGCAACCACGTGAAATGCTTGTTCCAGACCAGATTACCCAGTATAGCGCGCTTGATGGAAGTATGGTCAATACTGCAGATGTACTGCTTCTTGTAAGACCTGATTTCGTAATCTTTGATGAACTTCGAAAGAACGAAGATTTTGAGGTATTTGCTGATATGAGGCTTGCAGGTATTGGCATGATCGGAATAATCCATGCAGTCTCACCTCATGAAGCCCTTCAAAGATTTGCAGACAGGCTTGATTTTTCAGTCCTTTCACAGATCTTCGGGAGTATGATATATGTCAGGGATGGAGAGATTAAACAGATATTCTCAACTTCATTCGCAATGAAGACCCCCGATGGTATTGATGCCGATATGCAGATCCGACCTGTAACCACGGTTTCTGATATCGTCAGCAACCAGCCGGTCTTTGAAATCTTCAGATATGGTTCAGAGACAATAGTTTTGCAGATTGATCAGGAGGAAGAAGGACAGGCTGATATCATAGAGGAGTATGTTCCACCTTCAGATACTTTTCTTTCAACAGAACCTGATTCAGGAGCTTATACAGAACCGCCTTCTGAAGAGAACGGTGATGAAGAGGAAGAAGAGGAAGAAGAAGAGACTTCGGCCTGGTCAATTACAGAACGTGACATTCAGCGTGAAATCGGAAGGTATACAGAGGGTGAAGTAAGTGTGGATATGCTCTCTGCCACGAAGGCAATCGTGTACATAGATGACAGGGATGTTCCAGCTGCAATAGGAAAAGGAGGAAAAAATATTGCAGCGATAGTGAATAAAGTCGGAGTCGGCATAGATATCCGGCCTTCATCAGAACTGGCCAAGAAAGCCAAACCATCTGGTCACCCTGATAGTGAGAGAGAAGAATTATCACTTGGCGACGGACTTCAGGTTAGAATTGACAAAAAACAACTCTCTATCATATCAGCAGATAACACCGGGAAGATAGTAGATGTTTTTGCAGGAAGGGAGTACCTTTTTACAGCAACAGTCAATGATTCCGGAGAGATACACCTGGCAAAAAATAGTACAATAGCACAGGAGATGCTCAGACGGTATAACGAGGGCGAGCCCATCAGACTTAAAACAGTGTGAGGGAATTTCAATGACAGAAGAGACGCAGGCACTTGAGGCCTCTATCAGAAAGAAATGGGATGGGGTCTTTATTGCATCCCCGTCTGAAAAAGAGAAGTTTTACCTGACGGTTGCATACCCTTATCCAAGCGGGGCAATGCATGTAGGTCATGGAAGAACATATATCGTTCCGGACGTAATCGCAAGATTCTGGCGTATGCGTGGGAAGGAAGTTCTGTACCCGATGGCTTTTCATGTAACAGGGGCACCGGTAATTGGAATATCTAAGAGAATTGCCCGCAGGGATGAATCTGCAATAAAACTATACAGGGATCTCTACAGGGTGCCGACAGATACCCTTGATTCTTTTACCGAACCACTCAATATCGTCAACTACTTCTCTAACGAGTACGAGCGGGTGATGACTATGGCCGGGCTTTCAATCGACTGGTCACGCAGGTTTACCACCGTTGAACCACGCTATAGCAAGTTTATTGAGTGGCAATGGAAGCATCTTCAACAGGAAGGCCATGTAAACAAAGGAGCACATCCGGTCAGGTACTGTCCCCAGTGTGAGAATCCTGTAGGAGACCATGATCTTCTAGAGGGTGATAAGGCTGAAATTCAGAAGTTTGTCCTTGTTATGTTTTCATATGGTGAGGCATACATCCCATGTGCAACACTAAGGCCTGAGACAGTATACGGTGTTACAAATCTCTGGGTTAATCCCACTATTACTTACGTCAGAGCAATGGTTGACGGGAAAGAGTGGATCCTCTCCAGGCAGGCTATGGAGAAGATATCCCTTCAGGACCATGAGGTTACTGAGGTTGGAACAATATCAGGTGTATCTCTTGTTGATGCAAAGGTATCCAACCCACTCTGTGGTGAGATTCCAATTCTCCCTGCAGTTTTTGTGGATCCTGATATGGCTACCGGACTGGTGATGAGTGTTCCAGCTCATGCTCCATACGATTACATAGCCCTGCGTGATCTGCAGAGAAAGGGAAGTTATTCCGCAATAAAACCGGTAGGACTTATTAAGGTGGATGGTTACGGGGAATTTCCGGCTGTTGAAGCCGTTGAAAAAGCGGATATTATCAATCAGGATGATCCCAAACTCGAAGCATTAACACAGGATGTATACTCTGCCGAACATTCAACAGGCAGAATGTACGAAAAATATGGCGGGAAACCGGTGAGGATTGCCAGGGAAGAGGTTTCCACCCTTCTTAAAGAGAAGTATGACTCTGTGATAATGTACGAGTTTGATACCCGTCCGGTTGTATGCCGCTGTGGTTCGAGGGTTTTTGTAAAGATCCTTCAGGATCAGTGGTTTCTTGAGTATAGTGATCCAAACTGGAAAGCCCAGGTAAAAGAGCACCTGCAGGATATGGAACTTGTACCACCGGAGGTCAGGGCTGAATTTTTCAGAACGGTAGACTGGCTCAAGGACTGGGCATGTTCAAGAAGAATAGGACTTGGAACCAGAATGCCATGGGACCCGGAATGGCTTATAGAGCCGCTCTCTGATTCTACAATATACATGGCTTATTACACAATAGCATCAAGGATCAAGGATATTGATCCGGTCCTGCTGACTCCTGAAGTCTTTGATTACATATTCCTCGGGAAAGAGTCAGACAATCTTCCCGAACGTGAACGCCTGGACGGAATGCGAAAAGAGTATCTTTACTGGTATCCTTATGACTTCAGGTTCTCTGCAAAAGATCTCATTTCCAACCACCTGACTTTCCAGCTCTTCCATCACTGCGCAATATTTCCAAAAGAGTTACTGCCTCATGGAATGGTTGTATTTGGCATGGGACTCCTTAACGGGGCGAAGATGTCATCTTCCAAGGGAAATGTATACCTCCTTGAGGATGCTATCAATGACTTTGGATCTGACACGGTCAGGATGTTTTTAATCGGTTCAGGGGAGCCCTGGCAGGATTTTGACTGGCGTAATGACCTTGTTTCATCCACTAAAAAACAGATAGAACGGTTTGCTGCTACTATAAGAGAAGTGAATAAGGCAGACGGACAGGCAACTGATACAGACCGATGGTTGCTTTCAAGGCTACAGGATCATATCAGTGTCGTAACCCTTGCTATGGAGAACTTCCAGACGAGGCAGGCACTTCAGGAGGCATTTTTCGGGATTGAATCTGATCTGAAATGGTACAGGAGAAGAATCGGAGGGGAATCAACCGGTGGGAGGGATGCCCTTAAACAACTCTCCATGGTATGGGTCCGCCTTCTTGCACCTGTAATCCCGTTTACCTGCGAAGATCTCTGGAAGGAGATGAGTGAAGGATTAGTCTCTTTCGCACCCTGGCCTCTTGTGGATCAGTCAATGATTGATATCCCTTCAGAGATAGCAGAAGAACTGCTTGTCAGGACTGTTGAGGATATCGATTCAATCATGAGAATCCTCAGGGATCAACCCAGGAAGATAACCCTGTGTATTGCCCCTGACTGGAAATGGGAAATATTTTCCATGATAGCAAAATCCACTGACAAGAAGAATGTCATCAGGGATGTGATGCAAAAAGAAGAGATCAGATCAAGAGGAAAAGAAGCGGCAGATGCAGTAAAACAGTGTGCAGCTTTATATCATAAACTACCTACTGAACTGGTTGAGAAGATCACCGGGTATAAACCTGATGAACTTGAAATATTCAATAAAGCCGCTTCATTCCTCTCAAAGGATTATAATCTTGAGATTGAAGTCGTTCCTGCAGATAAATCCGGTCATACAAAAGCAGGTTCTGCTCTGCCCTTTAAACCTGCGATAATAATAGAGTAGTGGATTATTCCACACTTTTTGCTTTTTTTACACGCTCTTTCGTTGAGTAACCCGTCACATCATCAAGGTATTTTCTGAACCGTTTATTTGTATCAAGGATAATTCCATCATCTGATATACCCTGCTTTGATACAGTACTTATCAGAATTGATTTCTTGCTCTCCCCCATGGTAACTTCAAGCATCTCCAGGGCGCCATATGACAGACTCCATCTCCCGTCTTTTTCTTCCGGCTCTATTCCAAAATGCTCTGTGAGCTTGGCGGTAATGTTCTCAGGAAGAGCTTTTACGTGAGTTCTTTTTATCGGATATTCCATCATATGTGTAATTAGTCGCTCTCCTGACGGATATTTGTTACAGTAAAACGCCTTTCCTGTTCTTTTAATATTAATCCAAATATCAAGAATATGATACATAATATCAAAGAAGTTATTAGCAAAAGACAGGAATACCTATACATTAGATATGGCAATACAAGGAAAGACTGTAAAGAGCACTAAAACTGTCAGGTATATGGGTCTAATATATGTATTCATATTGCTGACGATTTTGCCAGTAATCTCATTATCAGTTACAGCTAGTGAAAATATCTCGAATACTTCAGATGTTTCATTCACTACTCCACAATCGGTGGAACAGACAATAACTAAGGATACTCATGACTATGTGCTTGAGAAGATAATTCTACCTTCAGAGTCTGCTTACATCCGTCCTGGGCGTTCGATTAATCCAAAAATTCTGGTGAAAAACCAGGGAGGAGATGATATTAAGCCTGAATTAGTACCGGTTGAGGCATGGCTTGGTGACTACCAGTTAATTCCGGTTATTGCAGGTTTCCTTCCGATGAAAGGAAAAACTGCAGCCATGTTTTCATTAAGATATATGATCCCGGCAGACATAAACCCTGAAGGCAATCATCTTGTTATAAAGATCGATCCGTGGAATACAAGGGATGAAAACGGACCGGGAATAAATGAAAACACAACTCTGGCCCTCGTTAATATTATTGACAAAGAAGAGGAGGAAGTGATCAGACCATCTTCCATGTTGTCCCTATGAAAGAGCCTGTTATCTCTTTATATCCGAAATAATTATAGTGAAGTTATCCGGAGCTCCTGCACTCATGCAGACAGTGTGTATCTTTAAGACCGTTTCAAAGGGACTAATACTACCAACGGCTGCTTTCAGAAAATCCACACCCCCGTAATCCCATACCCCGTCGGTACAGATGATCAGGCGGTCCCAGTCATCAGGTTCTATGTGATATGCCCGCATGTCCGGATGGATGGCTGCAATACCCCCGGATATGCATGAAGTAATAACATGCCCGAGCGGATGGGAACGTGCCTCTTCCTCATTAAGTTTTCCGGAATCTATCATCTCCTGAATAACAGAATGGTCCCTTGTAACAAGTACAGGAAGATCCTGCCCTTTCCGTGATAAGTACACACGTGAATCACCGCAGGAAAAAATTACGATGGTCTGACGGTCGCATAATGCCCCGGCTATTGTCGTTCCAAGCCCATTCAAGAGGGGATTTTCTGATACAAGCCTGTTTAAATAACTTTCTGCAGATAAAAGGCGTTCTTTAATTTCGGTTTCATTAACAGGGACAGGATCCTGTGCAAAACACCGCATTACCTTTTGGCTTGCAATGTCACCTGCTATTGAACCGCCGATTCCATCTGCAACGCACAAAAGTACCGGAAGAGTGCATATTTCGTCACACTGAGGTACATCCATTGATATGCCACCGGAAACCCGCTTTCCTACGAGCATACTATCCTCGTTCCACCGGCGTGAAAGCCCGATATTTGTCAGAGATGCAACAGACAAGGAAGTAATCATCTAATTACCTGTATTCTGTTGTATTTCCTGGAAAATTAATAGTATTGTGAGATTGTCATTATTTCGAAGTTTAATTTAGATATAATAAATGAATTTTTTATTTAATAAATGATACATAAAGAAAACTATTTAATTATTAAATCTAAACAAGATAGTGTAGAACGGAATGAAGGATGAGAAGATAGAGGATCAGGCATCGGATTTCCTGATGCAGATGCTTGAATTTTACCACGACAAATTATTAAAAGTTGAAAAGGTAGGATTGACCGGAATTCACCAGGCACAACTTAGGCTGATGTTCCACCTGTATACTGTCAGGATGCTGTCCATGTCTACATTAGGTAAAAAATTGTACATATCAAAGCCGTACATGACAACCCTTGTGGACTCTCTCATCAAAGAGGGACTTGTAGAGCGCCACCCTGATCCTTATGACCGGCGGGTTATCAATATTAACATAACAGAAAAAGGGCAGGAGAAGATTGAATCCATAAAAATACAGATGCGGGATCAGATGAAGAACTTGCTATCCAACCTCCAGGAGTCGGATTTAATCACTCTCTGTTCATGCGGTGAAAAACTCATCGGAGTCGTCTCTAAAATCCAATAATTCCGACTACCAATTCCTCACTCAATTAGTGTAAAAATACATCCTTTTGCATTATAACCCTGAATGAGATGAGGAGTCAGGAGAAAAACCAATCCTCTCCGGTTTATATTAAACTCCTGACTTTTATAAAATTGGTGAAAACATATGAAAAGTTCTCCAAAATTATTAAAATTACGAACGGGATTTTCTGGTAATGATAAAATGAGAAAGCACAGGCGAACTGAGGTAAATTTTTTGTATAGGTTCCTACTTCTTTTTGTCTCCCTTACAGTCCTCACATCACTGATATCAACTCCTGTACTTGCAGGAACTAAGTATATGTCAGGATCTCCTAACCTTACGGTAGGTATTGTTGGTAATAACGAATTTACTCCGGGAGAAACAGTCCCACTCAAGATTCTGGTGCAGAACAACGGACTAAACCAAATCAAATTTGTCCGGTCAGGAATAGTTGAGACTGATGATAATCCAAGTACCGCCAAGATGGTCAAGGTATCCCTTTTTTCAGGTGACAGTCCGGTTCTGATTAAGTCTGATCCCCAGATGATAGGTGACATTAAGGGATCGCAGAGTCTTCCCGCATCATTTGAAATACGTGTTCCGGACGATGCCAAGGCAGGAGGATATACTCTTCCGGTTGTTATTGATTATACGTACCTTGGTAATGCAGAACAGGAAGGAACTGACAGTATTGTTTACAGATATGTCAATAAACATATGGATGTTGAACTTCCCCTTTTTGTCAAATCCGCCATTAATCTTGAGGTGATTGATGTAAAAGCTGACAATATCAGTGCAGGAGGTACCGGCTTTGTTACATTGACCTTAAAGAATACAGGAACAGATTCTGGAGAAAATGCTATTGCAAAGCTCAGTCAGAGTGGCAAATCACCGATAATTCCTGTTGATGGAAATGTATATCTTGGTAATTTTTCTCCTGGAGAGACGGTTGATGCTAAGTTTAAAGTATCGGCATCGAGAGATGCAGAATCACAGAATTACCCAGTAAGCCTTATTGTAACATATAAGAATGCAGATGGCGAGACTATTGACACACCGGGTGAGGAGATTGGTATTCCAATCGGTTCAAAGGTCGACTTTACAATAACAAGTCAGGTTCCGGAGATACATCCGGGACAAAAGAAGGTCATTTCAGTTTCATACCGTAACGACGGATCAGTTCCAATTTACAGTGCAGAAGCAAGGATTAGTGCTGTAGATCCCTTTACCAGTAATGATGATCTGGCTTATCTTGGAGATCTGGACCCTGATGAGATCGGGACCGCTGACTTTGAGATATCTGCGGATAGTGGGGCCACTATAAAGAATTATGGTCTTGATTCAGAGATAAAATACCGTGATGCACTGGATGAGAGCCAGGTATCGGATACGGTAAAAGTCCAGATTAATGTTACTCCTGCTGAAGGATTATCATCTTTACTTAGTAATCCAATGGTAATTGCAATAATACTGATTTTAATTGTAGGAGGAGGATACTATATTTATAATAACCGTAAAGCAAAACCACTCAGATAATATCGAGGAACTTTAATGGTTTCAATATTTGAACCGATTGCTGATTTAATTGTAAAAAGACCCGGACTTGTCTCAAAGATAGTCCTGGTTGCACTTGTTGCATCCATATTTGGTATGACCATGTTATCCATGGCTACCGGAAATGCCACCTATATTGATATTGAGTCCCCAAGAGGAGTGCTTTTAGAACATTATACAGATACGTTTCAGAAAGAATCAGTAATACTAATCATAGAAAGCAATGATGTAACAAGTCCCGTGGTTCTGGATTATCTCGATACTATTGAAAAACCATTATTAAACCTACAATATGTCGATTCGGTTACAAGTGCTGCCACAGTAATTAAAACCCTTAATAATGGGACTATTCCGGGATCTTCACAAGAGATTTCAGAGATAGAACAGAAAATCCCTGATAGCCTTCTTAGTAAACTTGTGCCATCACAGATGATGACGCTTGTACAGGTATCACTTGATTCAGGCCTTAGTGATGATCGTAAAAAACTGGCCCTGAACAACATCCAGGCATTCATAGACAGCACGACCATTCCTCCAGGTGTTTCAATAGAACTTTCAGGCCAGGCAGCTTTTCAGGAGCAGATGAAGGCTGAGATGAATAAGTCGATGGGAATACTTATTGGTGCAGCTCTGGCTCTCATGGTCATCGTTCTTGGAATTCTCTTCAGTTATGTCAGTCACAGGTTCCTTCCTGTAGTGATGGTTGCACTGGGACTGATTTTTACTTTCGGGTTCATGGGATTATGCAGAATAAATATCAGTATGACTGTGATAGCTGCTTTCCCGGTATTACTTGGACTTGGCATAGATTATGCCATCCAGATTCACTCCCGGCTTGAAGAGGAGGCCAGGGACCATCCTCTGCCTGAAGCTATAAAAACCACTATTACAAAGACAGGACCTGCAGTTATGTATGCAATGCTGGCAACCTGTATGGGATTTATTGCCATGTATGTCTCTCCTGTACCGATGATCCAGGGATTTGGCCTTGTCTGTATCATCGGAGTTGTAATCTGTTATATCACTTCATTAATTGGCTTACCCCTGATTGCCTTGCTTATTAAGTATAAGGCAAAAGGTCATGGAAAATCAAAGTTAGCTGATTCAGTGGACCTTGGACTTTCCAGGACTGCAGTCTGGATAGCGAAACGTCCGGTTCCTATTCTGCTCATTGTTGTGTTTATTGCAATGATAGGGATCATGGCTGATCCTATGATTCCTATCAGTACAGATGAGAACTCCTTTGTTCCATCTGATATGCCTGCAAAAGTCAACATGGATAAAGTTACCCGGGTTCTCGGGTCTACAACGACAGTTCCAATCATCGTGTCCGGTTCTGATGTCCTCTCTCTCGATTCTATAAAATGGATCAAAAAATTTACGGATTTTGAAAAAGACACCGAATCAAAAATAACCGGGGCCGCAAGTATTATCGATTATATACTACTCTATAACAATAATACGATGCCTCAGACACAGAGCGAACTTGACGCGGTGATTGAAAAAATTCCTGATAATTATAAGGATCAGTATCTGTATGGAAAAACTGAGACTGTCATTCAAATCTCCACCGTAGATCTTGAGACTGACGGTATGGCAACGATGAAGAACCAGATCGAAGGAGATTTAGCTTTTTTGTCTCCTCCACCCGGAATAAAAACCAGTATGACCGGATCCTTTGAACTCTTTACGACTCTTATCGAAGATATTGCAGAGAGTAAAGAACTGATGACATATCTTGGATTTCTCTTCGTCGTACTATTCCTTATTGCTGTATACAGGAACGTGAATGCTATTACCCCGATTGTACCAATTATTGCTATCGTCGGATGGAACGGTGTCGCATTATACATTTTCGGCATTGATTACAACCCGCTGACTGCATGTCTTGGTTCCATGACTATCGGAGTTGCTGCAGAGTATACAATCCTCGTGATGGAAAGGTATCTTGAGGAGAAGGAGAAGACTCCTGATACAATAGAGGCTATTAAAAACAGTGTCCGAAAAATTGGATCTGCAATTCTTGTTTCAGGCCTTGCAACTTTCTTCGGATTCTCAGCATTACTCTTCGCAACCTTCCCGATAATAAGTAACTTCGGGTTAACGACAATTATTGCCGTAGCATTCTCCTTAATCGGAGCAATCGCAGTTATGCCCGCAATATTAGCCTTCCTGGATCGGATAATTCACGGTGTGGAGAAGATAGAAGAAGAAGTGAAACACCACCAACACTCCCAAAATTAATCTTTTTTAATAAGGTTTGAGAAAACCATATGATTCATAACTGACAGGTTGTACACTTATTCCCTCATTATTTACCAAAGGAGTTTTATTACAAGAACCTTACCTGACACTTTCAATTTTCCTTTGATTGAATATGATCAAAATTAAATAATTTATCATAAACATACAGTGATTAAAACAAAGAAATCATTCAGTCAGATATCAAATATTTCCGAACTTATTTAAATAAAAAGATCTTATCACGTAATTGACAAATGGAAAAGAAATCTTCTCTGATAAGTGTTAGTTTATTAAAGATTATTGTTCCGCTTGTCATTTTTTTATCGGCTGTTTTTGTAATAATATCCCTTAATCAGTCAACATCATTCTACCCTAAAGATCTTGGATATATAGGGGTGTTTACATTAAATGATCATCCCCCGGATTATTTTATAGGTATTAATCCTGATATTGAGAAAAATTCGCTTCAGGTACTAATGGGAGAAACAGGACCCTGGGAAAACCAGTCGCCTTGTAAGATAATTATACCCAAAGAGGCGACTAATATTTCATTTCTGGTTATGCCTGACAATGAAACAGAAATAAGTCCGGATAAAATTGTCCAATGTTCGATGGCTGATCGTGTTCCATATGAAATATATGAAAATCAATCGTCGGTCTTTACTACTACTGAAGATACTGCATTTGGCACTCTAATAATAAAACCAAAAAAAATTCACAGGTATTTTGGAGTTGAATTTATCCTTCCGGGCTGGATCAGCCAGCGTTCTCCGTCTCAGGTATCTATCGTTATCCCACTGCTTAATGGCAATGGAGGGGGGAGTCAGGATCTCACCGGAATTGATAATTTTTCTGTGCAGATGACTGTTCCCAGTGATTATGAACTCCTAAGTTCAGTACCTCAATCCTCCAGATTTAAAGTGAATGGAAATAATCAGGCTATGTATCAATTCAGCATTAATGCATCAAATACTGATTTTGTAGCTACCCTCGAAAACCATCTTAAAAGTTCAAACATTAATAATCTACGGGTTTTTTTGGGAATTCTCATCGGAGTTACGCCGATGCCGATTATAATGGGAATAATTGATCTGATTCAGAAGAGAAGAAAAAAAAGATGAGTCTGTGATAAAGACTTAATTGATGAAAATTTACTGATACAACCCATTAGATTTCGTTACTTTTCAATAGGAAATTATATCTGATTGGTTATAGAACCTTTATCTGGTTTTTTTGTTTATATTTTAATCTTTCAAGGGAAAATTTTATGAATCTTCTTTTAATATTTAAGATATCACTCTTTTCTTCTCTGATTATCATAATCGCCATTTGTGTTTTCCATACAGGAGAGGCTGCTCAAACAGACTCTGATTATAAAAATACAACACTTATCGCAGTATATATGGTAGGAAGTGATCTTGAATCAGAATACAATCTTGGGACAAATTCTATAAAAGAGATATGTTCAGGATTATCTCAGGCTAAAAAGGGCACAGATCTGGTTATTGCATATGGAGGTTCAGTGAAAAAAGGATGGTCCGGTATGACCATATCCTCGCTTGACGACCTGAATAAAGATATCCGTAATAATGTAATCGGAGATGAAAATTACTGGGAGGAGCGTTATAAAGATGCCAACATGAGTGATCGTTCAGCACTGGAGTCTTTTTTGCGGTATATCGGAGATCTAAAACCACATTCACGAAGTATTCTCCTGTTCTGGGATCATGGAGAGGCATACGCAGGATTATGTGTTAATACTGAAAACAATGACATACTAACGCTAAAAGAGGTAAAAACTGCATTAAAACAGGGCGGTATCCATTGGGATCTAATCGCGATGGATGCCTGTTTTATGGGATCGTATGAAGTTGCCCAGGCAGTAAAAGACAATACAGGTCTCCTTTTGTTTTCCGAACAAACAATTCCGGGTGACGGTTGGGATTATAAAAAGTCCCTTGAAAGACTTGCCGGAGATCCTGAAATAGATACAGAGGAATTTGGCAAAGAATTTATCAATGATTACATGAACAAAAGCACAGACTTAAGATCACCTAAAACCCTGTCACTTATAAATCTCTCCAAAATTGGTAATGTTGAAGAAAAAGCCGGGGAGCTTGCATTCGCACTGTCAGATAGAATGGAACAGGAGGAAAATTACAATGCCATAGGAAATTCATGGTACCAGTCGAACCGGTTTGGATATGATACCGAGAAAGATATGGAGTTAACAGTTGATTTCATCGATTTTATCCAACATCTTGAGAATAGACTGCCAGAAAAAAAAGAACCGATCAGCCAGCTTAAAAACGCGATCGAAGAAGCAGTTATATATGAGAGGCATGACGAATCCCAGAGTGGTGCCAATGGTATTTCAGTTTTTACGCCCAGGCATAAACCATACGATCTGGTCATGGCAGTTCAGGATTTATTGCCGGTCAGGACAAACTGGGAGTACTTCCTGAAAAATTATTCAATCCTTGTAAATAATGATAAATCCCGTCCTGTTATCAGTCACATCGATGGCGAAAAATACCGCATTAGCGATGATTCTGGAATACAGGTTGCTTCCCTGTCTGTCGCCTGGTTAAACGACTGGAATATTACCCACTATTATGAACTATATGATATCCCTGTTTATCCTGATAGTAATGGAATTTATACGCTTAATCCTGATGATAAAATTATCTATATTGAAGATACAGGTACAGGAAACAGGGAAATTTTTTCTTATACATATCTGAAGAATCTTTCCGGGACAGAATACTATTCCGGAATTATGGATATATGCCGGGGAAATAAAACACGACATGTTACTCTTACGGTAATGGATGACAAATCAGGAGTGATAAATTTCCAGATGGACGAAATTAACAGGGATAATAATGGCCAGATTATATATGGTAAAAATCCTGTTGTTATCAAGCCCGGGGATCAGATAATACCATATATAAAAGAGATTTCCTGGAATGAAAACACTAATATTTATCAGACAGATAATAGCAGGTTTATTCCAGGGGATTCAATAAATCTCACAAAAGAATTCAGGATTATGAAGGATAAATTACCATATGGTGCGTATTATCCAATATTATGTGCCTATGACTATAATGGCAACTTTGTTCTTACTGCTGATACGGGACGACTAAGGTTGCCAAACAATGTTACTAAAATAAATTGATGAGATTAATAGGAGAGTGACGAGTGATCTTCTGATTTAACCTCCAATCCGGCGTATTTTTCGGTGTCTGCTCTTCCATTAAGATAGCAGGATACAAGTGATGTATTATTAATCTTTTCCTCTAAAGCCGGATCTCTTTCAAGTCCCATCCAATATGTGAAAAAAAAATCGTTCTCACTACTTGCACGTGTAACCATCAGGTACTTCCCGGGTTTTGGAGAAGAAATCACTATTGATTCAGAAACTTCGCTTCCGATATCTGCAGAAAGTCCGTTATAAGAACCAGATCGGGTAGATGCCCAGGTGAAATTTTCAAATTTACCGGGAATATCTGTCCCTTTCTGGATAAAGAGATCTAGATCTGTCCCGGATACAGATTCGGTTATGAAAAAAACCCGATCCAAACCCTCGGGAATATTGATCTCCTTGGAAGACCAGGTTTGATTAAGGATTTTTCCTTTATCTACATTCTCTACAAGGTAAACAAAAAAGATCCTTACCTTTAATTCTCCTGATTCTCCATTACCGGATACCATGGCAGTATAATTACCTGGCAATATACTTAGCCATTTGCCGGATTGATCCTTTAGTGTCAGACTGGGGAATTCTCCCGTAATTGACTGTTTTTTGCTGGAATCACTATTAAAATCATCTCCCTGACAAACAGAAAGGGTCAGGTTTGTCCCATTTTTATCCCAGGCATATATTTTCACTAACGCCGTATAATCATCCCGTATATCAATTTTTAAAAGAAGTGGTTTTTCAGGTGATACATTACCAGTGACATCATCTGAGTAAACCGGTCTGAAGTTGTCTGATGTATCAATAATAGAGCGTGGGTAATCAGCCAGGCATAACTGACTGAATATAAAAAACAGGATAATAACAGGATAATACCAGTACTTCATATTGTCTGCTCTTTGTGATAAATTCATGTTTTTTTGGTTAACTTATTAATGAGATTTTGGAAAATTTATACTTCCACAGATGAAAGGGAAACGGAATGACTTTCAATTATGCAGTAAAAATATTAAATATTATGTTTAAACTGTATTCCGTGGTAGAGAAATATCCTTGTATAAGAGTGCTTTCATTGATATCAATATGTATTATCTGTCTTATTCCAGCAACCTTTGCTGATGTTAATGAAAATAAGCCATCCGTACTTGTTATAATACCTTCAGGATATACTGACGATTTAACCCTGCAAAAATTACATGAAGTCTCAGGTCAGTTTGGATTTGGAATTCAGAATGCAGAACAGACTTCTAACTCATTTAAAAATATATTAGCTTCCGTCTCTCCTGAATCTGATGTAACAATTGTAATATTAAGCGGGGCCGGGATAACAAATCTTTTATCTGATCCTTCGTTTACCAAACAGGTCGCCAGTTGGTACGATGAAGGAAAAATTATTGCAGCTAATGGAGAAAGCCCTGCTATTTTGGCAAAATCCGGAATACTCAAAAATAAATCCGCAACAATCAAGAATAGTCCAGAACTTGTCAGGGAATTTAATGATACAGGGGCAATATACTCAGATAACCCGACAGTAATAGGCAACAGGATAATCACAGGACAAGGTGAAAACGCTGCAGAAGAATTTGTGATCAATGTAATCCAGCAGATGATAATAAAAGAGATCAGGAAAGAAACCGGAATTATCTATCTCGGGGATAAAAATAATTCTGCGCGTTACATCGTACCAACCGGGTACTCTCTTGATAAAATATCGGCGGTTGAAAATAACACCCTGAAAACAGAATGGAATGGAGATGCATATAACTTATCATACAGTCTTTCCGGAATTCAATACCCGACTGATTACCACAACTGGATAATTATAGCGGATCCCGATACTAATATATGTAAAATTTATGATCCTGACACTGATCTTGAAATCCCTTATGGAATGATTCAGAATATTGAGACGAAAGATATAGGTAAGAGACGTGATCTTTCATCGGTAAATCAATTAAAGTCAAATCCTTTTCATGAACCGGTTTTGTCAGGTATTGAAAAGGGATTAAATGAAACCAATGAGACATTGAGAAGATGGAAAAATATTTTGGAAGATTACAATAAATACACCAATGAAAGTGACGACTTGAGAGATTAAGAAAAATTCAGTAATACCTTCTTTTCAATTATTAAGTAATAACAGAGTAACTTCAAATACACGAGGGGATATTCTCTGCACCACCAGATTATCACACCGGCTTTATACAGGTATTTTTGTACAAGAATTATTGTCCGCAAAAAGATGCTCATATCACCGGATCAGTATATCCGCCTGCTTAATATGGACCTTGTTCAGATCATCAGGTTTATCGGAGAAACAACATACAAGGAAGAGATTAACGAGTTATCCGGGAGATTATCCGGGCCATTACTGATAGAGACAGCACTTACAAGAAACCTTGCATCCACATATCAGGAGATCCTGGATATAGCACCTGGGGGACTCAAAGAGATTGCATCTCTTTATTTTTCAAGATATGATATAGAAAATATAATGCTTATTATCAGGGGAAAACAATTTCATATTTCTGATGATAAGATCAGGGAAGTCCTTATACCTGCAGGGTTTTTAAATACAGAAAGGCTTGAAAATTTAATTAAACATCAGAAAATCCAGGATATTCCAGGTGCACTCAAAAAATGGGATTACTCCCATATTCTCTCTGGTTACATAAGAAAAGAGTACGAAAAAGGGCTCTTTGCCAGACTGGAAAATGATCTATACAGGGCCTACTATAAAAATCTCCTTCTTGAAGTCAGATATGGGATCCGGTCCGGGCAGATACTTATCCCACAACTCAGGTTTGAGATAGATATCACTAATATCAGAAACATGTTCAGGCTCAGGGCAGGAAGCAGAATTGAAGATATAAAATCTTACATAATCCCTGGAGGAAACCTGGATCACGAGTATTTCCAGCGCCTGTATCATATTAACGAGCGGGAACAGTTTAGGGCAGAAATTGAGAGAACCCATATTCTGGAGTATATGACAAGAGCAATAAGGGATTTAAGGTGTGATCCATCGTTATGTGAGGGAGATGCTGCAGATATTATCTGGAGAAGGTGGGAGGAGAGAAAAACACCATTATATACAGTCATGCTTGCGGTAAACAAGGCACGGCTTCATCACCTTGACGGATTATCCTTGAGGAATCCTTTTTCAGTACTCCCAATCATCTCTTTCCTTGAGCATAAGAGTCACGAGGTAGCAAATCTCAGATCTATTGCCAGGGGAAAACAATTCAATATCAGGCCTGATTTCATAAGACAACACCTGGTACTATAGAAGGTCAGAATGCCGTACATAAGAGACATAAGACCAACCAAATCTGAACTGATTTCCCTCAAAAACCGGCTCCGGATCGCCAAAAGGGCCTATAACATACTGGAGATGAAACGGGAGGGTTTAATCATTGAGATAACCAGAAGAACCCCCGAAGTAAAGAAAGAGTATGATCTCCTTCTCATAACTTACAGAAGGGTGATGCACCTTCTGGCTCCAGCATATATGATAGAAGGAATGCTTAACCTGACCATAGCCGCATATTCTGTTGAGTCACGCACAGGTATAGAAATTACTCAAAGTAACCTGTTTGGTGTCAGAGTCCCTGTGATATCCGGGACAAACGTAAGAACCGATCTGACTGAAAGGGGTTATGGCCTCCTTGGAACATCTGTTATAATTGATGACCTCGCCGACGCTTATGAACAACTGGTTGAGGCAATTATATCCTATTCTGGAAGTCTTGTAATATTAAACCGTCTGCTCATTGAACTTAACAGGATTACAAGACGGGTAAAAGCCCTGGAAAATAATGTTATCCCTTCAATTTCAGATGCTATTGCGTTCATTACATCAGCCCGTGAAGAACTCGAACGGGAAGAACAATCAAGACTCTTTCATATAAAAAAGAAGCGAAATTAGCCTTTTTCGCCATTCCTCATTTATATTTCCTGTAGATAAGAATTATCCCGAAAATTCCCAGGAGTCCGATAATCGGAGAGAAACCTGACTTTTGTGTAGGTGTAGGGGTGGAAGTAGGGGGAGATGCAAATCTGGTTCTCTCCTGGGTCTGGACCTCGATATATGAGTCATCTATTACTTCCGTACCACTACTCTCAATAACCAGTGTCGGAACAGGAACCTCTGTCTGTGTTACAAGGGCGGAAGTGTCGGAATTATCCACAACTGAATCCAATGCAGTCAGAGTAATATTATCAATATAACCTTCAGCTCTTGATCCGCCCTGTCCCTCTCCTATTGAAGTCATGAAAAGACGGGTGAGTTCTTCCATCTTTCCCGACACAAATATATAATGACTAAATACCAAAGACTGATCCCCGGGTTTTGTGACGGACATGCTTACTCTTTTATCACCAGGATACCAAATCAATTTTACATGATATTTGGTTCCATCACTAAACCTCACGGTTTTACCGGAATAATTTTCTTTTCCAGGCATTGAATAAGTCTTTGATACGAGGTTCTCCTTGGATATTGCAACAATTGAGAAGAGATTATCACCATTCTGATTATTGAGTTCTGCCAGAATTAACGGGCCTTTCATACTATCCATCTCTTCATTTCCAATACCAAACCTGAAAGAACTTTTCTCATCTGTTTGGAGAGGCATCACATCAAACTCCAGGGAGAATGGACCGGATACAGGACTTGGCAGCTCAACTGAAGAGTATGAACCGGTTCCTCCTTCGATTTTGTAGTGATAACTTTCGTTTATGGCATCCTGATAGAATGAAGCCTGACTGTTGGTCTCCCATGATGAAGCATCCTTGAATTTTGTACTGTATAGTTCATGATCCGCCAGAGTAACTCCGGAGATAGAGAATATTCCAGTCATAACCAGAATAATTAAAAGAAAAAGTACATGGAATTTTGTCATAATATTAATAATCCCATTTATATTGACACGAAAGATTGAAAGGTTGCTGATGAGAGATGATTATCCCAGGGTAAGCTCGGCAATACCACCCTGGAAATTCATGTTCTGTGCTGATTTCTGATAATAGAACCGTCCTGAACTATCAGGCCCGATTTCATTAAACAGAAAATTCGGGCTTTCAACAAACTGATAAGGTTCTGAATTCACATAGAGTTTATCGTAGGTATCTCCTTTTGGTATGGAGAGATTCAATGCAGAAGAATAACTGTCATACCCACCGATGTTAAAACTATTGACTGGCCCCCTTGAGACGGTCTCTCCATTTAATACAAGTGTTACATCGTTAAAGTTAAAGGCAGTAAACATGTTTTTATCACTTGAAATTGAACCATCAGACGAACCTGATCCTACTATAAGCTGAACTATATCCCCTGGTTCAAACTTGTAGATCTTGCCTGCCACTTTCATGGAACTTACAGGATCAGTCACCCTGAAGCGTATGTAACCATCAGGTATGATTCCGCCCTGGGTACTTCCGGTAAGATATACATCCATTAATGTCGGGGCAGTTACAGTAATTCCTCCATCCTGGGAGTATTTATCAGTTCCGTACGCGTTTGTCACTGTGAGTGTGACATTATAGATACCTGCGTTCTGGAAGATATGTACCGGATTCTTGTCAGGGGATCTTGAACCGTCTGAAAATGACCATTCCCAGGTCTTTGGATTCCCTGTCGAGAGATCAGTAAACTGAACAGTAAGAGGAGCCTGACCTTTTAAAGGTTCTGCAAGATATTTTGCCATGGGCGGCGAACCGATCACTATAAAATCTTCAACTGTTTTTCTGTTGGAACCATATGCGTTTGAACCAAGGAGACTTACTGTATATGACCCCGGAACAAAGTAAGTATGAACAGGACTCTTGAGTGTTGAGGTGGATCCGTCACCAAAACTCCACAGGTAAGTATCTACAGTTCCATAACTCATATCAGTAAACCTTATCGTAAGTGGAGGATCGCCCATCTTCGGTTCCGCTGTAAAATCACTTACCGGCG
>Ga0209340_1000462_pt1 | contig 43039 bp, 38 predicted proteins | sample EPASupsiteSAE323_FD_187266 | JGI IMG/M metagenome (GOLD analysis project Ga0209340, IMG submission 187266) | Bioremediated contaminated groundwater from EPA Superfund site, New Mexico - Sample SAE3-23 (SPAdes) (version 2) | ecosystem: Environmental > Aquatic > Deep subsurface > Groundwater >... | reverse complement strand
AATCCGATCAATCCGGTCCCGTAAGACGAGTGCTTCTTCAAAGCGGAGCGATTCGGCATAAAACTCCATTTTTGCTTCAAGCTGCTTAATGAGTCGGCGTTTATTTTGGATCCATTCGATCCCCTGCATGACCATCGGCAGATAGGTTTCTCGGGGGATCGGGAACTCGCATGGGGCAAGGCATTGTTCCATTTGGTAAAAAAGGCACCCTTTTTTCCCTTTTAGGCAACTTTTTTTCTGCACCAGTTTGAGCAGTTCGTAAAGCGAGTCGAGAATATCGCGTGCTCCCACCGAAAAAGGGCCGAAATAGCGGATCGATTTCCCTTTAATTATTTTTCGGGTGAGTTCGAATCGGGGATACGTCTCATCCATATCGACGTAGAGATAAGGATAGGTTTTATCGTCGCGCAGTAAAATATTGTATTTCGGTTTGAGCTGTTTAATAAGAGAATTTTCCAATATGAGGGCATCGTGCTCGTTTTCGACAATAATATAGTGCAGCCCTACTGTTTCGGAGAGCATTTTTTGAATACGCAAAGAGAGAGTCGGTTTCGGGCTGAGCTTTGGCGTAAGATTGAAATAGCTTTTGACCCGTTTTGAGAGGTTTTTGGCTTTTCCGATATAGAGGATTCTCCCTTTTTCGTCCAAATATTGATAGATCCCCGCCTGATGCGGGAGACCCCGAATTTGCTCTATCATCGGTAAACTCTTAATGAATAATTTATGGTAGCTATTATAACATCCGTCATTAAAGAAAAAGGGGGAATAATGTCAAAAATATATCTGTTTAGCGTCATTGTTGCCGTAATACTATTTTTGAACGGATGCGGTTATAAAGCTCCTCCTTATTATGAGAAACAAATCGTGGCAAAGGAATCGTCCGTTGCGCTATGATGTTGTCATTATCGGTTCTGGGGTTGCGGGCTTGTATGCGGCGATCGCATTACCGAAAAAATTAAAAGTATTAATCATCAATAAATCGAACCCGTGGGAGTGCAATACCTATTATGCACAAGGCGGCGTAACGACAGCCTACAATGATCAGGATATCCCCTCTCATGTTCAGGATACCCTGGATGCGGGGGCAGGAATGTGCAACGCAACCGCCGTACAGTTCATGAGCGAAAGTTCGCAGGGGGTCATTCGTGATCTGATTCAGCACGGATTTGAGTTTGATAAAGATGATGAGGGGCATTTGCTCTATACGAAAGAGGCAGCCCATTCGCGCAGCCGGATCCTTCATGCCGGAGGGGATGCGACGGGCAGACACCTTCATTTCTTTTTACTTAACCAAAATCCCCATCCTATGCTCAGTGATGCAACGGTTGTTGATTTGCTGATTGAGAACAACCAATGCTGCGGTGTGGAAGTGTTTAGCGAGGGGAAACGCAAAACGATTCTCTCAGATAATGTCATTATCGCCAGCGGCGGAGTGGGATCGCTGTATGAGTTTCATACGAACGCTTCAACCATCAGCGGGGATATTCACGGTATTTGTATCGAAAAGGGGATTGAACTTGAATCGATGGAGATGATGCAGTTTCATCCTACCGTATTTGTGGCTAATAACTGGGCACGCAAACAACTTCTTTCCGAAGCGCTTCGAGGGGAGGGGGCGCATGTCGTCGATGAAAACGGTTATCGCTTTTTATTCGAATACGATCCGAGGGGTGAACTGGCACCGCGGGATATCGTCAGCCGTGCAATTTTCGATTACCGCCAGCGCACCGGAAAACAGGTCTATCTCTCGTGTGAGGATTTTGAGAGCGAATATTTTAAAGAGCGTTTCCCCAACATTTATAAATCGCTCAATGATCTCGGATTTCATCTACCAAAAGAGAGAGTTCCGATTTCTCCCGCTTTTCACTACGCCGTCGGAGGAATAAAAACCAACCTTAACGGAAGCGTTCCGGGCATATCTGGGCTTTACGCCGCCGGAGAAGCCGCTTCGACCGGAGTGCACGGGGCAAATCGTCTGGCAAGCAACTCGCTATTGGAAGGGTTGGTTTTTTCAAAAAAAGCGGCAGAGTCGATTCTTGAACATTCGCTTCACAGTTGCAGCGGAGATTTCTGTATCGGTGATGAGCCGTTAGAAATACAAGGAGACAAAGAGAAAAAAGATCGTTTACGACGGATTATGTGGGAAAATGTCTCGATCAAACGGACCCCCGATGGCTTGAACGCGGCGTATGAAGCGATCAATGAGATGCTTGAGGGTGAAGTAGGAAGACTGTTGAAATTGCGTTTGTTAACAGCTCAAAGCATAGTGGTTTCAGCACAAAAGAGAACTGAGTCGATCGGAGTTCACTATATTATCGAGGATTGATTAGGTATCGGTGCAACGGGCATAATTTCTGTATCTACTTTTTTATCGGAGAAAGAGGTACAGAAATTATGAATTAAGGAGAATGAAAAAAATTTCCATTGTGTTTTGCTCTTGTAAAAAACACAATACGGTATTATATTATCAAATAAGTAAATCATAAATAAATGAATTCATTTTTATTAATTAATACCTAAAACTATAAACTGAAGATACCACACCGCTATGGAAACAACGTATCCGATGAGTACCGTCCATGCCAGTTTCATATGGGATGTAAAAGTATAAATGCCGTGCATTCTCCCCATAACTCCCACCCCTGCAGCACTTCCGAAGCTGATGAGAGATCCTCCTACCCCTACGGTGAGTGTGAGAAGCATCCATTGTGAAAAATCGATGGCGGGATCGGATTTTAGTATCGCCGACATGACGGGTACGTTATCGACCACAGCGGAGACAAATCCGACTCCGATATTGATATAGGTCGGATTAACGGTATCATAAAGTTTGGTAACGTATCCTAAAAATCCGGCGAAATAGAGGGCACCGACCGCCGCTAAAATACCGAAAAAGAAGAGAAGGGTATTGTTCTCGATTTTGCTGATCGATTTGAAAATATTAACATCCTGTTTGTGATAACGCTTTAACGAGTACATGTAGAGCTGCAAGACGGAGAGGCCAAAGAGCATTCCCCACATAGGAGGCAATTGCATCACCTGTTTGGCGATAACCGAAATAGCGATCGTAGCGATCCCGATGGCAACGACAATTTTCCCCCCTTTGAGAATTTCAATATTTTCGGCAATTTTCGAATCCCCCTCATTGGCCGGGCCGGAAGCAGGGACATAGCGGCTAAGCAGATAGGCGGTTACAATCCACCCTAAAAATGATGCCGGGAAAAGATAGAGAAAATCGCTGAACTCCCCTTTTTGTGCGGTCCATGCCATAAGGGTAGTAATGTCTCCGAACGGGCTCCATGCTCCTCCGGCATTGGATGCGACCACGACATTGACGGCGCCGGGAATTAAAAAAGCTCTGTTTTTTTTCTCAATAGTTATTAATACGGTCGATAGAATCAGTGCCGTTGTCAGATTGTCCGCTATCGGTGAAAGAAAAAAAGCTAAAAACCCCGTAATCCAGAAGAGCTCGCGGTAATTGTATCCCTTTGCAATCAGTTTTCCTTTCAGGGCATTGAATACTCCCCTCTCTATAAGGGCTTCGACGAACGTCATGGCGACATAGAGGAAAAAGAAAATTTGGGCGATTTCAAAGACTAAATGGGTGATTTCATTTTTGAATGGGATGAAGTCCAGTCCGTAGAAAGCATAGAACCCGCCGATCATAATATACATCAATGTCCCGATAAACAATGCGGGTTTTGCTTTGTCGATATGGTATTTATCTTCCATCGCGATAAAGTAATAACCGACAATGAAAATGAAAAGCAGCAGCCATCCGAAAGGGTGCAATGAAAGATCAATACCGTCTAATGGTATGGGGGTTGTCATGGTCTAACTCCAATGTTTTTTGGATATGTCCTATTGTAGAGAAAAAAAGTAAATGTTTTGCTAGAAGTTATTGAATAATGACGTGTACATTATCGCTTTTTACCCGTATTTTTAGCCATTTATCGATTTGGATATGTTCACTTTTACTCAGTCGTTGAGAGGAAGAAGCATTTAAGATATACCATTTTTCACTTTGGTTTTGATCGAGAGAAACAGGAGAATAGCTTTCAGAAAAAAGGACATTATGAACTTTCGGAAATAAAGTTTGCAGTTCATGTGGGATTGCGGTATACAATTCTTGATTACGTAAGAAAAGTTTATTTTTTTCTTTTAATAGGGCAATCTCTTTCTCTTTGGCTTCCAAATCCGCTTTTGTGTTATTGTATAAATCGGTAATAATATCCGCTTTTAGTGTGGTTATGTCAACACCTTCCTGCTCACCGCTTTGGTAAATTTTGAGTTTTGCATTCTCAAGACCCGCATTTGCCAAACGCAGACTGATATCGTTTAATTTTGCTTGTGCAACATGATCCCCGATCAGAAAAACTTTAATCTCTCGGCTTTTCGGATCGATTTTAATCTGTGCTACGTTGGTGTTTTTAAAATTCAGCTGCTCGTTTACAAAAGCGGTCGCTTTGACTTTAAAAACCTCTTTGCCGACAAGTTGGTAGGCTAAATAGGAACTGGGCAAAATAGTTGCGATCGCTACGGCAAAAATATAGCGTTTAGCCCGTTTTGCGACCTCGGGATCGATGTATTTTTTTTTGGCGATATTAAATGCCCGAACAACTAAAAATGCCGAGAGTGCAATGAAAACAAAATTGATCGTGTAGAGATAAAACGCTCCGAAAAAATAGCTCCAATGTCCTGTTGCCAACCCGAATCCGGCCGTACATAACGGCGGCATCAATGCGGTTGCAATGGCAACCCCGGGGATGACGTTGCTTTTCTCTTTACGAGTGGCCCCGACGATCCCCGCCAGCCCCCCGAAAAAACCTATGAGCACATCCCATGCCGTCGGAGTAGTACGTGCTAAAAGTTCAGATTGAGCCGTATCCAGAGGCGATATGAGAAAATAGAGGGTAGAGGTAAGCAGTCCGATGAATGTCGCAATGGCGAGATTTTTGAAGGATCGGCGAATCAGCTCAAAATCGTTGATTCCCGCGCCGTAACCGATCCCCATAATCGGTCCCATCAGTGGAGAGATAAGCATTGCCCCAATGATGACGGCGGTAGAGTTGACATTTAACCCGATTGAAGCGACGAAAATGGCAAACATCAAAATCCAGAGATTACTCCCTTTCATGTGAATATCGCCGCGTATCCGATCATCGATGATGTCATCGTCAGCTTTGTCTTCGGTTAAGCTCAGCCGTTCCTGAAGCATCTTTTTGCCCATGAGCCAAAAACGGTGTTCTTCGATATTCGTCATTCTACTAACTCCTTTTTTGCTCACAAATTTTTATTATAGACATCAGTTGTATTAAATCTTAAACAAGTTTACAGTATCCTTTGACACTCAAAACTATTCAATCTTGCACCTAAAGGCTCACCCGTGAAAGATGTCAATATTATCGTCTTAGATTTCGGTTCCCAATACACTCAGCTGATCGCCCGCCGTCTGCGTGAAGATAAAGTCTATTGTGAAGTTCTTCCGTATCATACAAAAATCGATGCCATCAAAGCTAAAAATCCGAAAGGAATCATTCTCAGCGGCGGTCCCTCTTCGGTTTACAATAAAGATGCGTACGAAGTAGATCAAGGGGTTTATGCTCTCGGTATTCCGGTACTCGGGATTTGTTACGGAATGCAGCGTATCGCTGTCGATTTCGGCGGTTCGGTTATCCGAAGTGACCATCACGAATACGGCAAAGCAGAACTGACCATCGATATGACACAGCACTCTATTCTTTTTGAAGGGTGTGAAGATGAGCGGACAGTATGGATGAGCCATTCGGATAAAGTTGACGTATTGCCGGAAGGTTTCGTCCCGATCGCTTATTCACCGAATTCTCCGTATGCGGCAATCGCAAACGAAGAAAAAATGGTCTATGCGATGCAGTATCATCCGGAAGTTAACCACTCCGAAGAGGGGTATTTGATGCTCCGAAACTTTGCCCGAAAAATCTGCGGTATCACTGAAAAATGGGATATGGGCCATTTTCTTAAAGAGCAAATCGTCAAAATCCGCGCTCAAGTGGGTGAGGGAAAAGTCCTCTGCGCCCTCAGCGGCGGGGTAGACTCATCGGTTGTTGCGGCATTGCTGTACGAAGCGATCGGCAATCAGCTGATCCCGGTATTCGTCGATAACGGCTTACTCCGTAAAGGGGAACGTGAATCGGTTGAGAATATTTTCAAAGTTCATCTCAAAGTCCCTCTCGTTGTTGCCGACGCATCGGAAATTTTCCTCGGCAAACTTGCAGGGGTAACCGATCCCGAGACGAAACGTAAAATCATCGGACATACCTTTATCGAAGTATTTGAAGCGGAAGCGAAAAAACACGACGGGATCAAATTCCTTGCTCAAGGGACATTGTACCCTGACGTTATCGAATCGGTTTCGGTAAACGGTCCATCCGTTACGATTAAATCGCACCACAATGTCGGGGGATTGCCGGATTGGATGGATTTCGAATTGATCGAGCCTCTTCGTGATTTATTCAAAGACGAAGTACGTAAACTCGGTCTTGAACTGGGACTTCCCGATTCACTTGTTAACCGTCACCCGTTCCCTGGACCGGGTCTAGGTATCCGTATCATGGGTGAAGTAAACAAACCGGATCTTGATTTGCTTCGTGAAGCGGATGCTATTTTGCTCGATGAACTAAAAGCAAGCGGGTATTACACCAAAACATGGCAGGCATTTGCCGTCCTTTTGAACGTAAAATCAGTCGGTGTTATGGGCGATAACCGTACCTATGACAACACAGTATGTGTCCGTGTCGTCGAGGCGGTTGACGGGATGACGGCAACGTTTGCCCATCTTCCTCATACATTGCTTGAACGTATCAGTCGCCGTATCATCAATGAAGTAGACGGTATCAACCGCGTCGTGTATGATATCAGCTCCAAACCGCCTGCAACGATCGAGTGGGAATAAGGGGTACGCATTTGCGTCCCATCTACCTGATCTCTAAAACTCCCTACGAGGGAGTGACTCATATCCCTATCCTCACTATCCGTTTTTTATCTCCTGTAATCAATTTTTCTGACTATGAAGGGGTTGTTTTTACCTCAAAGCAGGGAGTCTTGTCGCTCCAAAACTATTCATTCGACTGGAATAGACTCAAATGCATTTGTGTCTCGGAATCGACCGCGAAAAATGCCCGTGAAGCCGGGGCGATTGATGTGGAAGTCGCGGATGGATACGGAGACTCTATTCCCGATATTTTAGGTGCGAAAAAACGGAGGGGGAAATGGCTCTATCTCCGACCTAAAGTAGTTGCGTCTGATTGGGTCGAGAGTGCACGTCATAGAGGAATTACGATAGATGAAGCGATTGTTTATGAATCTGTTTGCAATGAAGAAATGAGTAATTTTCCGGTATCACAAGAGGGGGTATTGATTTTTACTTCCCCCTCAGCCATTCGATGTTTTCTACAAAATCATAAGATACTTCCGACCCATGATGTCATTGCCATCGGGGAAACGACTAAAAATGCCCTTCCCCCAGGTGTATTGTCTTATCTTAGTGAGGCAACGAGTATTGAAGCTACCGTCAATTTGGCACGGCAAATCGCTATCAAGAGCAAAAATTCATCACCCTTTTAAGATTTTAGGGCTATAATTATTAATTCTGGGCGAAGCGAGTAATCGCATTTTGAGGGTTCTACATATACAATTAGTCACAGCCGTAGTCGCCTTTGAGTGCCGGTGGTCTCGTTTGAACGTTTTGGCGTGAGAGATTGCCGCCGGAAAAGGCGCTCGAGTGGCTTTATTCGGCTTTGAGAACCAAAGCTACTGCGAAACGCCCGCCCGGGCTTTTTATTCATTTGGACGATAGAGGAATAAAATCCTTCGTCAATGACTTATTTTATTTAAAAGTCCGTTTGGGGTTTCAGATAAGATAATTAAAATTTTTTTTCAAGGTGATCTATGCGCGTAATGGTAATCGGTAGCGGCGGACGTGAGTTTGCAATCGGGCGGGTACTGAAACAAGACAGTGCGGTAACAGAACTTTTTTTCGCCCCGGGCAACGGTGCGACGACAATGTTGGGAGAGAATGTCGCTATCAAAGATTACGACGAATTGGCACAATTTGCATTGGATAACAAAATAGATTTGACTATTGTAGGTCCTGAGGGACCACTTAGCGACGGTGTGGTAGACGTGTTTAAAGCAAAAGGGCTGGTCATTTTCGGTCCTTCCAAAGCGGCGGCTCAGTTGGAAGGTTCAAAAGTTTATATGAAAAACTTTTTGGCGAAATACAACATTCCTACAGCACGTTACATCGAAACCGATCATATCGGGGATGCATTCAAATTTATCGAATCGTTGACCCCTCCGATCGTTGTCAAAGCTGACGGTTTGTGCGCCGGAAAAGGGGTTATCATAGCGATGAGTTATGAAGAAGCCAAAGTCGCCGTTTCCGAGATGCTCAGCGGTAAATCATTCGGTGATGCAGGAAAACGGGTTGTCGTCGAAGAGTTCTTAGACGGGTATGAGCTTTCAATGTTTGCCTTGTGTGACGGGAAAGATTTTATTCTCCTCCCCGCCGCACAAGATCATAAACGTCTTTTGGATAACGATGAAGGGCCGAATACGGGGGGAATGGGTGCCTATGCCCCGACGCCGCTTGTAGACGATGTCATCTATGAAAAAGTAAAAGATCGGATTGTCCGTCCTACCCTTAAAGGGATGCAGGAAGAGGGGGCGCCGTTTGAGGGGGTCCTTTTTATCGGGCTTATGATCGTTAACGGTGAGCCGATCACGTTGGAGTTCAACGTCCGTTTCGGTGATCCGGAGTGTGAGATTTTGATGCCGCTTTTAAAAACGCCGGCAAGCGAACTCTTTTACAAAGCGGCAACGAAACAGCTGGATACCCTTAACGTCGAGTTTTATGACAAATATGCCGTCGGCGTCGTGATGGCCAGCCGCAATTATCCGTATGACAATTCCGAACCCGCCGAAATTATCGTCGATGAGATTCATCACGCAGAGATTGCACAAAACACTCATATCGCTTATGCGGGCGTAGCGGCCGAAGACGGAAAACTCTACGCTACCGGCGGTCGGGTCCTGGTGTGCGTCGGTGTGGGCGAAAGTATTAAAGAAGCGCGTGATCGTGCCTATATGCTCTGCGGTCAGGTCCATTTCGCGGGGAAAAAACTTCGCAGCGATATTGCGTATCAGGCCCTTAGATAATGGATGAAAGCCTCGATTCTCTAATACAGCGGGAACATTTGCAACTCGCTTCGATACGCCAGCGTGCCGCTGCATTTGGAATCGATGAAACTCTTTTGTCGATAATTATGATCGTTATTTTATGGGACTCGATAGCTGCCGCCCACACGTTGGAAAATATGATTGCGGTAACAAACAGTTTTTTATTAGAATACATGTCGATCAAAATCATTTATCAAACTTTTTTTACGATGCAGTACGGTGCGAGTATCGGAAAAATCATTATGAAAATTCGTGTAATTGAAATTTCGACTCTTTCAAATCCGAGTTTTTTGAGTGCGTTTAATCGGAGCGTTTTTCGCATAGTGAGTGAAATTCTTTTTTATCTCGGATTTATCTGGGCAATGCTGGACCCGTATCATCGAAGCTGGCACGACCGCACCGGAAGGACATTGGTAATCAATGCATAAGTTTTACTGGATAAGCCTGATCGCTTCAACAGCATTGCTGGGAAATGAGCGTATAGAACTGTTTGGAACAAATATGGATTCCAACGGATCGGTAGCGACGGCGCAAGGCAATCCGGTAGCTTTATATCAAGATCAGATCATGAGTGCCGATAAAGTGGTATATGACCGCAATACGAGCATTATGGAGGCGAAAGGCTCAGTCAATGTGTTCAAAGACGGACAGCATGTGATGAGTGAATATTCAAGAATGAATTTTCTTGATGAAACACGCTACTCGGCTCCTTATTTTGCTATAGACCAGTCGACCGGTTTATGGGTAAGTACGTCTGAAGCGCAGGCGTGTAAAAATTTAATAGATCTTTCCAGCGGTGCGATATCGGGATGCGATTCCAGCGATCCGTTGTGGAAAATTCGTTTTAGCAGCGCCGATTATGATACCGATAATATGTGGGTAAATCTTTATAACCCCCGTTTGGAAATAGGAGATGTCTCCGTATTTTATCTCCCTTATTTCGGATATCCTACCGATACTACCCGCAGAAGCGGATTACTGATTCCCACTTTCGGATGGTCAAGTTCTGAAGGATTCTATTATCAGCAGCCGATATATTTTGCTCCTCAGAATTGGTGGGATTTAGAACTTCGTCCGCAAATTCGTACCGCTCGGGGGTCAGGACTTTATACCGATTTTCGTTTTGTGGATACCCCCTCATCCCAAGGGTCCATTCGAATGGGGTATTTTAAAGAACAATCCCGCTACGCAATTGAGAATGATTTAGCCCACGCAAAGCATTACGGGTATGATGTAAAATATCGTCATTCCGCCCCTTTGCGGGAATGGTTCGATTCAACGCTCGAAGGGGAATCGGGGATCTACATTGACGGTTCATGGATGAATGACGTCGATTACTTAAATTTACAGCAAAGCGATGAAACAAGAAATATCACAGCAAATCAGGTAATGTCTCGCATTAACGGTTATTACAGCAGTGAAGATAACTATTTCGGAGCCTATTTCAAACATTATCAATATTTAAATTCGGCCAGCAACGGGACGACGATTCAGACACTTCCGACTCTTCAGTATCACCGCTATCTGGAGAGTTTTTTAGACGATTATCTTCTCATCAGCGCGGATGCGACAGCGACACACTATTATCGGCCGAACGGGAAAAGGGCAGTTGAGGGAAATTTTAATATCCCTGCGACACTTCAGACATCCATATTCGACGATTACATCGATATCAGCTATACGGCAAACGCGTCTACCAAAGTGATCGGATTTTATGCCAATGAACGTAACGGCGAATCGGGAAGTACGTATGAACAAGGCAAATATGCACAGCTCGATCATACGTTAAGCATCGGATCGACATTGGTCAAATCGTATGACAACAATCTTACTCATGTATTTAACCCGTTAGTGAGCTATACGGCAGCGGGGAGCCGATATTACAGCGGATACTATGAAACCTATCGTAACTCCTGCGATGTGAGCGAAGCATATGCCGGATATCCCTGTGAATTTTATAACCTTTCTGCACCGAGCGATACACTTTCGCTAGGGGTCAATAATTATCTTTTTGAAAACGGAAGACAGCTTCTTGTGGATAGGCTTTCGCAGAACTTTCGGTATGACGATCAGCGAAGCTATTACGGTGAACTGCAAAATGAGTTAGAGTTGGAGATTGCCGGTGCAATTTCTTACTACAATCAAACGGCGTATAATTACGATCGTAATCGCATTACGAAAGAACAAAACACCATTCGCTATAATGACGGAGTTTTTTTGGCTGGCATTAGCCATTATTATACAGATCAACTTCGCAACGATACTCCTGTCTATGCTTCCTATTGGACGGCAGATGCAGCGTATCAGTATAGTCGCAATTACCAATTCTTTGGACAAGTTGCATACGATTACCGAGAAGCTCTATTAAAACGGAGCGAGGTCGGTTTGCTCTATTCTCAACGGTGCTTTGATTTTGGTGTCCGATATGTTCAGAACCGGCGGCCGATATTAACGAATGCCAATGGAAGCGATTCCATGAACGATTCGTATATCTTTATAACAGTTGTTTTAAAGCCGATCGGCGGATCAGAGTTTAACTATAAACTCACCGATAATTAATAAGGGGATAGTTCATGAAACTGGAAGCTAAAATCGGTCTTTTTGTCGTCATGGCACTCGGTGCTTTGCTGTTTCTTTCAACTCAGGTCACTTCACTCGGAAAATGGGGAAGCGAGGGATATATCATTCAAGCATATATTAATGATGCATCCGGAATTGAAAAACATACCCATGTATTAATGAACGGAGTCACCATCGGTGATGTCGAAGAGATTACGATAGAAGGCAAACGGGTCAAATTACAGCTCATGATTGACAAAGGGGTTAAAATCCCGGTTGACTCATCGGTTATTGTCGCGCAAGAATCGTTATTGGGCTCAAAAGTCCTTAATATCGCTGTGGGAGATTCAGCATCCTCTATAGCAGGCGGAGGGACACTTTCTCAATCCAAGCAGTTTGCCTCATTTGATCAAACCAGTGATTCGGTCAATGCGGCGGCAAAAGAGCTCGAATCTCTGTTGCGTGATTTCCATGCGATTTTGGATGATGAGCATCGTCAAGCCATTCAGGAAGCTATTATCGCATTCCGTAATGTCGGTGTTAATCTCGATGGCGTGATCGTCGAGAACAGAGATGATTTGCATGCGGCAATTGCAAATTTTAGAGCAATGGGTGCCGGATTCACTCAAACGGCCGATACGGTCAACAAAGATCTTCCTGAAATTATGGCACGGATCAATTCACTGACGGCACAGCTGGATAGCAAGCTCCCTACGGCAGTAGATAAATTTACGAATATCGAAGATAATGTCAGTACAATTTTGGCAGAAAACCGCTCAACACTTAAAACAACGCTGGAGTCAGCCGGATCATTCTTCAAAAGCGGAGAAGAGGCTTTCGGTAAAGTGGATTCAATGTTGAGCAGCTTCACGACAAGTGAATTGCAAGTGGCAATGCATACCGATTACATGATGCGTGATCAGTACGGAAAAGTGTACTTAGGTGTCAATTATCTCCCGAATCCCGAAACGTATTATATGTTTGATTTAATCAGTACCGATGACTATTCGGATGCCAATAATCCTCCGAAAAAGCATCAAAAAAGCGATACCCTCTATTCACTTCAATACGGTAAGCGGTTTGATAACACATTGCTCCGCTTCGGGGCGATTGAATCGACAGGCGGGATAGGGGTTGATTATTTCATGAATCACGATAAGTTGAAACTCAGTGCCGAAGCGTTTGATTTCAATTCCGTCAATGATTATCGATCAGAACGGGCACACCTTAAAGCGCAAGTTCGGTATCAAATGTTGAAACATCTTGAACTTTACGGCGGATGGGATGATTTCTTGAATCCGAAGTCACAAAATATTTTCTTAGGACTAGGCTTGCGATTTATTGACAACGATTTGAAATACGTTGTCGGCGGCGCTTCTTCGATGAAGCGATAAAAAAATGGAGAATGAATGAAATATAACGTTGAATTAACTTTACAAAACAAAACCGAAGCGTATGCTTTTAATCAGGTAGCTGCACAGGCCAACGGTGCCGCATGGCTGAAATGCGGAGATACGGTTATACTTGCGACAGTCGTAATCGATGAGACCGATTTCGTCGATGAGGATTTTCTGCCCCTTACGGTTCAATATATTGAAAAAAGCTACGCAGCAGGCAAGTTTCCCGGAGGATTCATCAAGCGGGAAACCAAGCCGAGTGATTTCGAGACACTTACGTCACGGATCGTCGATAGATCATTACGCCCTTTATTCCCGAAAGGATTTGCCAATCCGGTGCAAATCACGGTAATGGTACTGAGTGCCGACCCTCAAGCCGATTTGCAGGTATTGGCGCTCAATGCGGCGTCAGCGGCATTATACGTTTCCGATATCGATATTTTTAACTCGGTGAGTGCGGTACGTGTCGGTAAAATTGACGGCGAGATTGTCTTCAATCCGACACTCAGTCAGCTTCAAAAAAGTACCCTCGATTTGTATCTGGCGGGAAGCAAAGAAGATATGCTGATGATCGAGATGCAGACGCTCGGAAGCGATGAGGTTGAAATACTTGATATCGGAATCATTGATCCGTTGGTTGATCCGGCAATGAGCACACCGTCTGTAGCCGTTCGTAGATCAAATGCTATGAGCGAAGACGAGTTGATTCGTATTCTTGCGTCGGCACAAATTGCTTTGAGTGAAGCAAACAGCGCTTATGAAAGTGCATTTAAATCGTACGCGAAACCCCCTTTTGAATTACAAACGATCGTCAGTGAAATAAGCGGCGAGATGATTGAATATGTCCGAAGTATGCATACGGACGATCTGAAACGGGGAATCAACCAAATGGCAAAAACGGAGCGCTCTACGGCGTTGCGCACTATTCGTAAAACGATTCTCAAAGAGAAGCCGGAGTGGAACGAACATGAACTTAAAAAAGCGATTGAATCGGTAAAACGATCTATGGTGCGTGCACAGATTCTGGATGAGAAAGTCCGTGCCGACGGCCGTGCATTGAATGAAGTACGTCCGATTAGTATCGAAACCAATGTGTTGCCGAGTGCCCATGCTTCGGCATTGTTTACCCGCGGGCAGACACAGGCTTTAGTCGTATTGACGCTCGGCGGAGCCAAAGATGCACAGATGTTTGAAAATTTGACCGACAGCGGGACACAAAACGAAGGATTTATGGTTCATTACAATTTTCCGGGATTCAGTGTCGGAGAACCATCACCGATCGGTGCTCCGCGACGCCGTGAACTTGGGCATGGGAACCTAGCAAAACGTGCTTTGGAAGGAGCATGTGTCCGTAACGGCCAAACGATTCGTTTGGTTTCCGAGGTTTTAGAATCGAACGGATCATCGTCGATGGCGACGGTGTGCGGCGGATATATGGCATTACGAGCCGGTGACATCGAGGTAGCCGATCCTATCGCAGGTGTTGCGATGGGAATGGTTCAAGAAGGTTCACGCCATGCCATTTTGACCGATATCATGGGGCTTGAAGATCATGACGGCGATCTCGATTTCAAAGTAGCGGGTTCTAAAGGCGGAATTACCGCAATGCAAATGGATATCAAACTGGGCGGCATCCATTTGGATGTTCTCAAAGAGGCTCTTTACCAAGCCAAAGAGGCACGCTCTCACATTATCGATATTATGATCAGCAGCGAAGATAAGATCGAATTGAATGAGGGGACATTGCCGAGTACCGATCTTTTCCATATCGATCCGAGTTTTATCGGCGATATTATCGGTCAGGCGGGAAAAACGATCCGTGAAATTATCGAGCGTTTTGACGTCACGATTGATATCGACAAGAAAAAAGGTTCCGTCAAACTGACCGGAAAAAATCGTGACGGTTTACGCGGAGCGCGCGACCATATCGAAGGAATCGTCAGCGGCGCGACTCCGGTTGAAAAAGTGGAATACAAAGTGGGTGATATTGTCAAAGGGAAAGTGAAAAAAATCGTCGATTTCGGTGCCTTTATTGAACTTCCCGGCGGCGTAGACGGATTGATTCATATCTCTAAACTCTCCGACGGACATGTTTCCCGTGTGAGCGATGTTGTGAATGAAGGGGACGAATTGATGGTCGAAATCGTTGAATTCAAAGGAAATAAGATCGGGTTGGGGAGAGCTAAGTAATTTTTTAGCTCATCATCACTATAATTCCACCCACAAAGTGATAAGTAGGGACACATATCCGAACGGACTTTGATTTAATTTTGGAGATTACTCATGAAAAAAGTATTTTTTCTTATGCTTGCTCTTGTTGCTTCAGTATTCGGTGCTGACGAAGCGGTAGCGGCTGTTGAAACTGCTGTTGAAGCTGCACCTGCTGTAGCTGCTGCATCTGCGGATGTTGCTAACCAAACATTGAAAGCGTATTCTATGATCGCTGCTGGTGTTGGTCTTGGTTTGGCTGCACTTGGTGGAGCAATCGGTATGGGTAGCACTGCTGCTGCAACTATCGCTGGTACAGCTCGTAACCCGGGTCTTGGCGGTAAATTGATGACTACTATGTTCATCGCTCTTGCAATGATCGAAGCACAAGTTATCTATACACTTGTTATCGCTCTTATCGCTCTTTACGCTAACCCATATTTGGCAGCGTAAGTTTCGACTTTCTCTATAGTCAGCTTCGGCTGACACCTTTTATTTACGCGGACGTGGTGGAACGGTAGACACACTACCTTGAGGTGGTAGCGCATTACGTGTGTGGGGGTTCAAATCCCCCCGTCCGCACCATCTTTTTTTTCTTCAATCCCTTATAAATCCAAATTTTTCTTCTAAATCATTCTCTTTTTCATTGCAATTTTGTCACATTTTTGAAGTATAATGAGATATGCAAATCACAAGCAAGAAGGATTAAATATGGCCTATATTACACAATTAAAACATTTGATACAAAACGAGTTGATTCCTGATGTTGAAGAACATATTGATGATATATTCGAATCCATTGCATCCCAAAAAGATGCAACTGTCGAAGAGCGTGCGCAGCTTGAAGATATGCAGGCACTTCGCGATGAATACAAAGATTTACTCAAAGAGCTTAACAGCGGCGATATCGATGAAGAAGAGGCCGAGCAGCTTTACACCGAATTGACTTCCATGCGTGAAAGTGAAGGGGATGAAGATGACGACTACTTCGACGAAGAGGATGAAGACGAAGACGACTACGATGAATTCGACCTTGAAGACGAAGACAACCAGTATTAATGGCAAAATATATTTTACTGGATACGGAAACGACGGGTGCCGGAGATGATGATCGAATCATTCAGTTAGGGTATATGGTTCTGGATGGCAAAAACGTTGAAGTCTATAACGAAATGTGTTCAACGGAAGTTGCCATAAGTTACGGGGCGATGGAAGTTCACGGTATTACTCCGGAAATGATTGAAGGAAAACCTTCATGCCGTGAGACATCCGCTTTTCAAAAATTATGTGAACTCAATACGTCAGATAACGTGCTGATCATTCATAATGCACCGTTTGATTTGGGAATGCTTACGAAAGAGAACTTTTCGTCTCAAATGCGGCTAATCGACACACTCCGGTGTGCACGCCATCTGTTTGACGAAGAAGAATCACATCGTCTGCAATATTTTCGCTACCGTTTAGGCTTATATAAAATCGAGCAGGATGAAGCCGAGTCTCTGGGAATTGAAGTTAAGGCGCATGATGCGATCGGTGACGTATTAGTGTTAAAACTGTTTCTTACCGAGCTTAGAAAAAGACTTCAAGAACGCTATGAGGGGGTAAATCCTATCGATAAGATGGTCGAATTGACCAAAACCCCCGTTTTTTATACCCGCGCATTAAAATTCGGAAAATATAAAGGCAAAACACTTACCGAGATTGCGGATACGGATAAAGGGTATCTAAATTGGATGTTAGGGAATATGGAGAGCCTGGATGAGGATATGCGCTATTCGATTGAGCGGGTTTTAACTTCTTAAATATTCTTAGGGGTCAGATGACTTGCGATGAATCGAGTACAAGATTATCCATATTATGCTCAAGGGCATAGGACATCAGGTCAAACAGGTCATGAATCATTTGAAATTCGCTTTTCTCATCGGTGGCAGTGATAACCGTCATATAAAAATGTTTGGAAAAGAAACGGGCCTGAACCCGTGAAAACACATTGTTCGCTGCTTTAATCCCCTGTTCTTCATTGGTATTGTCAAAGATAATGGCGCAAAAATTAGATCGAAAATAGATAATTGAATCACTTCCTCTCAGATAGTCGCCGCAGGCTGTTAAATCCCCGCTTTCTTCAGAAATATAGGCTAAAACAACCGAATAGCTGGCATGATATCGAGTTAATCGGTAGTGATAAGGATTGACCGCATTAAATAAAGTTTCTTGATAATGTAGCCGATGTTCTTGCAGAGCATCTATCATGATTTATACCTTTTGAAAATACCTATTTGGGGCGCAAGACAGAATACATTGTAACATATTTTTAAACGTTAACGCTCAAAAAGTCGTTTTAGTCGATGTCGCTATTTCGCTGAGGCGATATGCCGCATCGACATGCCCGTTGCGCATCGCTTTTTTCCACCACTCCATCGCTTTATCGATATCTTTTTCAACCCCTTCGCCGTAAAAATAGATCATTCCCATGTGAAACTGCGCTTCAGGATCACGTTTGTAGGCGGCTAACGGGTAGAAAATTTCATGTGCTTTTGTATAATCTCCCGCATCGTAGGCAGCAATCCCCGCAAAAAGGTCATCCATCGTTAAAATCCTTTTAAACTATTAACGACATTATAGCGTTGCTGAATTTTTTTAGGCTGATGGATTATAATGCGCGCTATGAACTATAGTGAGCTGTCCGGAAAATCGATTTTACTGTTGGGGAAAACCCGTGCATTAAACGCTGAGGAGTTTGATACCCTATTGAAATTGCATAAAATCGAGCGTGCGGAATGCTGCAATCATGATGTTGGCCTTATTATCGAAGGGCGCATGATGAACCCTTATGAACAGGAAGAATTGGCACATCTGTATGAAACGCAACAGATCCCTATCGTCGAACTGTCCACTATAGAAGAATGGCTCTGCCGAAGTATTGAGCCTAATCGGTTGCTGATGAGTCTCAAGCTTTCCCGAAATCAGGAACGACTCGTCGATTTTTTGCAAAACCCTTATATATCGGATACATTGTTTTTCAAGCTGCTTAAACTCTATGATTGGCAGAATGAGGGATTATTTGACAATGATACGAACCGAGATGTGACCGCTTCGATTATCGGACGTTTTTATGGAGATTTGGATCGAAATCATAATGTTCAGTATGCGATGAGCGGGCTGGCACATCTGATCGAGCGCTACGGAAATGCGGATTTGATCGACGCAATCGCGGACATCTCTCCTATATCCCGTGAATTAAAAAATCCATCCGATCGGTCATTAATCGGAATTTTGGATGCGATGGCACTTCACAGTGACACCTCTGAGCCGATTTTGCGTTTGTTGATGAGTGGGCGAGCCAAACTTTTAGCACATCGGGAACCGTTGGGTCTTGAGAGGGAATTGCTGATGTTGGGAGATGAAGAGGTAAACACGATTCTTTCACAAAATAAGACGCTCTCGAAAGAGGGAGCGGATGTTCTTGAAGATTCTCATCCTCATCTTATCGCATCCAATACAGTGCTATGCGATACCCGATTTGATCGGTTGTTCGGAAAGTATCCTTCTTATCTTGCTTCCAATTCCTCTTTATCTCCGGCAATGCAGCAGCGTCTTTTTGAATCAAAAGATGATAGTGTCTCGGAAGTGCTTGCTTCCAACCCAATAATTCAGCGTGAGATTTTAGATCGCCTTTTTGAATCAGGAAGATTCAGTATGCAGTTGGCAAAGAACAGCGCACTTTCGCAGGAAAAAATCCAAATACTCTTTTTAAGAGGAGAGAGCGAAGTTTTATCGGCGCTCGCCGCTAATGTCTCCACTCCGATTGAGATACTCTATCAACTCTCTTTGGACCAGCGCTTCGAACGGAGTGTCAAAACGAATCCTGCTTTCGGAAATCATATACTCACTAGGCTTTAGCTTATTCATTAATGTAATATATAAAACACCGAGTCAATTGCAACAAAAAGACAACTCATTAGTGCTACAATCAAAAAAGGAGAAGATTATCAGCCAGTAAAAGGGTTCAAATGAGATGGAAAAACGATAAAAGAGAAAAATTATCGAGGATATTGCGTAAAGAGTATTTTAAATCGATCGCCTATCCTTTGATCATTATAGAGTCGACTCTCCTCGTGGCTTATTTTTGGAGCAATAATTTTGTCAATAACGTCAGCCAGAAAGCGTTGATCGACGAAACGAAAGTCAGTCTTGCGACCATAAGCCAGCATACCGCGTCAATAATCAATAAAGAGTTTGAGAAAACAGCAGTATCGGCAGCATTGTTAAAAGCGCGCCATGAAGAATTTTTCAAAGATTTCCGGCAAAGCGAACCTTTGTCGAAAGGGAAGTATATTTTAACTGCGGACGGCGTCATAACCAATCGAAAAACAACGTCGGATGAATGTACCCTTTTTTACTCGAATCTTTTCAAAGATGATCCTTATCGAATGCAAAAAGCTATCGCTTCCGAAGAGCTGGACCCGTTTTACAACAGTGTTCTTAAAACGAGCAAGAATGTCGTTCAGGCCTATTTTAACAGTTACGATTCGATGAATCGTCTGTGTCCGTTTATAGATGATGCACTTGTACAGTACCCGCACGATATTAAAATCCCAACCTACAATTTTTATTATCTGGCCGATTTAAAACATAATCCGGATAAAAAAGTCGTATGGACGGATGCGTACCTCGACCCGGCGGGAAAAGGGTGGATGATCAGCGCTATAGCTCCGGTCTATCACAACAGATTTCTTGAGGGGGTCGTCGGAATCGACATAACCCTCGAAAAAATTATCGATAATATTTTGTCCGTTAAACTTCCTTATCTTACCTATGCGATGATTGTGGATAAAGAAGGGAATATTATTGCAATGAATTACGGATTGGAACCGATACTCGGCATTAAAGAGTTGACGGGTTACAACTATACCAAACCGGTGAATGAAACGGTTGCCAAACCGGAAGATTTTAATCTTTTGCGGGACAATCATAGTTCCCTTACCAAAAAAATATCGGTATTGTTTCGAAATAAAAGTCCCTTGGAAGAGATTGACGATGGGGTGCATAACTTTATCGTGACCCAAAATACAATCGAGCAAACGGGATGGCGTCTTATATTATTGGTCGATCAGAACTCGCTGCTTTCCAACACTAATGCATTAAAAGAAAAAACCGATAAAGTAGGTTACATCATTCTTACATTGATGGCTTTATTCTATATTTTGTTTATCTCTCTAATTATTAGAAAATCACGCCAATTTGCGGGAACGATACTTGTTCCGATTAGAAATTTGATTAATGCGACGGAAGCGTTGTCTAATAATCTGGAAAAAATTAAAATTGAATCTAGCGGAATCATTGAAATAGATATTCTGATCGATAATTTTATGAAAATGGGTAACGAACTCTCCGAACTTTATCATTCTATGCAGAATCGTATTGAGGAAGGTATTGCCCAGTATACTGAAAGTCAGAATATTTTGGTTCATCAATCGCGTCTGGCGGCAATGGGGGAAATGATCAATATGATTGCTCATCAATGGAGACAGCCTCTGAGTGTTATTTCGATGATGACGAGCAATATACTTTTGGATATTCAGCTCGGAACGTTTAAAGAAGAAGAAATCTTAGAAAACTTGAATGAAATCATGCAGCAAACGCAGGAACTTTCCCAGACGATCGATGATTTTAGAAATTTCTTCAAACCTGATGATATCGTTACAAAGATTGCCGTCAAAATGATTATGGAGAACGTCAAATCGGTTATGGGTAAATCTTTTGAACGGGGAGAAGTCATTTTTGAGTGCCCTTCAGATTGTGACATTGAAATCAAAACCTATCCTCGAAAACTGATGCAGGTTTTGATTAATATCGTCAAAAATGCTGTAGATGCTTTTGAAATATCCGAGTCTCAGATCAAAACGATTCGAATCACGGCCAAAGAACAGGAAGGGCGATTGATCCTGGAGTGTTGTGATAGTGCCGGGGGGATCCCAACTGAGGTGATTAACCGTATCTTTGAACCTTACTTCAGTACAAAGAACGAAAAAAACGGAACGGGGCTCGGGCTGTATATTTCTAAAATGATTATAGAAAAGCATTTAAAAGGGTCTATACATGTTGTGAATCAGGAGAAAGGAGCCTGTTTCACCATTGAATTGCCATTGAATCTATCTATGGAGCAGGAATTACCGAATGAATAAGATCCAGATCGCTTTTTTACAAGAGCATTGCAAAGATTTATCTGTCCTCTATGTCGAGGACGATATGGCCTTGGCTCATAGCACGACGTTATACCTTAAAAAGTTTTTTGGGACGGTTGTAACCTGTTTTGATGGACATGAAGCATTTGAAGTTTATAAAAATATGAGTTTTGATCTTGTTATGACCGATTTGGCGATGCCAAAACTGGATGGATTTGGACTGATAGCGTTGATCAAGGAACGGAATCCCGATCAGATTATTATGATCAATTCGGCTTTTAATGATAACAGTTACCAGATCAAGGCCGATAAATTCGGAGTGGACGGCTATCTAAACAAACCTACCAATAATGATCACTTCATTGAAACGCTTTACAAAATGACGAAAAAAATTATAGAGCGAGGAATGATGAAGCAATAACAATGCAGAGTGATTACTGTATACTTTGACCTCATAAATGTTTTCATAAGCATATGTAAATGAATTAGATAGGATTGAGCTGATGCGAACCAAAGACACGATAGAGACGATGAGATCGTTGATTGATTCGAAGATACCGACTTTCTTATGGGGAGCGCCCGGAATCGGGAAATCTTCCATCATCAAACAAATCGCTCATGAAAACGGCATCGAATGTATCGATCTGCGTCTGTCGTTGATGGATCCGACTGATCTAAAAGGGATACCGTTTTACGAGAGAGACACTCACAGTGCGTTATGGGCCCCGCCGTCATTCTTGCCTCGAGAGGGGAAGGGAATCCTTTTTCTCGACGAGCTTAACTCCGCAGCCCCTGCCGTACAGGCATCGGCGTATCAGCTGATATTGGATCGTAAAGTGGGGGAGTATACTCTGCCTGAGGGGTGGGCGATTGTCGCTGCTGGGAACCGTGAAGGGGACCGCGGGGTCGTTTATCGTCTCCCCTCTCCGCTGGCAAACCGGTTTGTTCATATCGAGATGGAAGTCAATGCTTCCGATTGGCGCGATTGGGCGCTTAGCCGAGGGATCGATGAGCGGGTTGTTGCCTATATTGGGTTCAAAAACAGTGCGCTGTTCGGATTTGATCCGCTGAAAAATGAGCGGAGTTTTGCAACGCCGCGCAGCTGGGAAGCGGTGCATACGATAGTAAACAGCTCGCTATCCAAAACGTTGTGGATGGAAGCAATTGGCGGTGCGGTGGGTGAAGATGCCGCCGTCGATTTTTTAGGCTTTTGCCAGGTGATGGATAAGCTTCCCGATGTGGATGCGATTTTAAGAGGCGAAGAGGCGGAGGCGAGCGAGGATATCTCCACCCTCTACGCCCTCTCATCGGCATTGGTATCGCGGGTTTTGGTATCCTCCTCGGATGAGGCGCTCTCCAATCTGTTGCGCTATACGCTGAAACTCAAAAACGAGTTTGCGGTGATGATCGTTCAAGACCTTCAGCGTCAAGGGGTCGCGATGGAACATCTCGACGCCTTCGGCGAATGGGTTGAGGCGTACGCCTATCTGCTATGATCGATTTTTCTCCCCATAAAGCCAAACTTCTCCTCGATTACCCCTTTTTCGGGACGATTGCTTCGGGGATGGAGACGGTAATTAATGACAATATCGAAAGCTTTGCCGTGCGGGATAACACGATCGAGTACCGTGAAGGCTACATTGAGCCTCTGAGCAATAACGAGCGTTTGTTTATTTTGTGTAACGGCGCATTGCATGAAGCACTATCCCACACGCTGCGGCGCGGAAACCGGAGTCCGTGGCTGTGGTCAATGGCGTGCGACTATGCGATCAATGCGCTCCTCATCGACAACGGGTTTACTCCCCCTCCGAAAATCACCTATGACAAACGGTTCGGAAATCTCAGTGCCGAAGAGATTTATGCTGAGCTTGCACTGGAATTTTTAGATCAGGAACAAAATGACCGGGACTCGGATGATCGGCGTGACTCTGAGAGTGCCGATGAAAAACTCTCGCGTGCCCAGCGTGAACGCCGTACACGCGAAGCGATGGAAAAAGAGGATCCGCTTTCTGAGGCATTTGTACGGCAGTTCGGGTTACGTTCAAAAAGTCGGATCGACTGGAGAAGCGAATTGCGCGATTGTATCGGCGGGCACTATATCAGCGATTACACCCTCATCCCGCCCTCAAAAAAACTTCTTTACGAGGGGATATATCTGCCGGGGTCATCATCCCGCCATCTGGATCTTGCCGTCGCGATTGACAGCTCGGGATCGGTGGATGAGATACTGCTCTCACATTTTATCGCCGAGGTGGAGTCGATTATGGAGACATTCGGCTCATACAGCATCGACTTGGTGGTATGTGATGATCGGATCCGCAGCCATACACGGTTTGAAAACGGTGAGAGTATCGAATATGATTTAAACGGGGGAGGGGGAACCGATTTTAGGGCGGTATTCGAACTCATCGAGTCGTGGATGCAGCGTCCGAAAGTTCTTTTGTATTTTACCGATCTGGACGGTAAATTTCCCCTTTATGAACCGCCGTACGAGGTTCTTTGGATAGCACCCCAACTGGCAGATGTGCCGTTTGGACGGGTGGTCGTACTAAAGGATGAAAATGGTTGAAAACGCGTTAAAGATTTTAGAAACATCCAACCTTTTCATTACCGGCGGTGCCGGTTCGGGTAAAACGACGTTGACCCGTGCGCTGATTGAGGATGCGGTGCAAAAAGGAAAATCGGTAGCCCGTCTCGCTTCGACGGGGATGGCGGCGACACTCATCGGGGGGCAGACGCTTCACAGTTTTTTTGATTTGGGGATCGCGAACTCTCAGCAGGAACTGGAGCGTAACGGAAAACTCGACCCCGCTAAAAAGATCATCAAACTGATCCGATCCATGCAAATCATCGTTATTGATGAGGTTTCGATGGTGGGGGCAGCGCTGCTCGATATGATCCGTCTGCGATTGCTGCAGGCGGAGTTTAGCGGACGGCTTATCGTGGTAGGAGATTTTTTACAGCTTCCCCCCGTGACGCGGGGAAGCGAGCCGATCTACTTTGCGTTTGAATCTCCGAGTTGGGAGCGTTTTTGTTTTAAGACGATCCATTTGGAAGGGTCATACCGTACCCATGAGGCGGAGTTTTTGAGCCTTTTGGAACAGGTACGCCATGCACGTATCGATGAAGCGGCGATCAATGCACTGGATGAATTGGTCAAACCGCTGAGTGAGGATATGAGTACGGTTACGTTGTTGTTCGGCAAAAATATCAGTGCCCAGAACCACAACCGCTCTCAATTGGAGCATTTGCACGGTGAGATTGTCGAACTCTCCACTTATGTGACGATTCATGATAAAAAGATCCAGGATCGCGATGTCGAGCGGTTCATGGTTGAGAGCCGTATTGAGCCTATATTAGCGTTAAAAGTGGGTGCCCCGATCCTTTTTACCCGTAATGCATGGAACTATTACAACGGTGAACGGGGAATGATCACCTCCATCGAGGAGGATGTCATCTGGGTAAAAAAATCTGACGGAGTGAGTGTCAAAGTGGAGCGGGTCGACACGATTAAAACACGGTGGGTTGAAAAAGGGAATACGGCTAGCGAAGAGAAACTAATCACCCTCAGCCAATTCCCGATCACTCTTGCCTTTGCTATCACAATCCATAAATCGCAGGGGATGAGCTTGGCCGATTATGTCATCGAGACCAATGAGATTTTTGCACCGTCACAGTTTTATGTGGCACTTTCACGCTCCGTATCGGCACACCGCGTTACGCTGATCCGTCCGAATCGCGGATGGGAAAAGCTTTGTTTTGTTCACCCGAAAGCAAAACGATTTAGCGATTCGGTATAAAAATCATTTTTTGGAAAACTTTTTTTTATTAATCGTGATGAAGTGCATAAAAGCGACATAAAGATATGCAAATAAATTCCACCACCACCATTGGAACAGTGTTGCCCATTCCACTTCATAGTGGCCTAATATTTTGAAAATACAAAAATAGATGATGACCCAAAAAAGTCCGGCGTGTATCATCATCCAATAATTTAACCAATGAAGCTTCAATGACAACCCTTAATAAAGAGCGGAGAGTATAATGGGAAAGAAATTAACTTTTGCTTTTATCAAACGCTGCACCGACAATCAGGCGATAGGAGAACATCACGCTAAATACCGCTGATAGCAGTGCCACAGCGACCATCATGTACATGACGGCGAGCTGATAGGAGATCGCTTTGAGCGGATCGGCACCTGCGAGGAGCATCCCTGTCGTAATCCCGGGGATATGGATGATCCCGACCGTTTGAAGCATATTGAGTGTCGGGATCATCGAGGCTTTAACGGAGGCTTTTGAAGCAAATGATAGAGCCTCTTTCAGAGGTGCACCCAGTGCGACCATCCCCTCGATCGTCTCAATCGTATTTTTTACCTCCGCGCGGAACCGCTCGATACTCTGAGAATAGACATTCAGTGCATTGCCGATAATCATCCCCCCGATCGGGATCATCTCATGAGGCACTATATGAATAACGCCGAACGCCATCATTGATAAAAAGACGATCCCTGAAGAGGCCCCGAGGCTAAAGAACGCGATTTTGAAACTGTGTTCGCCCAGAGGTGCACGCTTTTTGGCGGTATAGGCTCCGAACGTCACCATCCCCAGTAGTACAAACAAGAGCAGAGCGGGGTGTTGCATCTGAAAAAGATAGACGAGGGCATAGCCCAGTAATCCCAATTGCACCATGGCGAGGATCGAGTTGGTGAGGATCATTTTTTCCAGACCGAACTGTTCGCGCCGCGAATACCAGAGTGCAAAGACGATGAGAAGATACGAGGCTAAAAAAGAGTATTGCATGGAGAAAGGATAGAATATTTTTGATTAATAAAAAGAGTGAGATAAAATCTGCCTCCAAGAGGCAAGCTTTAGTGCCATAGCAGCGAGTGTAGCTACAGGGGCTTTTGCTCCTGTAGCGTTCAAATTATAGAGCCTCTGCGTGTGCAGAAAGATATTCAGCAACACCTTCTGTACTTGCTTTCATACCGGCGTCACCTTTTGCCCAACCTGCAGGACAAACTTCACCATGCTCATTCGTGAACAACATCGCATCGATCATACGAAGCATTTCATCGATGTTGCGTCCAAGCGGAAGGTCGTTGATAACTGCGTGACGGATTGTTCCGTCTTTATCAAGCAAGAATGAACCGCGAAGTGCTACAGAATCACCGAGCAATACATCGTAATCGCGTGAGATTTGTTTGTTAAGGTCTGCTACCAACGGATAACGAACTTGACCGATACCACCCTCTTTTACCGGAGTGTTTTTCCATGCGAAGTGGCTGAATTGTGAGTCAACCGATACACCGATAACATTGATACCGCGCGCAGTAAATTCTTCCAAACGGTGATCGAATGCGATAATTTCAGACGGACAAACGAATGTAAAATCCAACGGATAGAAAAACAATACGGCACCTTTTTCACCGAGGTTTTCATAAAGATTGAAATTATCAACGATCTGGTTGTTTCCAAGAACGGTTGTAGCGGTAAAATCCGGGGCTTTTTTGGTTACGAGCATTTTATTTCCTTGTGTGGTTTGTGTGTAATATAGGGAAATTGTAACACATGAACATTAATTCAAATAAATTGCAAGAAAGTAACCAGATTTTCTAAAGGAAAATTTTTATTATTTAGAATAGATATTGCAGCCTCATATACATCCTTTCGATATAATCGTGAAATGATTACATTTAAAACCCTATTTAGCATGATGCTCCGCTATAAACGTTCTTTGCTCTGGGGGAATGTTATTGCGATCATAGCAACATTGGTCTCCATACCGATTCCGTTACTGATCCCGTTAATGGTAGATGAGGTTCTTTTAGAAAAAGGGGGAACGGTCACCGGTGTAATCGATCAGTTAAGCTCGGCACATGATCCTCTGATCTATATCGGGATCGTTCTGGCGGTGACGATCACTCTTCGATTTTTATTTTTTATTTTGAGTGTTGTCTCTCAAAAGTTTTTTATCACCCTTTCCCAAGAACTCAGTTTTACTATCCGCGTCCGTGCACTGGAACATCTCAAACATGTTTCCATGAGTTCATATGAACGTTTGGGAAGCGGCAAAGTCATTACCCATCTCATTACCGATATCGATACGATTGAGCAGTTTTTGGGGAGTGCCCTCTCCAAACTCATCGTCTCTGTCGCAACATTGATCGGTGTTGCAGTCGTTTTGATCTGGATTAATCCCCTTTTCGGAATCCTCATTCTCATTTTTCAGCCGCTCATTATGCTGGTGACCCGCAAAATTTCAGGCAGAGTGGGGATGCTAAAAAAAGAGCAGAACCGCACCATAGGGGAACTTTCCGATACGCTGACCCAGATGTGCGATCTTTTCGGTCAGATACGGGCCAGTAATAAAGAGGAGCGTTTTATAGAAAACGCAATCGATCACTCCAAACGGCTGCGTCAAAGTGCCAGCGAATATGGGATAAAAGCGCTGATGGGGGAGAGATACTCTTATACCCTGTTTCTCAGCGGATTTGAGATTTTCCGTGCACTTGGGCTGGTAATGGTCCTCTATTCTCATCTCTCCATCGGATTGATGTTCGGGATATTCGGCTATTTGTGGTTTATGATGACCCCCGTGCAGGATTTGCTTACGCTTCAGTACAGCTTTGCAAATGCCAAAAATGCCCTTCAACGATTGAATGAGCTGTTGTCTCTTCCGACAGAGCCGGCAGTGAATGAATCTGTCAAAGCTTTATCGGATAGCGAAGCTCTTTCGATCCGTACGGAAAATCTGGTATTCGGGTATGATGAAAAGGAGCCTGTATTACGGGGAGTAAATCTTGAAATTCGCGAGGGAAGTACCGTGGCTATAATCGGTGCAAGCGGAAGCGGAAAAAGCACCCTTTCGCAATTGCTCGTAGGATTTTATCCCCCCACCTCAGGAGATATTTTTTATAATGGTGTCAGTGTACATGAAATCGGTTTTCCGAACGTACGTGACGCCGTCTTTGTCGTACTGCAGCAGCCATTGATGTTTAACGATACCCTTCGCTTCAACCTGACGATGGGGGATAATATCGGCGACGATGAGATTCTAAAAGCTTTGGTGATAGCGCAGCTTTCGGAATTTGTGTCGACTTTGCCTGAGGGTTTAGAGACACAGGTAGGTAAATTCGGCATCCGGTTGTCCGGCGGACAACGCCAGCGTCTCTCTATTGCACGGATGGTATTGGCCAAGCCCAAAGCGGTCATTTTTGACGAATCCACTTCAGCCCTCGACGTGCATACGGAGAGCAAACTTTTTGAAGCATTGGAAGCATTTTTGAAAGATAAAACGGTGATAATCATTGCCCATCGTCTTAGTACGGTGACACGCGCCGATTACATCTATGTATTAGAAAACGGTATTATTCTCGAAGAGGGGACGCGTGATGTTTTGGAAGCCATCGACGGTAGTTACAAGCGATTTATAAATTCTCAGCACGGATAAGGAAGCGCAATGCAGCAAAATAATTTTTTACGTTGGATGAGTTTTGGTATATTTGTTCTCATTCTATGGCTTTTTTTCCCATTCTTGAAGAGCTTTTTTGTGGCACTCTTATTGGCTATGGCGGTTTCACCGCTGTACAGATCGATCAAATCCCGTATGGATCGCTATCCTAAACTTGTCCCCGTCGCTTCACTTGTTTCCGCGTCGATTGTCAGTATCGGTCTTTCGTTGATCATCTTTTTTCCGATAGCCATTTTTTTATACCAAATACTCGATAATCCTGCTAAAACCCTCGATATGATCCGTGTGGTCGGGAATAAAATCGATTCCCCTTATTTGAATCTTCCTACTTTTATGCAATGGCTTAGCGATCCCCTTTATAATCTTGTGACGCAGATCCGAAACCACAAAGATGAAATCATCGCTTTTTTAGCGGGATGGTTCGGAAGCGGAATAAAAACATTTGCCTCCATGCTGGGAGAGATGGCGATGATCGTCATTTTCTTCTTCTTTCTGACATGGTACGGTCGACGCCTTTTATTGTTTCTGCTCCCTATAATCCCTCTGCCGCGTTCGATTAAGAGGGATTTTTTGGATGAGATGACGATCATGAGTGCCGTTGTGTTTTACACTTTGGTCGGTGTTATGATTGCACAGGGGCTTGCATTCGGGATTTTTATCGCATTTTTCGATGGGTATAACCCTCTGCTTTTGGGTTTTTTAACCGGGATTTCGGCGATTATTCCCGTCGTCGGAACCGCGTTGGTTTGGGTTCCGGTTGCGGTACATGAATATATGTCGGGAAACATCGTAAACGCATTTATCATTTCTCTCTATTCCTGGGCGATGATGGCTTTTTTCATCGATAATATTGTCAAATTGGTAATCTTGAATTTTGTAAACCGATCTTTGAGTATCGGAAAACGGAGAATTAACGAGTTCGTGATCTTTTTTGCGATTGTGGGAGGGTTGGCTACATTCGGATTCTGGGGATTTATTTTAGGACCGGCGATCGTTGCTTTTGCGATGACAACGCTTAGGACATTGCGTAAAACAAACCGTGTTCTTCTCCCCTGAGGAGGAGAAAAGGAAGCGGTTAGATTGCTTTGAGCTCTCTGACTTCTTCGCGAAGCTTGGCTAGTTCCGCCATGATAGATGTGATTTCATCGGTTGATTTGTCTTCACTGCCGTGCGTATAGCGTTCAATCGTTGATTGTACATTTTGGGTTAGGGCATCGAGTTTGTGTTTTGCTTTATCGATCAAAGCGTTATGGTCGATATTGAGATTCCCCTCAAGTTCATGGATCTTATCCACAATCTGGTCTTGATGTTTAAAAAGAAAATATCCCGCAATTCCGCCGAGTGCGGCACCTACGATAAAACTGAGTGTATTGTCTTGGTTCATGTGTTACTCCTATGAATTGTTTTTTTTCTTGAAAAATTGCGAAACCGCTCCGATGGCAAGTGAACCTATTGTCACTTTTGCAATACCGTTGGATGCTTTCAGTGCGAGCGTTTTAGTCTCATCATGAAGATAGGAGATCAAATCGTGTAATTCATGCAAGGAAAGTTTTGATTTGTCGCTCAGAGCTTTGGTCTCCTCTTTGAGATGGCCGATAAGCTCATTCACTTCATGGAGAGTCAACGCCGCTTTCGTTGCGAGGAAACTAAGCTCATTTTGCAGATGTGCCATAAGTTCCTGTGACTTTTGCATTGTTTTAGACGACTGTATTCCGATGAAAATAACTACGGACGTAATAATCACCATACACAGTGCGATAATTCCGACAAAAACAGTGAGTAAGCCTATTTCGCTCATTGTTAAACCTCCAGCCTGAAAGGACTATTATACCGTGCTTTTTACAATATGAGGTAATTTCATTTTCATTTACTATAGCAAGGATTAAGGTGGCAATATATATACTTTGTATATTAATTCGATATTTAAGGCATATAAATGATCCTGACTCTTTCCCACCAAAAAGGGGGTGTCGGCAAATCTACGGTAGCATGGAATCTTGCCGTTTATTTCTCCGGCATCATGGATACCCGCATCGTAGATCTCGATACTCAACGTTCTCTTACCGTGACGAACGCACTTCGTAAAGAGCATAATCTACCCTCGATAAAAATGATCCATTTTAATACTGCCGAAGAGTTGGCGGAGTATGCGGCGGCAGATTCGGATGATGTTCTGACCATTATCGATTCGGGGGGATTTGACAGTGCTTTTAACCGTATCGCTATTATCGCTTCGGATCTGCTTATTACTCCTGTGAGCGACAAGCCGTTTGATCTGATGGGGCTGCAAAAGTACGAAGAGATACTCAAAAGTCTCTCGGTAATCCAAGGCGAAACGATTAAAACCCATGTCCTTTTTAACAATATCAATCCCGCAATGAAACGGTTCGGCGAGTTGGTCGATTTTATCTGTACATCCGAACATTTCGAACTGATGGTTTCCATCCTCCGCCAGCGCGTTGATATCGCCCATTCCGTAGGTGAAGGAAAAAGTATCAAAGAATACCGGATTTTCAGTAAAGCCGATCAGGAGATGGATGATCTGATTGCGGAAGTTAAATCTATTTTGAATATAAAATAGATATTTAAAATATATATAATTAATATATAAAGGATATCAAGTGGCAAAAAAGAGTTTTCTGCAAAATATTGAAAAAGTAAAAAGTTCGGCAGCTATGAGCGAGAGAGAGGAGAGTGTTAAGAGTGACAAAGAGAAGAAAAAGAAATTGATAACCATCCCGACGCAGTGGGAAGAAAAAATCCGTGAATATCACGGCGGGACGGTGAGTGCGTATATTCTAATAGCGTTACAGGAGCGGATGCAGCGTGACGGATTGATATGAAATTTGATTGTTCACTCATTATCCGCCGGTTCAAAAGAGTACCAACTTTTTTTTTCTTCCGAATTTGATCCGTCTTTACTAACGTGATCCAGCAGGTTTTTAATCATTGTTAGATTCTGAATCATTCGGGTGCCGGACTGAAGCTTGGATTTATTGCTATCCAATCTTGAAACTTCATTCTCGTTTATCGGCGTGATGGGGATCCATTTTTTTTCATAGGTTTGGGCAGAAAGATTTACAGCCATCGAAAGTAAAAGAAAGAGAGCTCCAACGGTCTTCATGAACTGTCCTGCAAGAATATTAACGTAGTTCGAAGAGATCAAAAAAGGCGAATCTCGATACATTAGATTATAAAACCGCCATTCGGATTAGCGATGTGAGTTTCATTATCGATATAATACAATGAATAGTAAAAAAATATTGTAAGAGTAAAAGGTAAGCGTAGATGATAAAAATAATAAATAGTGAAGAATTTTCCTATTTTTTGCGTGTCCACAGAAATGAAATAATAAAGATTTGGATGGAAAAAAGTGAAGTACAGAATGTACTTCATAGGCATTCTTTACCGATCATTGACAAAAACACCTATCTTTTTTATCAGTTTTGCGATTGTTTTATCAGCGTTATCGAATGGCGGTCAACTATTTCGGAATGTCAGATCAAAATAGATTTTTTACAGCTATTGAACAACTATAACGTAACGGTGGCCGATTTGTTCACATTGGTATTCAAACTGAAAAATGCGATTGAGCAGGTTATTTTCGAAAATGGAAACCTTTCGTATGCGTTGCAAAGTGAGATAGATTCACTGACCCTTCAGATGGCGATTGATTTAGAATTGAATTTTGAAACCATTATAAACAGCAACCAAAATTACAAAAGTGAAAATTCCAATCTTTTAACCGAATATAAAAAAGCGGTTGATCTGAGCAATATTGTTTCAAAAACAAATCCTAAAGGGATTATTACGTATGTGAATGACAAGTTTTGCGAGATATCGGGCTACTCAAGAGATGAGCTTATCGGCAAGCCGCATAATATCATTAGGCATCCGGATATGCCAAGAGAAGCGTTTAAAGAGCTGTGGGACACTATCAAAGCGAAAAAAAGCTGGAGCGGCGTTGTCACCAATATGAAAAAAGACGGCGGTCAGTATATTGTCGATACAACAGTCATACCGATATTGGACGTGGACGGAGATGTTGTTGAATACATAGCGATCCGGCATGATATCACCGAGCTTGAACAAACTAAGCAGCAGTTGAGAAACATCAACAAAGCGATGAAAAACAAAGTTGATGAACTCTATTCGATGACCAATACGTTAGAACAAAAAGCGTACAAAGATAAGTTGACAGGGATTAATAATCGTGAAAACTTTGAAGATATATTCGCATTAGAGATCGCTACTGCGAAGCAAAACAATATCCCGCTTTCGCTGGTAATCTTCGATGTTGACAACTTTAAACTGGTAAACGATACCTACGGGCATCAGGCGGGTGACACTATTTTGATCGATCTGGTGAAGCTGGTTGAAGATAACATTAAGAACGGAGATATCTTTGCACGGTGGGGAGGAGAAGAATTCGTCATATTAACTCCCTCTACAGACATTAACGGCGCTTGTAATTTGGCTGAAAATCTAAGAAAACTTGTCCAGCTGCATCCGTTTAGTTATGTCGAAAATCAGATGACGCTCAGTTTCGGGATAGCACAGCTCTCCGACGATGATAACAAAAAAACGCTGTTTGAAAAAGCGGACGGGGCATTGTATGAAGCGAAGAAAAACGGCAGAAACAGGGTGGAAGTTTATAAGGCTTGATATTAATAGGGCTGAGAAAGTTTCAAGAAACCGTATTCAAACGTAAAGGGGACCTGTTTAAGCGTGGCGAGGTTGATATAAGGCTTGACGCTTCTGCCGATGTAAAGTGAAACGGCAGCCCCTTTTTGCAGTAGTAAAGGATCGAAACTAAACGTCAGCGTTTTTGTTCTTGCGGCATGTTCTAATAACATAGGGAGAATACTATCATCCGGGTCCATGAGCAAAACAAAGCTGTGTGCATTTTTGATCTCCAATGCTTCTTTGGGTGAGACAACAAAGAGGGCCAGTGGATGATCGGCTAGGATACCATTGTACTGATGCTCCATTATTTCCGATAATCGCTGTGCAGCTGCCTTATTGGACGGGGATGCGACAATAACAAAATTTACGGTCGATTGAATACGTTCTTTTGTCCCTTTTTCCATTAAGGCGACTTTAGGAAATATTTTTGCTCCGATCTGCAATAGTGTCGCATCGTACGTTGTGCCGTAAAGGAGCAAAGGGATGAGAAGAATGAGAACTATTTTGTTCATGTGTGTTTCAAAGGCATAGTAATGGTGAAAAGGGCTCCATCATCGGTGTTGCTCACACTGAGGCTCCCTTCGAAATGTTGTTCAATGATGACTTTGGACATGTAAAGCCCGATACCGGTCCCCTTATTATGAAGTTTGGTTGTAAAATAAGGTTCGAAAATACGTTCAACGATTTTAATCGGAACACCGCCTCCCGTATCGCTGATATCGATATAAAGATAGTTTATGTCGCAGCGCAATGTTATTTCGATCTTTCCTCCGATTTGATTTTTCCGGCTTTTAATAGCGTCTTGGGCATTATTGATAATATTCAAAATAACCTGTTTGAATTCGTTGACAACGCCGAAAATTTCTTGATTACAGTTTTCATGTATGAGATAGGTGATATTGGCGTAGCGGAGCTGCTCATCCAAAAGGGAGAAAATTTCATGGATAGGCTGGACCGGTGAGAAATTGAGAGACTCTTTGTCCATATTGAAAAAGTTTCGAAAATCATCGATCGTATTGGACATGAACTGCAGATTATTGTCGATGATAGCGGTATTTTTTTCAAGCTCCTGTTCACCAAGAGAACCGAGTGCGCGTTTCATGTTCATATCGGCAACCGCAAGACCGATGATGTTCAAAGGCTGACGCCACTGATGGGCGATACTTTCAATCATTTCACCCATTGCGGCGAGGCGTGACTGGTGGATAAGAAGCTGCTCTTTTTCACGACGCTGAATAATTTCATTTTCGACGCGCATTTCGAGTTCGTTGTTAATTTCTTCCATTTGGACGCGGTAGTCTTCAATGGTCTCGACCATTTTGTTGGCTGAAGAGGTAATGGTCAGAATTTCAGTATTGCTGTTATCGCTTTTGAACGGCTCGGAAGCTTTGTGAATCGAATAGTCTCCCATCCAGTTTGCCAAGAGACGAAGGACAAAAAACTGCTTTCTGAAATAGATATAGGTAATCGTAAATATCAGAAGCGCAAACAGCGAGAGGACAATCAATTGCGTAAAAAGTTTGTACTGTAGATCGTGAACGAAATTATTTGAATAACTGATTTTTAGAGTCGCCTGTGTCTGATGGGTGATAGAATCGATTACAGGTGTCGTGAGGGTTATGGTTTTATGGATATTGGAATGCGGATAATGGCGTTCAAAAATAATATTTTGGTTGACACCGACTAACGATACATCTTTAATATTAGGATTTTGAAAAAATGTACGCATCGTATCGTTGAGCATATCTGTTTGATCGAATGTCAGATAGGTAGAGATGATCGGTTTGAGCGTTTGGATAATCAGCTCAATTTTTGCTTTTTCGCTTTCGTTGAGGACTGAAGAGACATTGACTTGAACAAAGATATATATTGGGGCTATAACTGCGATATAAAGCAGCCAGAATACCCATGCGAATTTCCCGATAAGCGTTTGTGTCATCCGAATCCAATGTTTAATAGCATAAATTAATATTATGCAAAAATTAGTTAATTTATGATTAATTTAGGTGAATTTAATCGTTTCAGTTATATGGACCGATAAAACATTACAACATATGGTATATGCTAGTATGAGACATCTCTTAAAATCTATACAGTAAATTGACCCAAAATGTCTGTTTCATATACGGAATGTCACTCGTATTCGGCGGATTTAACGGGAAATGGAGAGTTTTGAGCGTTTTGCCGAAGAGATTTTTTACTCCGAATTCCAAATCGAGGTCTTTTGCGATTCCCTTAATCTTTTGTGTGATATTCATATAATCCTGGACGGGTGTAGAGCCATTTGTCGCGGCTATGATGTTACCATCATCGTTCAGTAAGTTATTATTAACTCTTTTTTTGCTTCCTGTATAGTGATACCACAATGTTGTTGGATACGGCGTATCGCTGTTTATAGTCGCATACACGTTTGCCAAAAAATCAGCAGATAGTGCAAATTCACTGGGATCATAATTTAGGGAATGTCCGGCTCTAGTAAGTTTGACTTCTCCCCTGTGCGATTTATAAAAAGCCATATTGGCACCCAGATTTATACGGTCGTAATTTTTGGTCAACTCCATCTCAAGGCCGTTTACTGTGGTAGGGTTTTCAAGATTGATGGTTTCGTAGGTATTATCATGATACGTAATCATATTTTTGGTTCTCGAGTTAAACACGGTTGTTTTGAGGGAAGAATCTTTGGTTTTAAAAATGTATGACAACTCGACGGTATCGGCTGTTTCTGACTCATAGTCTGTATGTGAAGCTTGATTATTGGGAGAATACTGCTCTGAAAAACTGGGCGGTCTAAACGCTCTGGAGTATTGAGCTTTTAGAATATTAGATTCATCGTATTGGTATACCAGTGCGATTCTTGGAGATAAAGCTTCCCGTCCGTCACTGTAGGTGTCATAGCGTGCTCCGACGGTGACCGTGCTTTGTTCATCCAACTGTATTTCATCTTGCAGATAGAGGGCTTTGTTGATTCTTTTGGGATTGTTTGTCGTTAGCAAATGGGTCGATGTACCTAATGGATTATAGACAGTGCGCCCGCTGACACGGCTCCACATTTGGGTAACATCGTCTTGATCAACCGACAGAAATCCGGCATAGGCTCCGCCAAGCAATCGATTGGAACCTATCGTTGTTTCTAGCATTCCTTCGAGATATTTTGTACTTTCTCTATAATCGATTTTACGCACACCGTCCAGATTGCTCGGATTGCTTGCCAGCAGGTATGAGGGGAAAAACATAACATCGGCGCTATTTTCATATTGGTTTATCCCGGCTTTTGCCGTTAATAACACACCGGAAGTTATATCAAACTTTCCTTGTACTCCCAGCATGGTATAGGTATTGGATTGAACGGGTTCGGTATTGTCTTGCGGCAGGTAGTTGGACGGATCCCATTGCAAACGGGAATAGTTGTTTTTGGCTTTTAATTTATATGCCCAAAAATCAAAATTTTTATAGGAGATATCGGCCATAATCACGTTGTTTCCGTATGCATTCGGAAGATTACCGCTTCCTGCCGGAGCCTGGGTCGTTATCGGCAAATCCCAGCCATCGCTTTTTTCGGCTGAGACAATCGCGGATGCTTCCAGGCCGTTTTTTCTAAAGGAACTATAGCCTCCCAGGGCTTTACCGAATTTATTGCTTTGCATCTGAGACAGGGTCGTAAATAAAGTACCCGTCTCTTTTTTAGTGATGATATTGATGACGCCGTATATGGCATTGCCGCCGTATATGGCTGAACCGGGCCCTCTGATGATTTCGATCCGGTCGATCGCATCTGTCGGTATCGGAAAAACTATCTGTCCGACACCCAGTTTCGGAATTCCCCATATCTCCGAACTGATCGGTTTGTCATTGATCATCCATTTTATTTTGTTCCCTTGTGCCCCGTATATTGAGCCTGAGCCTCTGAGCGAGAGGGTGGAGGAGTCAAATCCTACAATCATGTCAAACGCATTCTGCTCGGCAAGATTGGTTATCCCCAGCGATTTTAATTTTTCACCGCTGATGACGGTTACGGTACCGGGGACGTAATCGGCATTTAATTTGGTCTTTGTTGCAATGGTGGTTGCTTCTTCCAGTACTTTATCAAGTTCATCGCTGCTTTCGGCTAAGAGCAGTGATTGTGAGAATAACAGCGAGATGCAAAAGAGTGATAAATGCTTCAATTTGGCTCCGTACTGAAAAAGTATCAATATGAGTGTACTATTCATTTGACTGATGCATAATCATATCATAAAAGGAGTTTTTGAGAACGAAAAGTCCAAGAAATTTGCAGGTTTATAGGCTGAAGAGTATAATAGAAACTTATTAAAAACAAAGAAATATTAAAACAGTTTTTATGGAATTTTTTTTGTTTTATATCCCATTGAATCCAACTTTATCGGTTATAAAACCATCATTTGATGACTAGGAAGATCGGTGAATTCAACAGCCTGAAATATCAGGCTGCCGCTTCTTCATCGCTTAGATGCAGATATACTTTAAAAAATGCGTCGATATCATTGATGTGAAGTGATTTTGAAATAAGCCACTCAGAACCGTTTTCCGCTTCATAGGTGCTAAAGTTGTCTTTATCGATATATTTGATCGGATAAAGCTCTCCGATGTGTTCAACCATGATATCCAACGGATAAACAAGAGCATTCTCGTGTTTTAAATCCATGGTTTGAACCCACAGAGTATTTAAACTCTCCATCGCTTCAACTTCATCTGCTCCGAAACTCATTAATGCGACCTGTCGCATAGATGTACCGCGTGTGTTCATAATAACTCCTTTGAGAAGGTATTCTTAGAGATAGTTTTTCAGTGCACTGGATGAAATATAGCACTCGGAGTTTATGATAGAAATTAATATATGCGGTATGGAAATAAAATCAAATTCGTTTAATAAATGAATTGAAACGGATGACTGGATTTTGTTTTAAATTTAGACGGAGTTTTGTTTGAAGGTGGTGGCCAATCTCGGAATCGAACCAAGGACACAATGATTTTCAGTCATTTGCTCTACCGACTGAGCTAATTGGCCACATATTTGTGAGGCCGAAATTATAGCCTCACAAGCTTAAAAGTAAGCTTAATCGTTATTTTGTTGCTTTTGCAAGATCGCGGAATAGATTTCCGCGCTGTGCATACGACGTAAATTGATCCAAACTTGCCGCTGCCGGAGAGAGCATCGCGATGCTGTGGCGGTTGTGTTTTTTACTGATCTCCTCTACCGCCACATCGAGCGTATGGCAGAGGGTGCAGGGGATATCGTACTGTTTGCAGAGCGCTTCGAGACGCAACGCGTTGCTTCCGATCGCATAAACGCTGACGTCGTAGCGTTTAAGAGGGGTAAAAAGCTCTTCGAGCTCTACCCCCTTGTCATCTCCTCCGAGCACCAGATGGATCGGATAAGAGCCATAGGTGCGGAGTGCCGCTAACGTTGCATCGATATTGGTCGCTTTGGAATCGTTAATCCAAAGACGGTCACGGGAGTCACGAAACTCCTCTTGGCGGTGAGGATCAAGGACGAATGCATTGATACGGTCGTAATCGCATCGGTCATAGAGGATTTTATCAATCCCCATCGCGATCATGGCATCCATCAAGAACGCCCCTTTGAATTTGATTTTGTTTGCATCGAATCCGAAGTATTTTGCGAGGTCCTTTTCATCTTCGTAGATGATTTTAAAAGCTTTTGTAGGGGTATCTGCGAACATCTTCGGCAAAATGACCGCTTCTCCCTCTTTCATCATACTAAGAGGCTTTAGTTTGGCATCGTAATAGGCCTGCATGCTTCCGTGCCAACTCACATGATCGGGGGTGACAGGGAGAAGGGCATAAATATTCGGGCGGGCGATATCGGTATAGTGCATACTGAACGAACTCGTCTCTAAAATCCAGATGGGGGCATCGGGAGACATCTCGGCAAGGGGAGTTCCGATATTGCCGCCGCTGATCGCCCCTTTGTCCGACAAAAGGTGCTCTACCATCTGCGTGGTCGTCGTTTTCCCGTTGGTTCCGCTGATCCAGATCGAAAAGGGGATATTGGGAGCGAAGAAATCGTATTCGCTGATGAGGTGCTGAGCCTTCTGAATCAGCGGATGCGACGGCGGAAAACCGGGTGAGGGGATTTCATGGGTAAAAAGACGGGTATCGAATTCGCTCACTGGTTTGAGAGCATTGCCGTCCTCATCGACGGAGGGGACGGTAATTTTATCGTCGAAAAAAGTACAGGGACCGAGGAGTTTGGCGATGGCACGGGTCGTTTTCCCGTAGCCGAAACAGGCGATATTTTGATTTTTCATTAGCGGATCTTTAGAGTGATGAGTGCGAAAATATTGGAGAGGAGCGAGATGATCCAGAAACGGACGATGATTTTGTTCTCCGCCCACTGTTTCATCTCAAAATGGTGATGGATCGGTGCCATCAAAAAGACCCGTTTTTTACGGAGCTTGTAGCTTCCTACCTGCAAGATAACCGATACGGTCTCAATGACGAAAATGAGTCCGATGAGGATGAGGAGGATTTCGCTTTTGCCGATGATTGCCATATATGCGATAAAGGCACCGATCGTGAGTGATCCGCTGTCCCCCATAAATACTTGTGCCGGATGGCAGTTGAACCATAAAAACCCGAGCAATGAACCGATCAGCGCCATGGCGATGATGACAACTTCACCGGCAGGGATTTTCGGCATCAAGAGATAGTGTGCCAACGCGGCGTTACCGACGATGTAGACGATGATACTGAGCGAGAGGAGGGCAAAGATCGAGGGGACGGTAGCTAAACCGTCAAGCCCGTCGGTAAGGTTGACGGCATTAGAGGTGGCGATCATGACGAGCACCCAAAAAATGATACTTCCCCATCCCATGTCAAAGAGGCTCGATTTGATAAACGGAACATAAAAGCCTGTTTCAAGTTTCGCATAATGGATCAAGAAGACGCCGACGGCGAGACCGAAGATGAGCTGGAGCGCCATTTTGGCACGGGCGCTGAGGCCGGCAAGGTTGTGGCCACCGCGGATTTTTCCCCAGTCGTCGGTAAACCCGATATAGGCATAAAACACAAGAGTGAGCAACGCGCCGATTACGAACGGGTTCATAATGTTGACGGTGAGTAGGGATGCGATAATAGTAGAAGCCACAAAAACGATCCCTCCCATCGTAGGAGTTTTGGCTTTGCCCTGATGGGCACTGACGTATTCGTTGATCGGCTGAACGCGTGCGGAGCGTTGTGCCCAGGCGATAAAGCGCGGCATAAAAAAGAGGGTCAGCAATAAACCGATGAAAAAAGCGACCCCTGCACGAAGGGTAATGTACTGGAACAGATTGATACCGAGGGCCTTATGAAACCAATATAACATTCTATGAACTCTTTTTGTGATTAAATTTTAAAAGCAATGCAAAAGTGACATTTTAATATAATCCCCACAAAGTTTGATTAATCGAAGGAGCCAATTTGAGCAAAAAAACCGTTTTGGTCATTACAGACGGCATCGGTTACTCGCCGAAGCATGACTTTAATGCTTTTCACGCAGCCAAAAAACCGACGTATGATCGATTGTTTAGCGAAGTTCCCCACTCACTGATCGATACGTTCGGTTTGAGCGTCGGTCTTCCTGAGGGGCAAATGGGCAATTCCGAAGTGGGGCATATGTCGATCGGAAGCGGTCGGGTATTGTATCAGGATTTAGTCAAAATCTCTCTTGCATTGGAAGAGGGGACATTTGAGCAGAATGAAGTTTTTTCATCACTGCTTAAAACCAGCAAACGTCTTCATCTGATTGCCCTTATGAGCGACGGCGGGGTCCATTCGCATATCGATCATCTGATCGGAGTTTCCGAAATTGCGGCGGATATGGGCAAAGAGGTCTGGCTCCATCTTATCACTGACGGGCGCGATGTGGCTCCGACGTCGGCAAAACTCTTTTTAAATACGATAGAAGCGCACGGGTCCGCCAATATCAAAATCGGATCTCTCGGAGGGCGCTTTTTTGCCATGGATCGGGATAACCGATGGGAACGTGTCCAAAAAGGATACGAGGCGATTATGAGTGCACTTCCTCAAAGCGAACAAAGTGTTGCCGACTATATTGAAAATGCGTATGCCTCGGGAGAGACCGATGAGTTCATTACTCCTACGGCATTCTATGGGTATGAAGGGGTAAAAGAAGGGGATGCGGTATTAATGCTCAATTTCCGCAGTGACCGGATGCGTGAACTCACTACGGCGATCGGCGATCCTGAATTTAACGGATTTAAGAGGATGTTTGTTCCGACCCATTTGGCAACGGTAACGCAGTATGATAAATCTTTCCCTTATCCGGTTCTTTTCCCAAAAGATGCTCCCGTAAATACCTTGGCGGAAGTGATCTCGAAAGCGGGGCTTCGTCAGCTGCATACGGCGGAAACCGAAAAGTATGCCCACGTCACCTTTTTCTTTAACGGCGGTATCGAAGAGCCGTATGAAAACGAGACGCGGGTGCTGATTCCGAGTCCGCAGGTTAAAACCTATGATATGCAGCCGCAGATGTCTGCACCCGAAGTCGGGAGTGCCGTGGTTAAAGCAATGGATGAGGGGATCGATTTTGTGGTCGTCAATTTCGCCAACGGTGATATGGTGGGACATACCGGCAATTTTGAAGCGGCAATCAGCGCCGTCGAGGCGGTTGATCACGAATTGGGGAGAATCGTCGAAGCGGCACAAAAGAACGGCTATTCGATGGTATTGACCTCCGATCACGGCAACTGCGAAGAGATGCGTGATGATGCGGGCAATATTTTAACCAACCACACAGTCGGAAAAGTATGGTGTTTCGTTATGGCTGAGGGGGTGAATGAAGTGCGTCCGGGTGCCCTTAATAATGTCGCACCGACGGTTCTAAAATTAATGGAGCTGGATATTCCGTCCGAGATGGATACGCCGCTAATATAAATTAAAGTATGCAGGCATACGCGGGCTTTACTCCGATAGCGTTATAAAATTATTAATAAAAAGGATAAGAATGAAATTTTCGGGAAAAAATGTATTGGTAACAGGTTCAAGCCGGGGAATCGGTGCGGAAGTAGCAAAAGTGTTGGCGGGATACGGTCTTAAAGTATGGATCAATTATCGTAGCGGTGCGGCAGCGGCGGATGCGGTTAAAGCACAAATCGAAGCGGCAGGGGGTACTGCCGCGGTTATCGGATTCGACGTAGCCGACGAAGCGGCATTTGTCGATGCGATCAAAACGATTGTCGATGCGGACGGCGAACTTTCATATTTGGTTAATAATGCGGGGATTACGAAAGACGGACTAGCCCTTCGTATGAAAAGCGATGATTTCATGGCGG